>Ga0209564_1003019_pt1 | contig 12019 bp, 9 predicted proteins | sample AraplaCol_mMF_r2_FD_184272 | JGI IMG/M metagenome (GOLD analysis project Ga0209564, IMG submission 184272) | Arabidopsis root microbial communities from North Carolina, USA - plate scrape MF_Col_mMF_r2 (SPAdes) (version 3) | ecosystem: Host-associated > Plants > Roots > Endosphere | place: USA... | reverse complement strand
GTGAAGTCTTCGAGCGCATTGCGGCGGCCCAGCGTGACGTGCTCTTCGTCATATTGACCCTTGTGGCGATAGATCGCCTCGGCGAGCCTGTCGTGTTTCGGCGCGTAGGCGAGTTGCGAGCCGTCCACTGTCTGGTCGCGCTGCTGATAGCGAAACTGCAGGTTCTGCGAAGGCGTGAGGCGCACGCTGCCCGTCGCCGATTCCTCGGTGAAGCGCAGCGACCCCTGATCGACGTAACGGAATGCGCCCGCCAACGCCTGCGCATTGCTGAGCAGTTGCTCGCGTGCCATCGCCTGCATCACTTCGTCGTTGAGCTCGCGCGTGAGCGAGTCGACCGCGCTGGTTTGCGCGGCAGACGTGCGCCCCGTGAGCGCCTGCGCATCGACGCGGTTCTGCCGCGGAATCAGATCGGGCAGCGTGTCGAGCAGGCGCGACAGTTCGTTGACGTCGCCGTCGTTGATCGCGAGTTGCGCTTCGGCGTAGATGGGACGCTGGCTGTGGTCGATGTATTGCTGTTCCAGCCAGGCGCGCTCCATGTCGGACGCATCTTCGTTCTGCGCCCAGGAAATCGCCGCCTCGCGCGCGATGGCCGAATAGAGGCGCTGGCGCTTGCGGATCTCGTCCTGCTTCGCGGGCGGCAGCTGGCCGATGTCGCCAAGCTCGGACGCAGCCGCCTGAGCGTCGCCCGCGCCGTTGCGATCGGCGCGCAGCAGGTCGATCAACACCGCGCGCGAGCGGTCGCCGTTCGCATACAGCTGCGTGAGCGCGACATAGCGGCCGCGCAGATCGTCCTGCCCGGCGTCGGGCAGCGGCGCGTCTTGCGACGGATCGCGCCAGCGGCGCGCCAGTTCCAGCCAGACCTGCTTGCGCACGCGCCACGCTTCATCGACGCGGCCGTTCAGTTCCAGTGCGTCCGCGAACGTGAGACGCCACAATGCACTGTGCCGTGCTTGCGCGGCCTGCTTGTGCAGATAATGCAGCGCCTTGCGCCCATCGCCGAGCCGCAACCAGGCTGCGCCGTACACGGGCCATAGCTGTGGATCGTTCTCCGCGTCGCCTGCGTAACGCCGCAGTGCCGCGAGCAGGACGGCATCCGTGCCGCGCTCGTTCAGCACCCAGATGTGGGCCGCGCGCGCTTCCGGGTTGTTCGGATCGAGCGCGGCGGCGCGTTCGATGTCGCGCAGCGCGGCATCGTTGGCGCCTGTTTGCCGTTCGTATTCGGCGCGTGCGAGCAGGAACGTGGCCGACTGCCCGGCCGCGTCGAGTTGCGCGGGCGTGAGGGAGGCGAGCAGGAGACCGATGCGGCCCCACGCATGCGCGCGCTGATAGCCATACAACGCTTCCGACAGCATGCGCGGCGGGCCGCCATGACGATACGCATATTCCGCGAGACGGCCCGCGTCGAGCGGCGACGCGTTGAAGAAGTTCGTCATCGTCTCGTAGTCTTGCGGGCCGGCCTTGCCGCCCGCGATCAACTGGCGATAACCGAGCCGCGCATCGCGCGTGTTTTGATTGGAGTCGGCGAGCAGTGCGTAAAAGCGCCAGAATTCGTCATTCGATGCAGACGCACCGCGCTTCGCTTCGTTCATCGCGGCGAGCGCGGCGTCGAACTGCGTGCGCGTATAGAGCATGGTGCCGATCTTCAATCCGTAGGCTGCGTTTGGCCCATATTCGCGTTCGAGATCGCGCCACATGCGTAGCGCAAGATCGTCGTCGCCCTTGCGTTCGGCGACTTGCGCGTAGCGTTCCATTGCCTGGCGGCGCAACGGGCCATTGAAGCGCGTGCGTAGAAAGCTCAACGCGGCATCGGGATCGGCGATGCGTTCGTACGAGAAGACGACGGCATCGAGCAGCTTCAGATTTTCCGGTTGCTGGCCAGCCTGATGCAGCGTGACGGCGAGCATGGCGGCGTTGTCGTTGAGCCCGGGCGCGAGACGCGCGATCTTTTTCCAGTCGTCTTCGGTGCCGCGCATCTTCGCGATCGCGAGGTAGTTGGCGAGCGCAACGTCCTGACGCCGGTTCCATTCGGCCACCTGCGCGAGACGCTCGCGCCATGGAATCGACTGCGGATCGCGGTCGACGGCCGTTTGCGCGATGCGCTGCGCGTTCGCGACGTCACCGTTCGCGAGGAACACGCGATACGCGAGTTCATAGTCGGCCGCGGTGGCGTCGCTCGCGGGCGCTGTCGTGGCAATGCGTACCACGCGGGCGGAGGTTTGCGTGCCGGACGCGTCCTTGAGCGCATGGCGCAGCGCCGCGCCGCGCGACGCGTGCGGACGATACCACGCCGCGCGCAGCCATACGCCGCGCGCCGTGCGATGCTCGACCGTGCCCGGGTCCGCCGCGCGCCTGGGCACGAACGACACCCGCCGCGAACGCGCCGGTTCATGATCCAGCGCGGACATCTTCATCAATCGCTTCACGTACTTCGACGCGAGATCGGGACGCCCCGCAGCCAGTGCGAGATTGGCGAGAAAGCGCAGCGTTTCAGGATCGTCGGCGAGATCGCCGATGTGCTGGTCGGCCGCCTGCATCGTCGCGGGCATGTCGTTGCCCGATTGCAGCGCGCGCAAACCGGCGATGAACGCGGCGCGCTTCTCATCGCGCGTGGTGGCCTGCGCTTGTACCGCGAACCACGCCTCGGCGGCTGCGCGATGCTGCCGGTTGCCCAACTGTGTTTGCGCGAGCTCGGCCAGCCACCTGCTCGCGTGCTCCCGATCGGACTGCGCGAGCAGCGTGTAGTAGCGTGCGGCGAGCGCGTTGTCGTTCAGCCCGCGCGCCTGCTGCGCAAGCATCTTCAATTGCTCGTTGTCCCACCTGTAGTCGAGCGCTTCGCGCAGCAGTGCATCGAGTTCGGCAAGGCGCGCGGACCGCGCCGGGTCATTCGGTTTCAACGAATACAGCCGCTGCTGCGCGAGCGACAAGCGAATGGCCAGCGCGCTTTGCCGCGCGTTCGGGTCGTTGGAATGCGACAGACGGTCGAGGATGCGCGTCGCATCCGAGATACGCTGCCCCTTCAGATATTCACGCGTGAGTTCGGAGAGCACTTCCGCGTTGTTCGGATCGACGCGCAGCCATGCTTCCAGATAGGCGATCGTGAGACTGTCGACATTCGCGCCTTCGAGCAGCCGCGATTCGATCCTCTCGCGCGGAAAGGCGAGCGCGAGCATCACGCCGACCAGCAGGCCGAGCACGAGGATCACAGCGGGCGAAAAGAGCCGCTGCCGCTCAGGTGTCGCAGGCGACGTCGACATGCAATTGGCGATAGTCGTTGGTGGAACCGGTCACGGCGCGCTTCGTCACGCGGCATGCGCCCGCGTTGGCGACGCGGAACATCGGCGCGACGTGCGAGCGCAGATCGAACGAAAAGCCGTTGCGCGTGCTCACGAAGTGGTCGAGCATGCCGTTGGCTTCGGCGAGATAGGGCACAGGGCGCGCTGCGGACTGGTCGATCACGGCGAAACGCGCAATGCCGTCGCCCGTCAGGTGCACATAGGTGCCGCCCGGTCCCGGCAGATAGCCTGCGACACCTGTTGCATTCGACATGTCGGGCACCTTGCCGGCGGGAAGCCGCACGGTGCGCAGATTCGCCTCGTTGCGCACGACCCAGACCTTGCTGCCCGGCTCCTGATAGATGCTGGTGTCGAGCCAGTCGAGCACCTTGCGCGCGTATTCAGAGGTGAAGACGGGGGTGACGGGTTGCCTGAGCACGGTATCGAAGACCTGCTTCAGCGCTTTCATCGACGCGTACTTCGTGCCCGTGAACATGTGGTAGTAGATGTCCATTGGCTTGAAGCGAAGTGGCTTGTCCGTCATCGCGAACGTTTCGAGCACGCGAGAAAAGCCATAGAACGGCCCATGCCAGAGGTCCGTGTACGGCTCTTCGTTCTGATTGGGCGCGAAGATCTGGTAGTAGCCGTTCTTCATTACGCCAAGCGGCGCAATCGCGGCCCAGCTCGGAAAGCTCTTCGTGATCAGCGTATCGCCGCCGTTCAGGTTCAGCACGCCCGCTTCGTACGCCGCCTTGAGAACGGGCGAGGGCACCTGGCAATCGCCGCTCCACAGGACCATGCGCACGGGCTTCGACGCGGGCGCGACATTGCGGTCGATATAGTCGATCGAGCCTTTGATCTCGCGGTCGATATTGAACCGGTAGCCGGGAATGTCGATGGACAGGCCGCTGCTGTTCGTCTGGCTGCCGCCTTCGGCCGGCGTATCGCCGGAGTCGGCGACACCGAGCCCGGTGACGCGCATCCATCGAAGCGGGTGCGTATAGGTATGCGTCGCGACTTCGACATTCGGTAATTCGAAGATCCGTCTGCCGATCGTGCGCACGTGCGGCGCGAAGCTTTTGAACGGGCCTTCGTCGCTCACTTCGCCTTCGATCAGCGAGACGGTGGTGGGCATGCCGGAATCGCGCAACAGCGCATACAGCATGTCGCCCGAGTATTGCGGTGTGACGTCGGTGTTGGCCGGCGTGGAGGTGGTGTACTCCGCGCGCGAGGCGAACCCGTCGCCGTCGATATGCGACATCAGCAGGCGCCGCCCGTTTTCCGTCGTCGTGTCCGGCACAGGCATGTCGTTGTTCAGGCGCAAGGCAGTGCGCAGAAATTCGACAGGTTGCGCGACCCAGCGCGCCTGATTGACGGCATCCAACTGGTACACGCCGAAGGGGCGCATCGCGTAGCCGCCCCAAGGCGTGATGCCTGCGCCGTCGATCACGAAGCCGCCCGAGCGCAGCCGCAGCAGTGAACGGCTATGCGGCCCGACACGGACGGGCGTGAAATCCCGGGCAAGCGGATGCGGCTTCATTTCGAAGCCCATCAGCTTCGGATCGTAGGATTCGACGTCGAGCTTGCCGTTCGACGGCGCGCCTGCCACCGTTTCGAGATCGAGTTTGTTCGCGAGATCGGCGTCCATCTGCGTGCCGAAAGTCGTGAATATGGCAACGGGAATCTTCGCGTCGATCTGCGCCATGAGCCAGTCGCGATACGCCTTGCTGTTCGGCACCGGGTTTTCGAGCCACAGCACGATGCCCGCATAGCGGTCGCGCAGATCGCCTTCGGGCATGGGGTCGCGCGCATCGCGATAGTCGATCCGGTAGCCCAGATAGTTGAGCGGCGTGGCCAGAAAGCGCACGCCGGGCGACACGTTCAGGTCCGTGTGCAGCGGCGGGTCCTGGATCACCAGAATGCGACGCTTGACGGGTTCGACCGCGCCGACGCCCATCGTCGCCAGCGCGCCGTCTGTTACGTATGGCACGATGCCTTGCGCCCTGATCTTCGCGACGGTGTCCTGCTGGCAGGCGCGATCGGCGGGCGGGCAGTAGTCGATCGAGATGACGGGAAGGTGATACTGCTCGCGTATTGTCCGCGCCTGTCCGAGCAGCCATGCGCGGTCCGCTTCGGAGACTGCCGTATAGCGCTGCTGCGCCTGATCCCAGCCGCGATACAGCGACTCGAACGCAACCGCGTACACGAGGTCGTGCACCTGCGGGAGAATCTCGAAGCCGCGATTGAAGATCAGTTTTGCATCGGGATAGCGCGCCTTGATCGCGCGGATCACGTCGGCCAGCCCTTGCGTCTGCCGTGCGCGTGCTTCGTCGGTCTTCGCGACGAGTTGCCACGAATCCATCGTGTCGAGAAAGAAGCCGCGATAGCCTTTGTCCCAAAGCGGTTTGATGACATGATCGACAAAGAACGCGGGCCATTCGGGCTGGCTTTGATCGATCACGCGAGATGCCCACGCTTCATTGCTTCCCGCCAGCCAGTTCTTCGGCAGATCGGCGTAATAGCTGCGCGAGGGCAGCACTTCGCCGACGCTCGCATAAGCGAACCACGTGGTATGCGGCAAGCGATGCGCAAGCGGATCGAAGCCGCTTTCGGGTTCGATGACGGCTGCGTCGAATGCAGAAAGCATTTCGACGGGCGGTGACTTGCCGTAATAGAGCGCAAATGACGGTTGCGTGACAGACGGGGTAGTGTCGTCGGCAAAGGCGGAATGAACGGACAATGCCAATGCAATGACAAGCAGACCTGGCATGCGAATTCGCTGCAGGCGGACGGTTTGGATCGCCTGGCACACTCGCGCGAATGCGAAAATGATTTTTCTCAAATAATGATGCGATTCGCTTAACGTCATTGACAGAGAGCTGTTCTGCTAATCTGAACGGGCAGATTGATGTTGTGACGTCTTGTTCTGATCAATTGCGTCAGCGGCTATCATAGACAACATTCAGGTGTCCGCCTAGCCTCGTTCTTGCTTGAGAGCGCCCGCTGTTGCGCATAAGGCGCGTGTTCAAAAAGTGACGCGCTTTTGTATTCGTGAAGCATAGGGGTTTATGCTAAGGCGAATAAAACGCTTAAAGCTATTTTGAGTGGAATTAGCGATCCGGTTTTCGGATACGGTGATACCAGTTCATCAGCGGCGTTGCGCTTATGCCATGCACGACGACGGAAGAAGTGATGACGGCGAGCGTCAACGGCACGAGGGGCAAGAGGTCTTGCATGTGACGTTGCTGCATCGACTCCAGGGCGAGCGCGAGATAGTAGAAAGACCCGATGCCGCGTATGCCGAACCAGCTCATCAAGCGGCGCTGCGCATGCGCGGCACTCGACCCGAGCAATGACGCTTCGACGGCGATGGGCCGCACCACGATAAAGAGCGCCACGATCAGCACCACGCTGTGCCACGTGAAGAGCGATGCGCCAGAAGTCGCGAGCACATTGCCGACGATCATCATCACCGCGACTTCGGCAATGCGTTCCAGTTCAATGGTGAAACCGAGCACCGATTCGGCCATGAAGGCATGGGCCTTTTGCGGATCGGAGGCCGTCGCGCCGACATCTTCCGAATCGACCGTGCCGATCGCCTCGCGCGCCGACCGGCCGCCGCTCGCGCGATGCTCGACGCTGCGCATCGCAACGCCCGCCGCAAAGACGGCAACGAAACCATTGCAATGCACGAGCAGGGCGGCGCCGTAAGCGAGTCCGATCAGCCCAAGCGCAAAGAAGCCTTCGAGGCCGAGTGCCTGTGCGTGCCGCGTGCGTAACCATGCGACCGACCGGGTGGTTACCCAGCCGAGTAATCCGCCCGTCACGAGGCCGCCCGGAATCCCCGCGATTGCTTCGAATGCGATGCGCCAGCCGCTCACGTCGTCGCCGCGCGCCGGGCCGGATGCGCATAGGGCGAGCCCCAGTAGCACGAACGGCAACGCGATGCCGTCGTTGAGTCCGCCTTCGCCCGATAGCGAAAAGCGCAGCAAGTCCAGATCGTCGGAATCCTGGACGCCGACGTCATGCGCGAGCACGGGGTCGGTCGGTGCAAGCATGGCCGCGAGCAGTAACGACGGACCCCAGGCGAGATCGAGCAGCAGTACGCCGACCAGCGTGAGCAGCGGTATCGTCAATACCATCGCGACGAAGCCGAGCCGTAGCGGCAAGGTCCACATGGGCGCAAGGAGCGGCAGTCGCAGACGCAGTCCGATCGCGAACAGCGATACGAGCAGGGCGACTTCCGTGATGGGGCGCAGTATGTGCGCGTCGCGGGCGAGATCGAGTTGCAGCAGGCCGAGTCCGGACGGCCCGAGCGCGTAGCCGATGACGAGGTAGAGCATCGCCGCCGACAGCGGCAGGCGCTTGAACGTCGTGGCGGCGACGCCCATGAAGATCAGCACGCCGCCGACGATCAGATACCACCACACAGTCTCGTCGTGCATCAGCGGATGGCGCGCGACGTATTCATGGCGCGCGGCCGAACGCTTCGCGCAGCTTGCGTTTGGCCTGCTCCAGCGTGCTCTTGCGCGATTTGGGCAGGTTGCGGCCTGCGCGGTTGATATAGAAGTTCAGCATCGACATCGCGGACTGATACGGCGTGCCTTTGCGCCGTTTGCTATGCGTCGACGAGCGTTTCAGCGATTGCGCGATTTCATCGGCAGTCCCGGTTTTGAAGATGTCCTTTTCGATGTCCATCGCGTCGCTGGTTTCCATCACGTGGTGCGACCAGTACTTCGAGTTCTTCCCCGAGCGGCCCGATGCCGCCGTTCGCGCGCGGTGCGCAGCCTTCGCCTGAGAGTGACGCTGGCGCGGCGGACGGCCGCCGCGGGCGCGCGTCGACGCGTGCGCCACGGTCGCTTTCTTCGCGCGGGATGTCCCGCTGCGTTTGCTGGTGGTAGCCATGATGTTCCCTATAAATGGAATCCGCCCGCTAGGCTGGCATCGCGTAGCGAGCGGACGGCGCTGCGTTCGGTCGTGTCGACGCAGGCTGGCGGGCTCTATAGCTTCACGCCGCCCGCTTCGGGCGCATCCGACGAGCCGGGCGCGACGTCGCCGACGCCAAACTCATCGTCTCTGCCGCCGCCTCTGCCCCAATAGGGTTCGCGTCCGTAGTATTGATGGATCGAGGTGGCCCATGTGGAATCGGCCATCGACGGCCAATGATCCTTGTCGAAGCCTGGCGCGTTCTTCACGCTTTCCGTCGGCATGTCGAGCAGGAAGCACTCGCGGTCCACGTCGAGCGTGAGCGCGCTCCATGGGATCGCAAGCAGCTTGTCGCCGATGCCGAGAAACCCGCCGCTCGACAACACCGCGTAGGCGATGCGCCCCGAGCGGACGTCGAGCATGATGTCCTTGATCTTGCCGATGTCGTCGCCGTCGGCGCTCAATACCTTGTCGCCGTCCAGCGTATCGGCGGCCATCACTTCGGGGCCCGGCCCGCGGCTTCTGCCGCGACTCGTGCCGACGATATCCGCGCCACCTCGTGTCTGGTTCTGCAATGTCATGATGGTTCTCCCTGTGTTGGACCGTGTGAAGCATGCATACAGCCGCTATCGAGCAACCGCTATTCCGCTCAGCCGTCTTCGCCTACTTCGACGGGATCGGGCAAGTCGGGCAGATCTTTCGACGTGTCGGGCGGTTCCGGTTCGCCGCGCGGCGCGTGGTTGTCCGGGCGGGCCGTCGAGTTGTCGGGGGAGGTCGGGTCGCGGGTCATGTTGGCGCTCCTGTCCATGAGGATGTTCATGACAGAAGCGGTGCACGTGGCGTGCCACGCGGCACGCCTTGCAGTGTCGGACGAATGCGAACGGCCTTGAGGACTCAGGGACGTATTCAGGGACGCGCGGCGATCTCGTCGAGATGTTCGAGCAGATCGGCAGGGTCTTCGTAGACGCGCAGCGCGCCCGCACGTTCAAGTTCTTCCTGGCCGTAGCCGCCCGACAGCAGGCCCACGCCCAGCGCGCGGCAGCGGCGGGCGGCCAGCATGTCCCAGATGCTGTCGCCGACCACGACGGCGTGCTCGATCTGCACCTTCAGCCGCTGCGCCGCGGCGACGAACAGGTCGGGATCGGGCTTCGCGTATTTGACGTCGTCGCGCGTGACGACGACCGTCCTCGACGGATCGACGCCGAGCGCTTCGAGATTGACGGCCGCCGTTTCCATGCGGCCGCTGGTCGCGATCGCCCACGGCGTACCGCTTTCCGTCAGCGCCGCCAGCAGCGCCTGCGCGCCGGGCAGCGGACGCACTTGTGCATGCAGTTGTCTGTAAGCGCGAGCATGCGCGCGCCGCAAGCTCTCGACACGCTCGGTGCTCATGTCGCCGCCCGTCTCGCGCAACAGTTGATTCGTAAAGAGCCCGCCGCTCATGCCGATCTTGCGATGAATGCGCCACACGGACAACTCGATGCCTTCTTCGTCGAGCGCTTCCTTCCATGCGAGCACATGCTGATACACGCTGTCGACGAGCGTGCCGTCGAGGTCGAACAGAAAAGATGTCGAAATACGCATGAAGTGTTCTCCTTGGGCTGAATGGCATGCAACGCAACCACCATATTGCGCCATTTAACGCACGAAAGATTTACGTCCTCTTTGTAATTATCAGACGCAGCGAGTCCATGCGTGCGTCGCCCCGATATCCGGCCGTGCATGAAAGGCCGCTGCGAAGTGGCGTTTTCAGGCCGCCAGACGGCGACGCGCGCGCTTCGCAGGGCACACCGCTTGCTCGCCCGGATGGTGACAGTTACAGGATTTTCGCGGTCGTCAGCCGCTTTCATTTCCACTCAAAGGGGTACCAGATGAAGACCAGAATGACATGGATCGTGGCGGCATTGCTCGCATTGTCGGGAAGCGCTTTTGCACAGGGCGGCGGCACGGGCAATGGCGGCGGTGCGGCGGGCGGCGGCGGCAACGGCGCCGGAATGAGTTCGTCGGATCAGACGGGCGCCGGGATGGCGGCGTCGGGCACGCATGCGTCGTCGAAGATGCACCACAAGAAGTCGACCTCGCACACGAAGCCCGCCACGGATACTACCAATATGCCGGGCGCCGACGCGAGCAGCGATACGAAGGGGCAGTAATCTCACCGACATGTCCGGCGCGAAGTCGGCGCCGGAACTGCAACGCAGACAGGAGAAACCATGACGAAGGCAGCTTTGAAGCATCTGTTGCTCGTGCTTGCCGTCGTGTCGATGTCACTCGGCGCGGGCTGCAAGAAGGCGGACAACAGCACCACCGACACGGCCGCGGGCGCCAGCGCGCCGGCCGCAACGGATAGCGCCATGGGCGCGAGCGGCGCCGCGGCGGCGTCGGGCGCAAGCCACTAGCACGGCGCTCGCGACGCGCGGCGCGGGGCAAGATGGCCGTTCAACCGCGCGTCGAGGGATGGATTCGACGCTGTGCTGCTTCATTGAGGACTTGAAGCACGCGGCACAACGGCGGCACGTGGCGATCCGCAGCGCGGACGGAGCACGCAACCGCGTTCCGGTCGACCGGCGATCCAATGTTGCGCGGCACGGCGATCGGCCGACGCAACACACACGACGCCGCATGTGGAGGTAATGCGATGCGATCGAGGATTCACTATCAGAGCAACATCTGCGGCGGCGATTTTCAGCACGTTAAGGATTGCTTCCATGAGTGGAAGCAGCAGCCGCTCGTGTACCGGATGAGCCAGCATATGTTCGAGGGCAAGCGCGAAGTGCGGCCACTGGGTGGCGATTGCGTATTCGAAGATGCGGAGGTCGCGCAGCGTACGCTCGCGAATACGTGTGGACCCGGCGATAGCTATGCGCTCGCCGCGCAGATCCACAGCGCCGAACGCGACATGTGGCTGGTCATGGCGGCGTACGAGGAGTAAGGCGGCGAGGCAACCCGGGGATCAGGCGGTAGGGTCGGCGCGCCTGCGTGCGTTTGCCCGCTTGCGCAGTGCGCTCGACCTGGTGAGCAGCGTTGCGAGTCGCGCGCTTTCGACATCCACTGACGCAGACGTCTTGCCGCCCTTGCGCGCGCTGCGGCGTGCCAGCCGCGCGCGCTTTTCGAGCTGGGCGAGCAATGCGGCGAATGCCGCTTCGTCGACCTTCATGTGACGCTTTGTGCGCTGTGGCAGCAGGCTCTGCAATTCGCCTGCTTCAAAGGCCGCGATCACCTCCGGGTGGATATAGCAGCGTTTGCAGACAGCAGGTGTGTTGCGCAATAGCGTGGCCACTTCTTTCACGGTCGCGACGACGTGACGGCGCGTGTCGGCGGCGCTTTCGCACACCAGCTGGCGCAGCGCCGCCATCGCATACACGCTGCCTGCCCACGTGCGATAGTCTTTCGCCGAAAAGTCCGCGCTGCTGATATCGCGCAGATACGCATTGATGTCGGCCGAGCCGATCGTATGGCGGGCGCCGTCGTCGTCGATGTACTGGAAGAGGTCGTGGCCCGGCAACTCCGCGCACTTTCGCACGATGCGCTTGACACGCGCATCGTCGACGCTCACGTCGTGCTCGATGCCGCTTTTTCCCGCAAAACGGAAGCGCACTTCGCCCGCGCGAATCTTGACGTGCTTCTTGCGCAGCGTGGTGAGCCCATAGGACTGGTTGTCGCGTGCATATTCGACGCTCCCGATCCGGATCAGCGTCGTATCGAGCAGATGCACGACGGCCGCGATCACCTTCTCGCGCGGCATGCCGTCACGCGCGAGATCGCGTGCGACTCGCGCGCGGATCTTCGGCAGCGCGTGCCCGAACGCGGCCATGCGGCCGAAC
>Ga0209564_1003018_pt1 | contig 12027 bp, 10 predicted proteins | sample AraplaCol_mMF_r2_FD_184272 | JGI IMG/M metagenome (GOLD analysis project Ga0209564, IMG submission 184272) | Arabidopsis root microbial communities from North Carolina, USA - plate scrape MF_Col_mMF_r2 (SPAdes) (version 3) | ecosystem: Host-associated > Plants > Roots > Endosphere | place: USA... | reverse complement strand
GTGATGGCGGTGGATGGCGTCGCGCAGGAAATCGACCGGACGTCCGCGTGGCTCATTCCGGCGGGCTCGCGGCACGACTACGCGGGCGTCGGCGAAAACCGGCAACTCGTGCTCGATCTGCCCGCGTCGTCGGTCGCCGTGCCGCAACGTCTGTTCGACCGGGCGCGCGCCGTTACCGTCGATTCGTCGCTCACGCAACTGGTCTCGCATATTGCGGGCCGCGCTACTGCGCGTGTCGATGGCGATGCCGCATGGCGGCGCTTCAACTGGGAAGCGGCCTCCCGCTTATGTGCGGCGATCATCGAAGACACAGGCATGGCGGATGCTGCGCCTGCCGCGGGTCTGGACTTCGCGCGCATCGATACCTGGCTGCGTGCGCGACTGTCCGAGCCGCTGCGCATCGCTGACCTCGCCGCGCACTGCGGCTTCGGCATGCGGCGCTTTCATCAATTGTTCATCGACGCATTCGGCGAAACGCCGCATCGCTATTTGCAGCGGCTGCGGCTGGATACGTCGGTTACGCTGCTCGCCGATCCGCGCCGCTCGTTGACCGACGTCGCGCTCGAAGTCGGCTTCGGCGATCAGAGCGCCTACACACATGCATTCACGCGCCGCTTCGGAATGGCGCCGGGTCAGTGGCGCGCATTGCTGCATTGAGCGTGGCTGCATGACGAAACGGGCGCTTCGCAGCGCCCGTTTCGTTTCACCCTTCACTTCGTCGCTTCATCAGCCTGCAAGGCCGCGTGCCAGATCGTCGCGAATATCTGCGGCATTCTCCAGACCAACGGCAAGCCGGATCAGACCTTCCGTGATGCCCGCCGCCGCGCGCGCTTCCGGCGTGATGCGGCCGTGCGTCGTGGTGGCAGGATGGGTGATGGTCGTGCGCGTGTCGCCGAGGTTGCCCGTAATCGAGCAGATCTTCGTGCTGTCGATCACACGCCACGCGTTCGCGCGCATCGCTTCCGGCGTGTCGCCCTTCAGCTCGAACGAAACGATCGCGCCGCCCGCCTTCTGCTGGCGCTTCGCGATCTCGTACTGCGGATGCGATTCGAGACCCGGATAGAACACGCGCTTCACGGCGGGATGCTGGTCGAGCCAGCGCGCGATTTCGAGCGCATTCGCCGACTGGCGTTCGACGCGCAGCGACAGCGTCTCCATGCCCTTCAGCAGCACCCACGCGTTGAACGCGGACAGCGTGGGACCCGCGCTGCGCACGAACGGGAACACCTTTTCCATGATGAACTGCTTCGAGCCGACCAGCGCGCCGCCGAGCACACGCCCTTGCCCGTCGAGAAACTTGGTGGCGGAATGCATCACCACATCCGCACCAAGCTTCAGCGGCTGTTGCAGCGCCGGGCTGCAAAAACAGTTGTCGACGACGAACAGCGCATTCGCGGACTTCGCGATCTTGCTGATCGCTTCGATATCGGCGATCTCCGTCAGCGGGTTCGACGGCGTCTCGAGGAAGAACATCTTCGTCTCGGGGCGCACCGCGTTTTTCCACGCGTCGAGATCGGTCGGATCGACGAAGGTCGTCGTGATGCCGAACTTGCTGAAGATCTGCGAGAACATGCCGAGCGTCGAACCGAACAGGCTCTGCGAGCTGACGAGATGGTCGCCCGCCTGCAACGCCGACATCACCACCGACATGATCGCGCTCATTCCCGACGCCGTCGCCATGCACGCCTCGCCACCTTCGAGCGCCGCGAGACGTTCCTGGAACATCGTCACGGTCGGATTCGTGAAGCGCGAGTACGTGTAATAGTCTTCGGAATTCTTGAAGCGCTCGGCGGCGTCGGCGGCGCTCGCAAACACAAAGCTCGACGTCAGGAAGATCGCTTCCGAGTGTTCTCCGAAGTCGCTGCGCAACGTGCCCGAGCGGACCGCGAGAGTGTCGAAGTTGAGGGAGTCGTCCATGTTCGTTCTGTTCCGTTTTTCGAAGTCACGTGCGCTTGCCGTCGAGGTTTGCGCGCGCGAGAGCAACAAAAAAGCCCGCTTTGCGTCGGCATAAGCGGGCTTCGTGTGCGGGGAAAGCTATAAGCGCGATGGCTGTGCTGCTGCTCACCGTTCGCTTTAGCTGTTTTGGGTTTCCCCGCGTCCGCAAGCTGAGATCAAATCGACGCAAGACCCGATGGTAACACTGCCCCCGGATTTTCGCGCCGGGTTTCAGCGGCTGTTGCAGCGCGCGAGACCGGTTGCCCGGTGCTCGCGCTTACGACGCGTTACTCGACCGACAGTTGCAGGTGCAATTGCGAACGCGCAGCGCCGCCGTCGATCGCGTCGCTAGCGGCGTCGCGGTCCGATTGCGCGGACGGCGCGAGACGCGCGGATTCGATGCGGTCGAGGTATTCCGTCGTCACATCACCCGTGATGTAGTTGCCGTCGAAGCACGACGATTCGAACTCCTTCAGCGCCGGGTTGATGTCGCGGATCGCGTTCTTCAGCGCGTCGACGTCCTGATAGACGAGGAAATCGGCGCCGATCAGGCGCGCCACTTCTTCATCCGAACGGCCGTGCGCGACGAGTTCGCTGCGCGTCGGCATGTCGATGCCGTACACGTTCGGGAACTTCACGGGCGGCGCAGCCGACGCGAAGATCACGTTGTTCGCGCCCGCATCGCGCGCCATCTGCACGATCTCGTGCGACGTCGTGCCGCGCACGATCGAATCGTCGACGATCAGCACGTTCTTGCCCTTGAACTCGATGCCCATCGCGTTCAGCTTCTGGCGCACCGACTTCTTGCGCACTGCCTGGCCCGGCATGATAAAGGTCCGGCCCACGTAACGGTTCTTGAAGAAGCCTTCACGGTATTCGACGCCGAGTTTCGCCGCGACCTGCATCGCCGCCGGACGCGACGAATCGGGAATCGGCATCACGACGTCGATCTTCACGTCCTTGGGCAGCACGCGCATGATCTTCTCGGCCAGATAGTCGCCCATGCGCAGACGCGCGTTGTAGACGGGCACGCCGTCGAGCACCGAATCCGGACGCGCGAGATACACGAGTTCGAAGATGCACGGGTTCAGGCTCGCGTTCGGCGCGCATTGCTGCGCGTGGAAATTGCCTTCGAAGTCGATGAAGATCGCCTCGCCCGGCGCCACGTCGCGCACGAACTCGAAGCCGATGCCTTCCAGCGCCACCGATTCCGACGCCAGCATCCACTCCGTGCCCGACGCCGTTTCCAGCTTGCCGATACACAGCGGACGGATGCCGAACGGGTCGCGGAAGCCAAGCAGACCGTAGCCGGAAATCAGCGACACGATTGCATACGAGCCGCGCACACGACGGTGTACGCCCGTCACGGCCTTGAACAGCGCGGCGGGATCGAGTTGCAGGCCCGAGCTCGACAATTGCAACTCGTGCGCGAACACGTTCAACATGACTTCCGTGTCGGAATTCGTGTTGATGTGGCGACGATCGATGCGGAACATCTCGTCTTTCAGTTGCTGCCAGTTGGTCAGATTGCCGTTGTGCGCGAGGATCAGGCCGAACGGTGCGTTCACGTAGAACGGCTGGGCTTCTTCTTCGCTCGACGCAGAACCCGCCGTCGGGTAACGCACCTGGCCAATGCCGCTATTGCCCGGCAGGCTGCGCATGTTGCGCGTGCGGAACACGTCGCGCACCATGCCATTGGCCTTGTGCATGTGGAAATTGTTGCCGTTCGCCGTAGCGATACCGGCGGCGTCCTGACCGCGGTGCTGCAGCAGCAGCAGGCTGTCATAGATGAGCTGGTTGACGGGAGACTGGGAAACTACGCCTACGATGCCGCACATGGCATGTCCTTCAAAGGGTACGAAATTCGATCAGTGCGGCCTGCCTGGGAGACAGCCGCGCGCGCCGTGGTTCTGCCTGCTTCACCATCGGCCCGCCTTGTCATCCGCCTTCGCCCCTTGCGTGCAACGCGATCGTTACACGTGGACGTAGGCGGCGAGCGTTTCGGGAAGCAGAGGCTTCAACTCTCGCACGCCCTGCTCGGCGTAGGGCCGCAGCAGCGCGTTGCGCCAGAATTCCTGTTTGGGCAGTTCGGTCAAGCCACCGAGGGCGACCAGAACCAGCACCAATATGACCCCGCGTACGAGGCCGAACACCAGTCCAAGCGAGCGATCCACACCGCCCAGGCCGGACACCTGCACCAGCCGGCTCAGCAAAGCGTTGGCCACGCTTGCCACCAGCATCACGCCAATGACGATCAACGCGAACGCGATCAGCCACTGCGTCAGCGCGCCGCCCGGCCAGTTCGCCGGCACGTAGGGCACCAGCAGCCCTACGAAACGCGCCGCCACCAGAAAGGCGACGATCCAGCCGATCAGCCCGAATACCTCGGACAAAAAGCCGCGCCACGTTCCGCGCATGGCCGACAGGGCGATCACCGCCATTACAGCGTAGTCGAACGCGGTGAACATCGCCGGATTACTGCGCAGCGCCGTTGTTCGCGCCCGACGTCAAACCGGCCTCGCGCACCTTCGCGATTGCCGCCGACGCCGCCGCACGGTCCGCGAACGGACCGGCGCGCAACAGGGTTCGACTGGAGCCGTCAGCCTGCTTGCGACGCTCCGTATATACGGGCACACCCGCCGCTTTCAACCTGGTTGCCCACGCGTGTGCGCTGGCGTCGTCCTGAAACGCGCCGAGCTGAACCGCGAAGCGGCTGCCGGGAGGCGCCGCGGGCGTACCTGCTTCGGTGCCCGACGCGGCTGCTTGCGCCGTTTCCGTGACTGCGGGTTTCTGTTCCGGCTTTGCCGCGGGCTTTGCTTCAGCCTGCGGTTTCGCCGCGGGCTTCGCCGCCGGCGCGTTGTTCGCGACGACAGCGGGCGCTTGCGGCTTCGCAGGCGTCATCGCGATTGGCGCGTTCTTGCTGTTGCTGCCGTCGCGCTGCGACGCCACGGCGCCCGTCGCGGCCGATCCCGACGCAGCAGGCGCGAGACCCGAGGCCGCCAGCGCGGCATCCGGCGCGGCCGGATTGTCCGGTGCGACGGCCGCTTGCGTGTCGTTGTCGACCGACGCGCGCGGCTTCGGCGCGGGACGGCTTGGAATGTCGATGGAAATGTCGTCGGTGACGGGCTTCGGGTGCGAATCCAGCACCATCGGCAGAATGACGACGGCGGCGATCACCAGCGCGATCGCGCCGACGAGGCGGCGTCGTGCGCGCTGCTTCTCGGGAAGCGTGGGATCGAGCAGCATCGCGTCGGCGTCGCCGGAACGGTCCGTGCGGCGGCTGCGCCGTTCGACGCGTTCCGCGCGTTCAGTGCGCTCGGCACGACTACCGCGGCTGGAACTGGAATTTGCGCCGCGCCGTGCCGGTGCGTCGTCTTTCTTGCCGAACGAGAAAATACCCATGAATGGCTTGGTTCGAGGCCCGCGCGTTCAGTGTTGCTGCGATTTACGGTAGGCCATGACGCCTGCAACCGTGAAGAAGCTGCCGAAAACCACGATTCTATCATTGTCGGAGGCGCGTTTTAGCGCATCCTGGAAAGCTTCTGCTGGTGTGGCAAAACGCGTCACGCTGCAATCCGGGCCGTCGCTGACGCCCGCATCGCGCAGCAACGCTTCCAGATCTTCCGCGCTGGCGGCACGCGGCGTCGGCAGATCGGTCACGTTCCAGTGATCGATCTCGCCCTTCAGATGCTCCAGCACGCCCGCGATGTCCTTGTCGCGCATCGAGCCAAACACGGCGTACGTGTACGGAAAAAAGCCCATATTGCCGAGATTTTGACCCAACACGGCAGCTGCATGCGGATTGTGGCCGACGTCCAGCACGACCGACGGCTTGCCCGGCAGCACCTGGAAGCGCCCCGGCAGTTCGACGTTGGCAAGACCCAGACGGATATCTTGCGCCGACACGGGCAAACGGTCGCGCAACGCTTCCAGCCCCGCGAGCGCGGCAGTCGTATTGAGCAGCTGATTCGCACCGCGCAGCGCCGGATAGGCCAGCGCGGACCGCCGCATCGTCGGGCCGATGTAGCTCCATTGCTGGCGCTCGTTTCCCGGTTGGGCTTCGTAGCGGAAATCGCGCCCGAACAGCCACAACTCCGCGCCGATTTTCTCCGCGTGATCGATCAGCGTTTGCGGCGCAACGGGATCGGCGCAGATCGCCGGCTTGCCCGCGCGGAAGATCCCCGCTTTCTCGAACGCGATTTTCTCGCGCGTATCGCCGAGGAAGTCGGTGTGATCGATGTCGATGCTCGTGATGATTGCGCAATCGGTATCGAGAATGTTGACGGCGTCGAGCCGCCCGCCGAGCCCCACTTCGAAAATCACTGCGTCCAGCCCGCGCTCGGCGAACAGATGCATGATCGCCAGCGTCGTGAACTCGAAATACGTCAGCGAGACGAGCTCGGAGAGCGACTGGCGCGCCCTCTCGATAGCCTCGAAGTGCGGCAGCAGTTCGGCATCCGTCGCCATCTGGCCGTTGATACGCGCGCGCTCGTTGAATGCGAGCAGATGCGGCGACGTATGACAACCGACCGTGTACCCCGCGCGCAGCAGGATCGATTCGAGAATCGCGCAGGTAGAACCCTTGCCGTTCGTGCCGCCGACGGTGATCACCGGACACGCGAACTTCAGGTCCAACGCGTCACGCACCTTGCTGATGCGCGCGAGGCCCATGTCGATTCCGACAGGATGAGCCGATTCCAGGTGCGTGAGCCACGCGTCGAGTGTGGGGAAAGTGATCATCTGAAAAACTGGCAGTGCGGACCGGAATTATCCTAGAAATGCCAACGCGCCGCTTGAAGACTTCTTGCGGCGCGTTGGTTGTTCCTGTCAGCCGTGCGTTGCGTCACGGCCAGGGACGGCGTCAGGCGACCGCGTCGGCCGGCTGGCGCGTCAGCAGCGCCATCAATTGCGCGATTTCCTCACGCAGCTTGCGACGGTCGACGATCATGTCGATCGCGCCCTTTTGCAACAGGAATTCGGCCCGCTGGAAGCCTTCCGGCAGTTTTTCGCGCACGGTCTGCTCGATCACGCGCGGGCCGGCAAAGCCGATCAGCGCCTTCGGCTCGGCGATCACGACGTCGCCGAGGAACGCGAAGCTCGCCGACACGCCGCCCATGGTCGGATCGGTCAGCACGGAGATGAACGGCAGCTTGGCCTCGGCGAGCTTGGTCAGCATCGCGGTGGTCTTGGCCATCTGCATCAGGGAAAGCAGGCTTTCCTGCATCCGCGCGCCGCCCGAGGCGGTAAAGCAGATGAACGGCACGTGCTGCTCGATCGCGTTCTGCGCGCCGCGCGCAAAGCGCTCGCCGACCACGGAACCCATCGAGCCGCCCATGAACGCAAACTCGAAGCACGCGACCACGACGGGCAGCGTGTGGATCGCACCGCCCATTACGACCATCGCGTCGGTCTCGTCGGTTTCGTCCATCGCCTCTTTCAGGCGGTCCGGGTACTTGCGGCTGTCCTTGAACTTGAGCGCGTCGACCGGCAGGATTTCCTGGCCGATTTCATAGCGGCCTTCCGGATCGAGCAAGCCGTCGAGCCGTTCGCGCGCGCCGATCCGCATATGGTGGTCGCACTTCGGGCAGACGTGCAGATTCGCTTCGACGTCGTTGCGGTACAGCACCGCTTCGCACGACGGGCATTTGATCCACAGCCCTTCCGGAATGCCCTTGCGGCTCTTCGGGTCGGTTTGCTTGATTTTCGGCGGCAACAGTTTGTCGAGCCAGCTCATGATGATTCCTTCCAGGATTCGCGATACGAAAGACGGCGCAGCAGGAACCGCGCCGCCATGCTAACCGCGACAAAAATGATGTTTATCGGGCAGTCGCGCCGATGCTGTCGAGCGCCTGGCGAATTTCAGCAATGAAAGTCGTCAGCTTGCTCGCAGCGGACTCGGGTGCTGCTTCTTCGAGCAACTGCACGATACGGCTGCCGATCACGACGGCATCGGAGACTTCGGCCACGGCGCGCGCGGATTGCGCATCCCGAATGCCGAAACCGACGCCCACCGGCAGCGGTACGCGCGACTTGATGGCCGGGATTTTACCCGCGATGCTCAAAACGTCCAGATTTGCAGAGCCCGTGACGCCCTTGAGCGACACATAGTAGACGTAGCCGGACGCGATTTTACCAACCTCCGCGATGCGCTCGTCCGTCGACGTGGGCGCGAGCAGGAAAATCGGATCGATCCCGGCGGCCTTCATCTTTTCGGCGAAGATAGCCGATTCTTCGGGCGGATAGTCGACAACCAGCACGCCGTCGACACCCGCTTCCTTCGCGGCAACGGCGAACGCATCGGCCCCCATGCGCTCGATGGGATTCGCGTAGCCCATCAGCACGACGGGTGTCTTTGCGTCGGTTTCGCGGAAGCGCTTGACGTCGGCGAGCACGTGTTTCAGCGACACGCCCTTTGCCAGCGCGCGCTCCGACGACTGCTGGATCACAGGGCCGTCGGCCATCGGGTCCGAAAATGGCACGCCAAGCTCGATGACGTCGGCACCGCCCTTCGCGAGCGCGTGCATGAATTCAACGGTGCGCGCCGGATCGGGATCGCCCGCGGTGATGAACGGAATCAGACCTTTCTTGCCCTGCGCGGCCAGTGCCGCGAACGTGGATTGGATACGGGACATGGAATTTTCTCGAAGTCGATGACTGCGCGGTCTGGCGTCAGGCCGTCGTCGTAGTAGTGGTGACGGCTGCTTTCCGGCGCGAAACGGGTTCTGGCGGATTTGCCGCCAAACTAACGCGTTCTCGCGCTATCGCGCAGTAACTTTCATTGATCTCATAGCCGACGAATTCGCGCTTCTGACGGGCGCAAGCGACGGCCGTCGTGCCGCTTCCCATAAAGGGATCGAGCACGCGGCCACCCGGCGGACAGCTGGCCAACACCATCCGCTCGACAATTTCGAGCGGTTTCTGGGTGGGATGGTCGACGCGTTCGGCGTGTTGCCGGTGCAGACGCGAGACCGACCAGACGTCCTTCGGGTTGTAGCCCATCTCGAGCCACTTGCTTCCTTCGAACAACTTACGCGAACGCGCCTTCTTCGTGGCGGCATCGTATGGGATACGGACGGGATCGAGGTCGAAATAATAATCTTTCGACACCGCGAAATAACCGATGTTGTCGTGCACCGACGTAAAGCGGCGCGTCGTGCCGCCCATGCTCGGCACGCGCCGGTCCCAGATGATCTCGTTGACCATCGTCAGGCGGCTCTTCAGAAACACGAAGATTTCCGGCGCGTACTGCCATGTGCAGAAGATATACAGCGAACCCGACGGCTTCAGCTTCGGAATGGCGAGTTCGAGCCAGGCACGCGTCCAGGCGAGAAAATCCTCGCCCGAGCGCATATCGAAATCGTTGCCATAGTCCTTGCCGAGGCCGTACGGCGGATCGGCCACGATCAGATCGATCGAGCCGTCCGGCAGGTTCGCTGCATCGGTCAGAAAATCGCGGTTCAGGAGCTCGATGCCCGCAGGCACCGGCAACAGCGGCGCAGCGCCCGCGTGCAATGCATCGGCAATGCCTGCTTCGGCGTCGCCGTCCAGCGCGGGCGGCTGCGGCTCCTCGAACTCGTCGCGCATCGTCGGGACGCTCAGAACTGGATGCCCGATCGCTCGGCGACCGTGTGCATGTCCTTGTCGCCCCGGCCCGACAGGTTCACCAGAAGGATTTTGTCCTTCGGCAGAGTCGGCGCGAGCTTCGCCGCGTACGCGAGCGCGTGGCTGGACTCCAGCGCGGGAATGATGCCCTCGATCCGGCAGCAGTCGTGGAACGCCTTGAGCGCCTCTTCGTCAGTGATGCCGACGTATTCCGCGCGGCCGCTGTCCTTGAGCCACGCGTGCTCGGGACCGACGCCCGGATAATCAAGACCCGCCGACACCGAATGCGTCTCGATGATCTGGCCGTTTTCGTCCTGCAGCAGATAAGTGCGATTGCCGTGCAGCACGCCAGGGCTGCCGCCGATCAGCGACGCCGCGTGACGACCCGTGTCGATGCCGTCGCCAGCCGCTTCCACGCCAATCAGTTTCACCGATTTGTCGTCGATATACGGATAAAAGATACCCATCGCGTTCGATCCACCGCCAACGCACGCGATCACGGCGTCCGGCTGACGCCCTGTCAATTCGGGCATCTGCACCTTGCATTCGTCACCGATCACGCGCTGGAAGTCGCGCACCATCATCGGATACGGATGCGGTCCAGCCACCGTGCCGATGATGTAGAACGTGTTTTCGACGTTCGTGACCCAGTCGCGCATCGCTTCGTTCAGCGCGTCTTTCAGCGTACGCGAGCCGGATTCGACGGGCACGACGGTCGCACCCAGCAGTTTCATCCGGTAGACGTTCGCGGCCTGGCGGCGCACGTCTTCCGCGCCCATGTAGACGATGCACTCCATGCCGAAGCGCGCCGCGATGGTCGCGGTGGCCACGCCATGCTGGCCCGCGCCCGTTTCCGCGATCACGCGGGGCTTGCCCATGCGTTTGGCGAGCAGCGCCTGGCCGATCACGTTGTTCACCTTGTGCGCGCCCGTGTGGTTCAGGTCTTCGCGCTTCAGATAAACCTGCGCGCCGCCGAGCAGTTCGCTCCAGCGTTGCGCGTGATAGACAGGGGAAGGACGACCCACGAAGTACTTCAGTTCGCGCTCGTATTCGGCAATGAAGTCGGGGTCTACCGAGTATTTGTCGTACGCAACACGCAGTTCGTCGAGCGCGTGCATCAGCGTCTCGGCAACGAACACGCCGCCATATTGGCCGAAATGGCCACGTTCATCGGGTAAGTTGTACATATTCCGTCACTCTTCTCAGCTTGCCGCATGTCCGCGCGTCAGGCGCGGCCTTGCAATCACCGGGCGTCCGCCTCGCGCACTGCGCGCACGAACGCCGCCATCCGGGCGTGATCCTTCACGCCCTTTGCGCCCGGCACCTCGATGCCGCTCGAGACATCGACCGCGTACGGGCGCACGCGATGAATCGCATCACTGACGTTTTGCGTGTTCAACCCACCACTCAAAACGGCCCGACGCGCGAGCTCTTGTGGAATAAGTGACCAATCGAAGACCTTCCCGCCGCCGCCATAGCCTTCGACATGGGTGTCGAACAGAAGACCGCTGGCGGCTGAATAGTTGAGCGCCGATTTTACCAAATCGGCCGGTTGAGTATCGGCTGCAATCCGCAACGCGCGCAACCAAGGCAAACCCGCAACGCCCGCCAGCTTTTCGCACTGCTCGGGCGTTTCGTCGCCGTGGAACTGCAGCATCGTCAGCGGCACGTTGCACGTGACCTCGCCGAACCACTCCGGCGTCGGATTCACGAACAGCCCGACAATCGACACGAACGGCGGCACGACCCGCGTCATCTCAACTGCCTGCGCGATGCTCAAGGCGCGCGGGCTGGGCGGGTAGAACACGAGGCCGATTGCATCGGCGCCAAGGTCCACGGCATGGGCGACATCGGCGGCATTGGCGAGCCCGCACAGCTTGATGCGCGTGCGGTGCGGCACGGTGTCGGGGGACTGCGAAAGGCTTGCGGCCTGGGTGTCGGCGGAAGTCATGAGTCGGTCCAAACGGTGCTCCAAGGAACGCTGCCCGCCTGCGGCGCAGGCACGGCGAACGCCTCAGGATAGCCCACTTGCGCGAGATACAGCCCGTCGGGCATGAAAGTGGGCGCCGCGCGTTTCCGGTCGCGGCCTTGCAATACCTCCGCGAGCCACGCGGCCGGATAGCGCCCGCGGCCCACGGCCACGAGACAGCCCATCAGGTTGCGCACCATGTGGTGCAGGAACGCGTTGGCGCGAAAGCGGAAGTGGATGAAATCGCCCTGTGACCGGATATCGATCTGATACAAATGCTTGACGGGCGTCTTCGCCTGGCATTCCGATGAGCGGAACGCCGAAAAATCGTTCTCGCCGATCAGGCAGGCGGCCGCGTCGCACATCGCGTCGACGTCGAGCGGCGTGTGAATCCAGCCGGCGCGGCCCGTGAGCATCGGCGAGCGCACGGGATGCACGTACAGCGCGTAGTAATAAGTGCGCTCGAAGGCGGAAAAGCGCGCGTGAAATGCGTCGGGCATCGGCTTGGCCCATTGCACAGC
>Ga0209564_1003017_pt1 | contig 12029 bp, 13 predicted proteins | sample AraplaCol_mMF_r2_FD_184272 | JGI IMG/M metagenome (GOLD analysis project Ga0209564, IMG submission 184272) | Arabidopsis root microbial communities from North Carolina, USA - plate scrape MF_Col_mMF_r2 (SPAdes) (version 3) | ecosystem: Host-associated > Plants > Roots > Endosphere | place: USA... | reverse complement strand
TGACGTTCTCGCTGATCACGATCGTGAGAATGTCGCCAACGTTACGCGGCCGCCGATCCTCGAACAGCGGATTTCCCGCGTACGAGGATGCGTAGATCGAGCCCGTGGCAGGGGCCATCGCGCGCGGTTCTGCGCGTGCGGTGGTGGGCATCTGCACAAGTGGCTCCTTGGGCATCATTGCGCAGCCGCCGCTTGCCAGCGCGGCCAGGCCGGCGATGACATAGACGACGATTGCACCGATGCGATACTGCGTGGCGGCCATGATCATTCCCGTTCTTAACCCATCTGGGTCAGGCGTTGCAGCATCTGGTCGGACGTCTGCACCGCCTTGCTGTTGATTTCGTAAGCGCGCTGGGTCTGGATCATGCTGACCAGTTCTTCCACCACGTTCACGTTCGAAGCTTCGACGTAGTTGTTCTGCAGCGTGCCGGCGCCGTTCAGGCCAGGCACCGAGGTGTTCGGTGCGCCCGAGGCATCGGTCTGCACGTACAGATTTTCACCCAGGCTTTCCAGGCCGGCCGGGTTGGGGAACGTGGCAACCTGGATCTGGCCGACCGTGGCGGCGTTGGTCGAGCCCGGCTGCATCACGGTCACCGTGCCGTCGCGGGCGATGTTGACCGACGTGTAGTTGGCCGGCAGCGTGATGGCCGGGTTCAGCACGAAGCCGCTGGACGTCACCAGCTGGCCGTTCGGGTCCACCTGGAACGAGCCGTCACGCGTGTACGAGGTGGTGCCGTCCGGCATCGTCACCTGGAAGAAGCCCTGGCCGATGATGGCCACGTCGCGCGAGTTGCCCGTTTGCGTCGGGTTGCCTTGCGTGTGGATGCGTTCCGTGGCCACGGGGCGCACGCCGGTACCCAGCTGCATGCCCGACGGCAGCACGGTCTGGTCCGACGACAGCGCGCCAGGCTGGCGGATCGTCTGGTACATCAGTTCCTCGAACACCGCGCGGCTGCGCTTGAAGCCCGTGGTCGACACGTTGGCCAGGTTGTTCGAGATCACGTCCATCTGCGTCTGCTGCGCATCAAGGCCGGTCTTGGCGATCCAGAGAGAGCGAATCATGGAGTTGTCCTGGTTCGAAAATTCATTGAGCGTGCGATCGGTGCCGCGCGCTTCATCAGTTGTTCGTCAGCAGCGAATTGGCCCGCTGGTCGTTGGTATCGGCGCCCGTGATCATCTTCATCTGCATCTCGAAGCGGCGCGCATTGGCAATCATGTCCACCATGGCCTCGACCGGGTTGACGTTGCTGCCTTCGATGGCACCCGCAATCACGCGCACGTTGGGGTCCTGCTGCAGCGGGTCCACGCCGGGACGCAGGCGGAAGTAGCCGTCGTCGCCGCGTGCCAGCCCCTCGGGCGGCGGCGTGACCACGCGCAGCTTGCCCACCTGGGCCAGGCCGTTGGCGGCCTCGCCCGGGCCACGCGCCACGATGCTGCCGTCGGTGCCGATCGACACGGTCGAACCGGGCGGCACGGCGATCGGGCCGCCGTCGCCCAGCACGGGGCGGCCGGCAGACGTCTGGAGCTGGCCGTCGGCCGACACCTGCAGCGATCCCGCGCGGGTGTAGGCCTCGGAACCGTCAGGCATCTGCACCGCCAGCCAGCCGTTGCCCTGCAGCGCCACGTCGAGATCGCGGCCGGTGTAGGTCAGCGGGCCGGCCTTCATGTCGGCGCCGGGCGTGGACGCAAGCGTGAACGCCCGCGTCTGCGTTTCCTGGCCCTGCACCGGGACGGCCCGGTACAGGTTCACCTGCGCCTTGAATGCCGGCGTCGATGCATTGGCCAGGTTGTTCGATACCGCGGCCTGCTGGTCGAGTATCTGCTTGGCGCCCGACAGGGCGGTGTAGAGCATGCGGTCCATGACGAGTGCTTCAGCCTATGCGTCGATCAGATGTTCACCAGGGTCTGCAGGACGGTGTCCTGCGCCTTGATGGTCTGTGCGTTGGCCTGGTAGTTGCGCTGCGCCACGATCAGGTTCACCAGCTGGCCGGACAGGTCGACGTTCGACTCTTCCACGGCATTCGACTTCAGCGTACCCATCGCGCCGCCTGCCGTACCCAGCAGTTCCTGGCCCGATGCACCGGTGGCCGACCACACGTTGTCGCCTTCCGGCTTCAGGCCTTCGACGTTGCCGAACGACGCCATGGCGATCTGGCCCAGCGACATCGTCTGCTCGTTCGAATACGACCCCAGGATCTGGCCGTCTTCCTGCACCGAGAAGCCCACCAGTGCGCCCGACGTGTAGCCGTTCTGCACGATGCTCTTCGGATCGTTGTCGGCGCCGAACTGCGTGGTGCCGGTCAGGTTGAGCTGGGCGGTCATGGCGGCGGCGCCATTGTTGGCCGGCAGCGTGACGGTCGGCATCGCGGCGGCGGTCGGAGCGCGCAGCGCGCCGTTGGCGTCGAACGACAGCGTGACGGTCTGCAGGATGTTGCCGGCGGAATCGGTGACGTTCATCGACCAGTCATTGCCACCGAACGCGTTGGTCGGTGCCGCGGCCACGGGCGGGCCTGCCACGACCGACTTGCCGAAGTAGGCGGTCAGCTGCTGCTTGTTGCCCAGCGAGTCGAACACGGTCATGGCCGTGCTGTAGCTGAACATCGACGAGTCCGGCGACACCGGCGGAGTGGCCGCCGGGTTGCTGGCGAACAGGTTGGTCGGCACGGTGCTGCGCGAATCCAGCTGGAACTGGGCCGCGATGTTCGTGGTGGCCTTCGGCGGCATCTGCGCGTTGCTGATCACGATCGGCTGCGGTGCCACACCGCCGGCGGTCGAGCCAGCCGGGTAGCCGGTGACCTGCAGGCCGGTGGCGTTCACCAGGCGGCCGTCGTCCAGGCGGTTCATCTGGCCGTTACGCGAATAGAACACCTGGCCATCGGAGTTGGTCAGGCGGAAGAAGCCGTTGCCGTTGCTGATGGCCACGTCGAGGTTACGGCCCGACGTCGAGATATTGCCGTTGGTGAACGATTGCACCACGGCGTTCACGCGCGTGCCCAGGCCGATCTTCGAACCTGCGTACACGTCCGCAAACTGCGCGGTCGATTGCTTGAAGCCAACCGTGTTGGCGTTGGCGATGTTGTTACCGATCACGTCCAGGTTGGACGCCGCGGCGTTGAGGCCGCTTACCCCTTGACCAAAACCCATGATGTTTCCCCTAAGTAGGCTGTCGTTCGTGAAATGCCCGCGCGTATGCCCGGACCGGGTGATTCGTTATCAGGAGATGCGGCGGACGTCGTCGACGTTGGCGGTCTTGCCGTCGCCCAGGTCGACCAGCACGCCCGAGCTGTCGCCGCTGATGGCCTGCACCTTGCCGTAGACCAGCGCGATCGGCGTGACATCCTTGCCGGCGGCGGTAGCGGCCACCTTGAAGGTGTAGTCGCCGTCTGCCACGGCGTTGCCCTGGTCGTTCTTGCCGTCCCAGGCGATGTCATGCACGCCTGCGGTCTGGCCCTTCATGTCGATGTTGCGGACCACGTTGCCGTTCTTGTCCAGCACCTGCACGGTCACGCTGTCGGCCGTCGACGGGACGTCGACACCGATCTTGCCGGCGACGCCGTCGGCCACGCTCACGGCCGAGCCCGGCACCATCACGGTCTTGCCGATCAGGCTGGCGGAATCCATCGCGCGGCTGGCAGCGGTCTGCGTCAGCAGCTGCGTCAGGGTTCCGTTCATGGTCTGCAGGCCGCTCACGGTGCTGATCTGCGCCAGTTGCGACGTCAGCTGGGCGTTGTCCATCGGATTGAGCGGATCCTGGTTGTTCATCTGCGTGACCAGCATCGTCAGGAAGTTGTTCTGCAGGTCGGCCGCGCTGGCGCTGCCGCTTTGCAGGGCCTGGTTCACGGCAGAGTTGGAGGTGCTGCTGCCTACGGTGGAAGTTGCCATGGTTGTTCAGTTGATTCCGGAAGAGATTTCGTTCGGGTCCTGCTGCCGTTACTGACCGATGGTCAGCGTCTTGAGCATCATGTTCTTGGCGGTGTTGAGCACCTCCACGTTGGCCTGGTACGAACGCGACGCCGAGATCATGTTGACCATCTCTTCCACCGGGTTCACGTTGGGCATCGTCACGTAGCCGTTGGCGTCGGCCAGCGGATGCGTGGGGTTGTGGATCATGCGCGGCGCTGCGGAATCTTCCAGCACGCCGGCCACCTGCACGCCGCCCACGTCGGTCTGGCCGGGCGTGGGTGCCATCTCGAAGATGACCTGCTTGGCGCGATACGGCTGGCCGTTCGGCGCCACGGCGCTGTCGGCGTTGGCCAGGTTCGACGCCGTCACGTTCATGCGCTGCGACTGCGCGGCCATGGCCGAGCCGGCCACGTCGAAAATGTTCATGGAAGCCATGGTGTCTCTCCCGTTACTGCTGGATGGCCGACAGCATCGTCTTGATCTTCGAGCTCATCACGGTCAGGCCCGCTTCGTAGTGCACCGTGTTGTCGGCAAACGCCACACGCTCGGTGTCCATTTCCACGGTGTTGCCGTCGATGCTCGACTGCAGCGGAATGCGGTACTGCAGGTCGCGGTCGCTCGTGCTCATGGCGGGCGCCTGCGCTGGCAGATGGCGTGCGGACGTGGTCGACAGCGACACGCCGTCGCGCTGCTGGTTGCCGCGTTCCACCGACTGGGCCAGCGTGCTGGCGAAATCGAAGTCGCGTGCCTTGTAGCCCGGCGTATCCGCGTGGGCGATGTTGGAGGCAATTACGCCTTGCCGCTGGGTCCGCAGGCTCAGTGCTTCCTGCTGGAAGCGAAACGCCGCATCGAGTCTGTCCATGATGTCTGCCTTTCCTGCAATGGCTTCATTTCGGGGAGAGAGCTGCCGTAGACCTGGGTATACCTGTCGCATACGCCCGGCCGGGCTTCTTCAGGGTTGCCATCTTAGGGGCCGGGTTGTCACGCCAATCGTCTGAATAGGGACGAGAAACCTGCGCATTTCCAGTTCGGCTTCTCGCGCGAGGCTGCCTACAATGGCTCCCACTGACTGGCATGTCCGGACGCCGTTTTGCGGCCCCGGGCCGCGCCGCACAAGGCGCTCCGGTCAACGCGCGACACGGCTCCATTCACGCAGGGCACGCGGCGCGCAACGATTACAGATGTTCAACTGTTGTGCGACGGCATCGCACGCCGGACGGGTATACGCGGCGCACCGCCAGTTCCCCTCCCCGGCATCCGCTGCCGTCCCCATCCTTGCTGGGATGACCCTATGACTTTCCATCGACAGGCCACCGCGCTGATGGCACTGGCCGGCCTTGCGCTGGCCGGCCCGGTGTCGGCCACCGCCCAGGTCACGCCGGTCGCGCCCCAGGGCGCCCCGCAGGCACAGACCGCCCGCAATCCTTTTGCCAACGACGACCCCGCGCGGGTCGCCGTCGAACAGTTCCTGCTGCGCCAGTCCATCGGGCTGCCGGGCAAGGTCAGCGTGCAGGTGGTGCCGCCGTCGGGCGGCCGCGCGCCCGAATGCGTGGACCCCGAACCGTTCCTGCCCGCCGGCGCCGCGCCGTATGGCCGCGTGAACGTGGGACTGCGCTGCGGTGGCGAACGCCCCTGGACGCGCTACATGCAGGCCCGTGTGTCAGTGCTGACTGACTACTACGTGGCCGCCCGGTCCATGGGCCCGGGCGAGACCATCACGGCGGCCGATCTGGAGTTGCGCCAGGGCGACCTGGGCGCGCTGCCGCGTGCGGTGGTGACCGATCTGTCGCAGGTGGATGGTTCGGTCGTTGCCAATCGCGTCGCGGCCGGATCGCCGATGCGCACCGACCTGATCAAGAAGCCGATTGCCGTGAAATCGGGCCAGACCGTCAACGTGACCGTCATGGGCGATTCGTTCCAGTTGAGCAGCGAAGGCAAGGTACTGACCGATGCCGCCACCGGCAGCGCCGTGCAGGTGCGCCTGCGCAACGGCCAGGTGGTGAGCGGCGTGGTCCGCAGCGGCGACACGGTGGTGCTCCAGCAGTAAGAACAGCCGGAAAGAAGTTGATACATCACTTTTTTGCAGTTTTTGCAGTATCGGGAAGTTAGTCATCACACGGGCTGGGATCCCCGAAGCAGCAGGAAGCAGACAGCCGTACCAACCGGCGCAGACCGACCGTGCGAGAATGCGGGCCATCTGCTCCGGGATCGACCCGAAAACCCGGAAATCTGCCGGCGAACAGCCTAAAGTTTCCGGTCGTCGGGTCGATAACTCAGAGGAACCCAGCAAGGATTTCACCGTGAAGATCAACAACTCCACTCCGTCCCGGCCCGCCGACACTGCGGCTACCGAAGGCAACGCCCGTGCGGGCGCCAACGGTGCCACGTCTACGGACCCCTCCGCCCTGACCGGCGTGCGCGTCAGCCCGCTGGCCGCACAGGTGCGCGACATCGGTGCGCGCCTGACGCAGGACAGCGACAGCGACATCGACGCTGCCAAGGTTGCGGAAGTCCGTCAGGCCATTGCGGAAGGCCGGATCAAGATCGATCCCAGCAAGATCGCCGATGGCCTGCTCGCCTCTTTGCATGAGCTGAGCCAGGGCGGCAGCCAATCCTGAACCTGACATGAGCCAAGCAGCGCTGATCCAGTCCCTTTCGGTAGAAGCCAACGCAATCGCCGCTTTCGGGCGCGCCCTCTCGGAAGAGCGCGATGCCATCAAGCGGCAGGATTTCCAGGCACTGAGCGAACTGCTCAACAAGAAGATGGAACTGGCTCAGGCGCTGACGCGCGCCTCTGCCACCCGCGAGGCGCAGATGATCGCCCTTGGCCTGCGCGCGGGCGACGGCGGCCTGCTGGTTGGCCGCGAAGTGGAACCGGCCGTGGCCGAGGCCTGGCGCAAGGTGGTGTTCTTCGCCCACAAGGCCAAGGACGCCAACGACCTGAATGGCGCCATCGTCAACGCCCATCTGGAATTCACGCAGGAAGCCATCCAGGTGCTGCGCCAGGGCGGCATGACCCCTAACGAGATGTACGGCCGCGACGGCAAGGCCCAGGCGGCTGCCAGCGGCGTAAGCCTGGCGGCAGGCTGAAGCGTCACGCCGGGCCGCCGGCGCGTCAGAGCCTGCCTACGCAAGGCTCGGCCATTGCCTGATCGCGAACGACGGGCATCCTCCCTACATTGACATTGAGCCACCCGCTGCAGCCTGCCGGCGCAGCGGAGTGACGTCCGGTAACCAAAACAATGTCCGGAGGTACAGCCATGTCATTCCTGCTCTATGTGATCGGTCTCGTGGTACTGGTGGGCGGCATCGCCTGGGGGCTCTCCGTGGCCGGCGTGGCGCATGTCTATATCGGCATCGCCTGCGTGATCGTGCTCGGCATCGGCATCATGTCGGCGGTCTCGCGTACCCGCACCAAAGACCCCTCCTGATTGCCACGGCTGGCCGACACCGCCGTGGACCTCGACAGCACGACGCCGGGCCTGACCCGGCCGGCCCCTCCGCAGAATGTAAACATTGCGGAACATGGGCCGCGCTCTATACACTCGAAGCGTTCAGATCTCCGCACGGTGATCGCCGCCATGTTCGAGGCCCTGCGAAAAACAACCAGCGCGCTGTTAGACCCCGACCGACGATTCCGGCAAGCCCGCATCTTCCACGCCACGCGCGTGGCGCTGGCCTTGCTGGTGTCGATTGCGCTCACTACCGGTATCAATATTCCGCACGGCGAATGGGCCACCATCACCGTGCTGGTGGTCATCGGCGGGCTGCAGCACCACGGCAATATCCGCCGGCGGGCCGCCGAACGCGGCGCCGGCACGGTGATCGGCGCCCTGATCGGCCTGTTCCTGATCATCCAGGAAAACTATTTCGGCATCCCCACGCTGACCTGGGGCCTGATGGCCGTCATCTGCGGCTATTGCGCCTACCACGCCGTAGGCAAGGGCGGATATATCGCCTTGCTGGCAGCCGTGACCGTGGTCATTACGGCCGGGCACGGCAACCAGGACGTCTATGACGCGCTGTGGCGCACCGTCGATGTCCTGATCGGCACCGCCATCGCGCTGGTGTTCTCATTCGCATTCCCGGCGTATGCGTCATATTCCTGGCGGTTCAAGCTGGCCAGCCTGCTACGCGCGTGTGCGGCGGTGCATGCCAAGATCGAGCGGGGCCAGCGCGACGAGAAGGAACGGCAGCAGGACATGATGAAGCTGTCGGGCCTGCTGGTGCAGATGCGCAGCCTGATTCCGTCGGTGTCCAAGGAAACCCGGGTGCCCACGGCCGACCTGGAAGAAGTCCAGCACAGCGCCCGCGTCTGCATCAGCGCCCTGGAGATGCTGGCTGCCATCGACCCCGATGCCGTGGAAGACACCAGCGACGAGCACAACATCCGTGACCTGCTGCTGGAGATGGCGTCCGCGCTGGAAGCGGGCGACCAGACGATGGTGCATCTGCACCCGTCGCTGCCATCGCCGCACCCGGACGACCCGTCGATCGGGCAAAGCTCCCATGCTTTCCTGACCTTGCAGTTGTCCGCGGAACTGGCCCACCTGCGCGATCACCTGTCGCAGATGGCGGCGCAAACCCGCTTTCCGTACGGCGCCCACTGACCAGCCGCGGCGCCCTTGCCCGGGCCCGTTCGGGTTCGCTTACCTGCGATCCGCCATCGCGATCCGCAACGCCAGCGCACCCAGCACCGTACCCATGACATAGCGCTGGGCGCGCAGCCATCGCTCGCTGCGCGACAGGAATGCCGTGATGCCCGACGCGCCAAGCACCAGCAGGCAGTTCACCGCGCCACTGACGCCGATCTGCACGGCACCAAGCTGCAGGCTCTGCATCAGCACCGAGCCGTTTTCGGGATGCAGGAATTGCGGGAAGAACGACAGGTAGAACATGGCAACCTTGGGATTCAGCAGGTTCGTGACGAACCCCATGCTGAACAGCTTGCGCGGCGGATCGGCCGGCAACGTGCGCGCCTGGAACGGCGCGCTGCCGCCCGGACGCACCGCCTGCCAGGCCAGCCAGAGCAGGTAGGCCGCGCCCATCAGCCGGATCGCATCGAACGCGAATGGCACGGCCATCAGCAAGGCGGTCAGGCCCAGCGACGCCGCCATCAGGTGGACGACAAATCCAAGCAGCACGCCCGCCAGCGAAACCAGTCCGGCGCCTCGCCCCTGGCACAGCGCGCGCGACACGCAGTAGATCATGTTCGGGCCCGGTGTCAGCACCAGGATCAGACAGGCCAGGGAGAAGAACGCGAGTTCGTGCCAGGTGAGCATGATGGGGGCTTCCCGATGAGGTGTTCTTGTTGGTCTTGTCGAAAGGGACGGACCATTATAGGGGGGCGTACGGCACCGTGTCAGACAACATCCCCTTGCCTAATGCGCCGCCCTCGGCCACATTGAGGGCACCCCGTCCCGGTGTGCCGCCATGCAACTCCTCGACGCCCGTATCCGCCTGGTGCTCCGCCACCCCGGCCGGTTCCTGCTCGATGCGCTGGTCCACTTTCGCGCCAACCAGGGCCTGCTGCTGGCCGGCGCCGTGGCCTACTACGCGCTGCTCTCGATCGTGCCGCTGCTGATCCTGATGCTGATCGGCCTGTCGCAGGTGCTGGATCCCGTCGAATTGCTCGAAACGTTGGAGCGCTATCTGGAATGGCTGCTGCCAGGACAATCGCATGCGCTGGTCACCGAACTTGCCCGCTTTCTCAACAATCGCGGCGTCATCGGCTGGGTACTGGCCATTACGATGATTTTCTTCAGCTCGCTGGCGTTCACGGTGCTGGAAAACGCGATGTCGGTGATCTTCATCCATCGCGTAGCCATCCGGCGGCGCCATTTCCTGGTGTCCGCGATCCTGCCCTATTGCTACATCCTCGTGCTCAGCATCGGGCTGCTGATCGTGACCGTGGTGGCGGGCGGCCTGCAGACCATCGGCGAACGGCATCTGGAGGTGCTGGGCCACGACTGGTCGCTGGGCCGCCTCTCCGGCTGGCTGCTGTACGGGCTGGGTTTCCTGGGCGAGATCCTGCTGCTGACGTCGATCTACCTGGTGATGCCGGTAGGCCGGCTGTCAGTGCGGCACGCGCTGGCCGGGGCGGTCTTTGCCGCCGTCCTGTGGGAAATCTCTCGCCATGTGCTGGTTTGGTACTTTTCGACACTTTCCCAGGTTGGCAAGGTCTATGGATCGTTGACCACAGCCATCGTCGTGCTGCTCAGCCTGGAGATTGCCGCCACCCTGCTGCTGTTCGGCGCCCAGATCATTGCGGATTTCGAGCGGGGCGGCGAGCCGCCCGAGGTGGCCCGCGATGGCGCGACCTTCCACACCTGATCGCCATCGACATAAGTTGCTAAATCATCACACGCCGGGAGCAAATACCCGAGCACCGTACTCGAACTCTTCTATAAGACATAAGAATCGAGAATTTTGCAGGTTCCGGATTCCGACCTAAATTGATGAACTTGCAAGCCATTGCATGCTGAAGCCTGACAGATGCGCAAAGCAGCGTTGAATGCCGCTGCATACAGCACACAAATTTCACATGAAGGAGCGTACCTCCGCCATGCAAAATCAGGCAAAATTCGAATCTTGCCCCGCACCGCGACCCGGGCGTGGCATTTCCCAACCCGAATTTGATGCGAGATAAGCGATGAGCAACCAGCAGCCCACCATCATCTACACCCTAACCGACGAAGCTCCGCTGCTGGCCACCAGTGCCTTCCTGCCTATCATCCGCACGTTCACTGGCCCGGCCGGCGTGAACGTCGAAACCAGCGACATCTCGGTGGCTGGCCGTATCCTGGGCGAATTCCCGGAATTCCTGACCGAAGAACAGCGCGTGCCGGACAACCTGGCCGAACTGGGCCGCCTGACGCAGGACCCGGACACCAACATCATCAAGCTGCCGAACATCAGCGCCTCGGTGTTCCAGCTGGTCAGCGCGATCAAGGAACTGCAGTCGAAGGGCTACAAGATCCCCGACTTCCCGGAAGATCCGAAGACCGACGAAGAAAAGGCCATCCAGAAGCGCTACTCGAAGTGCCTGGGCAGCGCCGTGAACCCGGTGCTGCGCGAAGGCAACTCCGACCGCCGCGCGCCGGCCGCCGTCAAGAACTACGCCCGCAAGCACCCGCACAGCATGGGTGACTGGAGCATGGCCTCGCGCACGCACGTGGCCCACATGAAGCACGGCGACTTCTACCACGGCGAAAAGTCGATCACGCTGGACAAGGCACGTGAAGTCCGCATGGAACTGGTGACCAAGAGCGGCAAGACCGTGGTGCTGAAGCCGAAGGTCTCGCTGCAGGATGGCGAGGTCATCGACAGCATGTTCATGAGCAAGAAGGCCCTGCTGGCCTTCTACGAAGACCAGATGGAAGACGCGCGCAAGACCGGCGTCATGCTGAGCCTGCACGTCAAGGCCACCATGATGAAGGTGTCGCACCCGATCGTGTTCGGCCACGCCGTCAAGGTCTTCTACAAGGACGCCTTTGCCAAGCACCAGAAGCTGTTCGACGAACTGGGCGTGAACGTCAACAACGGCCTGGTTGACCTGTACACCAAGATCGACGCGCTGCCGGAGTCGAAGAAGGAAGAAGTCATCCGCGACATGCACGCCTGCCACGAACATCGTCCGGAACTGGCGATGGTGGATTCGGCCAAGGGCATCTCGAACCTGCACGCACCGAACGACGTGATCGTCGACGCATCGATGCCGGCCATGATCCGTATCGGCGGCAAGATGTGGGGTGCCGACGGCCGTACCAAGGACACCAAGTGCCTGATCCCGGAATCGACGTTCGCCCGCATCTATCAGGAAATCATCAACTTCTGCAAGACCAATGGCGCCTTCGACCCGGTGACGATGGGCACGGTGCCGAACGTCGGCCTGATGGCGCAGAAGGCTGAAGAATACGGTTCGCACGACAAGACCTTCGAGATCCCCGAAGACGGCGAAGCCCGCATCGTCGACAACGCCACCGGCGAAGTGCTGACGGCGCTGACGCAGCAGGTCGAGCAGGGCGACATCTGGCGCATGTGCCAGGTCAAGGACGCGCCGATCCGCGACTGGGTGAAGCTGGCCGTCACGCGCGCCCGCAACTCGGGCATGCCGGCCGTGTTCT
>Ga0209564_1003010_pt1 | contig 12070 bp, 10 predicted proteins | sample AraplaCol_mMF_r2_FD_184272 | JGI IMG/M metagenome (GOLD analysis project Ga0209564, IMG submission 184272) | Arabidopsis root microbial communities from North Carolina, USA - plate scrape MF_Col_mMF_r2 (SPAdes) (version 3) | ecosystem: Host-associated > Plants > Roots > Endosphere | place: USA... | reverse complement strand
GACGGCAACGTCCACACGAACCTGCCCGTCAACTCGGACGACTACGACATGCTGCAGGACGCGCACCGCGCGGTGGCCCGCATCATGGACCTGGCGCGTTCGCTGGACGGCGTGATTTCGGGCGAGCACGGCATCGGCATCACCAAGCTCGAATTCCTGACCGAGGACGAGATCGGCGAATTCCGCGAGTACAAGCAGCGCGTGGACCCGCAGGGCCGCTTCAACAAGGGCAAGCTGCTGCCGGGCGCCGACCTGCGCAACGCGTACACGCCGTCGTTCGGCCTGATGGGGCATGAGTCCATCATCATGCAGCAGAGCGACATCGGCGCCATTGCCGACAGCGTCAAGGACTGCCTGCGCTGCGGCAAGTGCAAGCCCGTGTGCGCCACGCACGTGCCGCGCGCCAACCTGCTGTACAGCCCGCGCAACAAGATCCTGGCGACGTCGCTGCTGGTGGAGGCGTTCCTGTACGAGGAACAGACGCGCCGCGGCGTGTCGATCAAGCACTGGGACGAGTTCTCGGACGTGGCCGACCATTGCACGGTGTGCCACAAGTGCGTGACGCCGTGCCCGGTCAAGATCGACTTCGGCGATGTGTCGATGAACATGCGCAACCTGCTGCGCAAGATGGGCCAGAAGAAGTTCAACCCGGGCACCGCCGCGTCGATGTTCTTCCTGAACGCGACCAACCCGCAGACGATCAACATGACCCGCGCGGCCATGATCGGCTGGGGCTACAAGGCGCAGCGCCTGGGCAACGAGGTGCTCAAGAAGTTCGCGAAGAAGCAGACCCAGCATCCGCCCGCCACGGTTGGCAAGCCGCCGGTGCAGGAGCAGGTGATCCACTTCATCAACAAGAAGATGCCGGGCAACCTGCCCAAGAAGACGGCGCGCGCGCTGCTCGATATCGAAGACAACGAGATCGTGCCGATCATCCGCAACCCGAAGACGACCACGGCCGAGACCGAAGCCGTGTTCTACTTCCCGGGCTGCGGGTCCGAGCGTCTGTTCTCGCAGGTGGGGCTGGCCACGCAGGCCATGCTCTGGCACGTGGGCGTGCAGACGGTGCTGCCACCGGGTTACCTGTGCTGCGGCTATCCGCAGCGCGGCGCGGGCCAGTACGACCGCGCCGAGAAGATGGTCAGCGACAACCGCGTGCTGTTCCATCGCGTGGCGAATACGCTGAACTACCTCGACATCAAGACCGTGGTGGTCAGCTGCGGCACCTGCTACGACCAGCTGGCCGGGTATGAATTCGACAAGATCTTCCCGGGCTGCCGCATCATCGACATCCACGAGTACCTGCTCGAAAAGGGTGTGAAGCTGGAAGGCGTGACCGGTACGCGCTACATGTACCACGATCCCTGCCACACCCCGATCAAGACGATGGATCCGACCAAGCTGGTGAACGACCTGATGGGCGGCAACCAGGGCGGCGGCAAGATCGAGAAGAACGAGCGCTGCTGCGGGGAATCGGGCACGCTGGCCGTGACGCGTCCGGACGTGTCGACGCAGATCCGTTTCCGCAAGGAAGAGGAAATGCGCAAGGGCGCCGACAAGCTGCGCACCGACGACTTCAACGGCGACGTCAAGATCCTGACCAGCTGCCCGTCGTGCCTGCAGGGCCTGTCGCGCTACAACGAGGATGCGTCGGTCACGGCCGACTACATCGTCGTGGAAATGGCGAAGCACCTGCTGGGCGAGAACTGGATGCCCGAGTACGTGGCCCGCGCCAACGCCGGTGGCATCGAGCGCGTGCTGGTGTAAGCCATCGCCATGACCCGGGTTGCCAACTGCCCCCTCTGCGAAGCCGACGGCGGCGAACTGCTCTGGATGGGCGACCGCGCGCGCGTGATCCTGGTCGAGCATGACCGGTTTCCGGGATTCTGTCGCGTGGTCTGGAACGACCATGCGGCAGAGCTGACCGACCTGGACGACGCCGACCAGGCCTGGCTGATGCGGCTGGTGGCGCGCGTCGAGCGCTTGGTGCGCGAAGTCATGGCGCCGGACAAGGTCAACCTGGCCGCGTTCGGCAACATGGTGCCGCACCTGCACTGGCACATCATTCCGCGCTACCGCTGGGATACCCATTTCCCGGAAGCCGTCTGGGCCGCGCCGCAACGGGCCGCCGACGCGGCGCGCATCGCCGAACTGGGTAGCCGGCTGCCGGCGTTGCGCACGGCACTTTCGGTGCTGGCCGATTCGGACTGAGCAGACGGAGGCTGGCCGGCAACCGGCCGGCCGACCGTCATCCATCGCATCCGCTGCAATTCTTCCCGTCCCCTTGTAAAGTGCCGTAGCAGTCTGGTACGGAACCCGCCCGCATGGCGGTGCGTCTGACTCCGGTCGAACAACAACATGCCCGCCGGCCATTCGCGGCGGGCCAACCGCTGGCGCCATGTCATCCACACCGTCGTCCGTTATCGTGCCCGGTCCTGCCGTACCCGCCGAGGCCCTCAAGAACCAGAGCCGGCTGCGCCTGGCGGCCACCTGGGCCCTGATCAAGCCGTACTGGGGTTCGGAAGACCGCAAGGCCGGCCTGGGGCTGCTCACGCTGGTCGTGGCGCTGAATCTCGGCATCGTCTATATCAACGTGCTGCTCAACGAGTGGAACCGTGTGTTCTACAACGCCATCGAGCAGCGCGATTTCGTCTCGTTCAAGGCCCTGCTGCTGCGTTTTTCGTGGATCGCCGCCTGCTTCATCGTGCTGGCGATCTCGCGCCAGTACTACCAGATGATGCTGCAGATGCGCTGGCGCACGTGGATGACCGGCACCTTCATGCAGCGCTGGCTTGGGCACCAGGCGTACTACCGCATCGAGCAGACCCATTCGACCGACAACCCCGACCAGCGGCTGGCCGATGACCTGCGCCAGTTCACCGACGGTGCGCTGACGCTGTCCATGGGCCTGCTCAATTCGGCGGTGACGCTGGTGTCGTTCATCGGCATCCTGTGGGTGGTGTCCGGTCCGATCACGCTGGCGCTGGGCGGCACCGACCTGACGATCCCCGGCTATATGGTCTGGTTTGCCATCGGCTATGCGGTGGTGGGCTCGCTGATTGCCCACTTCGTGGGGCGGCCGCTGATCGGCCTGTCGTTCCAGCAGGAACAGTACGAGGCCAACTTCCGTTTCATGCTGGTGCGACTGCGCGAAAACAGCGAACCGGTGGCGCTGTATCGCGGCGAGCCGACCGAGCAGGCGGGCCTGCGGGCGCGTTTCGAGCGGATCCGGGCGAACTGGAACCAGCTCATGCGTTACACGCGGCGCCTGACCTTCGTGAACTCCGGCTACGGCCAGTTCGCGATCATCTTCCCGCTGCTGGTGGCCGCGCCGCGCTACTTCTCGGGCAAGCTCACGCTGGGCGGCCTGATGCAGATCAATTCGGCGTTCGGCCAGGTGCAGGGCGCGCTGTCGTGGTTTGTCGACAGCTATTCGACGCTGGTGGGCTGGAAGGCCGCCGCCAACCGTCTGATCGATTTCCAGGACGCCATGCGCGTGGCCGAGCGCCAGGACCTGACGCATGAAGGCCCGGGCGATATCGAGGTGGTGCAGTCCGCCAACCCGTCCGAGGGCGATATCTCGGTCAGCGGGCTGGCCCTGGCGCTGCCGGTGCGCGGCGGGCTCGATGTTGACGCGGAAGGGGTCGATCCCGACAGCCATCCGGGCCAGCGTCCGCTGGTGGCGCCGTTCTCGCTGTCGATCGCGCCGGGCGAACGCTGGCTGGTGCATGGCCCGTCAGGCTGCGGCAAGAGCGTGCTGTTCCGCGCGCTGGCCGGTATCTGGCCGTATGGCAGCGGGCGCATCACGGTGCCGCACCGCCGCATGCTGTTCCTGCCGCAGCGCAGCTATTTGCCGATTGGCACGCTGGCCGACGCGCTGTCGTATCCCGACGCCGGCAACAGCCATTCGCGCGAGACGCTGGCGGCCGTGCTGCGCAAGGCGCGGCTGGGCATGCTGACAAAGCACCTGGACGTATTCGACAACTGGTCGCTGCGGCTGTCGCCCGGCGAGCAGCAGCGCCTGGCCTTTGCCCGGGCCCTGCTGCAGAAGCCCGACTACCTGTTCCTGGACGAGGCCACCAGCGCGCTGGACGAGGAAACCGAGCGGGCGATGTACCAGCTGATGGTGGACGAACTGCCCGGCGCCGCCATCGTCAGCATCGCGCACCGCAGCACCGTGGCCGCCTTCCACGGCCGGCGCCTGCGCTACGTGCCAGTGGCGCGGGGCGGCGACGAAAGCGGCGGCGGCCCGCGGGATGGGCAAGGCGAGGGGGGTGGAGTAAGCTATCGGGTCGTACAAGACGCATGACGGCGCCGCTGTAACGGCCCACCGGGCCGGCGCGGGCGCCGCGACACTACATCATGGCTGGCCTGGACAAAGATACTCCCCACCCTACCGCGCTGACGGTCCACACGCAGTCGCGCGTCCTGGAAATCGGCTTCGACAATGGCCGCACCTGGCGGCTGCCGTTCGAGCTGCTGCGCGTATACTCGCCTTCCGCCGAAGTCCAGGGCCACGGCCCTGGCCAGGAAACGCTGCAGACCGGCAAGCGCCACGTGGGCATCGCCGCGGTGGAGCCGGTTGGCAACTATGCGATCCAGATCCGTTTCGACGATGGTCACGACACGGGCATCTACACGTGGGAACTGCTGTATCGCCTGGGCGATCAGCAGGACACGCTGTGGGACGGCTACCTGAAGCGGCTGGAAGCCGCCGGGCTGGACCGCGATGCGCCGATGCCGGCGGCCGGCGGCCACGCGTGCGGCCATCATCACTGAATCAAGTACCTGGAGTCTGAGAATGAGCGAAACCCACTTCGGGTTCGACAAGGTCGACGAATCGGAAAAGGCCGGCAAGGTTGCCGGCGTGTTCCACTCGGTGGCCAGCAAATACGATGTGATGAACGACCTGATGTCCGGTGGCATGCACCGCGTCTGGAAGATGTTCACGATCGCCCAGGCCAATGTGCGGCCGGGCCACAAGGTGCTGGACATCGCCGGCGGGACGGGCGACCTTTCCAAGGCCTTCGCGAAACAGGCCGGCCCGAAGGGCGAAGTCTGGCTGACGGACATCAACGAGTCGATGCTGCGCGTGGGGCGCGACCGCCTGCTGGACAAGGGCATCGTCACGCCGGTGGCGCTGTGCGACGCCGAGAAGATCCCGTTCCCGGACAATTACTTCGACCTGGTGACGGTGGCCTTCGGCCTGCGCAACATGACGCACAAGGACCGCGCCCTGGCCGAGATGCGCCGCGTGGTCAAGCCGGGCGGCAAGGTGATGGTGCTGGAGTTCTCCAAGGTCTGGAAGCCGCTCGAGAAAATCTACGACGTCTATTCTTTCAAGGTGCTCCCCTGGCTGGGCGAACGCGTGGCTGGGGATGCCCCGAGCTATCGCTATCTCGCAGAATCGATCAGAATGCATCCAGACCAGGGTTCACTTGTACGCTTGATGGAACAAGTTGGGCTCGAACAAGTCGAATACTTCAACCTGACGGCCGGAGTCGTGGCGCTCCACGTCGGGAGAAAGTACTAATTCGCCATGTTCGGCCGCTAATGGCCGAAAATGACAGGGGAAAAGCTCAAATGTCTTCTTTTCGTGGAAAATTCCTGGCGGCCGCGCTGATGGTGACGGTAGCCATGGGGGCAGCGCTCGACGCCAACGCAAAACGCCTCGGCGGTTCGCGCAGCGTGGGCAAACAATCGTCCAGCGTGACGCAGCAGCGTCAGGCTACGCCGCCGCAACAGAATGCGCCGGCCCAGCAACAGCCCGCGCAGCAGCAGGCAGCCCCGGCAACGGCCGGCGCTGCAGGTGGCGCAGCGGCTGCGGCGCCGAAGCGTAACTGGGGTGGCATGCTCGGGGGCCTGGCGGCCGGTCTGGGCCTGGGCTACCTGCTGTCGCACTTCGGCCTTGGTGGCGCGGCGGCCAGCTTCCTGGCCAACGTGATCATGATCGCCGTGATCGCGATGATCGCCCTGTGGCTGTTCCGCAAGTTCCGCGGCGGTTCGGCCCGTTCGCAGACGCCGGCCTACGCCGGCATGGGCGGCAACGGCAACAGCTCGCCGTTCGGCGGCGCGGCCCGCAACGCCGAGCCGACGCTGCGCCAGGCCGAACCGGTGCAGCCGGCCGGCTACAACGGCGCGGCAGCCAATCCGGTCATGGGCGGCGCGGCCGCCGGTGCAGCCGCTGCGGCAGTGCAGCAGCCGTGGGGCGTGCCGGCCGACTTCGACACCGAAGCCTTCCTGCGCAACGCCAAGGTCCACTATGTGCGCCTGCAGGCCGCGTGGGACGCCGGCAACCTGGACGACATCCGCGAATTCACCACGCCGGAAATGTTCGCCGAGATCAAGATGGACCTGTCCGAGCGCGGCGAGGCGGTCAACAAGACCGACGTGGTCACGCTGGAAGCCCAGTTGCTCGGCATCGAGAACACGCCGGCCCAGCACATTGCCAGCGTGCGCTTCTCGGGCATGATCCGCGAGAACACCGGCGATGCGGCGCAGCCGTTCGGCGAGGTCTGGAACCTGGCCAAGTCGACGTCCGGCGGCGGCTGGCTGCTGGCAGGTATCCAGCAGGAATCCTGAGCGCCGCGCCCGCCGCCGCATGGATGACATGAAGCGGCGGCCGAGTAGCTTAGAATGGAGGCCCACGTACGCGTGGGCCTTTTTTTGTTGGGCAGACCTGCCCGGAACCGGACGCCATGAACGCCTTGCCGACACCCCTGGCCGCGCCGATCGTCGCCGCACTGAATCACCTGATCGAACAGGAGCCCTGGGCCTGCGGCCTGCTGGCGCCGTTTGCCAGCCGCGTCATCCGGTTCGACGCCGCGGCGTTCGCGCTGTCCCTGCGGATCACGGAGCAGGGCGGCATCGAGCAGGCGGCAGACACCGATACGCCCGCCGTGACGCTGCTTGTGCCGTTGCAGCAATGGCCGCTGGTGGTGGCCGACGTGGCCGAGGGCGGACAGGCCGCCGCGATGCGCCATGTGCGGATCGATGGCGATGCGGAGCTGGCCAACGCCGTGTCGACGCTGGCGCGCAACCTGCGCTGGGATGCGGCCGAAGACCTGTCGCGCGCCCTGCGTGGCGTGATGGGTGGCCCGGTCAGCGACAGCGTGGCCCAGCGCATGGTGGACGGCGCGCGCCAGGTGCATGAAAGCGCCACGCGCGTGGGCCGGGCGCTGCTCGACAATGTGACCGAATACCTGCTCGACGAACAGCCGACCCTGGTGCGCCATGCCGCGCTGGACGGGTTTGGCACCGACGTGGCGCGTGTGCGGGATGATCTGGCGCGGCTGGAAAAGCGCCTGGAACGCCTGGAACGCTCGGGTGGGCAGGGGGAGGGGGCTTCGGGCCAGCTTCCATCGGCCCATCGTTGATCGTCATGTCATTCTCCGCTGCCGCATCGCGCGGCGCAGTCTTCTGAAAATCCCCGCATGACCCGCCTGCTGCGTCTCTGCAAGATTGTCTTCGTCATCCTGTATTACGGGCTCGACGAGCTAGTGCTGTCCGGCTTCAAGAGCCGGCGCATCAAGTTCCTGGTGCGCGTGATCACCATCGGCCGCAAGCTGGAGCAGCCCCGCGGCGAACGCCTGCGCCTGGCGCTGACGGCCCTGGGGCCGATCTTCGTCAAGTTTGGGCAGGTGCTGTCCACCCGGCGCGACCTGATGCCGCCCGATATCGCCGACGAACTGGCGAAACTGCAGGACCAGGTGCCCCCGTTTGACTCCGCAGTGGCGGTGAAGATCGTCGAGAAATCGCTGGGCCGGCCGCTGACGACGCTGTTCGAGAACTTCGAGCACCAGCCCGTAGCCAGTGCGTCGATTGCGCAGGTGCACTTCGCCACACTGCGCGGCGGCCCGAACCATGGCCGCGAGGTGGCGGTGAAGGTGCTGCGTCCCGGCATGCTGCCCGTGATCGACAGCGACCTGGCGCTGATGCGCGACATGGCCACATGGCTGGAGCGCGTGTGGGTCGATGGCCGCCGCCTGAAACCGCGCGAGGTGGTGGCCGAGTTCGACAAGTACCTGCATGACGAACTGGACCTGATGATCGAGGCGGCCAATGCCAGCCAGCTGCGCCGCAACTTTGCCGACAGCGACCTGCTCTGCGTGCCCGAGGTGTACTGGGACTGGTGTACCAGCAGCGTCTTCACCATGGAGCGCATGCACGGCATCCCGATCTCGCGTACCGAATCGCTGAAGGCGGCGGGCGTGGACATGCACAAGCTGGCCGAGGAAGGCGTGGAGATCTTCTTCACGCAGGTGTTCCGCGACGGCTTCTTCCATGCCGACATGCACCCGGGCAACATCCTGGTGTCGGTGCAGCCCGAGACGTTCGGCCGGTATATCGCGCTGGACTTCGGCATCGTCGGCGCGCTGTCCGAATTCGACAAGAACTACCTGGCGCAGAACTTCATCGCCTTCTTCCGCCGCGATTACCACCGCGTGGCGCTGCTGCACGTGGAATCGGGCTGGGTGCCGCCCGAGACACGTGTCGAGGAGCTGGAATCGGCCGTGCGGGCGTGCTGCGAACCCTATTTCGACAAGCCGCTGCGCGAAATCTCGCTGGGCATGGTGCTGATGCGCCTGTTCCAGACGTCACGCCGGTTCAACGTCGAAATCCAGCCGCAGCTGGTGCTGCTGCAGAAGACCCTGCTCAATATCGAAGGTCTGGGCCGCCAGCTCGACCCCGATCTCGACCTCTGGAAGACCGCCAAGCCGTTCCTGGAGCGCTGGATGTACGAGCAGGTCGGCTGGCAGGGCGCGTGGGAGCGCGTCAAGGTCGAAGCGCCGCAGTGGGCCAAGATGCTGCCCGACTTCCCGCGCCTGGCGCACCAGTTCCTGGAGCGCCGCGCGCTGCTGAACAACGGTGAGCAGGAACGCCTGCTGACCCAGCTGGTGCACGAACAGCGCCGTACCAACCGCCGGCTCTCCACCGCGCTGATGCTGATGGGCGGCTTCCTGGCGGGCATCGTGATCGTCCAGGCGCTGGCCTGGGCGGGCTACTGGTAACCCTGTACCTGGAGCCGTGCGCCCCACGCTGCACCGTGCCGGTGCGAGTGTGGGGATTTGACCGCGCCGGGGGGAATTTTTTTCGTCCCGGGGAGTCTGCGTCGCTATAATCCGCGGTTTGATTCGGCTACGACCGCCTATGCCCGTCCCGGGCGCCCGCGGCCCCGACCGATGAATTGGACTCCGGGCGGAGTCAGCCTGGCGCTCCAGGCATCCGGCCGGCATTCGGTTTTTCGCCACCAGGGCATTTCTGGCTATTTGGGATAGGGCAGCGGCATGCTGATCTGGTTCGTCATCATCTATTGGGTTATCTCGGTCGGCATCGGCCTGTGGGCGGCACTGCGCGTCAAGGGCACCGCCGACTTCGCCGTCGCGGGCCGCAGCCTGCCGTTCTACATCGTCACCGCCACGGTTTTCGCCACATGGTTTGGCTCAGAAACCGTGCTCGGCATCCCCGCCGTGTTCCTCAAGGAAGGCCTGTCGGGCGTGGTATCCGACCCCTTCGGTTCATCGCTCTGCCTGATCCTCGTGGGCCTGTTCTTCGCCCGCCCGCTGTACCGGATGAACCTGCTGACGATCGGCGACTACTATCACAACCGCTACGGCCGGCTGGCCGAAGTGCTGACCACGCTGTGCATCGTCGTGTCGTACCTGGGCTGGGTGGCGGCGCAGATCAAGGCGCTGGGGCTGGTGTTCTATACGGTGTCGGACGGCGCGCTGTCGCAGGAGGCCGGCATGATGATCGGCGCGGCCAGCGTGCTGGTCTATACGCTGTTCGGCGGCATGTGGTCGGTGGCCGTGACCGACTTCATCCAGATGATCATCATCGTGATCGGCATGCTCTATATCGGCTACGAGGTCAGCGGCCAGGCTGGCGGCGTGACCGCCGTGGTGTCGCATGCCGCGGCGGCCGGCAAGTTCGAATTCCTGCCATCGCTGGACTTGGTGCAGATCATCGGGTTTGCGGCGGCGCTGTTTACGATGATGCTTGGCTCGATTCCGCAGCAGGACGTGTTCCAGCGCGTGACGTCGTCCAGGACCGAGCAGATCGCCGGCCGCGCGTCGGTGCTGGGCGGCGTGCTGTACTTCTTCTTCGCGTTCATCCCGATGTTCCTGGCCTACTCGGCGACGCTGATCGATCCGCAGATGGTCGAGAAGTACATCAATTCGGATTCGCAGCTGATCCTGCCCCAACTGATCCTGAACCATGCGCCGATGTTCGCCCAGGTGATGTTCTTCGGGGCGCTGCTGTCGGCCATCAAGAGCTGCGCTTCGGCCACGCTGCTGGCGCCGTCGGTGACCTTCGCGGAGAACATCCTGCGCCCGTATTTCCGCCATCTGAGCGACAAGCAGTTCCTGCGCGTGATGCAGGCCGTGGTGCTGGTCTTCACCACGCTGGTGACCCTGTTCGCGCTGAATTCGCACCTGTCGATTTTCCATATGGTGGAAAACGCCTACAAGGTGACGCTGGTGTCGGCGTTCGTGCCGCTGGCCTTCGGCCTGTTCTGGAAGCCGGCCACCCGCCAGGGCGGCCTGCTGGCCATCGTGCTGGGCCTGTCCTCGTGGCTGACCTGCGAGGTGGCCTTTGCCGGAGCCACCGTGCCGCCGCAGATGGTGGGCCTGATGTTCTCGATCAGTGGCATGGTGTTCGGGTCGCTGCTGCCGCAATGGATCAGCGACCGGCCGCCTGTCAGTGAAGTGCATATTGCTTAACTTTTGAGCGCCAGGGCGAAATCGTGACGATTGCGCCCCCGAAAGCCCCCATTTCCCGCCGGTAGACGCCTCGCCGACGGTTTATAATCCAAGGCTTTGCATCGCCGCGCGGGTATATTTTCGTGCGCCGGCCCTTGTCGATAGGACGGGGCGCTGCCATCTACCCGCTTTACGTTTCAGATTCCACGAAAGAACCATGCCGATCTATGCCTACCGTTGCGACGCCTGCGGCCACGGGCGCGATGTGCTGCAGAAGATGAGCGACGCCCCGCTCACGGACTGCCCATCCTGCGGCACCGCCGGAACCTTCAAGAAGCAACTGACCGCCGCCGGCTTCCAGCTCAAGGGCTCGGGCTGGTACGTGACCGATTTCCGTGGCGGCAGCGGCGGCACCAGCGCGCCGGCGTCTGCGGCGGCATCGGCTGCCCCGGCAGGCGATAGCGCTCCGGCTGCTTCGGCCGCCGCTCCGGCGGCACCGGCCACGCCGGCCGCCAGCAGCAACTGAGCGCCAGGCAAGCCGTGGCCACCAAGAAAACATCCGCCATCAAGACCTGGTTCCTGACCGGTCTGCTTGTGCTCGTGCCGCTGGGCATCACGTTGTGGGTGCTCAACCTGATCATCGGCACGATGGACCAGAGCATGGCGCTGCTGCCGCTGGCGTGGCAGCCCGAGAACATCTTCGGGCGCCGCATCCCGGGGCTGGGCGCCATCCTGACCCTGCTGTTCATCCTGCTGGTGGGCGTGCTGACGCACAACTTCATCGGTCAGCGCCTGGTGCGCTGGTGGGAGGCGCTGCTGGGCCATATCCCGGTGGTGGGCCCGATCTATACCAGCGTCAAGCAGGTGTCGGACACGCTGCTGTCGTCGTCGGGCAACGCGTTCCGCAAGGCGCTGCTGGTGCAGTATCCGCGTGAAGGGTCGTGGACGATCGCGTTTCTGACCGGGCGTCCGGGCGGAGACGTGCAGAATCACCTGCAAGGCGAATACGTGAGCGTGTACGTGCCGACGACGCCGAACCCGACTTCCGGCTTCTTTTTGATGATGCCGAAGGCGGACACCATCGAGCTCGACATGACGGTCGACGCGGCGCTGAAGTACATCGTGTCGATGGGCGTGGTGGCGCCGACCGACCTGCCGCGCCGCGCCCCCGGCGATGCCCGCGCGGACGAAGCCGTGCTGGATGCCGACGAAGTCGCCGACACCCATACCAACTGATTTGCGCGCGGCTGCCCGGCGGCCGCGCTTTACAGGGACTCTCTCCTATGTCTTCCATGCGTACACATTACTGCGGTCTGGTGACCGAACAACTGACCGGCCAGGAAGTGGCCCTGACGGGCTGGGTGCAG
>Ga0209564_1003009_pt1 | contig 12070 bp, 10 predicted proteins | sample AraplaCol_mMF_r2_FD_184272 | JGI IMG/M metagenome (GOLD analysis project Ga0209564, IMG submission 184272) | Arabidopsis root microbial communities from North Carolina, USA - plate scrape MF_Col_mMF_r2 (SPAdes) (version 3) | ecosystem: Host-associated > Plants > Roots > Endosphere | place: USA... | reverse complement strand
CGTGCACCAGAACAAGTCCGGCGCCGCCCGTGACATCGCGCTGTCGTACGCCACCGCCAACGGCGGCGGCCGTGCCGGCATCATCGAGACGAACTTCCGCGAAGAAACCGAGACCGACCTGTTCGGCGAGCAGGCCGTGCTGTGCGGCGGTACCGTCGAGCTGATCAAGGCTGGCTTCGAGACGCTGGTGGAAGCCGGCTACGCGCCGGAAATGGCCTACTTCGAGTGCCTGCACGAGCTGAAGCTGATCGTCGACCTGATCTATGAAGGCGGTATCGCCAACATGAACTACTCGATCTCGAACAACGCCGAATATGGCGAATACGTCACCGGCCCGCGCGTCGTGACGGAAGAGACGAAGAAGGCCATGAAGCAGTGCCTGACCGACATCCAGACCGGCGAATACGCCAAGAGCTTCCTGCTGGAAAACAAGGCTGGCGCCCCGACGCTGATCTCGCGCCGTCGCCTGACGGCCGAGCACCAGATCGAGGAAGTGGGTGCGAAGCTGCGCGCGATGATGCCGTGGATCGCCAAGAACAAGCTGGTAGACCAGTCGAAGAACTAAGCAATACGGGCAGAAGCGGGGCACCCGGCCGATGCGGCCAGGTGACTCGCCAGTGCCGCAGCCGCCCAGTCGGCCGCCGGTCTTTTGTGATTGCACAAGACATTTCGGCGGTGACTGGGCGGCTTTTTGTTATCCTTGTCGGACTTTTTCAGGCGCCGGCCTGAATTTTTTCTTATCTCTCGCGCCGACATATCCTGAATGCATGCCACGCGGTACGCTGCGGGCTGGCTTTTCGACAGGATGTGCACACGCTGTGCGAACAACAGAACAACGCTTGCATGAACTATCCTCATCCGCTTATCGCCCGTGAAGGCTGGCCGTTCCTGGCCGGCGCTTTCATCATCTCGCTGCTGGTGCATGTCAGCGCGGGCTTCTGGTGGGCGTTGCCGTTGTGGATCATCACGATCTTCGTGCTGCAGTTCTTCCGTGATCCGCCGCGGCCGATTCCGTCGGCGCCGAACGCTATCCTCGCGCCGGCCGATGGCCGCATCGTAGTGGTCGAAAAGACCCAGGACCCCTATGCCGGCCGCGAGGCGCTGAAGATCAGCGTGTTCATGAACGTGTTCAACGTGCATTCGAACCGCGCTTCGCTGGATGGCAAGGTCGAGAAGCTCGAATATTTTCCGGGCAAGTTCGTCAATGCCGATCTGGACAAGGCATCGCTCGAAAACGAGCGCAACGCAGTGGTGATCCGTCGCGCGGCGGACGGCCAGCTGGTTACGCTGGTGCAGGTTGCCGGCCTGGTGGCACGCCGCATCCTGTGCTACACGCGGGTAGGCGACACGCTGTCGCGCGGCCAGCGTTATGGCTTCATCCGTTTCGGCTCGCGTGTCGACGTGTATCTGCCCGTCGATGCCCGCCCGCGCGTGACGATCGGCGAGAAGGTGTCGGCCTCGTCCACCGTGCTCGCCGAGCTGGACGTCCAGGCCTGAGGCCGGACCGGTCAGCGACAGGAGACCTGGCATGGGTGCCTTCAACCGACGCAACAAGCGCGTGAGCAACGGCAACGTGACGCATCTACGTCCGTTCCGCCATAACCAGCTGCGCAACGACGCCGCCTACGAGGCCGACGAGCACGACATCGAGTACGTGCGTCCGCGCAGGCGCGGCATCTATCTGCTGCCCAACGCGTTCACCACGGCGGCGCTGTTCGCGGGTTTCTTCGCGATCGTGCAGGCCATGAACATGCGCTTCGACGTGGCGGCCATCGCCATCTTCGCGGCCATGGTGCTCGATGGCATGGACGGCCGCGTGGCGCGCATCACCAATACGCAGAGCGCATTTGGCGAGCAGTACGATTCGCTGTCGGACATGACATCGTTCGGCGTGGCGCCGGCGCTGGTGATGTACGAGTGGATTCTGCACGACCTGGGCAAGTGGGGCTGGATTGCAGCCTTTGTCTATTGCACCTGTGCCGCGCTGCGGCTGGCGCGTTTCAACGCCAATATCGGCGTGGTCGACAAGCGCTTCTTCCAGGGGTTGCCGAGCCCGGCCGCGGCCGCGCTGGTGGCCGGCTTCGTCTGGCTGGCCATCGACAACAAGCTGCCCGTGAAGGAACTGTGGATGCCGTGGGTAGCCTTTGCGATCACGCTCTATGCGGGCCTGTCGATGGTGTCGAACGCGCCGTTCTACAGCGGCAAGGCGCTCGACGTGCGCTACCGCGTGCCGTTCGGCATGATGGTGCTGGTTCTGGTGCTGTTCGTCATCGTGTCCTCCGATCCACCGGTTGCACTGTTTGGCCTGTTCGTGGCCTATGCGATCTCGGGCTATCTGCTATGGGCCTGGCGCGCGGTGCATGGCCAGCCGGGCGGGGTGGCCAAGGCGCGTGCCGGCGGTAACGGCAACGGCGCGGGCAGCGGCAACTGACCGGATTTTGAAGAAAAGGGCGCTCATTGGGCGCCCTTTGTTTTTCCGTTCCACAACCTCAGGAGAATGTCATGGGCATGTTCGACTTCATCAAGGAAGCGGGAGAGAAACTGTTCGGCAAGGGGGAGGCGAAGGCGGCACAGGAGGCCGCCAAGGCCGATCCGTCCGCAAGCGACAAGGCCGAGGCGGCCAACCGCGCGGCCGGCGACGCGATCGAGGCCTATATCGCCCAGATGGGGCTGTCCGCCACGGGCTTGACCGTCACCGTGGACGGCTCGCAGGGCAAGGTCACCGTGTTCGGCGTGGCGCCGGACCAGGCCACGCGCGAGAAGATCATCCTGTGCTGCGGCAATGTGGAAGGTGTGGACTCGGTCGAGGACAAGATGTCGGTCAATGTGGAGACCGCCGAGTCGCAATGGCACACCGTGGTGAAGGGCGATACGCTCTGGGCGATTTCCCAGGCTGCGTACGGCAATGGCGCCGAATACAACAAGATCTTCGAAGCCAACAAGCCGATGCTGACGCACCCGGACAAGATCTACCCGGGCCAAAAACTGCGCATTCCTCCGAAATAACCCGGTTGCGCAGGCGCAGCAAACCAGCTATAGTCGCCGACATGATTTCGCACCAGACCCTAATCGCCCGCACCACCCTAGGTGGCCTACTAGGCCATCAGGTCGGGACGCGCGCGCGCTAAGGGACTCGGTTACCGCCCTGGCGCGGAAATCACCAGGATTTTGAAAACGCCCCGGCCTGCATTCATGCACGCCGGGGCGTTTTGCATTCCGATTCGAATGCCCGGTGTCGTGATAGCGGGACGGCGGACCAGTACATAAGGCACAGCCCAGGAGCTCCACAAAATGTCTGACAAACTCATCATTTTCGACACCACCTTGCGCGACGGCGAGCAGTCGCCCGGTGCGTCCATGACCCGCGAGGAGAAGATCCGCATTGCGCGTCAGCTGGAACGTCTGAAGGTCGATGTGATCGAGGCCGGTTTTGCGGCCAGCTCCAATGGCGATTTCGAAGCGATCCGCTCGATTGCCCAGGTCGTCAAGGATTCGACGATCTGCTCGCTGGCCCGCGCCAACGACAAGGACATCGCGCGTGCGGCCGAGGCCCTGAAGCCGGCCAACTCGTTCCGTATCCACACGTTCATCGCCACGTCCGCGCTCCATATGGAGAAGAAGCTCCGCATGACGCCGGACCAGGTCTACGAGCAAGCCCGCCTGGCCGTGCGCTTTGCGCGTCAGTTCACGGACGATATCGAGTTTTCGCCCGAAGACGGCAGCCGTTCGGACATGGACTTCCTGTGCCGCGTGCTCGAAGGCGTGATTGCCGAAGGCGCGACCACGATCAACCTGCCGGATACCGTGGGTTACGCCGTGCCGGAAGGCTACGCGGAACTGATCCGTTCGGTGCGTGAGCGGATTCCGAATTCGGACAAGGCGGTCTGGTCGGTGCATTGCCATAACGACCTGGGAATGGCCGTGGCCAATTCGCTGGCTGCCGTGAAGCTGGGCGGCGCGCGCCAGATCGAGTGCACCATCAACGGGCTGGGCGAGCGTGCCGGCAATACGAGCCTGGAAGAAGTGGTGATGGCCGTGAAGACGCGCCGCGACTACTTCAATATGGACGTTGGCATCGACACTACGCAGATCGTGCCGGCATCCAAGCTCGTGTCGCAAGTCACCGGATTCGTGGTGCAACCGAACAAGGCCGTGGTGGGCGCCAATGCGTTTGCCCATGCCTCGGGCATCCACCAGGACGGCGTGCTCAAGGCGCGCGACACCTACGAGATCATGCGCGCGGAGGATGTGGGCTGGACCGCCAACAAGATCGTGCTGGGCAAGCTCTCGGGCCGCAATGCATTCAAGCAGCGCCTGCAGGAACTGGGCATCGAGCTGGAAAGCGAAGCCGAAATCAACGCCGCATTTGCCCGCTTCAAGGAACTGGCCGACCAGAAGGCTGAGATCTTCGACGAAGACATCCTGGCGATCGTTTCCGACGAAGAGCAGGAAAACGCCAACGAGCACTATCGCTTCGTGTCACTGTCGCAACGCTCGGAAACCGGCGAGCGTCCGCATGCCCGCGTGGTCTTCAACATCGATGGCGCCGAGCAGGCCGGCGAGGCAGAAGGCAATGGTCCGGTGGATGCGACGCTGCACGCCATCGAAGGCCGCGTGAACAGCGGCGCCGAACTGGTGCTGTATTCGGTGAACGCCATCACGGCCGGTACGCAGGCCCAGGGCGAAGTGACCGTGCGCTTGTCCAAGGCCGGCCGCATCGTCAACGGCGTGGGTACCGATCCGGACATCGTCGCCGCATCGGCCAAGGCCTACCTGGCCGCACTGAACAAGCTGCACGACAAGGCCGTGCAGAAGATCAATCCGCAGATCTGACCTTTATCTGACCTGATTCCTGCGATGCGATGGCGGGGCTCACGAGGCCCCGACTGTCATGAACCGCCCGCCCCGATGCGTATCCCGCAGGGCTGGGCGGTTTGTCTTTGTGCGCGCTCAGCGGGGGTCCGGGCGGTCGCGCAGCGGATCGGGGGTGACCAGCGTGCGGCGCAGCACGCCCGCATCGTCGAACATGAAGTTGAACATCGAGTACCACTGGTCTTCGTGCAGGAAGCGGTAGCTCCAGGCTTCCTGTTTCAGGCGCGGGTAGTACTCGATCGGCTCGCGCGGGGCGCCGAAGTGTTCCAGCACATCCTTCTTGGTCCACTCGTTGACCTTGGCCTTGTAGAGTTCGGTCGTTGTGAGCATCTGCCGGAAATTGGTCAGCCTGCCGTCCCGATCGAAATCGGCAGCATAGGAATATTCGCCGAGCGGTTGTTTCGAGTAGAACCAGCGGGTGGTGCCGTCTTCGAGCGGGTACACATCGGTGGGTTTGCCGAAGGTTGCCTCCACGGCGCTCTGTGGTTGGCCGACGAGCTTCAGGCCGGTGTTGACGGGTGCGAGGGCGGGCCCGAGGCTGCTGCAGCCGGCCAGGGCCCCGGCAGCTAGCGTCACGGCGGCGATCCAATGCCGGGCGACTTTCGGAAATGTCGTCATGTTCATTGATTTGCTGCAAAAAAGTGCACGACTCGTAGTGTAGCGGGCCCCGGCGCAATGTGTGTACCATCGCGGCTTTTGCGCAGAAGAAGGGAAGTCGAATGGTCGGAATCCGAACAAGCGGGCGCATGACCCGGCTGCGGGCGTGGCTGGCGGTAGCGCTGTGCTACGTGGCAACCGCGGCGGCGGCACAGCAGCCGGCTGGTGCGCCGATCCGGCTCGGCATGATCGACGGGTTGTCCGGCCCCTTCGCCAACGCGGGCGAAGCCGTGGTGCGCAACCTGCGGATCGCGGCCGATCGCATCAATGCCCGGGGCGGGGTGAAACTGCCCGATGGCGCCCATCCGCTGGAACTGGTGACGTTCGACAGCAAGGGTAATGTCGATGAAAGCCTGATCCAGTTCCGCAGCCTGATCGACAAACGCATCCCGTTCGTCCTGCAGGGCAACAGTTCGGCCGTGGCCAGCGCCCTCGTGGCGGCGATCAATCGCCAGAACCAGCGCCAGCCGGATGCGCGCGTGCTGTTCCTGAACTATTCGGCGGTGGATCCCACGCTGACCAACGAGAATTGCAGTTTCTGGCATTTCCGCTTCGACGCCAGTGCCGACATGCGTATGCAGGCGCTGACCGAGGCCATCCGCAGCGAACACGCAGTGCGCAAGGTCTACCTGATCGACCAGGATTACAGCTTCGGGCACCAGGTAGCCCGATCCGCGCGCGAAATGCTGGCGGCCAAGCGACCCGATATCCAGGTCGTGGGCGACGAATTCCATCCCATCGGCAAGATCAAGGACTTCGCGCCGTATATCGCCAAGATCAAGGCCAGTGGCGCCGACGCCGTGATTACCGGCAACTGGGGCAACGACCTCACGCTGATGGTCAAGGCTGCGCGAGAGGGCGGCCTCAACGCGCGCTTCTACACGTTCTACGGCAACGGCCTGGGCGCCCCCGCTGCCATGGGTGACGCCGGGGTGGGTCGTGTGCTGGCCGTGGCGGAATGGCATCCGAACGTCGGAGGGGCGGCGTCCGACGCGTTCTACCAGGCGTTCCGCGCCCGCTATCCCGACCCACGCGACGACTACGTGCATCTGCGCATGCAGATGATGGTGGAAATGCTGGCACGCGCGATCGAGCAGGCCGGCAGCACCGACGCCGTGGCGGTGGCCTACGCGCTGGAGAACATGCGTTTCACGAACGGTTTCCACGAGGCCACGGTGCGGGCGGACGACCACCAGGTGCTGCAACCGCTCTACGTCTCGATGATGGCGAAGCAGGGCGGCGAGGTGCGATTCGACAACGAGGGGTCGGGGTACGGCTTCCGGACCGTCAGGAAGCTCAAGACGGCGCAGACCACGCTGCCCACCACGTGCCGGATGGAGCGCCCGGCGCGAAATTGAGCCATAGCCCGGTGGCGGGCTTCGCCGCCGGACGGAATTCGGCTATAATGCGCGGCTGTCGTCCGCAAGCCACCTGGCTGCGGAAGGCGGATGCCGAGTCAAAAAGCAAGGCACGACGCAGGCGGCGCATCCCGTGCTGCAGCGTTCGCAAGTGAAAGGAAAACATCATGGCAATTGCCAACAAGACCGAAGTCATCCAGAAGTTCGCCCGCGGCGCCAACGACACGGGTAGCCCCGAAGTCCAGGTCGCACTGCTGACCACCCGCATCAACGAACTGACCCCGCACTTCAAGGCCAACATGAAGGATCACCACAGCCGCCGCGGTCTGCTGCGCATGGTGAGCCGCCGTCGTCGCCTGCTGGACTACCTCAAGTCCAACGACGCTGACCGTTACCGCGCCCTGATCGAAGCCCTGGGCCTGCGCAAGTAAGGTCTGCGGATGGCAGCACGGATCCTGCAAGCGTTGTTCAAGCACGATTTCACGTGAGGCCACGATGCCTGCGCCAGCACTGCTGGGGCAGGCATTTTGCTTTTCTGCACCGGCGATTTTTTAGCTGTGCAGCGATGGATGTGATGTTTATTTCACACTAAATTCGGGCGAATTTGCCCGTACGCCGTTGCGCCATGCCGTGCGACGGAGTAAGTTACCTCGCTCTTTCTGACACCGGAACTGGCCAAGGAAACGGGGTTTTGTGTCATTCCATCGCGTATCGCATCGTCCTCATGTGGGCCGGACGGTGGCGCGATGGAATGGCATAGCACTTCCCTGAGACTGCGGACCGGGCAAATTCCGGCAGTCCGCCTGCCGCTGCGAGCGCAGGCGTCGGCCCGCTGTATCTGTTTACGGCAGGCAAGCATGAATCAAGGAACGCTCATGACCATGTTCAACAAGATCGTCAAGGAATTCCAATGGGGCCAGCACACGGTCCGCATGGAAACCGGCGAAGTCGCCCGTCAGGCATCGGGTGCCGTGATCGTCGACGTGGAAGATACCGTGGTGCTGGCCACCGTGGTGGCAGCCAAGAGCCCGAAGGCGGGCCAGGACTTCTTCCCGCTGACCGTCGACTACATCGAAAAGACCTACGCCGCCGGCAAGATCCCGGGTGGCTTCTTCAAGCGTGAAGGCCGTCCGTCGGAAAACGAGACGCTGACCTCGCGCCTGATCGATCGTCCGCTGCGTCCGCTGTTCCCGGAAGGCTTCTACAACGACGTGCAGGTGGTCATCCACGTGCTGTCGATCAACCCGGAAGTGCCGGCCGACATTCCGGCCCTGATCGCCTCGTCGGCCGCGCTGGCCGTGTCGGGCATCCCGTTCAGCGGCCCGGTGGGCGCCGCCCGCGTCGGCTACAAGGACGGCCAGTACCTGCTGAATCCGAACCGTTCGCAGATCACCGCGTCGGAGCTGGATCTCGTCGTCGCCGGTACCGAGCGTGCCGTGCTGATGGTGGAATCGGAAGCCAACCAGCTGTCGGAAGACGTGATGCTGGGTGCCGTGGTCTATGGCCACGAGCAGATGCAGACCGCCATCAACGCGATCCACGAACTGGTCCGTGAAGGCGGCAAGCCGGAATGGGACTGGGCGCCTGCCGCCAAGAACGAGGCGCTGATCGCCAAGGTGAGCGAGATCGGCCTGCCGCTGCTGCAGCAAGCGTACCAACTGCGTCAGAAGTCGGCACGCAGCACCAAGCTCAAGGAAATCTACGCAACCGTGCAGGCCCAACTGGCCGAAGCCGGCGTGGAAGCCGACAAGGTGGAAGTCGGCAACGTCCTCTTCGACCTGGAAGCCAAGATCGTGCGTGGCCAGATCCTGGCCGGCGAGCCGCGTATCGACGGCCGCGACACGCGCACCGTGCGCCCGATCGAGATCCGTTCGTCGGTGCTGCCGCGCGCCCACGGTTCGTCGCTGTTCACGCGTGGCGAAACGCAGGCACTGGCCGTGGCCACGCTGGGCACCAAGAGCGACGAGCAGATCATCGACGCGCTGGCCGGCGAGTACCGCGACCGCTTCATGCTCCACTACAACATGCCTCCGTTCGCCACCGGCGAAACGGGCCGCGTGGGCAGCCCGAAGCGTCGCGAAATCGGTCACGGCCGTCTGGCCAAGCGCGCACTGATCCCGGTGCTGCCAAAGGAAGACGAATTCGCCTACACGATCCGCCTGGTTTCGGAAATCACCGAATCCAACGGCTCGTCGTCGATGGCATCGGTGTGCGGCGGCTGCCTGGCACTGATGGACGCTGGCGTTCCGGTGAAGGCGCACGTGGCCGGCGTGGCCATGGGCCTGATCCTGGAAGGCAACAAGTTTGCCGTGCTGACCGACATCCTGGGCGACGAAGATCACCTGGGCGACATGGACTTCAAGGTGGCTGGTACCGATTCGGGTATCACGGCGCTGCAGATGGACATCAAGGTGCAGGGCATCACCAAGGAAATCATGCAGGTGGCACTGGCGCAGGCCCGTGAAGGCCGCATGCACATCCTGGGCAAGATGCAGGAAGCGATGGGCCACGCCCGCACCGAGCTGTCGGAGCACGCACCGCGCATGATCACGATGAAGATCCATCCGGACAAGATTCGTGAAGTGATCGGCAAGGGTGGTTCGACCATCCAGGCGCTGACCAAGGAAACCGGCACGACCATCGACATCCAGGAAGACGGCACGATCACGATCGCGTCGACGTCGACCGATGGCATGGCCGAAGCCAAGCGCCGCATCGAAGGCATCACCGCCGAAGCCGAAGTGGGCAAGATCTACGCCGGTACCGTGCTGAAGCTGCTGGACTTCGGTGCCATCGTGAACATCCTGCCGGGCAAGGACGGACTGCTGCATATCTCCGAGATCGTCAACGAGCGCGTCAAGGACATCAAGGACTGGCTGAAGGAAGGCCAGCAGGTTCGCGTGAAGCTGATCCAGGCCGACGAGAAGGGTCGCCTGCGTCTGTCGCTGAAGGCAGCGCTGGCCGAAGAGGGTGGCAGCATCAGCCCGATCGCCCAGCAAGGCGACGCACCGGCTGCGCCGACCTCGCCGGAACAGCAGCAGTAAGCTGAACGGCAGGCAGTACCTGTAGCAGTACCCGTAAAAGCGGCTGGCGATGTCCAGCCGCTTTTTTGTTTACACTGCCGGTCAGTCTTTTTTCCTGCGTTTGGCGCGCGGATTCTTGCCGCGCGCGATGCGACATACGATATTGATGAGGAGCGATCATGAAAGCCATCGAAATCCGTGAATACGGCGGCCCTGAAGTCCTGCAGGAAACGCAGCGTCCCGACCCGGAGCCGAAGGCCGGAGAAATCCTGATCCGCGTGGCGGCTGCGGGCATCAATCGTCCCGATGTGTTCCAGCGCACGGGCAACTATCCGGTGCCCCCTGGTGCCTCGGATCTGCCCGGCCTTGAGGTGGCGGGCGTGGTGGCGGGCGGCGACCTGTCGAATCCGGCGAATCGCTTCGGGCTGAAGGTGGGCGACCGGGTTTGCGCGCTGGTGCAGGGCGGCGGATACGCCGAGCTGTGCACGGCGCCGATCGAGCAATGCCTGCCGGTGCCGGAAGGCCTCAGCGATATCGAAGCTGCCGCGTTGCCGGAGACATTCTTCACGGTGTGGAGCAACGTGTTCGACCGCGGTCAGCTGGGCAAAGGCCCGCGCGGTGCGGCCGAAACGCTGCTGATCCAGGGTGGGTCGAGCGGCATCGGCACCACGGCGATCCAGATCGCGAAGGCGATGGGTTTCAAGGTGTTCGTCACGGCCGGTAGCGACGACAAGTGCAAGGCTTGCGAAGACCTGGGTGCTGACCGCGCAATCAACTACAAGACGCAGGACTTCGCGGCCGAGGTCAAGGTGTTGACCGAAGGCAAGGGCGTCGACGTGATCCTCGACATGGTGGCCGGCTCGTACCTGGCGCGCGAACTGTCGTGCATCGCCGACGATGGCCGCATCGTCATCATCGCGTTGCTGGGCGGTGGCAAGGCCGAGATCCCGCTGGGCGATATCCTGCGTCGACGCATCACCGTTACCGGTTCGACGCTGCGTCCGCGCCCGGCGTCGTTCAAGGGCGCCATCGCGCAGGCGCTGCATCAGAACGTCTGGCCGCTGCTGGCATCGGGCAAGATCAAGCCGGTGATCTACAAGGTGTTCCCGGCCCCGCAGGCTGCCGATGCCCATCGCCTGATGGAATCGAGCGAGCACACCGGCAAGATCGTGCTGACCTGGTAATCCGGTGCCTTGGTCCCGCAATTGCGCCATTGCGGGCGCAATTGTGGGCCGATGACCACTGGGTGTCCGCAATTGTCCGCCGTGCGCTGGCGGCACCCCCTTGACCACGCTACAATAGCCGGTTTGATTTGAGAGGGGACCCTTGTGAGACAAAAGCTGGTCATCGGCAATTGGAAGATGCACGGCAGCCTTGCCGCCAACGCGGCCCTGCTCGAAGGCATCAAGGCAGCGCCGGCCAAGGCGAAACTGGCCGTCTGCGCACCGTTCCCCTATCTTGCCCAGTGCCAGTCGCTGCTTACCGGTACCCAGGTGTCGTGGGGTGCCCAGGACACGTCCGCAGAGGCGCGCGGCGCCTTCACGGGCGAAGTTGCGGCACCGATGCTGGCCGAGTTTGGCTGTGCCTACGTGCTGGTGGGTCACTCCGAGCGCCGCACCTACCACGGCGAGACCGATGCGACGGTGGCTGCCAAGGCGCTGCGCGCACTGGAATCCGGTCTGGTCCCCGTGGTTTGCGTCGGCGAAACGCTGGCCGAGCGCGAGGCAGGGCAGACCGAGGCAGTGGTGGGCCGCCAGCTGCAGGCTGTGCTTGATGCCCTGTCTATCGAGCAACTGAATCACATTGTCCTGGCCTATGAGCCTGTCTGGGCCATTGGCACCGGCAAGACGGCCACCAGCGAGCAGGCCCAGGCCGTGCACGCCGCGCTGCGCGCGCAGGTGGCTGGCAAGGATGCGGGCGTGGCCCAGAATATTGCCATCCTGTACGGTGGCAGCGTGAAGCCGGACAATGCGGCGGAGCTGTTTTCCATGTCCGATATCGACGGGGGGCTGATTGGCGGCGCCTCGCTGAAGGCGGATGATTTCCTCGCGATCGGCAACGCCTGAATGCCGGATGCGACTGTCTGATCAGGCAAGTACGAAACGAATTTAACCAAATGGCAATTTTCAAGACTCTGTTGGTCGTCGTGCAGGTTCTGTC
>Ga0209564_1003008_pt1 | contig 12073 bp, 8 predicted proteins | sample AraplaCol_mMF_r2_FD_184272 | JGI IMG/M metagenome (GOLD analysis project Ga0209564, IMG submission 184272) | Arabidopsis root microbial communities from North Carolina, USA - plate scrape MF_Col_mMF_r2 (SPAdes) (version 3) | ecosystem: Host-associated > Plants > Roots > Endosphere | place: USA... | reverse complement strand
GGAATTCGCAGGCGATGAACTGCCGGCACAAGCCTTTACCGTAAAACTGTCGGACAACGGCAGCGGCTGGGGCGAATGGTCGGCCATCGCGCTGAAAAGTCATTAAATACGAGGAAAAGAAATGACCAAGAAAGTATTGCTTCCCGGCGGCGCCGGGCTGGTGGGCCAAAACCTGGTGGCACGCCTGAAGGCCAAGGGCTACACCAACATCGTCGTGCTCGACAAGCACCGCCCGAACCTGGAGGTGCTGAAGCAGGTGCAACCCGATATCACAGTGGAATATGCCGACCTGGCCAAGCCGGGTGAATGGCAGCGCCACTTCGTCGGCGCCGACGTGGTGGTGATGCTGCAGGCCCAGATCGGCGGCATCGATTACCAGGAATTCGTCGACAACAACGTGGAATCCACCCGCCTGATCCTGGAAGCGGTCAAGGCCAACAATGTGCCGCAGCTGGTGCATATCAGCTCGTCGGTGGTGATGTCGGTGGCCGATGATTTCTACACCAACAGCAAGAAGGCCCAGGAAAAGATGGTGCTCGAGAGCGGCATCCCTTGCCCGATCCTGCGCCCGACCCTGATGTTCGGCTGGTTCGACCGCAAGCACCTGGGCTGGCTGTCGCGTTTCATGAAGAAAGTGCCGGTATTCCCGATTCCCGGCCATGGCCGCTACATGCGCCAGCCGTTGTACGTGGGCGACTTCTGCAACGTGATCATCAGCTGCATCGAAAACAAGATCGACCACGGCATCTACAATATCTCCGGCCATGAGGAAGTCGACTACATCGACATCATCCGCCAGATCAAGCGCACCACCGGCGCCCGCGCCATCATTGCCAAGATTCCGTACAGCCTGTTCTATGCGCTGATCTGGACCTGGAGCCTGTTCGACAAGAACCCGCCGTTCACCACCCAGCAGCTGCAGGCGCTGAGCGCCAAGGATTCGTTCGAAGTGATCGATTGGCCGGGCATGTTTGGCGTGCCATGCACCCCGTTCGCGAAGGCCATCGACGAAACCTTCAACCATCCTCAATACAGCAAAGTCGTTCTGGAGTTCTAATATGGGTCAACGTATTGCAGTACTCGGCGCCGGCCCGATGGGCCTGGCGGTTGCCTACCAACTGGCGCGCGCTGGCCATCACCCGGTCGTGTTTGAAGCCGACGACCGCGTCGGCGGCATGGCAGCGGCGTTCGATTTCTCCGGCCTGTCGATCGAGCGCTATTACCACTTCCACTGCATCTCCGATACCGCCTTCCTGAAGGTGCTGGATGAACTTGGCCTGGCCTCGAAAATGCACTGGAGCGCCACCAAGATGGGTTACTGGTACCAGAACCGCCTGCAACCCTGGGGCAACCCGGTCGCGCTGCTGAAGTTCCGTGGCCTGGGCCTGGTAGCCAAGTTCCGCTATGGCCTGCATGCCTTCCTGTCCACCAAGCGCAAGCGCGAGGACTGGCGCCCGCTCGACAATGTGGAAGCGACTGGCTGGATCCGCCGCTGGGTCGGCGAGGAAGCCTGGGAAGTGCTGTGGCGCCGCCTGTTCGACTACAAGTTCTATGATTACAGCGGCAACCTGTCGGCAGCCTGGATCTGGAGCCGCATCCGCCGCATCGGCACCTCGCGCGCCAGCTTGTTCGAGGAAAAGCTCGGCTACCTCGATGGCGGTTCGGAAACCCTGCTCAACGCCATGCGCGACGACATCGTCAAGCACGGCGGTGAAGTGCGCCTGAGCACCCCGGTCAGCAAAGTGGTGATGGAGCAGGACCAGGTGCGCGGCATCGAGGCCGGCGGCCAGTTCGAGGCCTTCGACAAGGTGGTCAGCACCATTCCGCTGCCTTACGTGCCGCGCGTGATGCCGGACCTGCCGCCGGCCATACTGGAGAAGTTCAAGGCGGTGAAGAATATTGCCGTGGTGTGCGTGATCGCCAAGCTGCGCAAGGCCGTGACCGAAAACTTCTGGCTCAACACCAACGACCCCGACATGGACATCCCGGGCCTGGTCGAGTATTCGAACTTGCGCCCGCTCGACCAGCACATCACCTACGTGCCGTTCTACATGCCGGGCGAGCATCCGAAATTCGCCGACCCTGACCAGGTGTTCCTGGACAAGGTGCGCAGCTACCTGAAGAAGATCAACCCGGCGCTGAAGGACGAGGACTTCCTCGACCTGCGCGCCAGCCGCTACCGCTACGCCCAGCCGATCTGCGACCCGGGCTACCTGGACAAGCTGCCGCCCGTCGCCTTGCCGGTGAAGGGCCTGTGGGTGGCCGACACCTCGTATTACTACCCGGAAGACCGCGGCATCTCGGAAAGTATCGACTTTGGCCGGCAGATGGCTGACATGGCTGCAAAGGCTGCGTGAAGGCCATGCTGAATAAAGAGTTCCTGCGCTTTCTGGTCGCCGGCGGCATCGCGGCCGGCGCCAACTTCGGTTCACGTTTCGTGTTCAGCACCTTCCTGGACTATGCGCCTGCGGTTTTCTTTGCCTACCTGGTGGGCATGCTGGTCGCCTTCACCCTGATGCGTGGCCATGTATTCAACGCCCAGGGCGGGGCGCTGGCCTCGCAGGTCAGCAAGTTCGTCGGCGTGAATGTGCTGGCCGTCCTGCAGACGCTGGTAATCAGCCTGCTGCTGGCGCGCTGGCTGCTGCCGTCGATGGGCATTGTCCAGCATGCCGAGGCATTGGCGCACCTGACTGGCGTGCTGGTGCCGGTGGTGACCAGTTATTTTGGCCATAAGTTCCTGACCTTCCGATGAACCGGCCCCTGGTGCGCATCCAGGCGCTGCTGCTGGACCCGCGCACCATGCGCGCGGTGGTGCTGTTCGTGGGCGCCGGCGTGACGCTCTACCTGGCGGCTATTTTCTGGTTCGGCTGGCAAGACACGGCCCGGGCCCTCAGCGCCTTGGGTCCGGCCACCATGCTGCTTGGCGCTGGCCTGGCTTCGTCCTCCTACCTCTGGCGCTTCTGCCGCTGGGACTATTCGCTGCGCCATTTTGGCCATGTGCTGCCATGGGCACCCCACTTGGCCATCTACTTGTCGGGGCTGGCCCTGACGGCCACGCCGGGCAAATCCGGCGAAACCTTCCGTTCCGCCCTGCTGCTGCAACGAGGCGTGCGCGTGACGCACAGCCTGGCCGCCTTTATCGTGGGCCGGGCAACCGATGTGCTTGGGGTGTGCCTGCTCGGCTTCTGTTCGGCCTGGCTGGTCGGACAGCAGCATGCGTGGGCTTGGCTGGCGGCGTTTGCCGCGATGCTGCTGGCCAGCCGCCTGCTCGCCGCCCTGCTGCTGCACCCGCGTACCGGTGCCTGGTGGGATGGGTTGATGCAAGGCCGACAATGGCTGGCGGCGCTCAAAGGCGGGCAGGCGATTTTCGAGCATTGGGCCAGCTTGTGGAAGCTGCCGCGCGTGACGGCGTTTTCCGTCGCCGCCATGCTGGCCTATGGCACCCAGGCCCTGGTGTTCGCCTGGTTCTGCCATGTAGCCGGCACGGGCTTGCCGGCCCCGTTGTGCGTGCTGATTTTTGTGCAAGCGACTTTGTTTGGTGCGGCAAGCATGATTCCCGGCGGCCTTGGCGCCATGGAAGCAGCTCTGGTGCTGCAAATGAGCGAGCGCGGCGTCGGCGACGCCGTGGCTGTATCGCTGGCGATTGCCATTCGTCTGGTGACGCTCTGGCTTGGCATGGCGCTGGGCGCCCTGGGATTGCTGTCGTCCTCCCGCAGGGCTAGCCAGCTTGGCTGAGGCTGGGCCAGCCAGCCTTTAGAGGCAACGCAATTCGACCTTTTCAACGGTGGCGCTGCCCTCGGTCTCCATCGGATCGTAGCGCAGATAGGCGCCGCCGGATGGCATGGGGAAGGCGAACTGCGCCCTTACCTTGCCGGCAGGGTACCAGCGCCTCAGCGAAGCGGTCTCAGAGAAGTTCGTATTCTCTCCCCAGAACAGTTGCATCCAGCCCGCCTTGTCACGCGTGAGGTAGACATCCAGTCCGGCAAACGCGCTCTGCGGGCATGACAGCCTGCGGTTCGCGACCAGCATCGGATCCTGGCTGGCGGAACGCATTTGCAGCTCGCCGTCGGCGATGCTGACGGTCAAGCCGGCGGCATTGAACGCTTGTGGTTCGATTGCGATGACCGCCCCGCGCGCCGTGTGCGCGACTTTCGGTTTGCCTTCCACATAAAAGCCCGGGTATGCCTCTGCCAGGGGATGGATTGGAATGTAGACCGGCTCCATTTGTGCGTAATGCGCGAACGCTTCGAACTGCAGGTCGGGCGAATGCACGCGGTGGAAATGGCCGGCGCAGATGATGGCAAACAGGATTGCCATGGCCGAAGCAAGCGTCTTGCGTGTGGCCGACAGCATGAAAGCAGAAAGCAGGATCAATACGTAGGGCACCCAGGTATAGCGGTTGCCGCCGCCCAGCGCGGCCGTGTCGCCGGGGCTATGCTTTTGCGAGAGCAGGCCGGCCACGATCATCAGTAATGCCGCCGCCAGCAGCAGGAAGGGGGCCTGGGAGATCGTTTCCGAAAGTCTGCGGCCTTTCAGCTGCGTCGCCACAAGGTAGGCAATCAGGATCCACAACAGCACGGCCGCCAGAATGGTAATGCTGCGGCTGGCGCCAAACGACGCGATTTTAAGGAACGCCGAGATCCATGTCCATACATCGGTGTTCATCGCCCCCGTGGCAGTCCTTTTGTTGGCCGACATGACCAGGCCTTGCACCAGCGCCCCGGAAAAGACGGAAGCGTAAGTATATTTCTGTGCTGCCCAGTCTTTCTTGAGCACGAGTTTCAACAGCAGGACTGGCGTCAGGACAATAGAGAAGGGGCCGGTCAGGGACAGAGGCACAAGCAGGGCCCCCTTGATCTTCTTCTGCCGGCTGGAGCCGGTGGCATCAGTCAAGGCATAGGTGAACAGAGCGGCCCCGATCATCCATTGCGAATTGGTGATGTTGAAGAAGACTTCGCCATAGTTTGGCTGAAGCGAAACCAGTGCGAGCAGCACGGCGACGGCAAGCACACTGCCCCTGGCTTTGAGTGCAGCGCTGAGCAGCGCGTGCATCATGATCAAGTAGGCCAGCAGCCAGCCGGCCAGCAGGACAGTCGGCTGGTAGACAAGGGAGAACAGCTGTGCGGCTTCCGCCATGACCCTGGGGAAGAAATGCAAATAGCCGTTGTAGGGATGAAGGATGGCAGCCAGCCCCATTTCCTGGGACTGGTTCAGGAAGATATTGCCATCCTCGGCCCACAAGTACTTTCCCCAGTAATACTTGCCGAAGAGCCTGGGCAGCAAGCCCAGCATGGCGACTGCGAACGCGGCTGCACAATACGCGCGTGGGGAAGGTTGGCGGGGCAGGCCCGACGCTTTGCCTTGAGACATTCAAACTCCATCCATCAAAAAATCGCGCCGCGCCGCTGTCATTGCTTAACGCCCAGCGATCTTCAAGTCAGCTTTGAATTGAGGGCATACGAGTAGCGCGTCTCCCTTCGCATAAGCCAATCCGATCGAATACACGCCTTTCAATCCGGAGACATCGGCAGTGACCTCGTAACCGGACGAGCTCAAGGCGGCATTCTGGAAATGCGCGCCGACATCCGGTCGCGTCAAGCGGCGGGTTTCGAAGAACCAGCGCCGTCCCTCGGCGTCGGTCAGGACCAGGTAAATCTTGTCCGCCAGCTCGGTTTTTGCGATTGACGGTACCAGCCAGCCGCTCGTACTCAGAATCCCTGCCGACTTGACCTGCCCGGCATCTGGAGAAATACCGTTGGCGAAATCGATGCTTCCGTCGCATTTTTCGGCAATCGCTGCTGGCGCGAAATCGCTCGCAGGAAGAGGTGGGGCAAAGCTAAAGCGGGCGATGACATTTGGGTTCGCATCATACGCAATCGTCGTGATGTCGATCTCAATACTGTTTTGCCAGAACGCCCGGTGTTCGGTTGGCTCGATGGTTATTGAAGACACTTTCTTGTCGTTCAGGAGTCGGGGCTCGGCATACAGCAGTGCGAAGTCCGTGGTATCAAAAATCAAGGGCGAAATAACAAAGCCCGATTCGGCCATATTCGCTACCATGCGGTATTTTCTGGTGCTGCCGTCTTGCATGCCGAGGCGGATCTCTAGCTGGCTTGGCTTGAACAGGGTGTTTGCGATCGTGCCAAGCAGACTCTTCTTCAGATGAACTCTTGCGTAGTGCACTCCCTCGGACTTCGGCAGCTCGATGTTCTCGCCAATGGAGAAGGTGCGCTTGAATCTATCGCCCCCGCTTTTGTGTTCTGCGTTCGCACCTGCAGCACGATGCCTGAGCAAGAGATATCCCTTTGTAAAGGACTTCGGCTCATAATCAGCTAACAATACCGGCCAGCTTGCGCCATCTTCCAGTGCCGGAAGCCTCCCGTCGATAGCCTGAATTTTGAACAGGATGTTGTCTGGCCGCTTGTCTCCCAAAAGGTGGTCCCTGTTTCTTTCGGCCAGCTGCGAAGTGTACGCCGAATAGCTTTGCAAAATGGGACGCGGATTCCAGTTGTTGCCAGAAGCAATCAGGCTGGATTGATCGTGGGAATAGATGTCGGTCGTGCCATCTAAACGCGGAAGACCAGCCATGTCATGGATGGCTGATACACGCTGCTCATAGTTGCGCCGCAGTGCCTCAGGTTCAAGAGTCCTGAGTTTCATGCCCTGCCACGCGTTTACGTAAGCTGCCGAGAGATTGTCATAAATGTCCCGCACCGACACTTTCACATGCTGCTGGCCAATGAAGGTCATGGTTGATGCAGTGACCACCAGCAGTACCAGTGCACGGCCCCAGGAAATCAAGGTCGCCGCCAGGATGGCCGCAAGGAAGATCAGGTGGCCCGAGATGACAGCATGGGCGTCGTGTCGCACGAACCCTGCCTTGAATGCCAGGAAAGCGATGCATACAAACATCAAGGTTACTGGCACTCTGGACTTGAAAGAAGTCCGTTGGCCTATGAATACCATGCCAGCCAAGGCCGCCGCTGACAGCACGTAGTACAAAATATCACGCCGGTTGCCCTTGATACCCATTGCCTCCGTGTAGCCACTCATAATCGGCAGCATGGATGTGATGAAGTCCAGCAATGCCGACAAAGGTTGACCAGCCATTAGCCAGAATAGGATCATCGAACAGAGCGGCGCAGCACAAACCGCAATTGCCAGCCTACTCTGCCCAGCTTTCAGCAAGAGCAGTGCAGAAAGGACAGTGATTGCAAGGCTGCCAATCAACATCGAGCCTTTGATCAGCGGCAGCAGGCCGAGTGGGGCGAAAAGCAAGACGAGGATGACGACGTTCCCCCGTCCGACGCGCTGAACAACTTCAGTTGCGACAAATTCTCGGTGCAGGTAGACGCCTGCCAGTAGCGGGTAGAAGAAGAACAATGCGTCAGCCGCCAGCGTGATTGCACTAAGAGCAGCCAAAAGCAATAGCTGTAAGTACCACTTGGCAGTTCTGAAATTGACGAAGAGCGCAAAGATGAATGATAGTGAGAAATACAATGAGCCCGCCATCATCAAACGATCAGTCCCCGGGTGGTACATTTTCGTCAGGACCGGGGCGTAGGGACCATACGTGAAGATGATGTCGCGCCCAAAAACGAGCTGCTGGGCAACCGCCTGATTCATTCCGAAAGCCCAAGCTGAATCCAGGTCAGCGGCGGGCATCCGGGGAGACAGGGGAATTACGACCGCGAATACCGTAATGATTAACAGAAGCGAGAATATTGCAGTTCTCAGTTGCTTTACGCAAAAGGGGGACGTCTGGCGGACCAGGTCTTGCTTTAACGATGGGTAAGTACTCATTTATCCTTGCTCTTGACTGCAACCCGCGGCCGCATCTCCCCTGACCGGGAGGCGAAATGAAATTCGAACATTGCATTTTAAGCTACGCAGCCAGGGGTGTCATCCTTTGTTCAGGTAGCGGCCATTCGCGGCAGCTATTAACCCGCAGATCGCAGGGGCCAATGAGAATGTGGGATGATGCATCGGCGGTGCTGTACTTCCTGCTGGAGGCGCGGTGTGGCGCCGTGTTTGGCTGGCAACCACAGTTGGGGTAAGTTGAAGAAGCAGTAGCTAATAGCGAAGCCTCTCGCCGAGGCCTCGCCTTGGGGGGCAAACATCAACCCTGCAAGTTCATTTTGCGATTGGTGGAGCAAACCATATTTTTCTCTGCGTTTTTCTGGATGACAGAAACTTCATACTGGCCCGCAGGTAACGAAGCGATATCTACCGAAGCAGCGTACCCGGCATTGGCGAAATCCTGCTTGCCAAATGCCTTGATCAAGTCATCCCGGCCTCCATGGCGGCCCAGCATTGCATAGTAATGCTCTTCGCCTTTGGCCAGTTGCAATACGACGACCGGGGAAATTGCGGCATTCTTCTCGTCAAATGCCCAGCCATCAACATTCAATCCATCTGTGCGGTTCACAGTGAATTCGGGTGCCGAACCCAGCATCGCACTGTTGACTACATCGATGGAACATTGGCCAGCCGTCTCAAACGGGTAGCCTTTGAGTTCCGATGGCGCGTCCTTGGCTAAGATCGAGCTGATCACTGGTGCGGGGCCACTAGCAGCCGCTGCTGCGGCAGTTGCTGGCGCAGCGGGGGCCGATGCGACATCCTTATCGGAGCAGCCGGTGGAAACGATAAGTGTGAGCAGCGACAGCGCGATTATGGTTTTTTTCATCATTTCCCCAGAGAGGGTTGAGGTTTTAAGAAGGATCAAAAAGCCAGCTGGTCAAATATTCGTGAATAGAATTTGCCCAGCAAAGGGGAGCGGGCCGCTGGTCCTGGCCCAAAAGACATGATTTTAACCTGCGGCGGGTGGCGCCACCATTTTCGCCGCAAATGGCAAAAACGCCGACCTGCAAGGGTCGGCGTTTTCACTTTTTATTCTTGGTGGCCCGGGGCGGAATCGAACCACCGACACAAGGATTTTCAGTCCTCTGCTCTACCAACTGAGCTACCAGGCCAAGGCGCGCAATTATAGCAGAGGCTTTTTCACTTTGCCAAGGGTTCGGCGGCAATCCGGTACAGCGAAACCGCGCCTTCCTGATGTACCAGCGTGAAGAACTGCTCAAACCCTGGCCGCGTATTGATGCCGGGCCAACGCTCGGCGTGGACCAGCAGGCTGGCGTAACCGGCTTGGCGCAGGGCCCTGGCCAGGTCGGCCGCAGCCAAGCGGGCAAAGTCCCGATACCGCCCAGGACCGAAATGGTCGCCCCCCGTCCGCAGCGGAGCGTAATAGAGTGCGTCTTCCAGGCCGAACTGATAGGTTCGGCCCATCGGATGCTCACGCAAATAGGCAAGCACAGGGTAACCGGTAATCTCCCGCTGCAAAATCGCTTCGCGGGCGCTTGCAGTTGGCGCCACCAGTTGCCAGTTCTTGTGCACTTTTTTCAGTGCAATTGGCAGGACGACCAGCAGTGCCAGGGCGACGCAGGCCCCTGCCGCCTTGCCAGGCAGCCTGGACTCGCTGCCGCGGGCAAACCTGCTGCATACGGTCAGGAACAGCCAATGCCAGACGGCGGCAGCCAGCAATGCCAAGACAGGATAAAAGGGCATCAGGTAGCGCGGGTAACGCGAGGTCAGCAGCCAGATGACGAGTCCCACCCCGCTCAGAACCATTGCCGCTGTTGCGCCTTGTGCCCGGCGCACTTTAGCGATAAATGGCGCCAACAGCGCCGGCCAGATAACCCAGCTTGGCCAGGCAGCGTTGTGCTTGACGTCTTCGATCTGGAGCTGGTAGTCGCCCAGGTTCCAATCGCTGAAACCGAACAGCTTGCCGCCAATAGGATTGAACGGGTCGCCGGTCAGCACGTAGTTCCTTACATACCAATACGCGCAGGGCAGCAGCAGGCCGATTGCGGCGCTCAGCCAGTCGCGCGGCGAGCGCGTCCGAACCAGCAAGGCGGCCGCCAGCAGTGGCAGTACTTGGAGCAACTGGTATTTGATGCCGACAGCTGCCCCGAGCAGCAGGCCTGCCACAGCCAGCAAGGCGCGCCGCTGGGTTTGCTGTTGCCATAGCTGGAAGACCAGGCATCCCGAGAACATGAACAGCGTGGCCGTGGTATCGACCATCGCATTGTCGAATTCTTCCCGGATCAAGGACAGGAAAATAATGGTGGCGATCAGGGCGGCGCTTTGACCAACATAGCGCTTGCCAGCCTGGTAAACCAGAAAGGCCGTCAGCCAGGCGGCCAGCGCGCTGAGAAGGTGCGGCAGCACATCGTCATACATGATCAGGGCGGCGCTGAACAGCAGGTCTGCATTGAAGGGGAACCATGGGAAGCGCAGCCATTCGTTAACGCTGAGCTTGCCGTTCAATGCCCATTGTTTGGCGTGAGGCAGGTGATACATCACCTCGTCCCAGGCCAAGGGCGGGCACAGCGGGGCGATGAGCGTCGGCAGGATCAGCAATGCGAGCAACAGCTGGGTACCGCGTTCGACCCAGCTCGCGGAACGCCAGCGCTGGGCCACTGACGGCGCGCTGCAGGCAGGCAGCGCGCGCCATTCAAGCAGGCACATGCCAAGACCGAGTGCCACGGCAATCAATAGTGGCAGGAAGCGCAGTTGCCCAGCAATTGCCAGCCATTGGACGATACAAATGTACAGGCCTATTCCAAGTGCCGCAGCGATGCCATGCCATAGCGGCGCCGCTTCAAGTTCGGACCGGGCTCCGGCTGGCTGCAGGCGCAGCAGCAAGGTCCGGCCGGTGCCCCAGCAGGCGGCAAGGAAAATCAATAAGGCGAGGTAATGTGCTAGCGCGTAGATGATTTTTTCAAACATTGGAGGGTAGCGCGCTGTCAAAGGAAGGCGGCGCTTGTGCAGTCGTTAAAGGAAATTATTGATGGGGCGGGGGGCATTTTACTCCTTCAACAATATCCCCTGGTGAAGTACCGGGCTGCCGGCTCACAGAGCGCAGTAAGCCTCTCAAGCCGTGTACCTCGCCATCAGCCTCCACGAAAGTCTTCGATGTGGCCGGCATCGGTGCGGGACAGGCGGCGCTCAGCGTCGCTCATGAAGTTGCGCAGTGCCTCGTGGATGCCCGCGCACAAAGACTTCCTCAGCAAACCTTAAAAACATCTTAAGTTATGAGGAACGCTTCGTTCCTTGGCGCATGGTTTGCTGCATATGATGCAGGCTCCCGTGACTAACAAAGCGAATATATGAGCACGATCAACCGCAAACGCCGCGCCGTGGTCGGCGGCCTGTCCACGCTGGCGCTGGCGCCCGCCGCTGCGCTGGCTGCAGCCGGCAAAGGCGCCGGACAGCCGAATATCGTCTTCATCCTGGCCGACGACCTGGGCTGGGGCGACCTGGGCGTGTACGGCCAGGCGGACTACCGCACGCCACACCTGGACAAGCTGGCAGGGCAGGGAGTCCGCCTGGTGCAAGCCTATGCCAATTCCGCCGTTTGCTCGGCCACCCGCTTCGGCCTGATCACCGGCCGTTACCAGTACCGCTTGCGGGGCGGGCTGGAAGAGCCGATCGCCGGCAGCAGCGGCAACCACGGCCTGCCGCCAGGCCATCCGACCCTGCCTTCGCTGCTGAAGCAAGCGGGATACGGCACCGCGCTGTTCGGCAAATGGCATCTGGGCTACTTGCCCGATTATGGCCCGTTGAAGAGTGGCTACGACAGCTTCTTCGGCAATTACGGTGGCGCGATCGACTACTTCACCCATAAGCCTGGTGTCGGCCCGAACGTGAAGGAGGACTTGTTCGAAGGCGAGGTGCCAGTCAGCCAGGCAGGTTATTACACCGACTTGCTGGGCGACCGCGCCGCCCAGTTCATCGGCAAGCAGGAACGGGGCAAGCCCTTCTTCCTGTCGCTGCATTACACCGCCCCGCACTGGCCATGGGAAGGGCCCAGGGACGAAGCCGTGTCGCGTGAGGTCGGCAACATCTTCCATTACGACGGCGGCAACCTCGAAACCTACGGGCGCATGGTGGAAGCGCTGGATGCCTCGGTCGGGCGCGTGCTGGCAGCGCTGGAGCGGCGTGGCTTGGCCGAGAACACGATTGTGATCTTCACCAGCGATAACGGCGGCGAGCGCTTCTCGCGCACCTGGCC
>Ga0209564_1003005_pt1 | contig 12085 bp, 8 predicted proteins | sample AraplaCol_mMF_r2_FD_184272 | JGI IMG/M metagenome (GOLD analysis project Ga0209564, IMG submission 184272) | Arabidopsis root microbial communities from North Carolina, USA - plate scrape MF_Col_mMF_r2 (SPAdes) (version 3) | ecosystem: Host-associated > Plants > Roots > Endosphere | place: USA... | reverse complement strand
GTGCGCGGCGACAAGCTCTACGGCCGCGGCACCTGCGACATGAAAGGCTTTATCGGCGCGGCGCTCACGCTCGTGCCGCAGATGCAGCAGACGAGGCTCGCCAAGCCGATCCATCTGGCGTTTTCATTCGATGAAGAAGTGGGATGCGTCGGCGCGCCGCTGATGATCGCCGACCTGATGAAGCGCGGCGTCAAACCGGACGGCTGCATCGTCGGCGAGCCGACCAGCATGCGCCCCATCATTGCGCACAAGGGCATCAACGCTTACCAGTGCTGCGTGCGCGGCTTCGCGGCGCATTCGTCGCTCACGCCCAAAGGCCTGAACGCAATCGAATACGCGGCGCGCCTGATCTGCTACATCCGCGACATGGCCGACCAGTTCCGCGAGCAAGGCCCGTTCGACCAGCTTTACGACGTGCCGTTCACGACGGCGCAGACCAGCACGATCAAGGGCGGCAACGCGATCAACACCGTACCCGCCGAGTGCAGCTTCGAGTTCGAGTTCCGCAATCTGCCCACACTCGATCCCGAGCCGATCTTCGCGCGCATCGACCAGTACGCGCGTGAAACGCTGTTACCGAAGATGAAGCGCGAGCACGAAGCGGCCGCGATCGAGTTCACAAAAATCGCCGCGGCGCCTGGCCTCGACTCGACGGAGCAGGCGGCCATCACGCAACTCGTGCGCGCGCTCACCGGCGATCAGGACAAGCGCAAGGTCGCGTACGGCACGGAAGCGGGCCTGTTTTCGCTGGCGGGCATTCCGAGCATCGTGTGCGGGCCCGGCGACATCGTCCAGGCACACAAGGCAAACGAATTCGTCACGCTCGATCAACTGGCGCAGTGCGAACGGTTTCTCGGCAAGTTCATTCACAGCATGTCGGTCGATGCGCACGCGCAATGACTCGAGCAGCACATAACAACAAGCACAAACAGGAACAAGGCATAAAACGCGGACCTCACCCACAAGACGACGCACGCCATGTCCACCGCCACGCCGCAGCACACTGACCGTACGATCGACGGCGAGCCGATCCCGACGCTCGACGACATCGCCTCGCAGCACTTCGCGCTAACGCCGTGGGTCGTGCGAACGCCGGTGTTCGACCGGATGGATTTTCCGACGCTCGAAGGCACGCTCGTCAACTTCAAGTTCGAGCTGCTGCAGGCGGGCGGCAGCTTCAAGGCGCGCGGCGCGTTCTCGAACCTGCTCGCACTCGACGAAGCGCAACGCAGTTCCGGCGTGACCTGCGTGTCGGGCGGCAATCATGCCGTGGCCGTCGCTTATGCCGCCATGCGTATGGGCATCAGCGCGAAAGTCGTCGTGATGCACGCGGCGAATCCGGCACGCATCGCGCTGTGCCGGCAATATCGCGCGGAAGTCGTGATGGCCGACAACGTGGAAGAAGCGTTCGAGATCGTGCGGCGCATCGAGGCCGAGGAAGGCCGTTATTTCGTGCATCCGTTCAACGGTTACCGCACGGTGCTCGGCACCGCGACGCTCGGCTACGAATGGGCGACGCAGACACCCGATCTCGATGCCGTGATCGTGCCGATCGGCGGCGGCGGGCTTGCGGCGGGCATTTCGACGGCGCTGCGCCTCGCCAATCCGCGTGTGCATGTGTACGGCGTCGAGCCGGAAGGCGCGGACGTGATGAGCCGCAGCTTCGCCGCGAATCACACCGTCAAGATGACCCACATGCATTCGATCGCCGATTCGCTGATGGCGCCGCACACCGAGCAATACAGCTACGAGCTGTGCCGCCGGCATGTCGACCGTCTCGTCACCGTCACCGACGACGCCTTGCGCGCCGCCATGCTCACCCTGTTCATGCAACTGAAGCTGGCCGTCGAACCTGCGTGCGCCGCCGCCACGGCCGCCCTGCTCGGCCCGTTGCGCGAGCAACTGCAAGGCAAGCGCGTCGGCGTGCTGCTATGCGGGACGAATACCGATCCTGTCACCTTCGCCGCGCACATCGAACAGGCGCGCGCGGCAGAAGTTTAAGCGGTTCGCTTCACGTACTTTTCACGCGCCTTGCCGTCGCCCGATTCGACCCGGGTGATGGCAGGCGCACCGTTTGCAAGCATCGACGGCTCTTCGTCACTTCCGCGACATATCGGCCAGAGCGCAACACGATCAGGCGCCAAATCATTTCACGCAGTGCCGATCGTTGGCTATCATGTCGCCATCGACTTCAAGGAGAACTGCCCGATGAGCATGATTACTGAATTCAAGGAATTTGCCCTCAAAGGCAACGTGATGGACCTCGCGGTCGGTGTGATCATCGGCGGAGCATTTTCGACTATCGTCAACTCCGTCGTGAAGGATCTGATCATGCCTGTCGTCGGCGTCGCGACGGGCGGCCTCGATTTCTCCAACAAGTTCATCCTGCTCGGACACATCCCCGCGAATTTCAAGGGCAATCCGGAGTCTTACAAGGACTTGCAGACGGCAGGCGTCGCGGCGTTCGGCTATGGCTCGTTCATCACGGTCGCAATCAACTTCGTGATTCTCGCGTTCATCATTTTCATGATGGTCAAATTCATCAACAAGCTGCGCGCGCCCGCCCCGGCCGCGCCTGAAGCGCCGCCGCCCACGCCCGAAGACGTGCTGCTGCTGCGTGAAATCCGCGATTCGTTGAAGCATTCGCCGCGTATCTGACCACGCCTCATCGAAGCGCCACGAAAGCGGCGCCCATATAAATTCGAAGGACGTGTTGCGCTTTGCGCGCAACACGTCCTTCTTTTTTCGCCACACGCGCGGGCTTAATCCGCTCTGGCCTCGCCTGCGTTCTTCTGCGTCTTCGCGGCTGCGGCGCTCTCGATCACCTGCTCGAGCTGCGAGAAATTGACGGGCTTGGTCAGATGCGACGTGAAGCCCGCTTCGAGGCAGCGCCGGATATCCTCGTCGCTGCCGAAGCCCGTCAATGCAACGGCAGGCGCATCGTCGCGCTCGCGGAACGCCTTGACGAAATCGAGGCCCGTACCGTCGGGCAAGCCCACGTCGCTGACGATCAGATCGAACGTGGCGGTTTGCGTGGCGGCGAGCGCATCGGCCACACGCCCGACCACCGTCACGTCATGGCCGAGCGTGCGCATCAGTTGCGCCATCACTTCGGCTGTGTCCGCGTGGTCCTCGATCAGCAGAATGCCCAATCCGCCCGCCGGCTGCACGCTCGCCGCCTCCGGCACGACCGGCTCGGCGTGCGGCTCGGCGGCCGTCGGCAGCGTGATCGTGAAGGTCGCGCCGCAATGCGCGCCCGGACTTTGCGCCGTCACCGTGCCGCCATGCGCGTCCGTCAGCGCCTTGGTGATTGCGAGTCCAAGACCCAGCCCGCCGAACTGCCGCGACATGTTCTGGCTGCCCTGCTCGAACGCATTGAAGAGCTTGCCGATCTGCTCGGGCTCGATGCCGACGCCCGTATCTTCCACGGATATCTGCACGTGCATCCGTTCGTCACGTGTGCGCACGTAGATATGGCCGCCATCCGGCGTGAACTTCGCGGCATTGCGGATCAGGTTCCACAGCATCTGCTGCAGACGCGCGCGGTCGGCGAGCACGAAATGATGGTGCGCATCGGTGCTGATGTGCACGTCCTGCTGCTTGGTCTGGATCTCGCTGCGGAACAGTTCGAGCACGCTGTCGATCACCTCATGCACGTCGACCGTTTCCAGCGACAGCCGCAGCTTGCCGTTCGCAACCCGCGTCAGATCGAGCAGATCGTCGATCAGGCGCGCCTCCAGTTCGACGTTGCGGCGAATCATCATGACGCCCGCGCGCACGGCGTCGGGCAGGTCCTGCATCATTTCGAGCATGCGCGCGCCCGCCAGCACGGGCGTGAGCGGTGTGCGCAATTCGTGCGACAGCATCGCCAGAAAGCGGTCCTTCGCGCGGTTCGCCTCTTCCGCCGCCTGGCGCGCGGCCTGCTCGGATGCAAGCAGTCGCTCGCGCTCCTCGATGGCTTCGCGTTGCGAATGGATGTCAGTGCAACTGCCGAACCATTTGCTGACGACCCCGCCCGCATCGCGCATCGCGGCAATGCGCGCGTCGAACCAGCGATACGCGCCATCGTGCCGGCGAATGCGGAATTCGCTGCGATAGTCGGCGCCGTCGCCGCGCACCGTTCCAAGCCAGCTGCGACGCGTCTCTTCGCGGTCGTCGGGATGCACGGCGTCGATCCACGCAAGACCCAGCGCATGCGTGCCGTCGAGACCCGTGTATTCGACCCATTGCTTCGACACGAAATCGCAGTCGCCGTGGGCATTGCACGTGAATACCAGGTGCGGCAGCGCCTCCGACAGCATTCGGTAATGCGCCTCGCGCTCGCGCAACAGCAGCGCTTCCGCCGAGGCGCGCTGCATCCGCATCTGCGATAGCACGCGTTCGACGGCTTCGGGCAGATAGTCGAGATAGTCGCCCGCTTTCGGCACGACGTCGGAGACGCCCGAGCGCAGCGCTTCGATCACGCGGGATTCATCCGTGAAGCCGGTGACGAGAATGGCGGGAATGCGCACCCCTTCGCTGCGCAGGCGCCGGAAAAAGTCGAGTCCCGTCTCCGCGCCGTCGAGCTGATAGTCGAGCACGATCAGATCGGGTGAATTCGCGACGATCGCGCGATGCGCAGCCTCGACGCTACTGCTCAGTTCGACCCGGCAGCCCGCGCGCTCCAGCGACTTGCGCGCAAGGCGCAAGATGCCTTCGTCATCGTCGACGACGAGCACGCGGGCTGTGGGTAACGTGGTTACGTCTTCTGTCATGCCAGATGATTCAGGTCAATGGGACGGACGAGGCTGCAATGGTGCCGCGTGAATAATTCGTGAACGCTGCGTGAATGCTGCGTGAATGCCTCGGCCCACCGGCAATCATGCTGCGGGCGCATAGCGCTGTCCCGGCGGCAGCTTCACGACCTGCAGGAAAAAACCCAGCCGCCGCACGGCTTCGATGAACGCATCGTATTCGACCGGTTTCGTGATGTAGACGTTGCAGCCCAACTCGTAGCAACGTTCGATTTCGCGTGGATCGTCGGTGGTCGTGAGCACGATCACGGGCATCGACGACGTCGACGGCGATTCCTTCAGCCGCCGCAACACTTCAAAGCCATCGACACGCGGCATCTTCAGGTCCAGCAGCACCACGTAATTCGCGAGTTCGTCGCGCGCCGGCCGGCCGGCGGCGCGCTCGCCCGCGCGTGGTTCGCCGAAGAAATAATCGAGCGCTTCCTGACCGTCGCCGAAGCGGACAAAACCGTTCGAAATCCCCGCGCGCCGCAGATTGCGCTCGACGAGCGTAGCATGCCCGTCATCGTCCTCGACCAGCACGATGCCGACCGACTTACCATCCGTTTCCCCGTGTGACATGTTCCCTCCGAAGCCCTTGCGCCGCATCTGTTCGATGCGTTGTGCGTGAGCTGCGACTGCGTGAATGGTACGACTCGCTGCTTGCTATTATGCGGCCGTTGGCTGACGGCTTGCTGCCCCTTTGCGCATGAGGGCCGGTGCGTGTCATGCGCATCGACGGCGCATCAATAGCGCATCGGTTGATCGGGCAGCGTGACGAAGAACGTCGACCCCGCCCCTTCCGCCGATTCGACCCACACGCGCCCGCCATGTCGTTCGACCGTGCGCCGCACGAGCGCAAGGCCGACGCCGTCGCCTTGCGCGACATCGCCGTGCAGCCGCTGGAAAGCGCGAAATACTTTCGACATATAGGCAGCGGGAATGCCCATTCCATTGTCGCGCACAAAGTAAGTGCGGGTTCTTGGCGGCGACGCGAGCGCGCGCTCGGCAGGTGCGCCATCCAGCGCGCCGACTTCGATGCGCCCCGGCCGCGACGGATCGAGAAAGTTGATTGCGTTCGAGAGCAACTGGCTGAACACGTGTTCGATGGCGGACGGATCGCCCCACGCCGTGGGCAGATCGCGCACGAGAACCACCACGCGGCGCTCGTCGATGCGCTTTTGCAGCGCGTCGACGGCACGCGCGACCGCGCGGCCGACGCTTACGCGCTGCCATTGATATTCGAGCCGCCCCGCGCGCGAAATGCGCAACAGCGCTTCGATAATGGCCGCAGCGCGCGTCACCGACAAGCGCACATAGCGCAGCGATTCCTGCATGTCGCCGTCGAGCACATGCGCAACGCGTTTGTGTTCGGGCTCGGGCAGACGCGCATCGTCGATGGTCGCGCGCAGTTCGTCGCACGAAACCTGCAGTTCCTTCGAGAAACCCTGCATGTTCACGAGCGGCGAGCGCAGATCGTGTGACACGCTGTAAATGAACATCTCGTTGTCCTGCGTCTCCTGACGCAGGGTTTCGTTGACGCTCGCCAGTTCCGCCGCGCGCACTTGCAGCGATGTCTTGAGCGCGGCCTGTTTGTCGTCTGCCTCACGCAACAGCGCGCTGGTGCGATTCAACGCGGAATCGAGCGCGGCGATTTCGTCGTTGCCCGATAGCGGCGCGGGCAGCGGCTGCCCGCCGGCGAGCCGCTGCGCGTTTGCTGCGAGCACGTCCAGCCGCCGGCCGATGCTGCGCGCGAATCCCAATGCCGTGCCCGCCCACAGCAGCATCGAGCCGATCACGGCGCCCACCAGCGTCCATTGCTGGCGCTGGCGCGTTTTCGCGAGCGTCGCGTTGCGCTCGACTTCGAGCCGCGATGCTTCGTCGATGAATTCTTTCAACTGCACACGAAAGCGCATCACCTGCGCAGGCAACTCGCCGCCTTCGAGCGTGACGAAGGGTTTCATCGTCGCGCCCGTGCGCAGCGACTGCGCGACAGACAGCGCCTGCTGCCGGTAGCTGTCCACTTCGTCGCGCATGCGCTGCACGCGCGCGGCCTGCGCGGGCGTATCGGCGACAGCGGTTTCGAGCCGCGCGAGCCGGTCGCCGATGTCGACCCACGCCGCATGGCGGTCCATGAAAGACGGGTCGCTCGCGACGATGCCCGTGCGCACGCGCGCGACTTGCCGGAGCACGGGGTTTTCGAGCGCGGCCGCCTGATACAGGATCTGCTTGCTGTCCGACGAACGTTCGACGGCCCGTGTGGTTTGCGCCTGCATGTCGAAGACGACGCCGAGCAGCGCCAGTTCGATGGCGCTCGGCAACGCGATCAGCAATAAGCCTTTGGTGAACAGTTTCATGGATGGCTGGCGCAATACGGCATGAACGTGCGAGGCAACCGCGTCCTGGCATGTGGAACCGCCGCGCGTAATCATGAGCGGGGCGCATGCATCATGGCTGTGCGCCGCGGCCTTAACGTCGCTGCGCGACGAACGCTATCGATATTTTCACTCATGCGCCGCGCCCGTCGACTCGCCGAACCGGTGCAATGGGCGTGAAAACCGCGCCGCAACTGGGACGCGGCCATTATGGGCGGGCCCAACGCATATTTCAATGCGCGCCGAAGAGGGCTTGGCACACATAAAAATGTCTTTTTTTACGGTGCCGGAAACACGCGCAGCGCGGGTGAGTCTATTATTGAGACCAGATGCACAGGGGATGCGAAAGCGCACGGCGACGCGATTCGGCCTGGTTCGCACGGAACGATGGAGTGAGACAGACGAATCACCGTGTATCCGGCATTTTCGTATGCTATAAAAGATCGACGTGCGGCGCGCGAAGCCGGGAGTGGTCGCATGAGGACGCTGCGTTTCTTGCAATTCTTTTTCAGGCGAGTTTTTATGTCCTTCCCGAAAAAGCGCAGGCGCGCGAAGGTGGACGGCGACGAGTCGTTCCTCGCTGTGCTGCGACACTTCAAGCCCTTCGGTCAGCTCGACACCAAGATTGCGCGCGCCCGCTCGCAAGATGAGCCGGTGTTGTACGCGCATGTGCTGCCAGGACTCGATGTCCTGCTCTGCAGCGTGCGCGGCGCGCATCCACCGTATCCCGCCGTCGCCGAATTGCGCCGGCGCTGCATCGAATCCATTGCCAACGCGCTCGAACAGCCGCTCGACGGACTGGAGAACGGCGGCTACTGGTACGAGGCCGATGGTTTCGGCTTCCTCGTGTTCGCGAGCCGCGCGAGAGCGCGCATCCTGCCGGAGTTCGGCGCGACGCGCACGGCTGCCAGTACGCGGCGCGGCGTGCGGCGTCAGGATGCGGCGGGCGACGCGACACCGCGCTCGCTGCGTTGAATCCCGAAGATCAGACGTAGCCACTCACACAAAAACACGGCCGCGAAGATTCGCGGCCGTGGCGTTTTTGCGAGTCGCTCATTGCGGGCGATGCATCCTTACCCCGCGCTCAGCTTCCCTTGTAATCCGCCGCGTTCGACGGTCCCGGCAATGCCGCGCCGTTGTTCGGCTTTGCTGGCTGCTTCGACGGTGCGGTCGACGGCGCGACGGCCGACGCGCCCGGCGTCCCCGGCGGCAGCGGTAGAGCCTTGGCCTTCTCGCGCTGTCCCGGCGGCGGCGCGCTCGGATGCTGCGCCTCCATGGCCGCCATCAGTTGCTGACACGGCAAGGGCTTGTTGTTGCTCGGCGCGATCAGCGGGATCAGCGCGGCGAACGGATTGATCAGACCGAGGCCGACCATCGCGCCGCCACGCACGGCGAGCGCCGCCGCGTTCACGCCGACGTGAGGGTCCTTGAACGTGCCCTTCACATAGAGCGGCGAGCGCAACGAAAAGATCCGGAAACCCTTCGTGTGCGGATGCACGCCGAGGTCCATCGACTCGTTCTTCAGGTTCACCGTGCCGTCGACGTTGATCACGGCGTCCTGCGTATCGAGTGCAAACACGCGTGAATCGAGCACGCCGTCCGTCACGACGAAATCGCCTGCCGCGCAATTGATCTGCACGTCGCGATTGCCGAACAGTTTTTCGTAGACCACATTCGCCACGTTCAACCCGGCCGCTTCCATCAGCAAACGGCTCACCGCGCCATCGGTGACGAGCAGTTTGACCTCGCCGTTCGACGAAGCCGCGAGCGCCGCGGGCGAATTGCCCGTCGCCGACAGCGCGGCGTCGCCGTTGATCTCGCCGAGCGCGTTCTGCATGGTCTTCGCGGTCGGCAGCAACTGTTTGAGCTTCAGGTGACGGGCTTCCGTCGAAAAACGGCCCTTGAGCGGCGACGCGCTGCCGTCGAGATGAATGTTCGACGCGAGCGACCCGCCTGCGACGCCGAACTTCAGCGGCGCCAGCGACAGCACGCCGTCCGTCATCACGACATGGGTGTAGAGATCGGTGATGGGCAGCGCCGGGTCCTTGATGATGCGGCGGCCCGTGAACTTCACGTTCGCGTCGATCGCTTTCCAGCGGTCGGTCTTGAACTCCTCGGCGGGCAGCGCCTTGTTCGACGGCTGGCGTGCGGTGTCGCCGCGCTTCGCCTTGCTGGCGTTGCTATCCGCGCCGATGATCGGCGCGAGGTCCTTGAACTGCAACAGATTCGAGACAAGGGTGCCTTCGAGCAGCGGACGTGTCGCGCGCTGCGTGTAGACGACCGTTCCGTTCAGATCGCTGCCGCCGACGCGGCCTGTAAAATTTTCATACCGGAACACGCTGCCGCCCTGCCTGAAGTTACCGATCAGATGACCCTCCGTCGCATAGGGCGGCGTCTCGGGCAGCGTGATGCCCGTCAGGTCATACAGATGATCGAGGCTCGAGCCTTGCAGCCACAGGCGCAGATCGACGGCGGCGAGATGCGCGGGATCGGTGACGGTGCCGACCAGTGCGATGCGCAGATCGCCCGCCTTCACGTCGGCCTGCACGGGGAACGGCCGGGACGTGTCCTGCAACGCGAGCACGCCGCCGAGCTTGCCGCTGCCCGATATCGGCGAGCGGTTGTAAGTGCCCTTCACCGTCCAGCCGATTCCATATTGCGGCGAGTTCGCACTCTGCGCGACGGCTGTGCCTGGCGCGCTCGCCGTGGCGCCCGATGCGGCCACGGCCGTCGATGCGCCCACGCCAGCCGGCACGGACGCGCCCGACGCAACAGGCACACCAGGCGCCACGGCGGACGCGCCTGACGCCTCGGATGCGGCGGCTGCCTTCGCCTGCGCAGCGAGCTGCTTCGCACCCTGCTTGCCGACGACCTCCGCCGACGACCTGCGCGACGCCTCTTCCTGTTGCTTCATCGCTTCGCCGATGGGGATCGGCTGGCCGAGCGTATCGACCACCGCCTGCATGTCGATCTTTTTCTGCTCGTCCGACAGCGCGATATTGCCTTTATTCAGCTGGATGTCGTGCAGATCGAGTTTCCATTCCGACGGTCCCGCCGACGATTTCAGCTTGAACGTCCAGTTGTTGCGTCCGTCGAGGAGCCGTTCGAGATCGACGGATGGATTCACGACATTGATTGCCGGGATCACGATGTCGTGCGCGAGCAGCGGCAGCACTTTCACCTGGAAGTTGATTTCGTCGAGCGTCGCGAAGTGCTTCTGTTTCGCCCAGTCGGGATTGGCGATCGTGATGTTCTGCGCCGAGAAGCGCGGCCACAGCACCCACGAACGCCAGCCCGCCTCGCCGACGGGATGTCGCCACCCCACCTTCAGATCGCCTTCGATTGCAAACGGCCTGCCGATGGCTTCGCTGACCTTGTCGTTCACATAGGGACGCGCGCGATTCCAGTCGAACGTCAGAATGAAAACCGCCACCGCAACGATCAGGATCACCAGCACCGCGAACAGCCACGCGAGGGTTTTGCCGATTGTCTTGCCGACGGACATGCCAGACGAATGCAGCACAGCCATGAGCGCTCCGAAAAAATACTTGCGTCATTCGTCTGCACAGCACGTGCTGTGCCCGCGCGCGCTTCGTTATGATGATGCGCTGCGACACATTCCAATATGCCATGCCCCACCCCACCAACCTGACGGACGCGCCCCTCGTCCAGGCGCAAAGCCTCGTCCGGCGCGACGCGGCGCGCGGCCAGACGCTGCTGCATGCCACCAGCATCGCCATTCATGCGGGCGAGCGAATTGCGATCACGGGCCCGTCCGGGTCGGGCAAAAGCGTGTTCATGCGTGCCCTGGCGCTGCTCGATCCACTCGATAGCGGCGAGGTGCGGTGGCGCGGCAAGCGCATCGCACGGGCGATGATTCCGCTCTACCGGCGCCACGTCGCCTACATTCGCCAGCGGCCCGCGCTGCTCGACGGCACGGTCGAAGACAATCTGCGTTATCCGTACACGCTGCGCGCGTATCGCGATGTCCGCTTCGACCGCGGGCAGGCGGCCGCGCTTGCTTCGCAGGCCGGACGTGCAGGCGATTTTCTCGAACGCTTTGCTAGCGAGCTGTCGGGCGGCGAGGCGCAGATCGCCGCGTTGATCCGCGTGCTGCAGCTCGCGCCGGACGTGCTGCTGCTCGACGAACCGACGGCATCGCTCGATCCCGAATCGGCGCTGGCGATCGAAGGCCTGGTGCGCGCGTGGTTCGATGCCGCGCCGCAGGTGCGCGCGTGGCTGTGGGTGTCGCACGATCCGGCGCAAGCGGCCCGCGTGAGCAACCGTCATCTGACGATGCGCGCCGGCGTGCTCGACGATGCGCAGCGCACTATGCCCGATACGTCCACGCACACCGGGGAGCCGCCGCGATGACCTTGCAGAACCTCAGCCTCTGGGACGTCGCGCTGGCAGCGCTGCTGATCGTCGTGAACGGTGCGGTCTCCGTTCTGCTCAAGCTCGATCTCGAACGCAAGCTCGCGTGGGCGGCCGTGCGCACCGTCGTCCAGCTGCTCGCGATCGGCTATGTGCTCGCGTGGGTATTTGCGTACGCGCGCTGGTACGTGGTGCTGCCGCTGATGATCGCCATGACGCTGATCGCGGGCTTCGCGGGCGCGGGACGCGGCTCGCGCACGTATGCCGGGCAGCGCGTCGACAGCATCCTGTCGATCTGGGCGAGCGCGTGGCTCGTCGCGGCCGTTGGACTCTTTGCCGTGATCCGCATTCGACCGTGGTACGAACCGCAATATGCGATTCCGATCCTCGGGATGATTCTCGGCAATACGCTGACGGGCGTGTCGCTGGGCATTGAACGGATGACGGAGGAGCTGACCGCGCGCCGCGACCGCGTCGACATGGCGCTCGCCCTCGGCGCGACGCGCTGGGAAGCCGCGCAGGGACCGGCGCGCCAGGCGGTGCGCGCCGGCATGATTCCGACGC
>Ga0209564_1003004_pt1 | contig 12091 bp, 13 predicted proteins | sample AraplaCol_mMF_r2_FD_184272 | JGI IMG/M metagenome (GOLD analysis project Ga0209564, IMG submission 184272) | Arabidopsis root microbial communities from North Carolina, USA - plate scrape MF_Col_mMF_r2 (SPAdes) (version 3) | ecosystem: Host-associated > Plants > Roots > Endosphere | place: USA... | reverse complement strand
GGCGTCCCGAGCGAATACAGTTGAAGGGGATGTCTGCCGACAGGCAGCGCTTTCTCATGCGTAGCGCCTGAAACCGGACGATTGATACTGGCGAAACGCCCGCCGTTTTGCTTGTCCCAGCTCCACACCTTTGGCGGCACAAATTCAGACTGATCGTTCATTCCCTATCCTTATCGCAAAGCGCACCATACGGAGCTTAACAAAGCGACGGAGAACCTGCCGACGGTCTGTTCATGCGATCAGCGGCCCGCGGGACATTCAGGCGGCTGTCACGGCGTCACGGGCAATGCCCGTTTCGGTGGCGCATTCAACGGCTCGATCGCGAAGCTCGCGGCCGCATGCGCCTGTGAAGGCGGTGATCTCCGACGTCGGAAGGGACAAGGAAAGCAATGGCGGCCTGTTCGTGTTGCAAGGCGGCGCCATCACGGTACGCGCGGCGTTTTTGGCGCTGACGCTTCACAGCGTCAGCGCACTCTCTCAACCGTGCGTCAGAAGTCGAAGCCAGGACCACCCGCGCCCGGACCGCCCGGCGCAGCAGCGGGCGCTGCGTCCTTGGGCGCTTCATGCACGGTGGCGTCCGTCGTCAGCAGCAGGCTGGCCACGGATGCCGCATTTTGCAGCGCAGTACGCGTGACCTTGGTCGGATCGACGACACCCGTTTCGACGAGATCGCCGTACTGACCCGTGGCCGCGTTGTAGCCGTAGTTGCCCGAACCTTCCGCGACCTTGGCGACGATTACGCTCGCTTCCTCGCCTGCATTCGCGACGATCTGGCGCAGCGGTTCTTCGAGCGCACGGCGCACGATGTTGATGCCGGCATTCTGGTCGGCATTCGCGCCCTTCAGCTCGGCGATCGCCTGCTTCACGCGGATCAACGCCACGCCGCCGCCCGGCACGATGCCTTCTTCGACGGCCGCGCGCGTAGCGTGCAGCGCATCGTCGACGCGATCTTTCTTCTCTTTCACTTCGATCTCGGTCGCGCCGCCCACCTTGATGACGGCCACGCCGCCCGCAAGCTTCGCCACCCGTTCCTGCAGCTTCTCGCGGTCGTAGTCGGACGTTGCCTCGGCGATCTGCGCGCGAATCTGCTTCACGCGTGCCTCGATGTTGACTTTCTCACCTGCGCCGTCGATGACCGTGGTGTTCTCCTTGCCGACCTCGATGCGCTTGGCCTGGCCCAGTTCGGCGAGCGTGGCTTTTTCGAGCGTCAAGCCGGTCTCTTCTGCGATCACCTGGCCGCCCGTCAGAATCGCGATGTCTTCGAGCAGTGCCTTGCGACGGTCGCCGAAGCCGGGCGCCTTGACGGCCACTGTCTTCAGGATGCCGCGAATGTTGTTCACGACCAGCGTCGCGAGCGCTTCGCCTTCCACGTCTTCTGCGATGATCAGCAGCGGGCGTCCCGACTTCGCCACCTGTTCGAGCACGGGCAGCAGATCGCGGATGTTCGAGACCTTCTTGTCGTGCAGCAGGATGAACGGCTCTTCGAGCACGGCGAGCTGGCGGTCCTGATTGTTGATGAAGTACGGCGACAGATAGCCGCGATCGAATTGCAGGCCTTCGACCACGTCGAGTTCGTCGGCCAGCGACTTGCCGTCTTCGACGGTGATCACGCCTTCCTTGCCGACGCGGTCGATGGCTTCTGCAATGCGCTGACCGATCGATTCTTCACCGTTTGCCGAGATGGTCGCAACCTGTGCAATCTCCTTGCTGGTGGTGGTCGGCTTGCTGATCTTCGCGAGTTCTTCGACGGCGGCGATCACCGCCTTGTCGATGCCGCGTTTCAGATCGAGCGGATTGAGTCCTGCCGCCACGTACTTCTGGCCTTCGCGCACGATGGCCTGCGCGAGCACGGTGGCCGTCGTCGTGCCGTCACCTGCGGCATCGCTGGTTTTCGACGCGACTTCCTTCACGAGTTGCGCGCCGATGTTCTGCAACTTGTCCGCAAGCTCGATTTCCTTTGCCACGGACACGCCGTCCTTGGTGACGATGGGACTGCCGAAACTCCGTTCGAGCACGACATTGCGGCCTTTCGGGCCGAGCGTCACCTTGACGGCATTGGCGAGCAGGTTGACGCCTTCCACCAGTTTCGAGCGTGCGTGATCGCTGAAAGCGACTTCTTTGGCTGCCATGATTGAATTCTCCTCAGGATTGAACGACCGCGACGATATCTTCTTCGCGCAGCACCAGCAGTTCGTTGCCGTCGACCTTCACCGACTGGCCCGAGTACTTGCCGAACAGCACGCGTTCGCCGACCTTCAGATCGGGTTCGATACGCTTGCCGTCGTCGCCGCGACGGCCCGGCCCGACGGCCACGATTTCGCCCTGATCCGGCTTTTCGGCGGCGCTATCGGGAATCACGATGCCCGATGCAGTACGGGTTTCCTGATCGAGACGCTTCACGATCACGCGATCATGTAACGGACGCAAACTCATCTGTTCCTTCCTTCCAGGCAAATGAAAAATGGGACTCTCGCTGGCACTCTCATGCGGCGAGTGCTGACTGAGAGCCGAGTATAAAAAGCGAGCTGTGCACGCTCCAATAATCGTTTTGCAGAAACTTAACCGGCTGCGCGAGATTAGCAATGCACGTAGCGGCGTATAGAGACAAAGGTGCGCTACGCGGTCTGGCGCATATCGTTATCGGCTTTTGTTGGTTGCAGCGCCGTGTTGGCGGCGCTTAGTCTGGAGGGCTGTGAACCTGTCCGGAGACTGTCGATGAGTACGATTCCCGCCGCCCCGCACGACGCTGCCAGCGGCGCCGACGATGCGGAACTCGACGCGCGCTTTGCGCCTGTATTCGAGCGGATTGCCGCCGGCAGCATCGAGCGCGAGCAGAATCGGGAACTCGCCTACGAAGCCGTGCGCTGGCTGAAGGAAGCGGGATTTACCGCGTTGCGCGTGCCGAAGCGTTATGGCGGCAGCGGCGTGAGCCTGCCGCAATTCTTTCGTCTTTTGACGCGGCTCGGCGAGGCCGATTCGAATCTGCCGCAGATCTTGCGGCTGAATTCGGGCTTTATCGAAAGCCGGCTCGAAAGCGACGACGAAGCACTGCGCGAGCGCTGGCTGCCGAAGATCGCGGCGGGCGAAACCGTTGGTGCGGCGATCTCCGAACGTACGGGCAGCACGCACAACACCGTCACACTGGTAGCGGACAAGGGCGGCAATGGCTGGTGGCTGAATGGCGAGAAGTACTACAGCACGGGCGCGCTCTACGCGGACTGGATCGACGTTGCCGCCCATGACGGCACCGACGACGTGCGCGTGGTGGTGCGCGCGGACGCACCGGGTGTCGCGCGCATCGACGATTGGGACGGATTTGGCCAGCGTCTGACGGCAAGCGGCACGACGCGCTTCGAGTCGGTGCATGTGACAGACGATCAGCTGCTGGTGCGTTACAAGGCGTCGGAGCCGCGCCGCAATACTTCATTGACGGCGTTCTATCAGACCGTCCATCTTGCGACGCTGACAGGCATTGCGCGGGCCGTGCTGCGTGACGGCGTGGCCTTTGCGCAGGGGCACACGCGAACCTTTGGCGTACCTGGCCGCTCCAGTCCGCGTGACAATCCGCTTGTGCATCGCGTAGTCGGGCGCCTCGCCAGTCTCGCGTATTCGGCGGAGAGCATCACGGCATCGGTCGCGCGCTCGCTGGAAAGCGCCTATCAGGCGCGACTCGCGGGACACGCAACGAAGGAAACGTATATCGCGCTCGATATCGAGGCGTACCAGGCGCAGCAAATCGTGATCGAACAGGTGCTGGAAGCGGCAACGCTGGTGTTCGAAGTGGGCGGCGCCTCGGCAACCAGCGAAACGCGACGGCTGGACCGTCACTGGCGCAATGCGCGCGTGCTGGCTTCGCATAACCCGGCGATCCAGCGTGAAGCGGCCGTAGGCAATTATCATCTGAACGGCACGCCGTCCAACGAACGCTTCAGTCTCGCGCATTCGCGCAGTGAACTGGAGCGCGCAGCGGCCGGTCAAGCGGTTGCCGTCAACGGATAACTCGCTGAGAAAGCCGGGAAAGCGGTCCCCGCGCGCCGTGCCGCGACGCGCATGCACAAAGCGCCACGGTTGCGAGTTATACGAAGCGGGCGCCCGGCGCGCCGCTTCGAGGAAGGTCAGCAGCGAGGCTCAGGCGCATCCGACGTAACGGACCGGTTCACTGCGTGTCAACAACGCGTCGGCGTGATACAGGGATCTACTGATCCCGCATCGCCACGTCACTCGACAGGCGCGCGGCAATGGCGCGCGCCGCGAGATCCAGCAGAAAACCCAGCACGCCGATTACGAGGATGACGGCCGTCAGCTCCGAATACGCGAGCCGGTCGCGGGTATCGAGAATCAGATAGCCGAGTCCCGCGCTCACGCCGAGCATTTCCGCAGGCACCAGCACGATCCACAAGATGCCGATAGCGAGTCGCACGCCAGTGAGCACATGTGCAGCGACGCCCGGCACATAGATATGCCAGAGCATTTCCGCGCGCGTGGCGGCGAGGCTTTCGCCAAGCTGGATCCAGCGCCGGTCCAGATGTGCGACGCCTGACGCCGTGCTCATCACGAGCGGCCACACAGCGGCGAACGCGAGCAGAAAATACACCGCACGATCGCCGACGCCGAGCGACATCACGGCCAGCGGCATCCACGAAAGCGGCGAGATCATGCGCAGGAATTGCAAGGTGGGCGAGAGCGTCTGTTCGAGCCAGCGCAAACGGCCGATGGCGAAACCCAGTGGCACGCCGACCACGAGCGCCCATGCAAGTCCGACGGCAATACGCTTGAGACTGGTCGCCACATGCACGAGCAACTGGTCGCTGGTGATAAGGGCAGGCAAGGCTTCCAGCGCGCGCTGCGGCGCGAACTGCGCGGCCATCGCGTTGTGGTCCGCGAGCAGCGTGACGGCGAGCCACCAGAGCGCCAAGGTGGCGGCCAGGCCCGCGGCGCCGAGCACGACACTGCGCCAATGCGCGGACGCCGGCCTGCGGCTGCGTGCCGGTGACGAAGCCTCACGCACGAGCACGCTAGACAACGATCGTCTCCTTGCGGGAATAGCTGGCATCCTGACCGAACGCCGCGAGGCCGCCCGATGCTTCGATGCTCTTCTTCACGAAGCGGTCATCGACGAGATCGCTTGCGACCTGTTTCGGATCGAGCGACGCGAGGAACTGGCTCGCGCCTTCCACCTGGGTCGTTTTCAGCCGGCGCACGAGTTCTTCCGTGTAGCTTGGATACGGATAGGGCTGGAAGTCGATCCGCTTCGAGTTCCAGTCGGCGTGCTGGATCGCATGGTCGCCGAGATAACGGCCGTGATCGGCGGCCTGTGGCGCCAGCACGCGCGCGAGCAGTTGCGGTGCGTGCGGCGTGTAGTGATTCGGACCTTCCTTCGAGAGCAGCTTTGCGGCCTCTTGCGGATTGGCGCGCGTCCACAGTTGCGCCTTGACGATGGCATCGACCACCTTCTGCGACCAGGCCGCGCGCTGTGTCAGATCCTGCTCGTGCATGAAGATCACACAGCACGCGTGATTGCGCCACACGTCGCCCGTGAAACGCAGAATCTTGCCGACGTTCAGTTGCTCGGCGGCCGCATTGAACGGCTCGGCGACGATATAACCCGCAATCTGTTTCGAGGCCAGCGCGGGTGGCATGTCGGAAGGCGGCATGACGATCAGGTTGACTTCCTTCGGCCCGGGCGTACCCGAATGCTTCAGCACGGGCGTGAGGCCCTGCGCGCGCAACAGGTCTTGCAGCACGACGTTATGCACCGAATACCAGAACGGCACGGCAACCGTTTTGCCGCCGAGATCCGCCACCGTGTTTACCTCGGGCGAAACCGTCAATGCCGATCCGTTCACGTGATTCCATGCCACCACCTTCGCGGGCGCCTTGCTGCCATAGCGTGCCCACACCGTCATCGGAGAAAGCAGATGCACCACGTTGACCTGTCCCGACAGGAATGCCTCGACGAGTTGCGCCCAACTGCGCAACAGCGTGGGCTTTTCCGCCCGGACGCCTGCTGCGTCGAAATACCCGTTGTTATGGGCGACGAGCAGCGGCGTTGCATCGGTGATGGGCAGGTAGCCGATGCGCACGGGCGCATCGGGATCGACGGCAGCGCGCGCGTCGAGCGATTTCAGCAGCGGCGCCGCGCTTGCGACGGTGAAGAGTGACGCGAGCTTGAGCCATTCGCGTCGTGACATCGGTACGTTGCACATGAAGATTCCCCGCTTGTGTGTGCCGGATTCAGGCTGCCGCTGATATCGAGTTTTGCAGCGCCTGAAGGATGGATATGCGCAACTCGCCGAGCGAGCGCAACTGGGTGTGGCGCGGCTGCGGCAGTTCGATTGCCCAGCGACCGACGAGCGTGCCGCGATTGCCGAGCAGCACGATCTGATCGGCGACCAGCAGCGCTTCGTCGATGTCGTGCGTGACGAACAGCGCGGATGCGCCTGTGTTGCGCACGGCGGCGACCAGAAGCTGCTGCATGTCGGCGCGGGTCACTTCGTCCAGCGCGCCGAACGGTTCATCGAGCAGCAATGCGCGTGGCTCGCGCGCGAGGCAGCGTGCCAGCGCGACGCGCTGCGCCATGCCGCCGGAGAGCTGCGACGGCAGCCAGTGACGGGCATGTTCCAGCCCGACGGCGGCCAGCGCTTTCGTCACGCGTTCCTTGCGGACCGTGCGCGCGAGTTGCGGCTGACGCGCGAAGGTCAGCCCGAAAGCCACGTTGCGCTCGACCGTGAGCCACGGCAGCAGACACGGATCCTGAAACGCGAGCGCGACTTCGGGGCGCGGTCCATCGACCGTTGCGTCATCGACGCGAATCGCGCCGGACGTGGTTCGCGTCAGGCCCGCGATGGCCCGCAACAGCGACGACTTGCCGCAACCGCTCGGTCCGAGCAGCGCAACGAGTTCGCCCGGCGCGACCGCCAGGTCGACGCCATTCAGCACGCCACGCGTGGCATAGCGCAGTGTGACGCCGCTTGCGACGATATGCGCGCCATGCGTCATGCCGCTGCCGCCCGTCGATGCCGCGCGAGTTGCGACTTCAGTTGCACGAGGCTCGGCGTCACGATGGGAATGAACGATGCCTCGCGCACACGCCGCGCGCCGCCGCTCTGACCGCGCAGATAGCCGCGCCCACCCGTCGCCTGTACTTCGAGCGAGACGGCTTGCGTGACGGTATCGACGAGTGCGATGCGCAGTTCGAACATCGTTGCGGGCGCGTTGAAGAAGGTGCCGTCGAGCACGCCCTGCTTCAGTTGCGACGACTGATTGGCGAGTGTCGCTTCCAGCTCGTGAATTTCTTCATGGATCGATCCGCGCGACGCTTCGCTCGCTTCCAGCGTGGCGAGCAACGCGCGTCGCGCGAGTCCGATCGACATTCCGCATTGCAGGCCGAGAAATGCCGGACGCACCCGGGCGAGCCAAACGGGTGCGTTGGCGGCGAGGCGATACGTGTCGTCGAGCACCGTGCCGTTGACGCGCAGCGCAGCCGTATTGCTCGCGCGCAGGGCGATCAGGTCGAGATCGTCGCTGCGCTCGACGCCGGGTGCATCGTGCGGGATTGCAAAGATGGAGGGCGGCGAGCCGTCGTCGTGATCGAAGGCTGCGGCGGCGATGAAGCCTTCACGCCGCAGGTTGGTGATCCACGGCAGGCTGCCGTTCAGTGCGAACGCGTTGCCGCTGCGTGTCGCGTGCATCTGCAAGGGCTCGATATCGGACAGATACTTCATCGCATTCGACAGCCCTGTAGCACCCGCGATCTCGCCCGCCAGAAGCGGTGCCAGCCACCGTGTGCGCAGTGCCTCGTTCTCGCTTTGCAACACGTATTCGATGAAGGTGCGATGCCCCCACAGAACGAAGGCCGCGGTCAGCGAGCGTTGTGCGACGGCGGCGACCGTATCGATTGCGTCCGCGATGCTGCCGCCCGCGCCGCCCAGCGCTTCGGGCACGCCCGCCGCAACGGCACGCGAGCGCACCAGTTGCGGCAGCACCTCTGACGCACGGGATGCGTCGACGTCGAGTGCCTCGGCGTTCGCGTCGAGCCACGCGTCGAGCGCCTCGAAGCTCACGGGCCCGCTCATGCGGCCTGCGCCTTCGGCTCCCAGCGATACGCTTCGAGCTGCGGATTCAACTCGTTGCGCGCCAGGTTGTTCGCGAAGTTGCACAGCGTCGCTAGGCTCACGCCGAGAATCACTTCGAGTCCGTTGGCGTCGCTGTAACCGGCGGATTTGAACGCGGCGAAGGCTTCGTCGGACACGGCGCCACGCGTGGCGATCACTTCACGCGCGAACGCGGCAACGGCATGCAGACGCACGTCGGACACGGTGCCTTGCGCACGGATTTCATCCACAATCGCTTCGGGCAATTGCGCCTTCTTCAGCGCGACAGCCGTATGACCGGCGACACAAAAACCGCAGCCGTGAATCGCGGCGGCCGTGATCTGCACGACTTCGCGTTCGGCCAGCGTGAGACCGCTGCGTGAATTGATTTCGCCGACGGTCAGATAGGTCTCGAGTGCAGTGGGCGCATTGGCAAGTGCCGCAACCAGATTCGGCAGAAAGCCATTCGCGGCTTGCGACTTCTGAAGAAACGGGCGGCTGGCTTCGGGCGCGCTTTCGATGGTTTGGAGAGGCAGACGGCTCATGGCATCCTCGATCGGAAAGCCTCATTGTTGACGCCGCCACCCGAGCCGGCAATGCGCCGCCGTCTCGCTTTCATGCGCATTCGTCTCAACTCAATGGACGGGCGTCTGTGCGACGCCTGCGGGCTCGCGGCGACATGTACCCGGCGGCAGGCCCGTGACGCGTTTGAAGGCCTGTGCAAAGGCGGATTCCGACTGATAGCCGACGTGCTCCGCCGTGCTGAGGGTGGATGCGCCGTGCCTCAACATTTCCGCCGCGACCTTCATGCGCAGCAGCGCGAGAAACTGCGCAGGAGGTTGTCCGCACACTTGCGCAAACTGCTTGCAGAAACGCGCGCGCGACATGTGGCAAAACGCCGCCATCGTGTGTGTGGTCCAGTCGTTGCCGGGTTTCTCGATGATCGCGCTGACGAGCGGCGTAAATTCAGAGCGCCGCATCACCGACCACAGGCCCGGCGCGAAATCGTCGGCGCTCGCGACGGCGCGCAGTGCATAGAAGAACAGCGCGTCCGTCAGACGATTGATGAGCGGCGAGGGCGCGTCTTGCGCACGGGCGGCTTCCACGCGGATCAGATCGAATAGCGTGCGCGCGCCGGCCAGCTTCGTGTCGTCATGGCGTGCGAGGATGTGATCGGGCAGCAGACCGGTGATCGCTTCGCCGAGATCGGAACGGAATTCGAAGAAGCCGCACGCCAGCGCGATGCCATCGTGTGAACCGTCGAGCGTGTCGAGCGGCATCATGGCGCCGATACGCACGGCGTATTCGTCGTCGGATGGAGCGTTGGGGTCGGGCGTCAGGCAATGTGCCATGTCGTGCATCAGGAACACGGCGTCGCCCGCGACGAGCCGTGTGCTTTGCGCGGCGCGGCCTTCTTTGGCGGGGAGATGAAGCCAGCACGTGCCTTCCAGCACCAGATGAAAGCTCGCGCGCTGATGTCCCGCCGTCGACGCGCGATACGCCCCGCAGTAGCGCCCTACGTGAAACAGGGTGCTGCGCAGTTCGAGTCCGGAGAGCAGCCAGTCGGCGGCCTGTTCGGCGGAGGTCGGCATGATGAGCGTAGGCGGTGAAGCCATGGAAAGTCGATGGCGGACTCCGAGCTTAGCGTCGCGCCGCTGCGCCGTAAAACAAGCGATCGTCGAATGCATATGCGTTTGAGGCATATGCATTCCACCGTGACGGGCGATTTCCGGCGGACTGGTGCGGGCCTGTGCCCTACGTCACGCCAAGTTCGAACAGGCGATGTGTTTCATCGCGCCCGGTGCCGCCTGCGCGTGCCCGCTTCCAGCCGAGCGAACGGCCGTAGGCGCCAAGCGCGCCTTCGCGCGCGAGCTGTGCCTCGTCGACGGCCACGTGCTCGTTCGCGAACGGGTGCACGTACAGCGCGTCGGCGGGGCAGTACAGCTCGCACATGAAGCAGGTCTGGCATGCGTCGGGGCGGGCAATGACGGCAGCGCGATCACGATGATGCCCATGATGACCACATCGGTTTCCAGAAACTGCCTGGCGGACTGGATCATGAAGCCGAGCCCGCGCGTGGCCGCGATCAGTTCCGCGGCAACCAGTACCGACCAGCCGACGCCCAGGCCGATACGAATGCCCGTCAGCACGTCCGGCGCAGCGGAAGGAACTTGCGCATCTATGAAGGCCGTCAGGATGCGTCGGAACAGCGCGAGCAGATTCAGCAGGCAATCAGCCTCGGCGTGTCGGCCATCATCGTCAATCATGGTTTGCCGGAGTCGCTGAAAGACGTCGTATGGGTGGCGACCGCGGCGACCAATCCCGCCGTGGTCGGGGCGGTGTCGGTGCGCGCTGCGGCGCTGCTGGTGGCAGGGCAGGACCCGGGTCATCACATCGTGGTGAAGCCGACGCTGATCACGCGCGACGATCTGGTGAAGAACGACATCAAGACGATTGCGGACCTGGGCGCGAAATTCCCCGCCTTCCGTTCGAGCGACGCAGCCACGGCTGCGTGGATTCCTGCTGCGCAGTAAGCCGCGAGGAGCGTGACGCAGGCGGGCACTATCGAAGCGTCGTTTCGAACCGCTGCAAAACGAAGCTGGCGCGCAACCCGGGAGACACCATGCTGTTTTATCACCGTGGTATAGCCGTGCAGACGTCGGCGGCGAAAAGAGGCCGGCTGTTCGTGTCACGCGTGTCGATTCTCGAGGAAGATGGCGAAGCGACTTCGCTGGGCGATCTGGGCTACTTCGCCAACCGGCAATCGGCGCTGGCGTTTGCCAGGCGCTGCGCCACCGCCTTTGCCGACGACGAGCCGATGCCGAAGCCGCCGTGCCAAATCGTGCATGTTACTGGCGCATCGCAGGTGAGCCTCAGTGAGGCCGCTGAAAATGCGGCGCCAGACGAGCGCGCAGCGAGCGCCGTGGCGGCGTAGCGTCGTAGCGGGCACACATGGGTACGGCGGGGCCTCTGCAGGCCATGGTCTGTCGTGTGCCGACGCGGAGGGCGTGACCATGGCGACGCTCTGAAGGAATGACAGGTAATTTTGAAAACGGTATATATCGTATTGTTCGTTGCGTTGGAAGGCGGCGCGCTGTTGACTGCCCGGCACACGGTCCAGTCGCGGCGCACGCGCTGAAAGCATGAAGCGCTGATTGACCAGCGCGTATTTGTTGCGGGGAGAATTACGATGAAGCTTTCTCACAAACTCGAATCAGGCAAGGCTGGTCCGGTGTGGGGCGTTGCGTTCGGTCTGATCATTACGTCGGTGGGCCTGGGGCTCTGGTGTGACGCGAAGTTTTCGGCGTCAGCTGGACAGTTCACCGAGTCGGTGTCGGTAGCGGCGATACTAGTCGGCGTCCTTGCAGCTAGCTACGCAGTACACGAGCTTCGTCACCGCAATTAGCGAATTTCCGGATTCGGTCAGTTCGGTAGTCAGATCTCCATACCTTCGAACCCGAGACCGACACCCGTTGATACATGGAATCGCGGTCGCGAATCTTATAGGATCTGTCTTGCGGTTTGGCGTTCAGCAACCGCGGGCAGGTCGGCCTCGTGGAGTTCTCCTCGACGGACAACTCCCATAGATTTCACCCGTAATTTACCCGCGAACTGATCGGAAGCGAACGGACTGTCCCAGATCAAACCGGACGGGTCTCCATAAACCGGATGCGCGATCCTGGCGAACGAATAACGTCTCAACCACTCGCTATAGCCCTTTACCAGAAATCCTCCCGAGCGCTCTATATATTGCTGCCGGGACGCGTCATAAACTTTCCGCAGGGCAAACCACGGCACATGCGGCAAGTCGTGATGAACCAGATGGTAGTTATTGTTCAGAAACAGTAGACGCCAGCACCACGCAGCCTCGTTGATCACCGATCGATGCTCATGCAACTCCGCATCGCGATGCTCCTGAAACGAACGCACGGAACTCAACGCCAGCGCCGGATACCCGACCCCCGCGATAAACAGCCAAGGCGCAATCCCGCACTGAC
>Ga0209564_1003002_pt1 | contig 12097 bp, 8 predicted proteins | sample AraplaCol_mMF_r2_FD_184272 | JGI IMG/M metagenome (GOLD analysis project Ga0209564, IMG submission 184272) | Arabidopsis root microbial communities from North Carolina, USA - plate scrape MF_Col_mMF_r2 (SPAdes) (version 3) | ecosystem: Host-associated > Plants > Roots > Endosphere | place: USA... | reverse complement strand
AAATGAGCGATAGGCTGATGGCGCGCGGCTAGCATCCCAATGGCGTCCCGGAGTTTCGTGCCCGAGGGAAAATGTTGAAGCGTGCCCTCTGGCCAATTCCGCAACGGACCGTCCGCGAATAAAAGCGCGTTCATCAGCGTCTTCCAGCCATCTCGTCCCGAGCCATCTCCCGCGACGTCATAGATGTCATCTTCCGGCTGCGGCTTGCCCGCCCTTACGTAGGCGAGGCGCGGGAAGAGTTGCCTGTAATCGACATCAGCAATTCGCTCGCCATCAATTCGGATGCGCTCAAACCGCTCGCTTCGCTCCATGCCCATCCAGAAGCCGCCAGCGAGGCGGCCCCCTTGCTTCCAGTCGGCGTTATTGAAGATTCGCCGAAGAGAGCGGCGATAGGGGGCGATGACCTGCCCATCCTTGCCTAAAGAGAGGTCGGTGTTCTGACCGGTCACCTCGATATCCGTGCTGCGCAGAAACTCATTAATGCGCCGCATCTGTCCCGCAAGCTGACGCGTATTGGCAGTCTCCCGGAACGCAATCGTGGCCGCACGCCCGTCATCATCCTTGCCTTCTTTTAGAATGATCAGAGCGCGGTCGTCGATTTGCTTAACGCTTCGCCAATCAGGTGGCGCTAGCGGAAGATGCTGAGCAAGCGCAGCGCTTGGTCGAATGAGCGACGGCACGCGCATTTTATCGGACAGCCTATATCCCCTTTGCTCCTCCTCGATTAGGCCAAGCGATTCAAGGCCATTTATCGCGGATAAGAAGTGCTGCCCATATACCGGGTTGGCGCCGCCATCGCCCCTCCAAAGAAAGCCGTGCGACCGGGGCACCGCGAGCTTGGGGCCGCAATCGATTGCGCTAAGCAGGATCAAGTTGCAAGCCAGCGCCTCCACGGCGAGGCCGAACTTCTCCTCATCCGCTTCCTTCCGGGCTCGCTTCCTCGCCCCAATATTGGTCTCGTGGAGCAGCAGCGCGTCGCGCAAGCATTGGACCGAATGAACAAGCTCGGTCGTCCCGGCTCGGAGCAGCGGATCGAACCACATTATGTTGGGTGATGGCGTCATAGGGCCGTGAGGCATGTGTTCAAAGTGGCCTCCTTGAATCCTCGATATGCACGCACTGCTTCACTCCGACCAGATCGCTCGTGCGAATGCAGCGACCCGCGAATTCTTGCGGACATCGATCAGCCCGCCGCACGGGGCCGCCCATAGCGCTGCCGATGAGCCAGGACGCCCGCGACATGCTTCTCGATGACCCAGTCGCAAGGCTCCTCCAGCATCCGCCCCATCTCCCGCAGAACCCGCCCGGTGGACTTGGGGAAGGCGTGCATTTCGATCTGCCGCTTCCTGCCCTGATGGTCCTCCAGGACCCACACACGATGCGTGCCAGAGGCCAGACGGTGGACGGCCTTGCAGATTTGCACCGTCCGAAACTCCTTGGCGCGGGGCGCTGTGGCGTCGGCCTTGATGAGGGCGGCGACGGCGAGGACGATGGAGACAATCCGCTGCGGAGGCACGCCTTCAACGCGGAGCCTCGCCAGTCCGATCTTGGCCCGCTTTGTGGCGGACATGCCTTTCAGGCGCGTCACGATTTCCACCGGGCCAGCGTCCTCTAGAGCCCGTCCCATATCCGCAATCGCGGCGGCGATGAACTTATCGTTAGCTGCCCGGAGCCCGACATACGTGGTCGCCGCCGTAATGAATGGCCGCAACTCGGAAGCCTTGAAGCTCGGCCGCCAGTAGGACCCATGCCGCTGCCGGTGCTCAACGTGGCGCCTACAGTGGAAAGGGGCGAGGCCTTCCCGGGCTGCCTTCATGGTCGGGCGCCCGCAGCCGGGAATGGCGCACTTGGCTGATGCTGCGAGCGGCCCTAATTGGATGCTCTTCTTCAGCGCCGCCTTCCGCTTCGCCCGCAAGTTAGGGCTTGGCACTGGCCGCGCTCCGCCCTTCTAACGAGAATTTCTCGTGCATCGCATCCGCCACATACAGGGCGTAGCCTAGCAACTCTTGATATGCCGCCGGTGAGATGTTGAGCCCCGGCATTTTGCTTGCCCGGGTGACGCGCTTCCCGGACTGGGCGCCGATCTGACGCTCGAAAAGCCGAACGGCAAACAGCACAGCTTCATCACGCACGCGCGACTGGCGGCGAGTGTCCTGCCCCATAGCTTTAACAACGTCTTTTAGGACCCAGCTCAGGGTGGGGCGCCGATAATCGTAATGGGCGTCGTCCTTGCCCTTACTGTCGCGAGTGTCTGCCCAGGGCGGAGTGTTCGCAATGATTCGCCGCAGATAGAAGTTCCCTTCGCGGCCCACCGGCCCCGCATAGGCCACGTAAAAGAACTGTCGCCTGTTAGACCGATCAAACCGAAATCGCCCCCCCGCAATTTCCATCAGCAGCATTGCAACAAAATACCAAGGGTCGAAGTATCGCTTGCTGCGGACTTCACCCGGTGGCGCCGATTGATCGTGAATTACGGCCTCGATGGTGGGCCAGCGCAACCCGCGAGCCTCCTCCACCAAGCTCGCGGATAGGATTGAACTCTGGGGGAAGCGAGCGCTGACGATAGGAGAGGCATCCGGCAGCGTTTCTCTTTTGCCCTGAACGTAGGCCGCCGCCTGTTTCAGATAGTTTAGGCAAGCAGCGTAAGCCTCGCGGGCGGGACGGTCATACTCGATGAGCGGTGTTGAATTCTTCCTAGGCATTTCCTCATTCCATCGCTGTCATGCGATCTGCTTTATGTAGGAACTCGCGCGACCAATTTCGAGGAATTGATGCTGGAAATTTCAAATCTGCGTCGCTTGAAGTTATCGCAACGACGGGCTCGCCTTGTCCCGCTCCTGTTGCATCCTTGCGAGCCGTGCTTCGGTCAGCGTGACCTGTGGTGCTGACCACTTCGCTCCACCCCTTGCCGTAGGGATGCCTTGCTCGGTCAATGCTCGCGCGATCTCCGTGGGTGACGTGATGCCCTTCGCTCGGAGCCTTTTGAGCAGGGGGGCCATGTCCGCTGCTCGACTGTCCGCAAGTCGCGATTGTTCGTCTCTGCCGCGTGCTTGTGTATCAGGGGATAGGGTGCCGCCCCGGTGTCCCCCGAGCCGTTGCCCCCGTGCCTTCGCTGCGGCAAGCGCTGCCTTCGTGCGTGCAGAGATCAGCCCCGCCTCTAGCTCGGCCACTGCGGCCATCTGCTGAAGCATGAAGCGCCCGGTGGGGCCTTCGATGGCAGGGAGGTCAGCAAAGCGCACGTCCACCCCCGCTTCTAGTAGCCGCTCTAGGAAGCCCACCGAGCGGGTTAGCCGGTCCACCTTCGCGACCACAAGCGTTGCCCGGTGCAGACGTGCTGCGGTCAGTGCTTCATCCAAGGCTGGCCTATCATTGCGGCGCCCGCTCTCAACTTCGGTGAACTCTCCTATGACGTTCGCTCGTTCATCGCCAAGGTGGCTTGCTACGGCGGCCCTTTGTGCATCGAGGCCTAAGCCTGACTGGCCCTGCTTGCGGGTGGACACTCGATAGTAAGCAACAAATCGGCGCTTCACGGTCATTTCCCTCTCGATGGCGCTTCGCGAAAAACTTAGTCAACGAGCGTTGTCACCATATTTTTCGGAGGAATCGTTCGGCAAGAGCGGGCGCATGAGTCAAATGGACTCAGGCGAAGCGGGTGACGAAGACGTGCCACGTAGCATGAAGCGCACAAGGCAGCGGCGCTGAAGGACGTTTCAAAATTTAAAGGGGGCTACGGGGGGAGCAGCGAGCCGCCGCCACGAGGTCACCTCTTAGATGCGGGACCCTTGCGCGATTTCGTCCGGGCTCACGGCCGCACTATTGCAGCGCTCATTTCGAATCTAAGGCCGGTCCGACCTATCTCCAGCCGATAGCCCGAACTGACGGCGAGAACAGCCAGGATGACGACCACGGCAGCAATTAGCAGATAATTGGGGTTGAGCTGCTGCATGCTCAATCGCCTTTTATATCTGCTAGCCAGTAAGGGCGTCGCGTAACGGTTTTTCCGTCTTCGACATATTCCTCAACCAGCGAGCGGATAGCACGGGCTACGACCTGCGAGCGACTTTCCCCAAACCGGGCACACGCGAGATCAAGCGCTTGAAGTTCCGCCTCAGATAGCCGGAACGATATGACTTGTTTGCTCATAGCCCCAATCTAGAGGGCACAAGTAAACACCAAGTTAAAAACGTAATACGCCACGCAAGGCAAACTCACGCGGACCCAACCACAGCCGGTGCGATCTGTCAGCATAGAGAATCGTTGCAGTTCAAAAAGCGATTCGCAATCAAAGGCTTACGTAACCGCTTGATTTTTAATGCGAAAATGCATACATTTTAGGACGGCTGGCAAGCGCTAGGTGCCTGAGGGGACTAAATCCCGTTACTCGGTCTAGGGGCCAGCCGTTTCTATTTATAGTGTTTTCTCACCCAGTGCTTCCGGTCATCATCATCCGGCAAGCCTTTCGGGAAGAACTTCAATCCGTAACTCTGATAGCGCCCCTTGTAACAATACAAAACCGGCTTGAGAGTTTTCGCGAACCGATGTTCGGTGTGCCCTCCATAATGCGGCTCAAGCGCCCATCGAATGCCACTCGCGACGGTGTCGGCGAGCTGCAACCCAGCGGATTGGTATTTCTGAACGGCCTTCAGTCCATCGACATCGATAGAAGGCCAATGGATGGATACATCCTTTAAAAGTAGCTGGAGCCACGGATCGTCATCGGGCCGGCCTTTCAGCAGGTTCAGATAGTCTTTGAGACTCTCGTATGACATTCGCCTGCGATGCTCGAACGTGAGACGGGCCTCACACCCTTCCAACCTTAGCTCGCGGGCGCGATCTCGGCAGTACCAGGAAACCCGTTCCAGCAGCAGTCGCACAGCATAGAAGTAGAGACGGAAAGCTGCAGCCTTGAATATGTCGGGCTGTGCGATTTCTTGCTTTTGAATGATCACATTGGCAGCGCACACGGGCAAGCTCGCGATTTCCTTCGTAATGAAAGTTCTCCGCTCGTGACTGAGATCTGCAAAGTGAAGAACATGTTTCGGCTGGAAGCCGCACCTGTCTCGAAGCTCAGCGGCGGCGTTGCGTAATGCAACGTCATGGTCCTTCTGCACTATCAGTGCGGAGAGAACGAGCCACTTTGAGCTGCCTTTCGGGAACTCATCGAAGGCGAAACCCTCATCGCCGGATTCGTCGATGTAGACGTTGAATTGATGAGCCATGTCCGATCAATCGCAATGAGACAAGTTCGAGCAGGCCGCTCGCGAAATACAACAGACGACGGCCAAATGGGACTTTGACGAGAGCTGGGCGCGAGTGTCCAAGCAGATGCCACGGGCGAAGGAAAAGCCCAGCGATTAGGCCGGGCTCCCCTCAACACGTTTTATGGAGACAAGCGTTTCGCTGCTTCGGCGCGGCTGCCGAAGTGCTTGCGCTCTTTGATGATGTCGTTCACCCGGCCCGGGTTCACGTCATATGAGGCCGCGATGCGATGCTGGTATTCACCGTTCCAATGACGGAGCCAGACATGCACGGCGTCGTCAAAGCTGAGGTGATAGGGCTTCTTTTTCGAAGGATTCATCGTCCGATTCCTTAAATTTTTGAATCGGACCTTGGAGACATTGACAGCGGAGTCCACGTGCGCAACGGTGCACGCCTTGCTGAGACACCGCCGCAATGCCCGCCAAGGTCCATTGCGGATTCAGTCAGGAGCCGGGCCTTGCCAGAGGTCCGGCTTTCTCATTCGTAAGTAGGCGCTGCCAGACGCCTACGCGGAGTCAGTCCCCGCAGCCAACTCGGCTGCAGAGTTCCCCCTTTATAAAGACCCTTTGTGGGATTGGCCGGCGGGACGCAAACTCACTCGCGCCGAACGATCAGAAGGCTAGGACTCTCGGTTGCGCCCGTCAAGAACTAGTCCGAGTTCTTGAATCAAATACTAAATATGGCGGAAGTCCGGGGATAACCGGCACTTGAGTTGTCCCTTGGGTCCCCAGGTCCTGCGATTCGTTCACACACCAAGTGTGCAGGGAAACGAAGCACGCGCAGGCGAGCAGCGAATCGGCTGCAACATAGCTGTGTAACAAAGTCTCGACTGCCTTCATTAAATATATTAAAAATCAAGGACTTGCGGATCAGCCAAGGCAATCCTTTCCTGGGCACCATTTTGCGGGATTTGGTCCCAAAACAGACCTACCTTCGATCGGTAGAGATGGCAGGGCGGCGATCCCGGGATAGCCGCGCCCTCCGCCCCTTGGTGGGCCTTGCCCTCACACCACGCTTCGCCCCGCCCGCTCCGCCACGGACTTCTGCACGAAATACATCATCACCAGCGTGATGAGGGTCGTCGTGACGACGACGTAGCCGATCCGGTCGAAATGGATCAGCGAACCGTCCGCCGCCTGCGCGATGATCGCGCCTGCCAGCACCGAGCCGAGGCCGCCGGAGAGCTGCTGCAGCGAGGCGCTGACCGCACTGAACGAGCCGCGCTGGCTCTGATCCGGGATCGCCGACATCAGCGCCTGCGACGGGATCATGCGCGAGAAGATGCCGATGAACATCAGCACGTTGACGGTGATCGCGGTCGTCAGCGAGACGTGGCCGAGATGGGTGTAGATCAGCACCATGACGACGGTCATCGCGCAGCCGAACACGAAGGTCGGATATTTGCCGAACGCGTCGCTGGCGCGGCCGACCAGCGGCCCGGTGACGATGCTGAACAGGCCCGAGACGAGATAGATCGTCGGCAGATGCAGCATGTCGATGCCGAGATTGTGCACGGTGAAGGCGCTGGAGAACGGCATCAGCATGTAGCCGCCGGTCGCCAGCAGCGTCGTGACGGCGAAGGCCAGCGTGTAGCGCGGCTCGAACACCGTCGCGATCAGATGGCGGAACGGGTTTCGGTCCTGCTTCAGCTTCAGATGCGCATCGACCGGCTCCATCACGAATGCGATGACGGCGATCGTGACGATCGATAGGCCGACGATCGCGACGAAGCAGACCTGCCAGCTCCAGTGATTGGCGAGAAACAGCCCGGCGGGAATGCCGAGCACCTGGCTCGCGGCGAACGCGGTCTGCACGAAGCCCATCACGCGGCCGCGCAAGTGTAGCGCGAACAAATCGGTGATGATGGCCAGCACCACCGATCCGATCACGCCGCCGAACAATCCGGTCACGATCCGGCCGACCAGCAGCACGTGGTAGTTCTGCGCCATGGCGCAGAGCAGGGTGCCGAGCGTGAAGCCGACATAGAAGAACAGCAGCAGGCGCTTGCGGTCGAAGCGATCGGCGAAGCCCGCGGCAAGGATGCCCGACAGTCCCGCGCTGAACGCGTAGGCCGACACCGCCACGCCAAACTGGGCGGCCGTGATGTTGAGTGCCGGCATCAGGATGGCGCCGAGCGGCGACATGATGATGAAGTCGAGGATGATCGTGAACTGCGTGAACGCGAGCAGCGCGATGAGCAGGGACTGGTAGCGCGAAAAGCCGCGCGGACGGTCCGATTGATCGTCGATAGGCGCGGCGAGCGTCTGGTCGGTCATGGGGCTCGATTCATGGCGAGTGGAGGAGAGACTGGCAGATAGGGTGAGCCGGGGCGAATTTCATCGGCCGCCGACCGCTCGTCCCCGGGGGAACATGAAGCTCACACCGGGTTGTGGGATCCATGCAACAGGGAGTCCGCCAATCCGCTCAATTCCGCTTCGGTCTGCACCAGCCAGAACCGCATCTCCATCTCGCGATACTTCGTCGCCGCGGCAACAAGCTCGTCGCGAGCCTGGTCCGGGCGTCCCGCGTTCAAATACAATTTTCCGAGGCCGTGACGGCAGCGCGCAGCGAGCGGGCGGAGGTCGAGTTCATCGGCGAGCGCCAGCGCGGCTCTGAAGTGACCTTCGGCCTGGTCCGGGGAGCTGTCGCCGCTGGAAGCCTCGCCCAGAAGGCGCAGCGCGGCCGCCTCGCCGCTCCGCTGGCCATTTTCACGGGCCAGCGTCAGCGCCTGTCTGGCAGCCCTGAGAGCATCCGCCTGCCGGCCAGCCAACAGGTATGCTTCGCCCAAAGGCGACAGGAATAGCGCCTGGGCAAATCGATGCCCCATCTTCTCGAACACCCTCAGCGCCTGCTCCATCAGCGGCAGGCCTTCGGCCGTTCGCCCCAGCAGGGCATAAGCGTGGCCAAGGCTGCCGGAATTGCCCGCGACGAGGAACGGCAGGTTCCACTCGCGCGCCACCGCCAGTCCGCGCTCCAGCACCACGACTGCGCGGTTCAGCTCTCCCCGGGACGCCAGCAGATCGGCAAAACACCAGCTCACGATGCCGAGGCTATAGGGGTGATCGACCGCCTCGGCGAGGCGTATGCCTTCCTCGCCGTGAGCGATCCCGCGCGCGAACTTGCCCTGGTCGGCATGGATGCGAGCGAGAAAACCATGGGCGGTCACGGCCGGAAATCCGGCGAGGGAAAATTGCCGGAGGCGTGCGTCGCCGTCGAGCAGTTCCAGCACGTTGAGATAATGAGATTCCGACTCGCCGTAGTGCAGCGTCGAGAAGCAGGCGAGCCCGAGAAACAGCGATGCCGAGATGCGGAGCGAAAGCTCGCCGAGCTGCTCTGCGAGACGATGGGCGTCCCGCCCGAACTTGACGGCGTCCTGCGGATGGCCGCTCAGGCTGAGGGTCTGGCACATGTGAACGGACGCGAGGCAAAGCCGTCCGGGATCGTCGAGATCTCTGGCCAGCGCTTCGGCCTCGCGAAGATATCCGACGATGCGCGCGAACTGGCCGAGTGGAAACAGCGAGGTCTTCAGGTCGAACCTGAGATCGATCGCCTGCTCCATTGTGTCCCGGGTCTGCGGCAGCGTCGCGAGACAGCGCAGCCCCCGTTCGAAGAAATTGGCCGCTTCGCGGTTGGCCCATCGCGCATGTGCGAGTCGCCCCGCCTTGATCCAGTGGTCGGTCGCCTCGCGGGCCCGCCCGGCCTCGTCGAAATGAAGGGCAACGATCTCGGGTTGGATTTCGGCCAGCGCCGGGAAGCTTGCGATGAGCGTGTTCGCGATATCCGCATGCAATTGCTGCCTGCGGCTCCTCAGCATCGCGACATAGGCGGCATCCTGGACCAGCGCGTGCTTGAAGGTGTAGCTCGCCTGCGGCGGCGAGCCGCGACGGCTGACGAGGCCGGAGGCCGTCAGCCGTTCAAGCGCGGCGTCCAGATCGACAAGGGGCAGCGCGGATATTGCAGCGATCAGCTCGTAGGAGAACTCCCGCCCGATCGCAGCGCCGATCGAAGCCACGTCCTTCACCGCGCCGAGCAGATCGAGGCGAGCGGCCAGCGAGGCCTGCAACGTCGCCGGAATGGCGAGCGACCGCCGCGACCCCTCCGGCCCTTCGCTGTCGGATGCCTCGCGCAACAGCTCCTGCTCGATCAGCGTGCGGGTCAATTCCTCGACGAACAGCGGGATGCCGTCGGCGCGCGACAATATCTGCTCGACGACGGGCTCGGGGAGAGGCTTGCCTCCCGCGACGTCATCAATGATGCCGGCGCTGTCGCTGCGGCCAAGGCGGCCGAGAGGCAGCAGCGTCACATGTGGCTGGCCGATCCAGGAAGGCTGGAATTCCGGCCTGACGGTGACAAGCAACAGCAGCGGCAGATTTGCGGCGCGAGCCGCGATCGCGTCGAGCAGGTCGAGCGAAGTCGGGTCGATCCAGTGCGCGTCCTCGACCACGATCAGCCCCGGTGTCTGCACCGTTCCGGCTGAAAGCTGGTTGAGCAGCGCATTGAGGGTCATCTCCCGCTTCTCCTGCGGGGAGATCGCGAGGGCCGGATAGCGTCCGTCCGAGGGCACGCCGAGAAGTTCGGCGATCAGCGCGACATCGCGGGTCAGATTTTTCGTTGCGGGCGCGAGCAGGGCTTCCAGCCTGTCTATCCGTGCGCCGGCGCTGCTGCCGGGTTCGAAATCGGCAGCCCGTTCAAGCTGAACGATGAGCGGGTAGAGCGCGCTGTGCGCATGATGCGGAGAGCAATAATAGCGCAAGCGGCTGTGTTGCTCGTCCTCGAGCCTCGTCAACACGCTCTCGACGATGCGCGACTTGCCGATGCCGGGCTCGCCCGAGATCAGCACTACGCGGCCCGCACCGGACTTCGCCTGATTCCAGCGGCGCAAGAGCAGCTCGATCTCCTCCTGGCGACCGACGAGCGCGGACAGTGAATCGGCGCGCCGCGCATCGAAACGGCTGACGCCCACAGCCTCGCCGAGTACCTGCCACGCGGGCACCGGCTCTTGCAGTCCCTTGACCTCGATATCCGGAAGCGCGCGCGTGTCGAACAATTGCCCAAGCAGCCGCCGCGTGCCGGCTGCGATCGCGACCTCGCCCGGTCCGGCAACGCCCTGCAACCGTGTTGCCAGGTTCGGCGTCTCGCCGATCGCAACGTGCTGCCTGAGATCGCCGGGCCCGGGCTTCTCGCCGATCACGACGAGGCCGGTCGCGATCCCGACGCTCGCTCGCGGTGCCGCGCCGGGCGGTGCGTCCAGAATGCGAACCGCGTCGACGATCGCAAGGCCCGCGCGTACGGCATGTTCGGCATCGTGCTCGCGCGCCATGGGATAACCGAAATAGATCAGGACACCGTTGCCCTGGTGCTGGGCGACGAAGCCATGGAATTGCGCTGCGATCCGAGTCGCGACCTGATGAAAGGCGACGATCTGGTCGTGGACATCCTCCGGGTCGCGCTCCGCGGACAGAGGCATCGCGCCGATCAGTTGGCAGGCCATGATCGTCAACTGGCGCTGCTGGCGGCCGCCCGGGCGAAGCGATTCCGAGGGCGGAGCGTCGTCGCGTTCCGCGACGGCTATTTCGGTCTCCCGCGGGTGAACGCCATTCATGGGCTCGTTCGTCCGCGCGGCACCGGATGATTTGGCGCTGCGAAGCTCCGCGACGAGCGACTGGGTGACCGCATCGGGCTCCGTGTTCAGCTCGCGCTTGAGCAGCGCGACGAGATCCTGATAGCGCTTGAGCGCCTCGGCCTTGCGTCCATTGGCGGTGAGCGCCTGGATGACCAACCGATGCGCATCCTCGCGCAAGGCATTCACGGCAATGGCCCGGTCGGCTGTCCTGAGCGCGGATTCCGCATGTCCGGATTGCAGTGCGTGCTGGCCGTGCCTGACCATGGAATCGACCGCGAGGCCGTCCAGCCGCTCCCGCTGCTGGTCGCGCCATTCCGACCACGCGTCTTCTTCGATGTTCAAATCCGTCAGCAGCGGATTGCGGTAGAGATCGGAGGCCGCGGCCAGCGACGCGCGGCTGCCCTCGACGATCAACATCTCAAAGCGGACCGCATCGCAATCGATCACGTCAGGCGCGAGCCAGACGTCATTATCGTCGCTTAGAATGGAGTCCTGCCCGAGAATCCGGCGTAGCCGCACCAAGCTCTGGCGCAGGTTCTGCCGCGCCTGGGTCTCGAAATGCGAGCCCCACAGCAGGTTCGCGAGCTTTTCGCGCGGTTGGCGGCGCGGCGCGGTGCAGGCCAGATAGGCCAGCAATCCAGCAAGTTTCCGGCCCGGCAACGAAACCACGCCGTCATGTGTCGTCAGTTCAAAACGTCCGAACAGCGAAAGACCAAATCTCGGAAGCGGCACGCAGTCTCTCATTCCAATGGCGAACGGGGCTCGGCGACAGTATCCCCGGAGCCACACCTTACATGTTTTGACATACTTTGAATGTCACGCGTGCAGGAGTCACGCTGCTGTCACGCCGGACTGACGCCGGCAATGACGGCGGTCTGCCTACAAATTCCCCGCGGCGCGCGCTCCCAATGGCCAATTGGGGATGGTGGGGACTAAACATGAATATTTCAGTCGTTTTCCGGACGCGAGCAGGCGCTTTCCTTGCAACCGCACTCATTGCCGCCCTCGCGACTGGTGCGGGCGCTCCGGAAGCCCGGGCGCAGTTCGTGTGCGTCGATACTGCCGCCTCCGCGCAAGGTGCGACGGCAACCGGATCAGGCGCCAATTTCGCTTGCGGAACCAATGCCAATGCGACCGGCACAGGCGGCAATAACAGCGCGATCGGGTTTGGCGCCAACGCCAGCGGCGACGTCAGTGGCAACATCGCCGTTGGTC
>Ga0209564_1002992_pt1 | contig 12142 bp, 10 predicted proteins | sample AraplaCol_mMF_r2_FD_184272 | JGI IMG/M metagenome (GOLD analysis project Ga0209564, IMG submission 184272) | Arabidopsis root microbial communities from North Carolina, USA - plate scrape MF_Col_mMF_r2 (SPAdes) (version 3) | ecosystem: Host-associated > Plants > Roots > Endosphere | place: USA... | reverse complement strand
GCGCAACTGATCGTCGGGATCGGCGGGCAATCGGAACGGGTGGACGAAGTCGGCGCATTGAGCGACACGCAAAACGCCAACGGCTTCAGCGATCTCGTCAATCAGTGCGTGCAGGCAGCAGCGAACGCGGTGTCCACGCCACTCGTCGAAAAGGCGCCGCGTAGCGTCGGCGCCTGAAATGCGCGCGAATGCCCGCTGTTGGGTTGCACGCGAATACACCATGCACTTCATACGTTCGACGGACCTGCGCAACTGACGCGTCGTTTGTCCGCACCTTCGTGCGGCAAAGCACTCACGCGGTGATAAGCTGAATGAAAGCGCGCGTCATGCGGCCCGCAAGCTGACGCGCGCTTCTTTCATCGCCGCCGGGAGGCTCATGTCCGCGACCGCCCCGAAGTGCAGGCAGCAAATCCGGCTGTGCACGGCGCACGACGGCGCGCGCATCGCCTACGCGACCTGCGGCAGCGGGCCGCCCATCGTCAAGGCAGCAAACTGGCTGAGCCATCTGGAGTTCGATCTCGCGAGCCCGGTATGGAGTCACATGATCGCCGAGATGTGCCGCGACCATACGCTGATCCGCTACGATCAGCGCGGCTGCGGCCTGTCCGATCACGACGTCGCCGATATTTCATTCGACGCCTGGAAGCAGGATCTGATCGCCGTCATCGATGCGAGCGGTGTCGACCGCTTTGCGCTGCTCGGCATTTCGCAGGGGGCGTCGATTGCCGTCAGCTATGCCGTCGCGTTTCCGGAGCGCGTCTCGCATCTGATCCTGCACGGCGGCTACGCGCGCGGCCGGCTGGTCCGCTCGCGCACCGAGCAGGCGCGCGATGAAGCCGAAACGCTCGCGAAGCTCGCCGAGATCGGCTGGGGCCAGCACAACCCCGCCTTCCGCCAGTTCTTCACGACGCAGTTCATTCCGGGCGGCACGCCCGACCAGCACCGCTGGTTCAACGAGCTGGAACGCATTTCGACCACGCCTCGGAACGCAGCGCGCATCATGCGTGTCTTCAACTGCATCGACGTGGTCGATCTGCTGCCGCATGTGCAATGTCCGACGCTCGTCCTGCACGCCGTGCGCGACGCACGCGTGCCGTTCGAGGAAAGCCGCCTGCTGGCGAGCCTGATTCCCAATGCGCGCTTCGTGCCGCTCGAAAGCGAGAATCATCTGACGCTCGAATGCGAGGACGCATGGCAGCGCTGGCGCGACGAAGTACGCGCCTTCCTGCCGCCCGCGAGCCACGCCAACCCCGTGTTCTCTTCGCTCACGCGGCGCGAGCGCGAGATCGTCGAACTGATCGCGGGCGGCCGCGACAACGCGCAGATCGCCGCGCGGCTCGGTCTATCGGAGAAGACCGTGCGCAATCACATCACGAGCATCTTCGCGAAGCTCGAAGTGGAAAGCCGCGCGCAGGCCATCGTGATGGCGCGCAAGGCGGGCTTCGACGCACCCGCCGCCTGATTGTTTGCTCGACGCGTTGCATCACGGGGCGCCTGTCCCGGCTTGTCCCGGCTTGTCCCGGCTTGTCCCGGTTTGTCCCGGATTTTCCGGCTTTGTTGCAGTGCTCACCGCGAACACCGGGACTCGCGTCTCATTTCCGATCCGATGCCGATCCGCACAATGCGTATCAGCGTTTCGCTACGGCATGCAACACACCACGGCGCAGCGCTTTGAGTCGGCGCCGCCTCTTTTCGTTCTTCTTTCGGCGCCACCCCACTGCAATCCCGCCGAACTGGAGTTCTCAGATGCAAGCTGTAGAGTATCAACTGCCTTCCCATCGCTACGCCAAATGCGTCGAAGTGTCCAAGCGAATCCGCTGGGATATCGACAACGACGTGATCCGCGGGCGTACGTTCGATATCAATCAGAAGTTTCTGCCCGATGGGCTGTCACAGGTGTATCGCCTGCCGTTTCTGAACGACGCAGAACGCCGCTTCTATTCGCAGGTTCAAGGCCGCACGTACGCGAACATGTTCAAGCTCGTCGAACGCTTCATCGGCGCGAAGATGCTCGAACTCGGACGCGACCATGCACTCGGCGACCAGATCGCACTCGAAGCCGTCGTGCGTCTGACCGACGAAGAACTGAAGCATCAGGAGCTGTTCCGCCGCATCGAGTTGCTCGCGGGCGCGGACATGCCGGCAGGCTATCGCTTCCTGCCCGACCCCGACGACATCGCCATGTTCGTGCTGGGCAAATCGACGTGGGGGATTCTCGCGCTGACGTGTTTCATCGAGATCTTCTCGCAGGTGCATTATCGTCAGAGCATCGAAGCGGACGACACGCTCTCGCCGCTATTTAAAGACGTGTTTATGTACCACTGGAAGGAAGAATCGCAGCACGCGATCATCGACGAACTCGAATGGATGCGCGAGGACGCGAAGCTCGACAAGCCCGCGCGCGATGCTGCCGTCGACGATCTGATCGCGCTGGTGGCGGGCGTGGACGGCGTGGTGCAGATGCAGGCGAAGGAAGATGCCGCGTACTTCTGCCAGCATATGGAGCGTACGCTGCAGCACGCCGAGGTCGCGGAGGTGCAGGCGGCGATGCTCGACGCGTATCGCTGGCAGTACATTGTTTCCGGTGTCGAAGAGCCGCGCTTTCGCTCGCTGCTCACGAGCGTGATCGACAAGGAGCAAGGTCAGCGCATTTTCGCGGCGCTGGCGCCGATCATGAAACCGACGCTTGATCGACCGGCGTTGCCGCTTGTCTGAGCGGGCATCGGTTGCAATACGCGTGACACGCAAACGGCGGGCGCCTCAGGGCGCCCGCCGTTTTTCATGTGTTGTCGCCGCGAGCGCCAGACGGATTTTCCCACCCTCGCCGATATGCGACACTACGCACGCAAACCCAAGGCACCGCTAGCGCAGAGGACGTATGAAGGTTCCATACCGATACCTGTCCGCAATGGTCGTCAATCTCGCGCTGCCGTGGCTCGCGTACCGGCTGGCGCTGCCGCATTGGGGCACGACGGGTGCGCTCGCCGCATCGGCTGCGCCGTTGATTGCGTGGATCGCATGGGACCTGTACCACTCGCGGCATTTCGATGCATTGAGCGCCATCGTGCTAGCCGGCATCCTGCCGCTGCTGGCATGGGCGCTGATCGACCGCGGCGAGCACCGGCGCGCGCTCGAAGACCCGATGGTCGCGGCCGTCATCGGCGTCACGTTTCTGCTGTCGCTGCTGTTGCGCAAGCCGTTGGTTTACTATCTCGCGCGTTCGACGGCGTCGCGTGAGTCGCGCGAAGGTGTCGAAGCGTTCGAGCGCCACTATCGCGAGCGTCCCGCGCTCGTCGCACAGATCCGCCGGATGACGCTGGTATGGGGCATCGGTCTGACGGCCGAGAACGCCGCGCGTTACTGGGTCGTGACGAACCTGAGCGACGCCCAGCTGGCGTTGCAAATTTCAACGGCGCTGCGCTGGAGCGTCTATGGCTCGCTCACGCTATGGACCCTCTGGACGCGACGCCGCCTCAAACGCATTGACGCTGAGAGAAAAATGGAGTCTGCATGACAGAGCCGCTGTTGATCGTCGATGCACGCTTGCCCGATGGCACGCGCGTCGACGTGTCGATCGCCAATGGCCGCATCGAGGCGATCGGCCCTGATTTACAGGTCGAAAACGATGTCGCGCGCGAACATGGCCATGGCGCGCTGTTGTTGCCCGGCTTCGTCGAAGGCCACACGCATCTCGACAAGACGATGTGGGGCATGCGCTGGTATCGCAACGAAGTGGGTCCGAAGCTCACCGATCGCATCGAAAACGAGCGCCGCTTTCGCGCGCAAAGCGGACACGACGCGGCCGCTGCATCGCTCGCATTGGCCCGTGCCTTCCTGCAGGCGGGCACGACCCGCCTGCGCACCCACGTCGATATCGATACCGACGCCGGCCTGAAGCACCTCGAAGGCGTGCTGAAGACGCGCGACGCACTGCGCGACGTGCTCGACATGCAGACGGTTGCATTTCCGCAATCGGGAATGCTCAAACGTCAGGGCACCGTCACATTGCTCGACAAGGCGCTGCGCGGCGGCGCCGACGTGCTCGGCGCGCTGGACCCGGCCCTGATCGACGGTGACCCCGTCGCGTCGCTGAACGCGACTTTCGATCTCGCCACACGTCATCAGAAGCCCATCGACATCCATCTGCACGAACCCGCCGAAATCGGCGCCTTCACGCTAAAGCTGCTGCTTGATCGCGTCGAGGCGCTCGGCATGCAGGGCCGCGTCGTGATCAGCCACGCGTTCTGTCTCGGCGCACTCGCGCCGCGCGAGCGCGATCCGCTGCTCGAGCGGCTCGCCTTGCTGGACGTCGCGCTGCTCACGACGGCGCCCGCTTCCGTGCCCGTGCCGCCGTTCGCCGCCTGCATCGAGAAAGGCGTCACGCTCTTCGGCGGCAACGACGGCATCCGCGACACGTGGAACCCGTTCGGCTCGCCCGACATGCTGGAACGCGCGATGCTGATCGGCATGCGCTACGACTTGCGCCGCGACGATGCGCTCGCCATCGCGTTCGATTGCGTGAGCCACACTGCTGCGCGCGGCTGCGGGTTCGCCGACTACGGGCTGCACGCGGGCGCGCGCGCGGACCTCGTGCTCGTCGACGCAGAAACGCTCGCGCATGCCGTTGCGGCACGTCCCGTGCGCAAGCTGGTCGTGGCGAATGGGCGGATCGTTTCGCGCGACGGCGTGCTGGCCGAAGGCGTGTGAACGCCCTTCCTGATAAACAGACAAACAAAAAGCCCCGGCATCTGAATCATGCCGGGGCCAGGTTTGCGCTGTTCTATACGTTACCGCTCACGCCGCTTACGACGCCACCATGACGGGCACGACAGCCGCCGGATCGCTGATGCTCGTCCTGCCCGTTTCGACGTGACCCGCAAGGCGGCGCTGGAACGACGCGTCATCGTTGTCGCTCACCGTCAGGTCGTACCAGTGATGGCTCGCCGACAGCACCCATACCTCTTCGATCGACCCGTTCGGCGGCACGATCACCGGACGCGGATGCGCGCCATACGCGTTATCGACCACCGACAACCGCGCGATGCTGTCGCCGTGATTCGTGAACTTCAGATACACGTTGCCGTTGCCCACGTCGTAATGCGTCTTCACTTCCGGCAACGCTGGCTTGCGCTTATGGCCGAATACGCCCTGCGCACTGGCCTGGTTCGACTGCGGCTGCGCGTTGCCTGCAAAGCGGCGCACGAACCCGTTCGGACCGTACACGGTGAACGCATACACGCCGTTCGTCGACGACAGGTTGAACACGTCCTTCAGCGTCTTACCGGCTTCCACCGTATAGCGCCACGGACCATCCGTGCGGTTGGTCGAATACACATAGAAGTGCGCACCCTGGTCGCCCGTATTGCCGATTTCGATCGTCAGCGAGTTGGCCTTCTCGTCGACCTTGCCGTTCACGTGCAACTCGTACGGCAAGGCACGCGCGAAGCGAATGCCCGGTTCCTGCGGATCGATTGCACCCGGCACGGCAGGCACGGTCGGCGCGGGCTGCGTCGCGCACTGGTTGTCGGCCATGCTCTTGTAGTTGCTCGTATCCGGCAGCGGCGGCATTTTCGCGTCCGGCGTGCGGAAATCGAATGCCGTCGTGAGGTCGCCGCACACCGCGCGGCGCCATGCCGTGATGTTCGGCTCATGCACGCCGAAGCGCGTTTCGATGAAGCGGATCACCGACGTGTGATCGAACACCTGCGAGCACACGAAGCCGCCCTTCGTCCACGGCGAGACAATCGTCATCGGCACGCGCGGCCCAAGACCGTACGGCAGGTTGTCGGCCGTATAGCTGCCGCCGCGGCCAGGATTGACAACGTCGTGAATCTCGCCGTCCGCCGTCACCGTCGAAAGCCCTTGCGCGCGCGACGTCGCCACTTGCGGCGGCACGACGTGATCGAAGAAGCCGTCGTTCTCGTCATACATGATGAAGAGCACGGTCTTGCTCCACACCTCCGGGTTCGACGTCAGCGCGTCGAGAATCTGCGACGTGTACTCCGCGCCGTACGCGGGCGTGTACTTCGGGTGCTCGGAATACGCGGCGGGCGGGCATAGCCACGACACTTGCGGCAGGCGGTTGGCCTGCACGTCGGCCTTCAGGTCGTCGATCGTGCGTACCGTCTGCGCGCGCTGGAACAGCGACGAGCCCGGCTGCGCGTTGATGAAGTTCTCGAAGTTCTGCAGGATGTTCGTGCCGTAGTTGCCGTTCAGCGGGTCCGAGCCGTCCGTGCCCTGCTGATAGATCTGCCACGAGATGCCGGCCGCTTCCAGACGCTCCGGATAGGTCGTCCACGACAGCAGTTGATACTTCGGCGGCACGTCGCCATCCACGAAATCGTTGTTGTCGAGCAGCGGGCCGCCCTTCGTGCCCGTCGGGTCGACTGTGCCCGTCATCAGGTACGAGCGGTTCGGGTGCGTCGGTCCCGGCAGCGAACAGAAGTACGCGTCGCAGATCGTGAACGCATCGGCCAGCGCATAGTGGAACGGAATGTCCGAGCGCAGGTGATAGCCCATCGTCATGTCCGTCTTGTTGGCGGGCCACTGGTCGTAGCGGCCGCCGTCGATCGCGCCGTGCGTCTTGTACCACGAGTGATCCAGATCGCCGACGCATTGCGCGCTGGTGGTCTGCGTGTTCAGGTGGAACGGCAGCACGGGCCGGGTCGGATCTGCCTTCGACGGCTGATACCAGACGGGTTTGCCGTTGGGCAGCGGAATCGGGAAGCGGTCGTTGTAGCCGCGCACACCGCGCATGTGCCCGAAATAATGATCGAACGAACGGTTCTCCTGCATGAACACGACAATGTGCTCGACGTCACGGATCGAGCCGGTGCGCGAATTGGCCGGGACGGCGAGCGCGTTGCGGATCGATTCCGGCAGCATCGTCACGGCGGCAGCGGCGCCCGCGGACGTTGCGGCGGTCTTTAGAAAACGGCGACGGCTATTGGATGTCATGATGTTATTGCCTTCTTCTCGGGGGATGGGAATTAACAAGGGAATAACCACGCGTATTCACGCGCGTTTCTTTTTCTCTTTGATTCTGTATTGCGTGAACGTCGATTCAATGGCTCTCTTCGCCCGGCGCGTAGCGAAGAACAGGCGCGACCTGCTGGTTGTCGGCGGCGAGGCTTGCCTGTGCGCTGAGAATGGCGACGCTGTCCTGCGCGTCGCTTCGCGTGTTGCCGCTGGCGTTCATGCCGCGCGCTTCCGGCGTATTGAACGCGTTGGCGGGATTGCCCGTCGTGGAAGACGGCGGCGTTAATGCAGGCAGCGACGCGGAAGGCGCAGCGGGACTGGCTTGCGATGCCGTGGGCGTCGCGTTGCTGACCGTGGCGGCGTCGTCTGCCCCGCACGCCGCGAGCGCGAACGATGCAAGCGCAACGATTGCGCTCACGCGCAAGGAAGAGAGATGAAGTCCGTTCATTCGAGCGTCCAGGTTCCAGCGAAATCGACGGATGACGGTTTGCATGGGAGGGCGGGCCGTCGCTGGAAACGCAGTCTGAAGTCGAATGAAGAAGTTATTGTGAAACGTTTGACAAGGGAACGAAATACCTTGAAATATTATTTATCGGAAAGCTATCAGAAAGCGAAAAGAAACACGAAAGTCATCGTGTCAATTCCTTTAAATCAGTTCGGCATTAAATGCCGCATTGCTTTCGTTCCGATTCGCATGAACGGCATATTCGACCGGCGACGCTTCATGTCTTGCGCTTGCCGGCGTGGCGAGCGGCGTACCTCGCGCAAACTCGACACAGCACCTCGCGAGCACGTCCGTCGGATCGACGAGATGCGCGCTGCGGCCTTTGCGCGTCACCGTCGCCGCTTGCGGAAAAAGCAGCGGCAACTCGGTGCAGGCAAGCAAAATGACTTCGACCTGCTGCGACAACAGACTGTCGACGGCCGCGACGATGTCGTCGGCACATTCGCCCGCCGTGAAGCCTGCCTTCACGCCCCGCGTGCCGTAGATCGCATTCATCACGCGCGCCTGCATGGCCGGCGGCGGCAGCACCTGGGACATGCCGCGCGCTTCGAGCGCCGGGCGATAGACGCCGCTTGCGATCGTGCCGTCCGTGGCGAGCAGGCCGATACGATCGACGGCGGGAAACGTCGTGCGCAGATAGTCGGCCGTCACGTTCATCATGTTGATGATGGGCACGCGCAAGCGCGCTTCGATCGGCTCGATGAACGCATGCGCGGTGTTGCACGGAATCGCAATCAGATCGGCGCCGCCGTCTTCGAGCTTCTTGCATGTCGCGTAGAGCGCGAGCGTCGGGTCCGCGCCATCGCCCGTCAGATGATCGGTGCGGTCGGGAATCTGCGGGTTCTGCTCGACCATCACCTTGATGTGGTCCTGATCGCGCGCGGCGGGTGTATTGCGCACCACCTTGTGCATGAAGTCGACCGTCGCGGCGGGCCCTACGCCGCCCACCACGCCAAGCCTGATCTGGCGCGCCGGCCTGCGCTGTTCCGCGAACAGCAGATGTTGCGCGTACACCGAATAGCTGTCGACGACCGGCACGCCGAGAGCGCCGAGCCGCTGCAGCGACAACGCGCTATCGGTGCTGCCCGGCAGCAGCACATCGACGCCCTGCCCGATCAGCGTTTCGCATGCTTCGCGCAACCCGTCCGCGCCCTTCAAGGGAACGCTCACAACCTCGACACGGGCGCGCGCGCCATACCGTTCGAACAGACGTCGCTCGCACAGCACAGGCGAGCCCAGCACGCCGACGCGGCGCGCAAGCGGATAGCGTTGGCGAATATGCGCAAACAGCGCGGCGATCATATCGACGATTGCGAGCGTGGTGTTCTGCTGCAATTCGTCGATAAACACATGGCTTTCGAAGCATGGCAACGCAACTGCGGGCAAGCCGCGCTGTTCGAAATCGCGTATCGCGTCGAATACGCTCAACTTGTGTTGCGCTGAACCCGCGACATAAGAAATTGACGCACGGCGCTCGATATCCGATATGCGTTCGACAGCAATATCGAGTGGCTGAAACGTACGCGCATTGGCATTGGCGTCATGCATTTTGCGCAACACCTCCACGGTTGCCAGACGCGCCGCGCCGCCGACCATGCCGAGCGCACGCCGTCCCATCCCAGACGATGTATTCATAGTCCCTCGCTTCGCTGTCTTATTGAAAGCGCGCATCGTGGCGCCCGCCGTGTTCAGGCCACTGGCGCCTTACATCGAATCCCGTATCGCGGCGCCGATCAGAATATAAATCCGAATCGGCATTTATGTCGCATGAATAAGACGGGAAGTCTCCGTATAAACAACAGGCTTAGCTAATTCGCCTTTTTAACCGTCGCCAATTGCGTCTGGTTAACCCCTACATGCGCCGAAATTGTCAATTAACGGCAATTCATTCCATTCCGGATGGCAACCCTGTGCTCGCTTTCCCGGCTCGTTTCGGGTCCACCCCTTGCTGAATTCGCAGACTCAGGGACGCTAAAAGACAACACAGCGAGACGACACAGCGGCGAACGGAGATCCGCGTATATGGAAACGAACAATCCGCACGACACCGACGACGAGTTGCAATGGCGCGCGATCGGCGCGCACATGGCCGACAACCGGCGCGTGCTGGTCGTCGACGATTACGCCGATGCCGCCGACGCCCTGCAACTGCTGCTGTACGCCAACGGCTTCGAATGCCGTGCGATGCACGGTGCCGAGGACGTCTGCGAACTCGCGTCCCAGTGGCAGCCATTTGCCGTCGTGCTCGACATTGCGATGCCCGGCGTCGACGGGCTGGAGCTTGCGCGTCGCCTACGCGCTTCGGAATCGACTTCGCATATGTTGCTGATCGCCTGTACGGGCTACGCGTCGCAACTCGATCGCGAGCGGGCGCGAGACGCCGGCTTCGACGCGCATTGCGCCAAGCCGCTGACGCCGCAACGTCTGCTCGCACTGTTGAAGCGGGCCACCTCTGACGACGCCTGACGTGTGTGTAATTCATACAGGCATGTTTGCGCCGTGTCGTCGCCTCCATACCGCCAGGGACTAGTCACGCGCCTTCACGCATCATGGGCGGTGACATGAAAGGGGCAGGCACGCGAACTGCTGTCGCATTGTCAGCCCTCGCCGCACAATGGTTTAGCGCGCCCGGGCGGCTGCGGCGAAGCACCGAGGGAGGCGCTAGCCGGGATATCGCGTTGACAGACAGGAGAACAACGATGCATAGAAGAAATTTCATACTGAGCACCGGCGCCGCACTCGCTGCAGGCGGTCTTGCCCTCTCAGGCTGCACGATGACGGGATCGCATTCGACGAGCAGCACCAGCAATTCGGACAAACGCCGTGCAATCGATTCGAGCGTCGATGAAACGCTCTCGCGGCTTTACACAACGGCGCACGGCTCGCGCGAACTGGTCGCGAAAGCGCGTGGCGTACTGGTGTTCCCATCCGTCGTTCAGGCGGGCTTCTGGATCGGCGGACAATATGGCCAAGGGTCGCTGCGCGTCGGCGGGCAAACGGTGGGTTACTACAGCACGGCTGCGGGCTCGTTCGGCCTGCAGATCGGCGCGCAGTCGAAGGGCGTGATCTTCCTGTTCATGACGCAGGACGCACTCGACAGCTTCCGCAACAGCCAGGGCTGGTCGGTCGGCGGCGATGCGACCGTGGCGCTCGTGAAGGTCGGCGCAAACGGCAACATCGACACGACCACCGCCACCAAGCCCGTCGAGGCATTCGTGCTGACCAACGCCGGCTTGATGGCGGGCGTGTCGCTTGAAGGCGCGAAGATTTCGCGGCTCGATATCTGAGCGCTAAATAGAGCGCGGATGTAGTACGGGGGACGGGGCGCGCAATGCGCCCCGTATCAGGTCGCTCCGGCGCACTTGTGTAAAACCCTCACGGTGTCCGATGGCTTTTACATCCGGACAGTAACGCACCGTTCATCACGCGCACGTTCACCAAGTTGACGCATTTCATCCTCTACAGTGCTTCATGCACCGCAGTCCCGCGCCCCGTAAAGATCTGAAGAAAACGCCAGGCCGCGCCGCAGCGGCTTCACGACCTGCGCGTACAGATGGCACACCGCTTGCTGCGTTCCGATGCCGCCGTCCTCGCCTAACGCCGACCCGGTCCGCTCCACGGATCGCGCCAGCCATTTACGGCGGCATTCCATTCCAAGCGTCCCACTCAATTCACTCTTTTCACCAGGAGTCACTACCTTGACGCTGAACGTCCTTCTCGTCGCCGCGGAGGCGATGCCGCTGGCGAAGTCCGGCGGTTTGGGCGATATGGTGAGTGCCTACGCCGCCGCGTTGCGCGACGCGGGCGTCGCTTCGACCATTCTGTTGCCTGCGTACCCTGCCGCGCTCGAACGCGCGGCGGGCGTAACGCCGATCTGCCGCATCAGCGGCCTGCCGGGCGGGGACGCGCGGCTGTTACGCGCGCACATGCCCGATACGGGCGTGCCCGTCCTGCTCCTGCAGATGGATCATCTGTTCAAGCGCGATAACCTCTATCAGGACGAGCAGGGCCGCGACTATCTCGACAACGCGATCCGCTTTGCGTCGCTCGCCGCAGCCGCGACGCGCATCGCGCGCGGCGTGCGCGGCGTGCAGACGCCCGACATCGTGCATGCGCACGACTGGCACGCAGGCCTCACGCCGCTGTTGATGAAGCTCGCGGGCGTCGCGGCAAAAAGCGTGTTCACCGTGCACAACCTTGCTTTCCAGGGCAACTATCCGCTCGCGCTGGGTAGCTGGATGGGCGTGCCGCCCGAACTGCTCGCGCCCGCCTTGACGGACCCGCGCAGCATCGAGTTCTACGGTGCGCTCAGCATGATGAAAGCGGGCATCGTGCACGCGGACAAGGTAGTCACCGTCAGCGAGAACTACGCGCGCGAAATTCTCACGCCGCATTTCGGACATCTGATGGAAGGCGTGCTGCAGGCGTGCTCGCACAAGCTGTCGGGTATCACGAACGGAATCGACAGTGTCACTTGGAATCCCGCTGCCGACCCGCTGATCGCACGCGCTTATTCCGCCGACGATGTGCGCGGCAAGCAGGCCTGCAAGCGCGATCTGCAGCAGACCTTCGGCCTGACGGTCGATCCATTCGCGCCGCTGGTTGCGATCGGCAGCCGTCTCACGTCGCAAAAGCTTGCGGACGTCGTGGTCGAAGCGC
>Ga0209564_1002990_pt1 | contig 12145 bp, 17 predicted proteins | sample AraplaCol_mMF_r2_FD_184272 | JGI IMG/M metagenome (GOLD analysis project Ga0209564, IMG submission 184272) | Arabidopsis root microbial communities from North Carolina, USA - plate scrape MF_Col_mMF_r2 (SPAdes) (version 3) | ecosystem: Host-associated > Plants > Roots > Endosphere | place: USA... | reverse complement strand
TAATCTCTTCACCTTCGGCAATAATTCCTTGGATCGCTTCGCAGGTCTTGCCGCGGGCGGGCTTGCCGAGAAATTCGAACACCTGTTCAAGCCGCTCGATTTGGCCTTGAGTTTCATCGCGATGGTGCAGAAATCCGGACTTTCCTTCTTCCGACTGAGCGGCCCGCGCCATTTTCGGCAATGCTTTCAGAATCTGCTTTTCGGCGAAATAAATATCCTTCAACGTGTCGAGAAAAAGGTCGTCGAGGGTCTTTGTCTTTGCCATTGTTAGTCCTCCAGAACTGGCTTCCGCGGCCGCAATCGCCCCGGCCTGAGATTTCGCAGCACCAAACGGCACAGCGCTTCCACAATGTTTGCTCGCTGACGTTGTTCCGGTACTGAAGCGTACAAAGGAATGGAAAGGTGCAGCCAAATACACATGATCTGAGCGCGACAGCGCCACCTCACGTGGCAAACACGCCAATTATTGGTGACGCGCTGCTGCACGAAGACAAACAATGGCGCACGCGAGGCACGCCGGGGGGGGGCCTTGGCATCAAAAGCTAGTTGGCGGCCTCGATCCGGCTGCCACACAGGAAACGGGCGGGAGATCGCGATTTTCCGCGTAGAGGCCGCCAAGGCGGCCGGTGCGGCGCTGGATGGGGACTGGTACCGGTCGCCCGGGCGACAGAAACAGCGGCGGCTCTCCGCTGAATTGTCGCTGGGCTCGCAGACACCGCTTTGCTCTTCGTCTTTTGCCTGATGCTTTCGGCGCCGTGCGGAACTATCTGCCTCCGGCAGCGTAGATGTACGAACATCGGCATTGGCAGTGGAACGGCAGACGGAGACATGAAATGACAGACAGCAAAGTCCGACCAACTCTTATAGCTGAAGGCGCCCGCCTGGGAGAAACCGTGCCGCGGGCGGTGATCGATAGAGCGACCGCCTCAGTCGGAATACCGCCCGAGCCGGGCTTTAACGCGGGGGAGGAAATTGACATCATTCGAAAGCGGCTGGAAGACCTGCGTCAGCAGCTTAACGCCGCTTCTGATATGGTAAGAGATGGCGCTCGTCAGGGAGCGCGGCAAGCGGAAGCGGGGGTAAAGCTTTACCCGATGTCTAGCCTTTTGGCCGCAGCCGCAGCAACGGCAGCATTGACGCTCGCAATCGTCGGCCTATCCCCTAGATCGCGCCGCTCGCGTTACGAGAGAGTCTTTGACGATTTACGCGGCCTTTATGACAGCGCTTTTGAACGTCTGTAGCCGAAGTATATTCGGACAGGCGAGACTGCCTGTGTCAAGCAGGGTCGCACCTCCTCAGCATCATCTTTCGGGCTTCTTGGCGTTTCTTGCCGTGAAGATCGATGTGACGTTCGAACCGAAAACCGCGCGAGCGATGGAAGCGTCCTCTAAATCGGACGTTCGGCGTCTCTGTCGCTCCCGAAGGAGCTCCTGGCGCGGCTGGAAGAATGCCGGCCTGTCAAGCGGTGACAGCCCGAATTCTCGTTCGATACGATCAGCCAATTCGAATGCCGCAAGCCCGAGTCGGACGTACTCGCTATTCCGCTTTTCGAAATATTTCTCGTCTGACGTCTGCGTTTGGAGATGATCCAGTGCGTGACTGACGTTTCGCGTTGAATTGGGCATTCTGATGAGAGCTTCTTCCAAATCCGTCCCGAGGATAGACCAATCTATATCCGCGGGAAGTGCGAAAATCGGTTCGTCAGTATGCATGAAGTAGTGCTCCGGATCGTCCTCATCGAACTCCGGCTTGTCGAAGGCAGCCGCGTGGCACGCGATTGCAAAATCATCCAAGAGAAGCAGAGCGCGCAATGCTGTACGCGCCGCAGCAATGGGTGGGCGACCCCAGTTCCAGCCCCCTAGCGCCACTAGCCCGACAGCTATAACCGCAACCAGCGAAGCTCCCGTCAGGAAACCGACAATCAGACCCGAGATTGGAGACGCGAGACTTTCCAAAGAATCCTACCCTATTTTTCCTCAACGATGCATCTGCCCTCTTATCACGAGAGTAGCATGAGTCGGCGAGATGGTCAGTTTGCAACTCAGACATCTGGACAGCAAGGCGGTAGAGCCCCGGGTACGTGATCGCACCAAGCTGGGGCGACGAGGCAAAGGGATGTCATCCCGGACAATCTCTGCCGGCAGAGGCCGGCCCAAGCCTTGTCGCGTTGTCCTCGCCAGGCTGCAAAATTTCCGTCTGCATCACCAAGCAGTCAACGCCGCTTCAGTAAACGCCCCAAAACGAAAGGCCTCAATCTCGATCGAGATGTCCTTCCGCCGCCTTGTGAAGATATTGGGCGCAGATCAGCCATCCCTTGAGTGGTCGCAAAAGCGACATGCATGCCGCAACGGTCAGCGGCAACGTTGACAGCAAGTGCACCCAAATTGGCGGGTTAAAGCTAAACTGAAGCCAAAGCGCAAAACCGAGCGCGGGAACTGCAACAACGCTCATGGCAAAGAACGCGGGGCCGTCGGCGGGGTCTGCGAAATCGTAATCGAGCCCGCAGATTTCGCATGACGGTGCAAGCGACAGGTAACCGCGAAAAAGGTGGCCGCGTTGGCAGCGTGGGCATAACCCCCTCAAGCCCGCATAGATCGATATGGTTGCTATGTCACGATCTGGTTCCATGACCTTCGCCTTTGCTAACGCAAACGAACCGCAGTTGACGGCGATGGTTCCAGCCAGACCAAACGTGAACCAAGACCCTAGTCTATCCGTATGACGTCACGAAACCTGATGACGTCCAGTACGCTTCCCTTCTCGTCAGCGATTTCGAACGACAACCCGTCGATCGGCTCATTATGCAAAACCATTTCGGCAACCATTTCTCGTGCGGCGCGCCGCGCTTCGCATCTCGCGTGGTCTAGGGAGGGCAAATCCATACCTTCTGCGTCCGTTTCCCGCTCCCGGTCGGAGCTGATATTGAAATAGAACATCATCTTGCCACCTCAGGCTCAATAACGGTGAGGGGCCCTTTGCTGTTCCATAAGCTAGCACCTGATCGCGGACACAGCCTCGCTCAGTCAACAGCAGCGCGGACAACAGCTACCGGCAACACTCCTTTCGATCCGTATGGAGCGCCTGCGGTGTCTACGGACATCCGCGCCATGTGAGACCTCGGTCAAACCGGGGGATCAGAGATCCTTCTTGATGCTCAATCGAAGCGCAGCAAAAACAAAATGCGTCGCGCTCGCGCGCGACGCATTGTCTTCATGGGTAGCAACATGAAGGTCGCTCTTTCGGGCCAGACCATCTTGGCTTGCACCAACGACGGGCAGACCGAGTGACGCACCGTAACCACGCTGGCGATCAATGGTTCCCGAGCGAAAGACTTCTTCTGATCCGCGACGTTTACCTTGATCATGTTGTGCTGCATCGATCTTAGGTCTTCGTGCGATCCCATCGCAAAGCCGATGTGGCGACCTTGCCGGACCGCAGGGGCCAACGTCGCATTGTAACAATCGGACGTAAGCGCCGAGATAGGCAAGGCAGCTCGAAGATGAACCCGGCGTTACCCACGGCAACGCCGGGTTGTGAATTACTTGTTCAGATCTGTTGCCATCTTGAGGTGATGCTCGAGTGCAGGGCGCGTTTTGGCTGCCCAGGCCTTCAGTTCGGGGTTGCCACCTTCCTCTCCATATCGCTTGAAGAGATCGACGGCATCTTCGTGCACATCCTGCTGATCAGCGTGATACTGCTTTGTGAAATCGTCGCCGTTAAGTTTCTTGAGGTCATCGAGCATGCTTTGCTGTGCCGAACTCATTGCAGCTGGGATGGTGGCCTTCACCTTTCCTCCAGAAACGAGTGCCTTCAACTCGTCCGACGTCTTTGTGTGATCAGCTACCATCTGCTGCGCAAAACTCTTGGTCGCAGCATCCTGTGACTTTTCGGCGGCGAGTTTGCTGGATTCAATTTCGAACATATCGCTCCCTGCGGCTTCGGTGACGAAGTCTTCGGTTTTGGGGGCGACACCCATTACTGAATTGACGCCCGTCTTTTCTGCTGCCGACTGGGCGAGGACGGGCGAGGCGAACAGGACAGAAAGTCCGGCAATGGCGAGGGCGTGCTTCATCATTTGCTCCTATGTGTCGATATAGCAGTAGCCAAACTTCGAAATGGATCATCTGTTCCAAGGGTCAGCGGTTTCGTGCAGTCAGACAGCCCAGCATATCTCGATTGATCGGAGCAACCTGCGCCGTTGCAGGTTCAAGGCCCATGCGGCCACCTGCGGAAGCGAGGAGCGCGAGCCGAGGACTGCGCACCCTCCGGCTTCAATATCTACGCCCCTTGGGAGGGTCGCGCATATAAACTGTTGAGAGCCTTGCATGGCACGGGGCCGCATACGGGAGGATAGAATGGATACGCCTTCGATCGTTGGCTATTGCGCATCCGCGTGTTCGGTCATTAGCTTTGTGCCCCAGGCCGCAAAGGTCATCCGCACGAGAGACACCGCGGCGATTTCGGGGTGGATGTAGGCTCTGACAGTTACCGGTTTCGCGCTGTGGACGGGCTTCGGTGTCCTTCGCGGCGAGCTTCCAATCATTCTGACCAATTCGATTTGCTTCTGCCTATCTGCATTCATCCTGACCATCAAGATGATCGGGCATCGGTAACATGCAGGTTACGTCGGTAAAGCATCATGATGTGTTCGCGAGAAAGGGGAGTTTCGCCGGCTGGCCCGCAAACTACGGCATGTGGTTGTGGGAGAGGGAAGCTCTTGTCATTTTTGCGGTTGGAGTTCTTGGAGACCAAGGCAGGCTACATGCTCGCGACAAGCATAGCGACTGCCTGCCAGTTCAGAGCCGGAGCCTCGACGGAGGTAGGACATGGCGATCGGAACCTTTCTGCGGGATCGTGCCCGGCGGCCGCAGCCTGTCGGCGAACGAACATGTGGATCAATCACTCCGGTCCGGTCCAAGGATAGACCTACTCCCGTCAAGCAGCCAGTCGTCCAGAATCGATTTCCAGGATCCGGAAGTCGTAGTCATGGCAGCCCGCACAGGCATCGATGGAGGCGCTGAAAGCTGGTTCTATGTCAGCCGCGACAGGGGACGAACGTGGAGTGGGCCTCACGCCTTTACTGGCCTGCATCAAACCGGGGTTGCGGCCCGAACTGATCTGATCGCGATCGACCGCAATCATGCACTGTTCATGCTTAGCCGTTCCAAGAGAGACGGCAACGAAGGGCAGTGCATGTGCGTTGAGACGATCGATGGAGGGTTAAGCTTTTCTTGGAAAAGCGATCTTCCATTCGATGGTGACGGCTATGCCATCATGCCCACAAGCGTACTGCCAGATCGTTCCGTTTTGACTGTCGTTCGACGCGGCCGCGGTATCGAGGAGGGCGGATGGCTTGAGGCCTTTCGGTCAATGGACTACGGAAAGACTTGGGAGCCGCTGGGGGTAGCACTGGGCCTGGCGGTAATCCTGGCGCCTTGGTCGCGATAGGCAGCGGTGAATATGCCTTGCTCTATGGCTACAGGGGCAGCCCCGCCGGCATAAGAATGAAGCGCACGACGAATGGCACGCATTGGTCGGTGGAAAGCATTATCCGGTCGGATGGCCTGCTGCCTGATCTCGGTTATCCTCGTGCGGTAAGCCGACAGGATGGCAGCGTACTGACCGCTTACTATATGAATCGCGGCGAAGAACGCTTCATATCGTCTTCAACGATTTTCCTTGCCTAAGACCGGGGCGGGTCGTATCGGCGGACACCGGCGCCGGTTGAACAGTCGGAGCGGTCATCGATTGGTGCGGTGAGAGGCGACAAGTATTGGTTTGAGCGCGCGCGGCGCTGTTTATGGAACCAAAGCATCCTGATCGCCGTTGCAGCGCAAACAGGAATGGTTGGCGCGATGACGGGCAGGCAGATATTGACGTACATGCTGATCATAGTTGGTATCAGCGCCGCCGCGTACCTTCTATACGAGACATTCAGCGAATACTCGTTGCGGGAGGTCATCGGTTCCGTTCGAGAGATTCCTGCTCAGAACCTCGCCCTGGCGATGCTCTTTGCCTTCGGTTCATATATTTGCCTGACCGGTTTCGACTGGGCAGGCGTCCGTCATGTTCACAGCGACCTTCCTTACCCGAAGATCGGCTTGGCATCCTTCATCGCGCTGTCGATTGGCCAAAGCGTCGGCTTTTCGGGGCTTAGCAGCGGCGCACTGCGATACCGGTACTACGCGCGTTGGGGATTGAGCACCGAGGATGTCGCCAAAATCGTTCTCCTGTCGGGCGTTACAGTCGGTGTCGGCATGGCAATGCTATCCGGCATCGTTTTGACATTGAACCCTGCAGACGCCAGTGCGGTGCTCGGTCTCAGTGAAGCAGCGGTGAGATCGATTGGCATTGCAAGTATAGTCGCGGTGGCGGCATATCTCCTGCTTGCTTCCTTTCTAAGGACCCCGCTGCACATCCGCTCATGGACATTCCAGATGCCGACGCTACGGATTGCCGCCCTCCAAGTGATCGTCGGGACAGTCAACTTTGCACTGGTCTCCGCATGTTTGCGCGAAGTGATGGCAGTGGGCGGCGATGTCAGCTATCTCAAGGCCGCGACCGCCTTCACCTTGGCTAATATCGCTATTCTCGCCACGCACGCTCCAGGCGGCCTCGGCGTCCTGGAGGCCACAGTCACCCATGTAATGGGAGACCAGGCCTCAATTGGATCACTTGTCGCCTTCCGCGCGATCTATTTCTTCATTCCTTTTTTCATTGGTCTTCCTCTGTCGCTGATTACTGAAGCAGTCTTTCGCGCCAACAAGAGAAATCGAAGCCCGGTGATAGCAGAAATCGAGCGCGCTTCGGCCTGACTGTATTATTCCGACGCCATGCTGGCCTTACGCGCGCGACAGTCGACTCGCTTCGAACCGAGCCAGATTAACCGGTCGCAAACACCGCCACTTTGAAGACTTTGCCAGTCGGTCCGCGAGGTCAGAGGCACTGCGATCCAAAAAGCGGTCGCTGACCCCGCCGCAAACCGGGCATAGAACGAACGCGAAATCTGGTCTTACTGTGCAACCGCTCTGACTTCGATGCTGGAGAGTGCCTCAGTCAAGCCATCATTAGCAGGTTGCTTTTTGGCGCATGAGAGATACCCATTTTGAAATTCAAATGTGCCGGTCTGCTTCAATGTCCGACCGAGGTAGTTCATCACCTCCTCGCGCCGGCTGATACGAGGGTCGGTGATCGGGATCGTTATATCCTGATCGTATACAACGACCGTTTAAGGAATTGTCGTGCCTATCTGCGGTTGCCGAAACCCAGAGGCGCCCGACATGCGGATAGTCCGGTTGATATTCGGCCGGGTAGGCGTGATTGGTAACGTTGCTGTTCGCCTCGCTCAGGCCGGTCAGTACGTTGATCATGACACTCTCTGGAGCAGCCTCGTCTTCGCATCGACAGGTGCGCCGGTCAGATAGATGGTCTCCTCGCGGCTGCCGTCGCTCGTTTTAGTCCGGCCGAGATCGATGGCGATCGACGGGAGAAGAAGCGCCTCGGGCGCCGGCCAGGGGAGGGGGCTTGCCGTCGCGGCCAGTGCCCAGGCTTGAAGATAGGACAGATCCGAGGTGAGAGCCCTCAGCGAATTGGCGCCCATGCCTTCGTTGACGAGATGACGAAGGGTTTCGACGTCCTGGTCGGTCAGTAGCTCTGCGGGCTCGTCGCGCCGCTCGATCGGCAGGACCGCGGCGATCGTATCGAGCTCGCTGGCTCGGCGATCGACGGCACTCATCTCGGCATTCCGTTTTCGTCGTAGAACTCGTCGTGGTTTGAGCTGGCGCCGGGCGGCGCGCTGGCGCGCCCTTCCGCTGCGAGCGCCCGGAGGTCATCCATGGTTCCTGCGGCCTTCGGGATCGCGGTCAGCTCCGCGATCGGTATGCCGCCCCGGCAGATCACGAAGACCTCACCACGCAGCGTGCGTTCAATCAGTTCGTTAAACCGCTCGGTAGCCTCGTTCACATCAAATAGGATAGGCATTCATCTTTCCCCTGTCCGAAACGTGACATAAATACTGGAGCGACCACGGGGGTGCCGGCTAACCGGTAACTCGAGTTGCGTGGACCGCCACCGCCCGGGATTACAAAACTTCCGTAAATTCCGTATATTCCGTATATTCCGTAAAAAGGCAGTTCTCACATGACTTCTACAGTTACGGCGGCCACGGTCTCGAAAAATTTCGGCGCCTATCAGGATGCCGCCGTCCGTGACCCGGTGATCATCACCAAAAACGGGCGCCCGAAAACGGTCCTGATCGCTTACGAAGATTACCTGCGGCTGACGAAACGCGAACGGCGCGTCGAACTGACCTCCGCCATTGGCGACGACGACCTTGCTGCGATCGAAGCGTCCGAGATGGATGAGGCGCTCGATCATCTCAATGCTGAGGTCCTGACGGGCAAGCATGCTGCCGACTGAACCAAAAGTCGGCTGGCTCTTTCGCTACTCGTACCTCTGGCATTGGCAGTTTCTCGAAGGTCGCGAAGAGGGCGACAAGGATCGGCCGGTGCTTGTGTTGGCGATGGTTGCGCATGTTGACGACGGCAGACCGGCCGTGCGGGTACTCCGATTTTCCATACCCCACCATCCAACCCTGCGGACGCAATCGAAATTCCGCTGGCAACCAAACAGCGCCTGGGCCTCGATGACGACCGCTCCTGGATCGTCTTGACCGAAAGCAACCGGTTTGTTTGGCCAGGACCGAATATCCGGCCGCTCAACACTAACACGGGCTACCACGGCCCTTTGCCTCCCGCGCTGTTTGCCGAGGTCAAACGCCGGTTCGTCGAGTTGGCCCGCGCCCAACGTCACCAAGCGGCCGCGCGTAGCGAATAGCTGATTCAGCTTCAATGTTCGATCCCCGGGGCTGTCGAGGCGGCCCAGCGCGTCTCTGCGCCGGCGCGATCTTCAGCGATTTGCGACACGCAAAAAGCCGAGCAATTGCAGCGCTCGCAGGCGCGCCTCGAAAGCAATCACCATCGATAAGGGATACTTATCGATCGTAGACAGTTCCGTTCAATACGCTCATAGCCGACCCCAGGCTTTGTGAATGAGGCCCTGGATTTCGAAATTGACCGCATCCATCCATTGACGGCACGATCGTACGTTTCGCGTGTGAAATTCGAACGATCTAGTTCATAAAGTGTGCGCTTTGCCAGTCCGGCGTCAGAGATGGCTGTGGTGTTCACCATCGGGCTGGTGAGCATCTCCTCTGCCAGGAGCGATTGCATGAAACCCATCATCTGGACTTGTGGCACGTCGGATGGCTCATAGCCGGTGATCAGATAGCGCAGCCAGTCCATCTTGACGTTCGCCCCTGCCCGCTTGATTGTCTTCTTCCCTTATCGAACTGATCTCGGCACTTTAGGCTTTTGAATTTTGCTTGTCGCGCGTCCCGGTAAAAGAAGGGCTACAAGGAAAAGCTATCTTGCGCCACCCCACTCCCTCCACATTCCGAGAAAGGTATGCGCAGATCGGTCCGGCCTCAGGATCGGCAATCATCTAGATGGCGCACCCAGATGGCGTTTTTCGACGATCTGAACGGGTGATGCCCCATGTCCTTTTTGAATGACCATTTCCTGAAGCTTTGGTATATCCAGTCCGCAAAGCAGCCGCGGCCGTGGCAGTACCTAATGCGTCAGGAGGCGTGCATGCTCAACCAAAACATCGATCCTGCGCTTACCAGCGCATGCGATCTTGAGCCCATCCACATCCCGGGGGCAATACAAGCCCATGGCCTCATGCTGGTGTGCGACGCCTCTATGACGTGTATCGGCGTAGCAGGACGGCCCGAAAGGTTTCTTGCGTCTCCCGCGCTCGGTAAATCTCTATCCGAGGTTTTGGGTTTAGATTTAGAGGGGCTCGCCCATAAGCTCCGCGCCGGCGCTCTTTCGGTTCTCGGTCGCATCGAGGCGCCTTGCGGGCCACTCAATGCCGTGGCTTACCGGTCTGGAAACTATCTGGTTGTGGAACTTGATCGAGCAGAACGAGATACCGTACAGGCAGTGCCGTTCCTGGTCGAACTGGACGCCGCTTCCTCAGCCTTCGAGAAGACCAGCAAACTCGAGGAACTCTGCAAGGCCGCCGCTCAAGTCTTTCGGGAGATGACTGGTTTTGGACGCGTGATGGTCTACCAGTTTGTCGACGATGATGCCGGCGTGGTTGTCGGGGAAAGCATCGACAAGAATTCATCGAGTTTCATGAACCATTACTTCCCTGCTTCCGATATTCCCAGACAAGCGAGGGCACTTTATGTTCGCAACCGCGTCAGGGTTATTCCCGATGTCTCTTACGAACCACAGCCCATTCACTCGATCACAACGGACTTACGCGAACTCGATTTGAGCGATTCGACGCTACGAAGCGTATCTCCAGTCCATCTGCAGTATCTGCGCAACATGGGGGTTGCTGCCTCTGCATCCTTCTCAATTATTAAGGACGGGGTTCTCTGGGGGCTGATTGCCTGCCATCATCACGAACCGCGCGAAATTCCGTTGGCCGTGAGGATGGGCGGACAAGCGCTGTCCAACGCGCTGGCCAGGCAAATCCGCGCCAAGGAAGAGGCGGCCCAGTATCGCGAGCGCATTCGAAGCCGCTCGCAGGAAGATACAGTGATCTCCCTTCTTGGTAGTGATCGATCACTTGAAGACTTCTTCAGTGACGGTGGCGCGGAAATCGCCCGTCTTCTCGCGGCCGACGGATTTGCCGCGGTCCAGGGAACCGAGCTCTTTACCTATGGAGCTTGTCCGGATCCGATCGACGTGCGCGAGATCGCGAGCTACGCGCGCGTGCCGGCCGCCACGCAGCCGATCGCAACTGCAAGTCTGTCTCGCCTTTTCGAGGCGGCCATCGCATACCGGGATCGCGCCAGCGGCCTTCTTGCGGTGACGATGTCGACGGAAGTCCCGACAATTCTCATGTGGTTTCGGGCCGAACACGTGGAGGTTCTAAAGTGGGCCGGGAACCCGCATAAGGACGTGCCACTGGAAGCCGGTGCAACGCTGACACCGCGCGCGTCCTTCGAGGAATGGTCCGAGAGCGTCCGGGGAAGGGCGAGGCCGTGGAGTCACGCTGAAGAGGACGTTGCGTCGCGCATTGTCAAGCTTATGCTGGAGCATCGGAATAACCACCGCCTCCGCGAGCTCAATCGCGAGCTGACAACCACTTTGAAGGAAAATGAAAGCCTCCTCGTTCAAAAAGACTTCCTCATGAAGGAAGTCAATCACCGAGTACAGAATTCGCTGCAACTCGTATCAGCATTTCTAGGCATGCAAGGCCGTGCGACCGTTAACGACGAGGTCCGCGTCAGCTTGAACGAGGCTCAGAACCGTTTGAATGCGGTCGCTCTCGTGCATCGTCGGCTTTACCAGGACGGCAGCCTGGAAATCGTCGACCTCTCACGCTATCTCGAGAATCTCTTATCTGACATGTCCACAACGATGGACAGGAAATGGTCAGAAAGCCTCGATGTAGATTTGTCACCCATTCTGGTCTCTACCGATCGCGCAGTCAACATTGGCCTCGTGTTGACGGAACTTGTCATCAATGCACAAAAATATGCCTACGGCGGCGACGCGGGGCCGTTGCTGATCAAACTTGAACAGCACCGGAATTCGTTGCGTCTCATTGTCGCCGACCGCGGGAAGGGCAAGTTACCCAAGGGGAGGAGTGGCTTTGGAACCCGCATGCTTGCTGCGATCATTGATCGCCTTCAAGGGAGCATTGACGAGGAGCCAAATGGTCCAGGGCTGCGCGTTGTGGTGACTGCCCCGGTCAGGGCTCCTTGACAGACATTCAACCGGCGCGATGGATGTCTAAAAACTAGCCGTGCCCCTCGGACGTCCTGGTTGCACCTTGGCTCGGCGTTGAAGGCGCGCGGGTCGGACTTGGGGAGGTCGGGCCTGCATCCGAAGTTTTCTTGGAGCCGGTCCGTTCAACAACCGATCGAGCTCGCGACGACCTCGCGGGGTAAAAAAGCCGGATCGGGGTGGACAATTCGCGCCCTTCCATGCGGCAGCTCGCCGGAAACACTCGATCATCGGTCACAAAAAGCAGCAACCATAGTTACAGCGAACAAAATTTTGATCCAGGCGTGACTGGGCACGTACATGCAAGTGGGAAGCGCCGGTGAGAAACAACGATGTTT
>Ga0209564_1002989_pt1 | contig 12148 bp, 10 predicted proteins | sample AraplaCol_mMF_r2_FD_184272 | JGI IMG/M metagenome (GOLD analysis project Ga0209564, IMG submission 184272) | Arabidopsis root microbial communities from North Carolina, USA - plate scrape MF_Col_mMF_r2 (SPAdes) (version 3) | ecosystem: Host-associated > Plants > Roots > Endosphere | place: USA... | reverse complement strand
CTCCATGATGGAGATGGGCTCGATGCCTGGCGGGAGCTTCCCGCCGCCGGGGGGTGTTTGCTCAGTCAAAACAGATCACGATCTCTTCTAGAATCACTTGAAGATTTATAGCGGAAAGCCTGTTCCCACGCCAATTTTCACAGCGCGTTTTGAACAGGCTTTTGCGGCTTAAAGAGGGTAAAACATATAAGTTGCGCGGCCGGACCGGACAAATCCGCCCCCGGCCGCCGCGGGAAATTTGCCAAATCGGAATCCCCGCTTCACAATCATAAAAACCAAGTGACTATATGGGGTTCCGGAGAGACGATGGCAAGCGCCGACCAATTGATCAACGCCTTCACGACGCTGCTCGTCACCATCGATCCGCCCGGTCTCGCACCGATCTTTCTGGGCCTGACGACAGGCATGAGCCGCAGTGAGCGCACACAGGTAGCGCTGCGTGGCTCGACCATCGCCTTCATCATTCTCGCCGTCTTCGCGCTGTTCGGCGCCGGCGTGCTCAGCGTGCTGGGGATTTCGATCGGCGCCTTCCGCATCGCCGGCGGGCTGCTCTTGTTCTGGATCGCCTTCGAGATGGTGTTCGAGAAGCGCCAGGACCGCAAGGAGAAGGCCACCGAGGTGGCGATCACCAAGGATCATATCGAAAATATCGCCGTCTTTCCCCTCGCCTTGCCGCTGATTGCCGGCCCGGGCGCGATCTCGGCGACGATCCTGCTTGCTGGAACGCTCGCCACCTCCGTCGGAAAAGCGCAACTGATCGGCGTTCTTGCTGCCAATCTGCTGCTGACCTTCCTCATGCTGCTCGTCGCCGAACGGCTGGACCGTTTCCTCGGCGTCACCGGCCGGGCGATCCTGACACGGCTTCTCGGCGTCATCCTCGCCGCCCTCGCCGCCCAGTTCGTCGTCGATGGCGCGAAATCGGCGCTCAATCTGATCAGCGCGACGCCGCATTGAGCGGTAAAAAATCACAGAGAGCACTGACGCCGTCTTTGGGACATCATGCTCCGAAGCACCGCCACCCGTGGGACCACCGGTCGGAACGGAAAAACAGAACATGGAGTGTAAACTGAAGGAGAGACAACGGATCAAATCGTCGCCTTCTACGAGAATATCTCGTGCTGAACGCGGGCTTGGTGGCTAAACGTGTTCCGAACCCTTACGGATTTGGACACGTACCACACCCACAAACCGGTGACGATGAACGCAGCTACGCTCGGTCCAACAACCTCGGCTTTCAGAAGTTGATTAACACTGACCCCCAGCACAGAGGAAACAAGTGCAAGATCGAGCACGAAGGCGACTGGGATGGCTATCCATTGATAGAAAAACAGCCTTGGAAACATTCTGTCCTTCTTAAACATAAACCAGATTACCACCACCTGAAGTATCACAAGGGCAAAACTTAAGGCCGCCTCGCCAACAGCCACCAATTCACCTCCTTCGACAGCACTATATTTAGCGTAAGTTTCCATCGAGCTCGCAACAGAAGCTAGTGTCTTAAGTAGCCCCATGACCTCTGCTATTGCTAAAAGCAGAAGCCACCCGCCGAAACCCGATGGACCGTTGACTGGGTCAGTTGTTCTCTTAGCTGATCGAACAGCAAACCAAATTGGCAATCCAAAAAATAGAAAAACGATTAACCAATGCCAAATAGAAAACGACCCCATCAGCGAATCCCCCGAAAGCCTGAAAAGATCACTACCCCGGATACAGTGATTCCGTCTATTCCCGACACCAGTTCTGACTGATCACAGCGCTTTTAAGTCGGCGACCATCTGGAACCAAGAAAATCACGCATAAGACCATTTGGCGACCCGCCGAACCGAGCCCGAGGGCAAAGAGGCCGGACAATTCCAGCATGCTCTTCCCGTGATTCTCCGAGGTCGGCGTACCTCACTTTAGAACGGGATATCGTCGTCGAGATCCCGCGAGAAATTGCCGCCGCCAGCGCCGCCGCGGCTCGGGGATGAAGAGGGAGCCGGCGCGCCGTAGTCGTCGCCATAATCATTGCCGCCGCTGCTGCCGCGGCCGCCGCCGAAACCGGAGCTGGCACCGCCGCCTTCACCGCGGCCATCGAGCATCGTCAGCGTCGAATTGAAGCCCTGCAGCACCACTTCGGTGCTGTAGCGGTCCTGGCCCTGCTGGTCCTGCCACTTGCGGGTCTGCAGCTGGCCTTCGATATAGAGCTTGGCGCCCTTCTTCACATATTGTTCGACAACCTTGCAGAGGCCTTCGTTGAAGACGACGACAGTGTGCCATTCGGTCTTTTCACGGCGCTCGCCGGAATTGCGGTCGCGCCAGGTTTCCGAGGTCGCGATACGAAGATTGGCGATCGGCCGGCCATCCTGAGTGCGGCGGATTTCGGGGTCTGCACCCACGTTTCCAACCAGAATTACCTTATTCACGCTACCAGCCATACTTCTCACCCTGCCTGCCGCCCTGCCCGGCGGCGTTTAATCGATCGGCGCACCTTAAACCATCACGGACCGCCGATGCGCATGGGCGGCATTTAATCCACATGTTTATCCATCAGAAGGCCGCATGCATTCATCAGGAATTTTGTTCTTTATTTGTTCTAGTTTATCCGTATGATCCTGTCAACAGAATCGAAAACCTTGAGCCTTCCCGGATATTCAGCCTCGACTCGCCCGTCGGCATCACTAAATAAGGGCTGTTATCCAGAAAACCAAAGCAGAGACGATGAGCGAACTGAAGACGATCTCCATCCGCGGCGCGCGCGAGCATAATCTCAAGAGCATCGATCTCGATCTGCCGCGTAACAAGCTGATCGTCATGACCGGGCTTTCAGGGTCCGGCAAATCCTCGCTCGCCTTCGACACGATCTACGCCGAAGGCCAGCGGCGTTATGTCGAGAGCCTGTCGGCCTATGCCCGGCAGTTCCTCGAAATGATGCAGAAGCCCGACGTCGACCAGATCGACGGGCTGTCGCCGGCGATCTCGATCGAGCAGAAGACCACCTCGCGCAATCCGCGCTCGACGGTCGGCACCGTCACCGAGATCTACGACTATATGCGCCTGCTCTTTGCCCGCGTCGGCGTTCCCTATTCGCCGGCGACCGGTCTGCCGATCGAGAGCCAGACCGTCAGCCAGATGGTCGACCGCATCCTCGATTTCGGCGAGGGCACCCGTCTTTATATTCTTGCGCCGCTCGTGCGCGGACGCAAGGGCGAATACAAGAAGGAACTGGCCGAGCTGATGAAGAAGGGCTTCCAGCGCGTCAAGGTCGACGGCCAGTTCTACGAGATCGCCGAGGCGCCGGTGCTCGACAAGAAATACAAGCATGACATCGACGTGGTGGTCGACCGCATCGTCGTGCGCTCGGATGTCTCGGCGCGTCTGGCGGACAGCCTGGAGACCTGCCTGAAGCTTGCCGACGGGCTGGCGGTCGCCGAATTCGCCGACAAGCCGCTGCCGCCGGAAGAGACGTCGGCCGGCGGCTCGGCCAACAAGTCGCTGAACGAGACGCATGAACGCGTGCTGTTTTCGGAGAAGTTCGCCTGCCCTGTCTCGGGCTTCACCATTCCCGAGATCGAGCCGCGGCTGTTTTCCTTCAACAATCCCTTCGGCGCCTGCCCGACCTGCGACGGCCTCGGCGCCCAGCAGAAAATCGATCCGGACCTGATCGTGCCCGAACCCGAACGGACGCTGCGCGACGGGGCGATCGCGCCCTGGGCGAAGTCGACCTCGCCCTATTACAATCAGACGCTGGAAGCGCTCGGCAAACATTACGGCTTCAAGCTCGGCACCCGCTGGAACGAGCTTTCCGACGAGGCCAAGGACGTTATCCTCAACGGCACCAACGACAAGATCGAATTCCATTATGCCGATGGCGCCCGTTCCTACACGACGCAGAAGAATTTCGAGGGCATCATCACCAATCTCGAGCGCCGCTGGAAGGAGACCGATTCCGCCTGGGCGCGCGAGGATATCGAGCGCTTCATGTCGGCCGCCCCATGCCCTTCCTGCAACGGATTCCGCCTCAAGCCTGAGGCCTTGGCGGTGAAGATCGACACGCTGCATATCGGCGAAGTGACCGGGATGTCGATCCGCGTTGCCCGCGACTGGTTCGAGGCGCTGCCGGCAAGCTTCAATGCCAAGCAGAACGAGATCGCCGTGCGCATCCTCAAGGAAATCCGCGACCGCCTGCGCTTCCTCAACGATGTCGGCCTGGAATATCTCAGCCTGTCGCGCAATTCCGGCACGCTGTCGGGCGGCGAGAGCCAGCGCATCCGGCTTGCCTCGCAGATCGGCTCAGGGCTGACAGGCGTCCTCTACGTGCTCGACGAACCGTCGATCGGCCTGCATCAGCGCGACAATGCCCGGCTGCTCGACACGCTGAAGCACCTGCGCGACATCGGCAACACCGTCATCGTCGTCGAACATGACGAGGATGCGATCCTGACGGCCGACGACGTGGTCGACATCGGCCCGGCTGCCGGCATTCACGGCGGCCAGGTCATCGCCCATGGCACGCCGCAGGACATCATGGACAGTCCGAACTCGCTGACCGGCAAATATCTCTCGGGCGAACTCGGCGTTCCCGTTCCCGATGAACGCCGCAAGCCGAAAAAGGGCCGCGAGATCAAGGTGGTCGGCGCGCGCGGCAACAATCTGAAGAACGTCACGGCATCGATCCCGCTCGGGGTGTTCACGGCGGTGACCGGTGTTTCCGGCGGCGGCAAGTCCACCTTCCTGATCGAAACGCTCTATAAGTCGGCAGCGCGCCGCGTCATGGGCGCACGTGAAAACCCGGCCGATCACGACCGCATCGACGGTTTCGAGCATATCGACAAGGTGATCGACATCGACCAGTCGCCGATCGGCCGCACGCCGCGCTCGAACCCGGCGACCTATACCGGCGCCTTCACGCCGATCCGCGACTGGTTCGCCGGCCTGCCGGAGGCAAAGGCCCGCGGCTACCAGCCGGGCCGCTTCTCCTTCAACGTCAAGGGCGGACGCTGCGAGGCCTGCCAGGGCGACGGCGTCATCAAGATCGAGATGCACTTCCTGCCCGATGTCTACGTCACCTGCGATGTCTGCCATGGCAAGCGTTACAACAGAGAGACGCTCGACGTCACCTTCAAGCACAAGTCGATCGCCGACGTGCTCGACATGACGGTGGAGGAAGGCGTCGATTTCTTCGCGGCGGTGCCCGCCGTGCGCGACAAGCTGCAATCGCTGAAGGATGTCGGCCTCGGTTACATCAAGGTCGGCCAGCAGGCCAATACGCTCTCGGGCGGCGAAGCGCAGCGCGTCAAGCTTGCCAAGGAACTGTCGAAACGCTCGACGGGACGCACGCTCTACATTCTCGACGAGCCGACGACCGGCCTGCATTTCCACGACGTGGCCAAGCTGCTCGAAATGCTGCACGAACTGGTCAACCAGGGCAATTCGGTGGTGGTGATCGAGCACAATCTCGAAGTCATCAAGACCGCCGACTGGGTGCTCGATTTCGGCCCCGAAGGCGGCGATGGCGGCGGCGAGATCGTCGCGACCGGCACGCCGGAAGCGATCGTCAAGGAAAAGCGCTCCTATACCGGACACTTCCTGAAGGAATTGCTGGAACGGCGGCCGGCGAAGAAGGCGGTTGCGGCGGAATGACGATGAGGCCAGCGTCGCCCGATGATCTGGAAATGATCGCGACGCTGACAGCTGCCGCCTATCGGCCCTATACCGAACTCTTCGGCGCTGCGCCGATCCCGGTGACGGAGGATTACGCGCCGCGCATCGAACGCGGCGAGGTCTGGCTGCGCGAGGTCGGCGACGAAACGGCCGGCCTGGTGGTGGTCGAGCAGCATTCCGATCACCTCATGCTGTTCAGCATCGCGGTCTCGCCGGCCTTTCAGGGCGGCGGGCACGGGTTGGCGATGCTGCGCTGGCTGGAGGGCAAGGCGCGGGAATGGGCAGTGCCGGAAATCCGGCTCTACACGAATGCGCGGATGGAGCGGAACATCGCGCTCTATCGCGCCTTCGGTTTTCAGGAAACGGGTCGTCGGCCGAGCCCTTATCGGCCAGGATGGACGCTCGTCGACATGACGAAAGAAATCGATGCGGCCTGAGCGGCTGCCAACGGGGAGGACGACATGACGAAATCCGGCACTATCCGCACCGGCATCGGCGGCTGGACCTTCGAGCCCTGGCGCGGGCATTTCTTTCCTGATGACCTGAAACAGAAAGACGAGTTGAATTATGCCAGCCGCCAGCTGAAGGTCATCGAGGTCAACGGCACCTATTACAGCACCCAGAAGCCTGCAGTCTTCGCCAAATGGGCGGCAGACGTGCCCGATGGCTTCATCTTTTCGCTGAAGGCGACGCGTTTCGTCACCAATCGGCGGGTGCTTGCCGAAGCCGGTGAATCGATGGAGCGGTTCCTGACATCGGGTATCAGCGAACTCGGCGATCATCTTGGGCCGCTGCTCTGGCAATTTGCGCCGACGAAGAAGTTCGATCCGGAAGATTTCGAGGCCTTCCTGAAGCTGCTGCCGGCAAAACAGGACGGGCTGGCGCTGCGCCACGTGGTCGAGGTGCGGCACGATTCCTTCAAGGTGCCGGAATTCGTGGGCCTGCTGGCGAAATATGGGGTGGCGCCTGTTTGTGCCGAACATTTCGAATATCCGATGATCGCCGACGTCACGGCGGATTTCGTCTATGCCAGGCTGCAGAAGGGATCGGACGATATTGCCACCTGCTATCCGGACAAGGAGCTGAAGGCCTGGGCAAAGCGACTGGAGACCTGGGCCGAAGGCAAGATCCCCGATGACCTGCCGCTGATCGATGCCGATCGCAAAGTGAAGACCGAGCCGCGCGACGTCTTCGCCTTCATGATCCATGAGGGTAAGGTCAATGCGCCACACGGAGCGATCGCCCTGCAGCAAGCGCTGGCGAAATAAGCTTGGTGAGACTTGGCCCGGGGCTCAAAGCACCGGCGGCCCGAAGCTGAAGCATCGGGCGGGCTAAAGCGGCAAGACGTGGGTGGCAAGCTCCTCCGCCGTCAACCCCTTGCCGGCGCGTTGGCCGGCCTCGCCATGCAGCCAGACGCCGGCCGCCGCGGCCTCGAAGGTCGGCAAGCCCTGGGCGAGCAATCCGCCGATGATGCCGGCGAGCACATCGCCGGAACCGGCGGTGGCAAGCCAGACCGGGGCATTGGTATTGATGAGCGCACGTCCATCCGGCGCGGCGATGACAGTATCGGCCCCCTTGTAAACGATCGCTGCATTGGCGCGGCGGGCAGCAGCGACAGCCTTGTCCACCTTGCCGAGCGCATCATCGCTGCCGATATCGGGAAAGAGCCGCGCGAATTCACCCTCGTGCGGCGTCAGCACCAGACGCGGCTCACCGCGGAAAAGATCAAACAATTGTTGCGGATCGTCCTTGAACGAGGAGATGCCGTCGGCATCGAGCACCAGATGGCGATCGGCAAGAGCGGAGACGAAGCCGCGCGCCCTGGCGCCGATGCCAAACCCGGGGCCGAGAACGAAAGTCTGCAGCCGCTTGTCGGTGAGCCAGCCGCCGAGGTCGACCTCGTCGTCGATGGCATGCAGCATGACGGCGGTGAGATGCGCCGCATTGGCGGAGATCGCCGCGCGGGGAGCGGCGATCGTGACCAGGCCGGCGCCGGCCTTCAGGCCCGCGGTCGCCGACATGCGCGCAGCACCCGTCTTGTCCGCCTCGCCCGAGAACACGACCAGATGACCGCGCTTGTATTTGTGGGTTTCCAGCTGCTCGGCCGGCAGCAGACCCTTCCAGGCATCGGGCGTGTTCTCGGCGATAAGACCGGCAGCCTCAGCGCGGATGATGCGGGCGGGAATGCCGATATCGAAAACCTCCAATTCATTACAAAGCTCCCGGCCCGGCATCAGCAGATGGCCGGGCTTACGCGTCATGAAGGTGACGGTGCTGCAGGCCTGGAAGGCAGCCCCCAGCACCTTGCCGGTGCGGCCATCGAGGCCGGAGGGCAGATCGATGGCGAGCACCGGACGACCGGCCGCGGTGACGCGTCCGATCAGCGCGCGCACTTCGACCGGGACCTCGCGGCCGAGCCCCGCCCCAAACAGACCGTCGATAACGACATCGCCGGTTTCGGGTTGGTAGATGCCGAGTTCCAGTCCCTTAAGCGCGCAGCCGGCTCGGGCACGGGCGGCATCGCCCTTCAGCTTCGCGGGATCACCCAGATGGAACAGCGCCACCGCCGCTCCGCTTTGCTGCAGATGTCGTGCCGCGACATAGGCGTCGCCGCCATTGTTGCCGGGACCGCAAAGCACGACGAAACGAAAAGCGTCGGGATGACGTCGCAGCGCGGCAGCTGCAACCGCGGCACCCGCCTTCTCCATCAGGCCGAAGGAATCGATGCCGGATGCGGCAGCAGCGGCATCGACGGCAGCCATTTCGGCAGGCGTCAGGAGGAGCTGGGACAGATCTTTACTCATCATCCTATTCAATCGAAAAACGCCTAAAAAACAACCGCCTGAAACATCAAAGTGAAGGACTCATTTTAGGCATTTGCATATATTTTAATCTTTCAGATCCGTGTATTCGCAGTTGCGAAAATACCTGACTTTTTCGGTTTCGGATGTGTTTTTGATCAGAGACAATGTTTTTCCACCTGTTCCGTCACCAAAACGACATGAAATTCCCCGCAAACGCGGCTGTTTCGACAAAATCGACGCCTTTTTTCGATAAGATGGATTTCAAACTGGCACGATATCTGCATCATATCCGGCGAGCGGGAAAATTCCTGCCATAACGGGAGAAGCGGAGAGACATTTTCTCATGAAAAAGATCGAAGCGATCATTAAGCCTTTCAAGCTGGACGAAGTGAAGGAAGCCCTTCAGGAAGTCGGCCTGCAGGGTATCACAGTCACGGAAGCCAAGGGTTTCGGCCGTCAGAAGGGCCACACGGAACTCTACCGCGGAGCCGAATACGTCGTCGATTTCCTGCCGAAGGTAAAAGTCGAGGTCGTGCTGGCCGACGAGAACGCGGAGGCCGTCATCGACGCGATCCGCAAGGCGGCGCAGACCGGCCGCATCGGCGACGGAAAGATCTTTGTCTCCAACGTCGAAGAGGTTATCCGCATCCGTACCGGCGAGACCGGCATCGATGCCATCTGACCACTTTGCCAATTGCGCAAAGTCCGTTACCGTCACCGCCGACCTACACCGTCATCGCAAATCGGAGGAAACTAATTAATGGCGACCGCAAGCGAAATTCTGAAGCAGATCAAGGAAAACGACGTCAAGTTCGTCGATCTGCGTTTCACCGACCCGAAGGGCAAGCTGCAGCATGTGACGATGGACGTCGTCTGCGTCGATGAGGACATGTTCGCCGACGGCGTGATGTTCGACGGCTCCTCGATCGGCGGCTGGAAGGCCATCAACGAGTCCGACATGGTGCTGATGCCCGATACCGAGACGGTGCATATGGACCCGTTCTTCGCTCAGTCGACCATGGTCATCATGTGCGATATCCTCGATCCGGTTTCCGGCGAGGCCTATAACCGCGATCCGCGCGGCACCGCCAAGAAGGCCGAAGCCTACCTCAAGGCATCCGGCATCGGCGACACGATCTTCGTCGGCCCGGAAGCCGAGTTCTTCGTCTTCGACGACGTCAAGTACAAGGCCGATCCCTACAATACCGGCTTCAAGCTCGATTCGACCGAACTGCCGTCGAACGACGACACCGATTACGAAACCGGCAACCTCGGCCATCGCCCGCGCGTCAAGGGCGGCTATTTCCCGGTTCCTCCGGTCGACAGCGCCCAGGACATGCGTTCGGAAATGCTGACGGTGCTCTCCGAGATGGGCGTCGTCGTCGAAAAGCATCACCATGAAGTCGCTGCCGCCCAGCACGAACTCGGCATCAAGTTCGATACGCTGGTGCGCAACGCCGACAAGATGCAGATCTACAAATATGTCGTGCATCAGGTGGCCAATGCCTACGGCAAGACGGCGACCTTCATGCCGAAGCCGATCTTCGGCGACAACGGCTCGGGCATGCACGTGCACCAGTCGATCTGGAAGGGTGGCAAGCCGACCTTTGCCGGCGACGAATATGCAGGCCTCTCCGAGAGCTGCCTGTTCTACATCGGTGGCATCATCAAGCATGCCAAGGCGATCAACGCTTTCACCAACCCGTCGACGAACTCCTACAAGCGTCTCGTCCCGGGTTACGAAGCACCGGTGCTGCTCGCCTATTCGGCCCGCAACCGCTCGGCCTCCTGCCGCATTCCGTTCGGCTCCAACCCGAAGGCCAAGCGCGTCGAAGTCCGTTTCCCCGATCCGACCGCCAACCCCTATCTCGCCTTCGCCGCTATGCTGATGGCCGGCCTCGACGGCATCAAGAACAAGATCCATCCCGGCAAGGCCATGGACAAGGATCTCTACGACCTGCCGCCGAAGGAATTGAAGAAGATTCCGACTGTCTGCGGCTCACTGCGCGAAGCGCTCGAAAGCCTCGACAAGGACCGCAAGTTCCTGACAGCCGGCGGCGTTTTCGACGACGACCAGATCGATGCCTTCATCGAGCTGAAGATGGCCGAGGTGATGCGTTTCGAAATGACGCCGCATCCGGTCGAATACGACATGTACTATTCAGCCTGATCGGCTGCGAAGACCGAAAGTCCCGGTTCGCCGGGGCTTTCACCTCCCAGGTCATGGACGCCACCACAGCGCCGCGCGGCTTTGAGACGCGCAAAAGACGCTGTAGCACTTGGAGTGCTGCATAATTTTGTCCCTAAATCCTTTCCGATTTAAGGAATTATGCAGTAGGAGGATATGACGTTCATGTGACGAACTCGCGCACAAATCTTGATTTGCGCGACACCAATCACCAAATTCGGTGATGAAAGGAAGTCGTACCATGAAAGAAAGAGTAGCAAAGTTCAGCATTGGCGAAGTGGTTCGGCACAAGGTTTTTCCGTTTCGCGGCGTCATCTTCGACGTTGATCCGGAGTTCGCGAATACGGAGGAATGGTGGAATTCCATTCCGGCCGAGGTGCGCCCGAGCAGGGACCAACCCTTCTATCACCTGCTCGCCGAAAATGATGAAAGCGAATATGTCGCTTATGTCTCCGAGCAGAACCTGATGAATGACGAAAGCGGCGCGCCGCTTCGCAACCCACAGATCTACCAGATTTTCGATCAGGCCCCGTCAGGGCAGTTCAAACCCAAGATGAGCTTCGCCCACTAAATCAGGCTGACCGCCGCATGAAACAAGGCCTCGCACACTCCCGGCGAGGCCTTTTTCGTGGCGCAACAAAAAACCCGGCGCGAAGCCGGGTTTCTGTTCGAAGATGATGGCAGGATTACTGCGCCTTGGCTGCCTTCTGGGCGTCTTCCAGCTTCTTGCGAGCTTCCTCGGCCTTCTTCTGCATGCTGTCCTGCAGGCTGCGCTGGCTTTCAGCGAGCTTGGATTCGGAAACAGGTTCGCCGTCATAAGCGCCGGTGAAGCCTTCAAGCGAAATCTTGATCGGGTTCGGCGCGCGGCGGAAGTTGATCGAGGTGAAGATCACGTCGCTGCCCTTCTTGAGGCTGGCGATCATCGCGTCGGTCAGCGGGATTTCGGCGGTGCACTTATCCGGCAGGCAGACAGCGTAGTCGAGCTTCTGGCCCTTGCCGCCGTCGATCTGCATGATGATGCCCGGAGGAATCAGGCGTGCAGTGGGAACCGAGACCTGCAGGAGCTTGCGGTTGATCTTGCCAGAAACCGAGATCAGGCCGACGGCCGTGACGAGCTGGCCGCCATTGGCGAGGATCAGGTTCTGGACAACACAGATGTCGTTGTCTTCTTGCTTGCTGCAGGTCTTGTACCAGCCGAGCTTCGGCGCACCGGAGGCCTGCGCATCGGCAGGCGCCGGTGCGGCCGCATCCTGGGCAAAGGAGGAGACCGGAGCCGAAGCGGCACCGAACATCACTGCCAGAACGGACAGTGCTGCCCGCATTTTCTTTTCAGACTTGAACATCATAACGAATTCCGTCTCCTGATATCCGTTCGGGGCAGCGTCTTTGCCGCCCCAACCATCGGGTCGTTCGGCACTCCACCTCTTAAAAAAATAAGGCAAATGCATGACCCCGAAACTTCGGGTTCACCTGTTACATCGCAGCGTTCAAGATATCCAGCATTTCTTTGGCA
>Ga0209564_1002985_pt1 | contig 12154 bp, 9 predicted proteins | sample AraplaCol_mMF_r2_FD_184272 | JGI IMG/M metagenome (GOLD analysis project Ga0209564, IMG submission 184272) | Arabidopsis root microbial communities from North Carolina, USA - plate scrape MF_Col_mMF_r2 (SPAdes) (version 3) | ecosystem: Host-associated > Plants > Roots > Endosphere | place: USA... | reverse complement strand
GGGAGTATGGGTCCCGGGCTCGCTTCGCGCCCCGGGACGACGGCTGTGGGTTGGGGGCAGCGCGTTAAACAACGAGTTCGTCATCCCGGGGCGCGCGCAGCGCGAGCCCGGGATCCATAACCACAGGATTGAGTTTGGCGAAGACTCGGAGTTGCCACCCCGCGCAACAACCACTCCCTGGGAGTATGGGTCCCGGGCTCGCTTCGCGCCCCGGGACGACAGCGGTGGGTGGGGCGGCGGCGCGCCACCTAAACACGTTACGGCTTCGCGTCGCCCGCATGCAGCACCACCTTGCAGGCCGCCGGCATCTGCGCCAGCGTCATCGGCGGTTTGGGCTTCGGCGGCTCCGGCGGGGGCTTTGGATGCAGCACGCCGTCGCTGAACCAGTAGGCGAGATCGGAATCCTTGCAGCCTTCGTCTTCCGACTGCGACGGCTGGCCCTCGCACTCGCCGGCGCCCGCGGGGCAGCGCATACGGATGTGGAAATGATAGTCGTGCCCCCACCAGGGGCGGATCTTCGACAGCCAGGAGCGGTCGCCCTTGGCCTCACGGCACAGCGCCTTCTTGATCGCGGCATTGACGAAGATGCGTTGCACGCCCGGCTCCTGCGCCGCGTCGCGCAGTACGAGCACATGGCCAGGCGTGAACACCCTGGGATCGACGTCGAGCCGGTCCTGCCGCACCATCATCACCGCCGACATCTCCTCGCGCTCCTCGCGCGAGAGCCGGCGATCCGGCATCGGCGTCAGCCAGATGTCGGCATCCAGACCGACCTGGTGGCTGGCATGGCCCGACAGCGCCGGGCCGCCGCGCGGCTGGGCGATGTCGCCGACCAAAATGCCCGGCCAGCCCGCGTCCTTGTGCGCCCTTGCGGCCAGCCGCTTGATCAGCGCGATCATGTCGGGATGGCCGTAATTGCGGTTACGCGACAGCCGCATCACCTGCCAATTGTCGCCGTTGAGCGGCATCTGCGCGGCACCGCCGATGCAGCCCTTGGTGTAGGAACCGAACACATGCGCCGTTCCTTTCGAGGGCAGCAGCTTTCGCGCGAACAGTTCCTTGGCGCCGAGATGCGGATCGTTGGGATTGGCCAGCGGCGGCAGCGGCTTCGGGTTGACGCTGCCCTTGTCCTGGGCCAGCGCGCCGCCGGCGGCCAGGAGCGTCACGACGAGCAGGAGAGGGGCGATGCGGCGGGGACTCATGCCGGCTCATTATAACCCAACGGCGCGTCAGGGTTAAGAATTAGGCTTTCAATCCGGCGTCTGCTCACAGCGTCTTTACAGCCGCAAGCCGCGGGCGACATCATGTTTGCAAGGCAAAGGGCTTTTCATGATGACATTTTCTCGGGCGCGGCTCGCGAGTCGGGCCGCCATGGCCTTTTCTGCGTTGATTCCGCTGATCGCGACCCCGGCGCGGGCCGATCTCAGGGTCAACATCGACAAATCATCCCAGCGCATGTCGGTGCGTGTCGATGGCGGTCCGCGCTACTCCTGGCCGGTGTCGACGGGCCGCAGCGGCTACGGAACGCCGAGCGGCACGTTCCGTCCGCAGGTGATGATGCGGCGCTATTTCTCGCGCAAATATTACAATTCGCCGATGCCGCATGCGATCTTCTTCCACCACGGCTTTGCCATCCACGGCACGACCGACATCTCGCGCCTGGGCGGCCCGGCCTCGCATGGCTGTGTCCGCCTGCATCCCGCGCATGCGGCAACGCTGTTCGCGCTGGTCCAGCGCGAGGGTGCGCGCAACACCACGATCCGCATTTCGAACTAGGACCCATCGCCGTTTTCTGCGCCGGACGGCCGCATTTTTAACGGCGCGATAACCGTATCCTTCATTGACCAAAATTCATGCGCGGCGCGAGAGATTGCCGGTGCCCGCATGCAATCGCGCGCGATTTCGTAAACGATTCAACCGAACGCGTAATTTTGCGCCAGCACGACCTCCGATCGTGGCGACGGATCAGGTTCGATGCGTCCGGCGGCGCGTCTTGCGCCTCGCAAACAGGCATGATTGGCGTCGCAACGCCTGCTCCGGCCGTCGCGAGGTGGGCGAAGATTACTTTTTTTTCAGACACTTGCCTCAAGACTTCGCCCGCAAGACTTGCGGCCGCAAGGCGCGACTGGGACATGTGACGTTGAGTTTGGGGTCTCCAAAACCAAGAAAGCGAAAGCGCATATCGCTCGCCGGCCAGGCGCCGCGAAAGCCGCGCTTCGCGCGCGCGCCGCATCCACCCGCTGCACCCGACGAGCTCCTGCAAAGCCGCGCGGAGGCGGAAGCCGCGATCGCGGAAGCGCGAAAGTCCCATGAGCGGCTGCGCCAGGCCATCGAGATCCTGCCGCAGGGCATCGTGTTCCTCGATGCAGAAGGCCGTTACGTCCTCTGGAACAAGAAATACGCCGAGATCTACAGCAAGACCGCCGACCTCTTCGCCGAAGGGGCGCGCCTCGAGGACACGCTGCGCGTCGGCGTCGCGCGCGGCGACTATCCCGAGGCCGAGGGCCACGAGGACGAGTGGATCGCCGAGCGGCTGCAAAAGCTCTATCAGCCGGGCGCACGCCACGAGCAGAAGCTGGCGGACGGCCGTGTCATCCTGATCGACGAGCGGCTGACCGATGACGGCGGCGTCGTCGGCCTGCGCGTGGACATCACCGAGCTGAAGCAGCGCGAGGCCTCGTTCCGCCTGCTGTTCGACGGCAATCCCGTGCCCATGATCGTCTGCGCGCTCGACGACGAGCGCATCCTCGGCGTCAACGACGCCGCGATCGCCCATTACGGCTACAGCCGCGCCGAATTCGAGAAGCTGACGATCCGATCCCTGCAGGCCTTCGACAGCGCGCCGCCCTGGGCCACGGACCGGTCCAGCGAGGAGCAGGCCGCGCGCACCTGGAAGCACGTCAAGGCCGACGGCGCCCTGATCGACCTTGCGATCTATTCCCGCGAGCTGACCTACGCCGAGCGGCCCGCGGTGCTGCTGGCGCTGATGGACATCACCGAGCGCAAGCGCGCCGAGGCGCGGCTCGCCTTCATGGCCCAGCATGATGGGCTCACCGGCCTGCCCAACCGCAACCTGCTGCGCCAGCAGGCCGACGAGATGCTGCAGCATACGCGCCGCAGCTCCGAGAAGGTCGCGCTCCTGATGCTGGGGCTCGACAATTTCAAGTCGGTCAACGACACGCTGGGGCACACCGTCGGCGACAAGCTGCTGCGCGGCGTCGCCAAGCGGCTGCGCTCCACCTTGCGCGAGGAGGACGCGCTGGCGCGTCTCAACTCCGACGAATTCGCGATCGTGCAGAGCGGCCTGACCCGGCCGGAAGATGCGGTGGGGCTGGCCAAGCGCCTGCTGGAAGCCATCTCCGATCCCTATCTGCTCGACGGACATTCCGTGGTGATCGGCGCCTCCATCGGAATCGCGATGGCGCCGGGCGACGGCGACGATTCCGAGAAGCTGCTCAAGAGCGCCGACATGGCGCTGTCGCGGGCCAAGCAGGACGCGCGCGGCACCTTCGCGTTCTTCGAGGCCGCGCTCGATGCGAAGGCGCAGAGCCGCCGCAAGATCGAGGTCGAGCTGCGCGACGCCATCCAGAACGACGTGCTGCGTCCCTATTACCAGCCTCTGATCGACCTGCAGAGCGGCCGCATCACCGGCTTCGAGGCGCTGGTGCGCTGGCCCCATGCCGAGCGCGGCATGGTCTCGCCGGCCGAGTTCATTCCGGTCGCCGAGGACACCGGCCTGATCAATCCGCTCGGCGGCCTGATGCTGCGCCGGGCGTGCCTGGACGCAGCCACCTGGCCGGACGACGTCCGCGTCGCGGTCAATTTGTCGCCGCTGCAGTTCCGCAGCGGCAATCTGCTGTCGATGGTGACGGATGCGCTGAAACATTCCGGCCTGCCGCCGCGCCGGCTCGAGCTCGAGATCACCGAGACGCTGCTGCTGGAGAAGAGCGCGCAGGTGCTGGCGACGCTGCATGCGCTGCGCGCGCTCGGCGTGCGCATCTCCATGGACGATTTCGGCACCGGCTATTCCAGCCTCAGCTACCTGCGCAGCTTCCCGTTCGACAAGATCAAGATCGACCAGTCCTTCGTGCGCGATCTCGGCGCCAACCGCGAGGCGCAGGCGATCATCCGTTCCATCGTCAGCCTCGGCAAGGGCTTAGGGGTCACCATCACCGCCGAAGGCGTCGAGACCGAAGCTGAATTGAGCTGCCTGCGCGCCGAAGGCTGCGACGAGGGCCAGGGCTTTCTGTTCAGCAAAGCCCGGCCCAATGCCGAGATTATCAGCCTGCTGGCCGCGCAGCGCGGCATCGATGGGAATACGGCGCTGGTGGCTTAGAATTTCCCCGCCACGAAACAGGTGTGCTCCCTCGCCCCGTTCTTACGGGGAGAGGTAAAGATCAAGCCGCCCGCAGCCCCGCCAAAAACGTATCCACGCTCTTCATCAGCGCCGAGGCATGCTGGCCTAGCTCGCCCGATGCCACCATCACATTTCCGGCGAGCGCGCGCGACTGGTCCGCAGCCTGGCTGGCGCCGGCGACATTCGCCGAGACATCGGTGGTGCCGGCGGAGGCCTGCTGCACGCTGCGGGCGATCTCGCGTGTCGCCGAACCCTGCTCCTCGACCGCGGCGGCGATGGTGGTGGCGATGCCGCTGATCTCGCGGATGGTGTCGCTGATCCCGGAGATCGCGGTGACGCAATTGCCGGTGGCCGCCTGGATCGCCGAGACCTGGCTCGCGATCTCGTCGGTCGCCTTCGCGGTCTGGCTGGCGAGCCCCTTGACCTCGGCGGCCACGACGGCAAAGCCGCGGCCGGCTTCGCCCGCGCGCGCGGCCTCGATCGTGGCGTTGAGCGCCAGCAGGTTGGTCTGGCTCGCGATCTCGCTGATCAGCCGCAGCACGTCGCCGATGCGCTCGGCCGAGGCCGCGAGGCTCGTGACCATCTCGGTCGTCTCGGTGGCCTTGACCACGGCATTGCTGGCGACCTGGCTGGAATGGGTGACCTGGCGGCCGATCTCGCTGACCGACGAGGCCAGCTCTTCCGTCGCGGCGGCGACCGCATTGACGCTGGTCGAGGCTTCCTCGGAGGCGGTCGCTGCGGCGGAGGCGCGCTGCGAGGTGCCGTTCACACTGGAGGTGATTTCGCCGGCAACGCTCTGCATGCCCTCGGTCGCCTTTGCGACCGCGGCCACCACGCCCTTGACGTCGGCCTCGAAACGATCGGCCATCTGACGTTGCAGGGCCTGCTTCTCGACTTCCGCCTTGGCCTTGTCCGCCTCCTGCGCTTCGCGCAAGGCGCCGGCCTCGAGCATGTTCTGACGGAACACGTCCACGGCCATGGCCATGGTGCCGAGTTCGTCCGGACGCTCGCTGCCGGGAATGGTGACGCTGGTGTCGCCGCTCGACAGCCGGTTCATCACGGCCGTGATTGCGGTCAGCGGCCGCGACAGGCCGCGTCCGAGCAGGAACGCCAGCAGGATGGCGACGGCGAGGATCGCGACCGTGCCGAGGATCAGGTTGCGCTCCGCAGCGGAGAAGGCAGCCTCGTATTCCGTCGTGTCCTTGATGATCTCGAGCACGCCGACCGGCTGGCCCGCATAGTTCTTGATCGGGCCGGCATAGACCGCGACCGGATGGCCGTCGAGCTCGGCCTCGCGCAGCAGCGGCGCGCCGTCGATCGCGGCCTTCAGCTCGTCGGGCCTGGCGACCGCGTTCTCGCCGAAGGTGGAGGACAGCTTGTTGAGGTTCTTGCCGTCGACCGAATAGACCGCAAGGTCGATGCCGAAGCGCTTCTTGGCGCGGTCGACGAATTCCTTGCCGAAGGCGGCGCCGACGTCGACATTGGCGAGGTTCTTGCCGTCGCGCACGATCGTGGTCATGCCGAAGATGCCGAGCGCCTCGCGGCCGGGCTCGACGCCGACGATCTGCCGGCCGGTCTTGAGCGCCTCGACCACGGTGGCGCGGCGCGAGGAGACGTCGTCGCCGAAGGTCTTTGGGGTGTGGACGCGATAGAACGAGATCGCCGGCGGAAGCTGGAAGGTGATCAGCGGGATGCCCTGCGCCTTCAGCGCCTTGTTGGCGTCGCCGAGCAGCACGCCGAGCGCCTCGCGGTCGCCCTTGGCGATGGCGTCGCCGACCGGCGGCAGCGCTGCGATCGCGGCGGACACGGCGAGGGCCGAGCGCCCCTCGTAATCGATCGCTGCGATCACGCTGTCATATTGCAGCTTGAGCTGTTGATCGAGCGCGAGCCGTGTCAGCGCCCGCTGCTGGGTGATCGAGAAGCCGGAGAGGATGGCGCAGGCCACCGCGACGGTGAGTGCGATGGCGAGGATCAGGCGGGCGGCAATCGACTTGATCTTGAACATCAAAAATTCCCAGGCATTTCCAAATCTTGCTTTGGTGGAAAGGTCCCAGAAATTGCTTAACAACAAGGACGACGCGGCCCCCGTGTTTCAACGGAATCGCACCCGTCCTTTTGCATGACTCAATGCAGCGGGCGCATGGAGGCTGTGGTCGTTCGCCGCAAGCGAGACAAGGCGCCGCGGCTCGACTATCGGTTTTCGGCAAGGATCATCTTGCCGACATCCTCGTAATGCGTGTCGCGCGCCTGGATCTGCTGGGCGATCGCGTGCATGTCGCGGAAGCGCCGTTCGAACGGCTGGCTCCGGAACACCGCGGTCGCGCCCGCCATGTGATAGGCGGTGTCGACGACCTTCGCCGATTGATGGATGGTCCAGGTCGCCGCGAGGCGGACCGCGCTGCGATGCGCCGCGCTGAATTCGCCGGTGGCATTGAGGTCGCGCCACATCGCATTTGCAGTGGCATAGAGATAGGCGCGCGCGGCGCGCAAGTTTCCCTCGGTGCGGCCGATCAGGCCCTGGACCGCCCCGTTGTCGCGCATGGCGCCGGCCGCGAGCGACCGGTGTTTCCCGCGCGCCAGCGCGACCGCCGCATCCAGCGTGGCACGCGCGAGGCCCAGCGAGACCGCGGCAAAGCCGAGGCTGAAGCTCGATCCGGTGCCGATCCTGTAGAGCGGGCCCTTCTCGACCAGCGCATGCGGCACGTCGCGGAACGCGGTGAACCGCTCGGGGATGAAGAGGTCGCTCACTTCATACGAGTCGGTGCCGGTGCCGGCGAGCCCGATCGCCTGCCAGACGTCGTGCAGCACGGCGCTCGCGGCCGGAAACAGGATGGTGCGCACCTCCGGCGAGCCGTCTGCGTTTTTGCGCGGCATCCCGTCACCACTGACGATACGGACATGCGCCCCGAGCCAGCTCGCCTGCCGCGAGCCCGAGGCAAAATCCCAGCGCGCCGTGACGCGATAGCCGCCCTCGACGCTGCGGGCCTCATGCGCGATCGCGCCCCAAGCGAGGATACCGGGCGCGGTGTTGAAGATCTCATGCGCGGTGTCGTGGTCGAGCGAGGCCGCGATCATCGCACACACGCTGCACTGGCCGAGGCACCAGGCCGTGGACGCATCCGCCTTCGCGATCTCCTCCAGCATCTGCATGAAGGTTTCGATCGGCGCTTCCGCACCGCCGAGACTCTGCGGCAGCAGCGCGCGATAAAATCCGTTCTCGATGAGGGCGGAGACCACGGCGGGCGTCAGCCGCCGCGTCCTCTCGATCTCGTCGGCCTCGCCCGCGATCAGCGGCGCGAGCGCGCGGGCCCGCGCGACGAGGTCCACTCCGGGAGCTGCGTTCATTGCTGCGTTTCCTCGCCCATTCTGCCGTGAGCGGTGAGATGCGCAGATGGTGGTCTATTTGGCGTAAGCGATCAAGACACCCCGGCCCGCGCCTTCCGTAACCCGGATGGAGCGGAGCGCAATCCGGGGCGACGAACCCGCGATCCCGGATTGCGCCTCGCGCGGATTTGCAGTCGTTCGCGGCGTGGAACCAGCTACCGCTTCACGGGCTCGGTGACCGGCTTTCCCTTCTCGACCACAAATACGTTGAAGGTCTTTGCGGGGGCACTTGCCTTGTTGTTTGCTTCGTGAACCACGCCGGGTTCGTTGTGGTAGGACTGGCCCGCCGTATAGGTCTTGGCTTCACTGCCTTCTTTTCGGCCAACGACCTCGCCTTCGAGAACGGTCGTATATTCGTCGCCGGGATGCGTATGCAGGCCTGTGCCGGAGCCCGGTGGCCACTCGACGATCAGGGAAATCACTTCCTTGTCCGGCTGCCCCGTCAGCGGCTCCTTCTGCAGCGGCGTCATTTTCAGCTTTGGAGGCTCTTGTGCGAAAGCGACAGGAGTCACCATGACGGTTGCGACCAACGCAATCGACGACAACACATGAGTGAGCTTCATCGAGATCTCCCTCAGATTGATGAAAACAAAAAGACAGACGTCAATTTCATGGAAACGCGACCAGACTATTCGTCGCGGTGCCTGTTGCCAAGGCCATCCGGTGCGGGCCCGTCGGTCGTGCTCGCGGGCAAATCGCGTCATGGCAAGTTTTCGCGTCTTCCTCTACGATCCCTCGAGCGAGTTCTGGGAGAATGCCGGGATGCGAACCATCGGCCTGATCGGAGGCATGAGCTGGGAGAGCACCGCGCTCTATTACAAGCTCATCAACGAGCGCGTCCGCGACCGCATGGGCAAGCTGCATTCGGCCCCGCTGCTGATGTATTCCTACGACTTCCAGGGGATCAAGGAGATGCAGTATGCCGGCCGCTGGGACGAGGCGGCGGCAAGCCTTGCGGAGGTCGCGCAGCGCCTTGAAAGCGCCGGCGCGCGGGCGATCGTGCTGTGCACCAACACGATGCACAAGCTGGCGCCCGATATCGTGCCGAAGCTGCGCATTCCCTTCATCCATATCGGCGACGCCACGGCGGAGCGCATCCGGTCCAAAGGCTACCGGCGCGTCGGGCTGCTCGGCACCAAATTCACGATGGAGGAAGACTTCTACATCGACCGGCTGCGCGCCCATGACCTCGACGTCCTGGTGCCTCCCGCAGATGCGCGCGCCGACGTGAACCGCATCATCTACGACGAGCTGTGCCTCGGAAACGTCACCGCTCCGTCACGCCGCCGCTATCAGGAGGTGATGGCCGCGCTCGTCGCCGCCGGTGCCGAGTGCATCATCCTCGGCTGCACCGAGATCACGATGCTGGTCGGCGCGGACGACACGTCGGTCGAAACGTTCGACACGACGGCGATTCACGCCGAGACCGCGGCCGATTTCGCGATTCTGTGATGGCGATGCCGGCTGGGGCCCATGCTGACTCCGTCTGCGCGCAGTGATAGCATGCGTCTCATCGCCGGCCTGCGGGGTAGCTCTCGTGCGCGCACCCGCAAAGAGCCCGTGGGGAGGCAAGTCCAATGAATCCGGGAGCGCTCCATAGGCCGCGCGGTTGCCGCGGGCTTTTCGTGCCTCTCATTCTCGCCGCTGCGATCTGGGCGCCCATGGCATGTGCCGAGGATGTCCAGAAATCGACCGGCAAGGTGGGCCCGGTCTTTTCGGACAGCGGCCCCGATGCCGAGCTCTACGGCGCGGCTGCGGGTTATTCGGTCGGCACGCGCGGGACCACCACGCAGCTCGACAAGCTCGTCGGCGTCTACAGCCATTTCGGCGAGGTCTACCCGTCGCGCCCGGTCGTTCGCGCGACGACGCCCTGGCAGTTCAAGCGCGCCCCGGAGCCTGAGATCGCCTACAGCTTCGGCACGGAACGGCTGACCATCGCGGACTACCTCAAGCGCAACCCGGCGACGGGGCTTCTGATCGCCCGGGACGACACCATCCTGTACGAGCACTATCAATATGCGCGGACCGACCACGACCGCTTCCTGTCGCAGTCCATGGCCAAGACGCTGGTCGGCATGCTGGTCGGGATCGCGGTCTCGGAGGGACGGATCAAGTCGATCGACGACCCCGTCTCGACCTACGTCTCCGGCCTTGCAGGAACGGAGTATGGAAACACGTCCATCCGGGCCCTGCTGAACATGTCCTCGGGCGTCGCGTTCTCGGAGGTCTATGATGGGCAGGATGACATCGCCAAGCTCGGGCGAGCCCTGTTCGTCGACGAGCCCAGGGATCCCGCGGCGGTCGTCGCGCAGTTCAACACCCGCACCGCGCCGCCCGGCACCAAATGGCACTATGCGAGCGTGGAAACCGAGATCCTCGGCCTGGTCCTGCGCGCCGCCACGGGCACGCCGGTGGCCGACTATCTTCACGACCGGATATGGAATGCCATCGGCACCGAAGCGGATGCCTCATGGGCGATCGACGGCACCGGGCAGGAGATTGCGTTCTGCTGCTTCAACGCGACCTTGCGCGACTATGCGCGCGTTGCCCGGTTGCTCGCCCATGACGGCAGCTGGGAAGGGCGCCAACTGATCCCCCGGCAATGGCTGCTGGATGCCACGACCGTCAGGCCGGACGATGGTCATCTCGCGCCGCGCGTGGCCACGCCCTATTTCGGCTACGGCTATCAGGTCTGGCTCCTCCCCGGCGAGCAGCGCAGATTTGCCCTGATCGGCATCCGCGGCCAGCTCATCCTGGTCGACCCGGCTTCGAAGCTCGTCATGGTGCACACCGCCGTTCGCCAGAAGCCGTCCGAGCCGGGCGCCCTCAGGGAGCCGCTCGCGCTGTGGACCGCCGTGCTGCACCAGCTCGGGCAATGATGATTTGAGCCCTTTGAGCGTCATAGCGGGTGGACTTGCCGACCCGGCGACCAGCCGGTGGCCGGCCCGAAAGCCGTACCCGCATTGAACCTGCCCGGCTTCCGGCCGCACCAACGTCGCGGATGTCCCCGAAAGACCCGCGGCGAAGGAGCGCGCGATGAAGGCCCTGAAAGCATCGATCCGTGTCGCGGTCACCGCGCTCGCCTTGAGCCTGTCGCTCGCCGCGCCGTCCTTCGCAGAGGACGATGAAGCCGGCATCGCCACCCGGCAGATGAAGGAGCTCTATCGGGCCGGGAAGTACGCCGAAGCGCTGCCGCTCGCCCAGAAGGCGCTCGCCCTTCGCGAGAAGGAATTCGGCTCCGACGATGCCAATGTCGCGATGCCGCTGAACGATCTCGGCACCATCCACTATAATCTCGGCCAGTACGCCGTTGCCGAGCCGCTGTACACGCGCGCACTGGCCATAAGGGAGAAGACGCTCGGTCCGGATCATGCGGAAGTCGCCATGGTCTTGAACAATCTGGGCGATCTCTACCGCGCGGAAGAGCGTTACGCGGAAGCCGAGCCGCTGCTGAAGCGATCGATCGCCATCGACGAGAAAACGCTCGGCCCCAACGATCCGGCAATCGTATTGCCGTTGAGCAATCTCGGTGCCCTCTACAGCAGCCAGGGCCGGTACGATCAGGCCGAGTCGCTGTTCAAGCGGGGCCTCGCCGTGCTGCGGAAAGCGCTCGGCCCGGACGATCCCGAAGCCACCGTGCTGATGAACAATTTGGCCGATACCTACATCAATCTGCATCGCTATGCCGATGCCGAAAAGCTCTTGAAGCGGTCGATGGTGGTGACGGAGAAGGCGTTCGGTCCCGATCATGCCGACATCGCACAGGCGCTCAACAATCTGGCTGCGCTCTATGCGCGTCAGGGGCGTAACGCCGAGGCCGAGCGGCTGTTCAAGCGGTCGGCGGCCACTTTCGAGAAAACCCTCGGTCCCAATCATCCGGATCTCGCTGGTGTTCTGGACAACCTCGCCGGTCTCTACAGGGATCAGGGCCGCTATGCCGATGCCCAGCAGGTCATGAGGCGATCGATGGCCATTCGCGGCAAGACGAGGCCGATCTGAACGGGCCAGTCGAGATGTCCTTCGCGTGAGGATCATCGCGGATTGGGGGCGCCATGACGAAGCATGCAGGACTGCTCAAGATTGTCGCCGCCCTGACGTGGCTCGGATTGTCTGCCGCAACGGCGGCCGGCGGCCCATCGAAGGACATGTGGAGCGGCGCCTGGACGTTCGAGATGGACCGCCAGGACCGGCCATGGCTCGCCTTTTCCGACCCGCAAGGCAAGACGGTCTTCCGCATCGGCTGCGGTACGCATTTCGAGCTGGATGCGGTCTATCCGGGAGACGCACCGAAACAGGAGCACACCGGGGCCTCGATCACGATCGGCAGCGGCAAGACGCAGATGGATTTTGCAGGCTTCACATACGCCGGTCCCGACTCTTTCCCGCCTGACACCTCGATGTTCAACCAGCCGG
>Ga0209564_1002982_pt1 | contig 12160 bp, 13 predicted proteins | sample AraplaCol_mMF_r2_FD_184272 | JGI IMG/M metagenome (GOLD analysis project Ga0209564, IMG submission 184272) | Arabidopsis root microbial communities from North Carolina, USA - plate scrape MF_Col_mMF_r2 (SPAdes) (version 3) | ecosystem: Host-associated > Plants > Roots > Endosphere | place: USA... | reverse complement strand
CGGCGAAAGTTGTCCCGCAAGACGGGCCCACCTTTGTGGGCCTTTTGCGCTTGGATTTCCAACGAAAGCGACCGTCCTGTCGCTCAAGAGCAGATCTTCTACGTGCAGGTGGAATTGATAACATGATGGGGCACGTCGACGATGACGGGGGCACGCCTAGGCGCGGTACTCGCGATCGCGATGTTATCAATTCCGTAGAGACGAAATTCAACATACATATTGTTGAGAAAATATGGCTCCTAACTGACACTCTGGGCTTTGCGTCTGAAAGATTCCCAATGATTGATCGGCCCCCTATCGGGCAAGTGATTCGCGCAGCGCGCCTGCATCTTGGCCACACGCAGGCCAAGTTCGCGGTTCTGTGTAACATCACGCCTCAGTACCTGTCCCTGCTGGAACTGGGTGAGGTCAACGTGTCGCTTGATACGCTACTGATGATCAGCGAGGCACTTGGCGAGCCACTGTCTTCGCTGCTGGCGAAGGCAGAAGCAATGGCTGCAAGCGGGGAGGCATCTCCAGCGCTGCGCGGGTCACGATCAGGAAAGCAGGGGGCGACTGCGCTGAAACTGGCGAAAAAGAGCGGGGCGGTTCGGCCGGCGTCGCTGAAGGGGGACTCGGGCACCGATACTTCGAAGGGGGCTCCTCGTACGCCGACCGCGCGCACTTCAACGCGTCGGGCTGGGGGCAAGGCGATGCAAGGCAGCGGTGAGGCGGGTGCAAGCGATTCGGGCGACGCGAAGCGGACTACCTCGGGGCGGCCTGGAAAACGAAAAACTGACGAATAATAGTTTTTATAAATTAAAGAATAAAGTTAATAGCTGAAATTCAATCGTGACGCAGGCGCATGCTAACGCATCAGTCGTGGCGCCGCTCAAGTCCTCGACGATGAAAGTTTGTTGGGCTGTTTGCTATTACAACGACCCCTCCGCGCCAAGATGAGTCACATCCATGTACATGGCGTCGCGGAGGTCAAACGCTTCGGAATACCGTGCTCTCTACTGGTCGCCGTACTTCCACGCGGCAGCCGGAATGGTCACATCTCCCAAGGAACTGGACCGTGCTATTCGACTCGGCTCGTTGCAGCAATGCATTCAGCTCACGGACAGTCATCGGCGCTCTCGCTGGTCGCCCCATCTCTCGCGCCAAGCGGGCTATGCACGCTCGCCACTTTTTCCGAAGCACCACTCGGAGGTAGTTGACCTAGATCGCGAGAACCATTGCACGTCGAATTCAATGTAAATATTGAAATCGAACCATACCATAAACGGTTGACGGGTAACCGGATTTTGCGGTCGCGTGCATGTCCGAGTCTCGATACTCGCCGTGTTCCGCGTGAGCGCGAGGAGGAACCATTGTAGGGAACCCGTAGCAGACCGATTGCTCCGGTCGGACGCCTGCCGCCTATGGTTATTGCCAACGCCTCAATCTCAGTCGAAGGTGGCGGGCGACTTTGTCGTAGGGGCAGGGTGTAGGGGAAGCGGCGACGTGTCCTTGGAGCTAACAAGAAGGAGCGTGAGCAATGCAGCTACGGCTGCGATTCCTGTTGCGACAAGCAACACAGATGCAAAGCCCGAGGCGAAGCTCAGACGTGCAATGTCGAGAATCTTTTCATGTGCGTTTTCTGGCATTCCTGCTACGAGACCCGCCACGTCACCCGCGACAATGCGGGACACCATTGCAGTGCTGCTTCCGTCCACAATATTTGTCAGGCCTGCTGCCGACGCGGCCTTCACGAAATGAAGCTGGGTTCCGTTCGTCAGAATTGTGCCTAATCCTGTGATTCCGGTGACAAGCCCCACAAATCGCAGCGTACCGCTGATGCCTGACGCCATTCCGCCTCGTTCCGGCGGAATAACGCTCATCGATACCTTCGCAGTTTCTCCATTCAGCATGCCAGCGCCACAGCCGGTGACGAACATGCCGATAGCGACGACTTCGATCGGCAGATGTGTATTGACCATGAGGGCGGTGACAAGGTTGCCAGCCATGACGATGACAAGACCAGTCGTCAGAAGCGCTCTTCCCGAGATTCTTGTCGCGAGCGCGGCTGCAATCCGGGGAAAGAAGAACAGCGGAAGCGCAAAAGGTAACATGCTAATGCCCGCCATAGCGGGACTAAGCGCAAAGTTGTTCTGGAGATAGAGCGGCAGATAGGTCATCATGACCTGCGCTGAGGACGCAAAGCCGAGCATGGCAAAGCTGCTGCCGAGGAACGTCCGTTTGCGGAAAAGAGCGAAGTCCACCATCGGACGCTGCTGCACAAGTTCAGCTACGACATACAGTCCGAACAGTAGAGATGCTGTGGCCAGCTTCATAATGGTCAGGCGACTCGTCCATCCATCCGCGTTTGCGTCGATCAGCGCCCATACCAAGGCGAACAAGCCGGTACCGAAAAGTATCATGCCGGGTACGTCCAGCCTCTGCGTGTCTGGGTCGTTTGACTCGTCGACAGACGTGACAGCGAGTGCGATGAGGGCCACTCCTACTGGAACGTTGACGAGGAACGCCCACCTCCAGCCCAATGCAGTGGTGATCACTCCACCAACCAAAGGACCCACGGCCACGGCGACTCCGATGACAGTGCCCCAAAAGGCAAAGGCCTTTGCGCGGCTGGCACCACGAAATGCGTGTCCCAGCGCAGCCAGCGCTGCACTGAGCTGGACTGCCGCGCCGACACCTTGTAGGGCGCGCGAGGCATTTAGAATGAGAGATGAAGGCGCGAGTCCGCAAAGGAAAGAGGCAACGGTGAAGGTCACCAGACCAAGAATCAACATCCGTCGACGGCCGAAGCGATCTGCCAGCGCACCAGCGGGCATCAGCAGGGCCGCAAAGGTCAGGACGTAGGCACTGATTACCCATTCGATATCGGAAAACGCCGCGTTGAGGTTGCGTGCGATTGCTGGCAGGGAAACAGCAACGATATTCGAGTCCAGCATAATCATGAAAGAGACGCCGGAGAGGCAGAGTAACATTCGGGCAGCGCGCCCGCTCACCCAACGCTCCCGTCGTTCCCGTGCGATTCGCGCCGCGTTATCGTTTTGAGTCGACGACGCTGTCGATGTAGTCTCATCGTTCATGAAGTGCTCTTTCGAAGTTACTTTTCTGGTCTGGTCTGGTCTGGTCTGGTCTGGTCTGGCGCTGCCAGCTGCCTGTGAGCCGGATTGCGTACGGTTGCTTCCTATCGCGCCTAGCGGACCTTGTGCTGATAGACGAGAAGTTTGATGTAAGCGGCCGAGAGAAGCGGCGTCGCAATGCCTGCCTCCCCTGCGTGGCGCACGAGGGCGCCAATAATTTCTTCCACCTCGACTGGTCGGCCACGCTGCACGTCTCGGAACATGGACGATACGAACGGCGACCCTTTGGCGGTAAGTTGCTCGCGCGTAAGGTGTAGGAACGTGTCCGATGGAGGCTCGCCAACGACCTTCACAATGGTGACGATCTCTTCTAGCAGTTGGAGAGCGAACGACGCTCCACCCGTGCAGGCTTCAATCTCCCCAACCGTTCCGCCCGTCAGGCATGTAATGGCGCCGACTGACGCGAGCAGAATCCACTTTTCCCACATCTCGCGACCAATGACACGCGACAGGCGGGCACCGATATTCGCGTCCCGGAAGAAGGCATCCAGAGCCTCGATCCGAGATGTAACGCCGCCGTCGAGTTCTCCGAAGGCGAAGTCCTGCATCGGCGAAAGTTGCACGATGCGCCCGTCGTCCTCAAGCACCGTCGCTACCTTCAGCGTGCAACCGACCAGGTTGTGCTTCGTGAAGCGCCGGGCGAGAGTTTCCATATGACCCATACCGTTGAGAACGGGCAAAATCATGGTTTCTGGGCCGACCGCCGGTGCAATGTCTTCCAGGACGTTGGCCAGCTGGTATCCCTTCACAGCGAGCAGGACGGCATCGTAGGGCTGTGCAATCTCACCTGCTGTCACGAGCGTTGGATACAACGTCGCGTCGCCGTGCGCGCTCTGGATACGTAGCCCCGTTTCGCGCAACTGTAACGCTCGCGTCGGTCTAACCAGAAAGGTGATGTCACGCCCGGCTTGTGCCAGTCGGGCGCCGAGATATCCACCGGTGGAGCCTGCTCCAACTATCAATAAACGCATAACGCTTTTTGTCCTCATTTGATGAAACTGGTAAGCGCAGCTTTGCGGTGATACGCAGGTCCAACGCCGGACGGCAACGCAAAACGCTGGGTCGTCTCAGGCATCAGAGGCTGCCTCGAGTCACAGCACCTGCCGGCGCCGACGTCGCACCGCAGTCATTTAGATTACGCTTGTTATCATTAATTCTAGAGCGATATGATGATGGGCGCAATCATAAGATTTTCGAAAGGATTCGACGTTCGGCATGCGCGACCGTGGGCTCGGCGCCAATCAACAGCGCTCGGGATGGCATCAGCTGTGTCTCGTGACTCAACTCATCAAGTGCAAGGAATTCGGATATGACCAGAGTTACCAAAGAAGCCGCGGAGGCAAACAAGAGGGGTTTGGTGGACGCCGCTGGCCGTCTTTTTCGGGAAAAAGGCCTTGATGGCGTCGGGGTAGCGGAGATTGCCCGATCTGCGGGTTTAACGCATGGCGCCATCTATTCGGGATTCGCCGGCAAAAGTGATTTGGCCGTCGCGGCGCTGAGGCGAGGGCGTGAAGCTGGGGCAGAGCGCCGAACGAAGGCCTTAGGGAACGAGCCGGATGTCAATGCGCTGTTGAGGCACTATGTCTCAAAGCGTCAGCGTGACGATCGTATTAATTGTTGCCCCCTCCTTGCCTCCGCGAGCGAAGCTGCCCGCCAGGACAGTATCTACCGCAAAGAGTTTTCAGAGACATTTCTCGAACTCGTCTCTGCTTTGCAAGCTGCGATGGAGCGAGAGGACACAAAAGATGCGCATCGAAAAGCTCTCGCCGTTGCAGCCGGGATGATCGGTGCGGTGGCGATGGCGCGAGTCCTTGATGGGCAGTTATCTGACGAGCTACTGGAAGCTGCGCGCGCGAGCTTCGTCGAATTCGCAGAGCCTTAAACGCGCGCTTCCGCGTCAGCGGCGTTTCTCGTCTTTAAAGCGCAGATTTATAGCGAGTAGCCATTCGACGATAACCAACCTCCGGATACATGGGAACAGTTAGTGCGGAAGCGAGACGAATTTTCGGCGCTGTTCGTGCCGAATTCCCATTTCAATAATCCGATGGTTTCTGGGTCTGTCGAGTTCGGTTCTTTCGCGCGGCGCACAATTCGAGTTATGCAACATTCTCACTAACGCCTTTTAGTGATTCTGTTCAAAGCGCTCTCGCGTAAGTTTGAGCAAGTTGCGCGAGACCGCAGGGTGCCTCCGGATGTGTCCATGTGGCGCCAACAGGGGGTGCGCGAAGGCGAGTGCCGTAGGGGCGGGGATATCGCGAGGGGATTGGCTTGGTTTTCGGGCTATTTTCCGGTTTGGAGCTTCAAACTCTGGCGCGTCTGGTGCGTTGCCGGTTACGGTCCCCTCTGCTTCCGTTGATACCGTGCCGCGACATACAACGCGCCATACTCTCACAGATTTCTTTTCGAAATTGGCGCAAATCTGCCGGGATGCTTGGCGCGTCCTCCGCCGGTGCGGATGCGCCACTTGCTGGACCTCAGTCGCATCTAACTCCACTCGTGCATACGCCGCGCTATCTATCGAACTGTCAGTTGGACGTTTCCCGGATGCTTGTCCGCGGTCTGCGGTACTCGGTCTCCTTCCCTGCAATGTTGTCTTGCGATTCGAGCGATGTTCGGTTTCTAAAGTTTTCTCCGCCTTGGCCGATATCAAAGCGCAGTCGTCATGTGGGTCTACGTCTGCAGTAACGATTGTAAACAACAGGAGCAGTAGTCCAAGGGCTGATGCAATCGCAAGGAAAGTGACGAGGAGCCAAGGGTGCGGCGATGCAAGCGTCCCATCGGAGGCTCGTATTGCGGCAAAAAACGTATAAGTGAGAAGCGATGGCGCAAGAACCGATAAAAAGCCAAACCTTTCAATCAACCTCAAGAGCAGCCGTTGTTTGCCGGAACTATCAGGCGGCGTTACTTTTATGGTGGTCGCTGCGGATCGACGCATGGATAACCCCGGATACACAAGAAAAGATACATCATGTAGCAAAGCGTTTTAGCGCAGAAGCAAAGCGCATTTTCGGCATCGTTCTTGCCGGATTTTCCATCTCAGCAATCCTATGGTTTTTGGGTATGGTGGATCCGGTGCACTGGCGCGACGCACGAATTGAGTTTTTCAACACGCTCACGATTACAGAAAGAAGTCTGATTTTCCTTGGAATTTTTCTCGGTGTAGTTGCGCTGGGTTGTTCGTTTTGCAGATTTCTTGGCGACATCAGGGATTTGTTCCTCGTAAGAGCCGTGGAGTACGCCCAACATGCGGTTCTGGTCGGCGCCGGTGCATTGACGTTCTTTGACCTTAACCTCACTTTGTCCGGCACGCCGGTTTTCGACGTGAAGACCTTCAGCATTTATGTCGGCACGGGCGTGCTGCTTGCCTTGTTGCGATCAATAATACGTTTCATGCGGAAATCCTTTGATGGGCAAGTATTTCCCCCACTCGTGCTTGCAACCATTGTTTTTCCGCTCGCATACATTTCGTACCCGTGGCTGAGCGAAACGGTATCGTCCATCACCAAATCGAACGACGAAGCGCTTGCCAAGGTTGCGACGCACGTTACTCACCCGGGCCGGTGAAGATTGGTGCTGGGCAATTGTGCGAGCCCTTGACGGGCAGTTATCCGATGAGCTACTGGATGCCGCGCGCGCTAGCCTCGTCGAATTCGCAGAGCCTTGAACGCGCGTTTCCACGTCAGCTGGGCGCGTTTAGTGCTTAGGGCGCAGCATCAGGATTTGGCTCACTGGCGTGACCCACGAATTGAGTTTTGCAACATTCTCGAAATCATAAAGAAGTCTGATTCTCCTTGAATTTTTCTCGGAGAAGTTGCGCTCGGCTGGCTCTACCAATTTGGCGACGCAGGACACGTTTCTAAAGAAAGGCAGGCGGCGTATCAACACCGTCAGAACGGAACTTCCGCCATCGCCCAGAATAGTTCCTCCCGCTGCCGTTGTGGTATGTGCGGTCCTTCAAGAATCGGCATGGAACGGACCTCAGAAATTCGACGGCTATGCGGATGCTGCTTTTGGAAGTCTTTGGAATCGAGAGCAATTTCCTCGGGTGGGTCGTCGGCGAGGTAGTCCAGTTCGTCAAACGAACGCATATAGCGTCCGAAGTCGGTGACGGGATTCCACGGGTACCGTCGTCGCGTGCGAGCTGGTCACGGTGCTGTAGCCAATCATCCGGTAGTCGTACAGCGAGACAGTGCCGCTCCGCAGAGCGGTTCCAAAGAGATTTGGGCAACGATTTGTAGTCGATAAGAAAGCAGCCATTGCTGAAGCTGGATTTAGCGCGGATGTGGTCGATTGCCGTCGTCGTCCGGTCAGTCTCGTGCAAAACTCGTGTTTCGTTCGGTTTTGGTGGCCGTAGGCGGCAGGTGAACATCGAATAGACGGTCTCTGCGGAAACATCATGAACCATGTCGCGAGGCATCGTCCGCATCATCAATTTGATGGTGCGGACGGCGAGAGTCCGGTCAGCGTGAGTCAAAATCAGTCTGCGCAGCTACCCCTGCGACCCGAATCTGCATGGACAGATTTGTGCACCATCAAGTTAGCGGTCTAGAAGGGGATGTCATCCAGCCATTCGGTGTCGCCCGACCGCTCTGGCGTGTCGGTGTCGGGTACGGTCGGCGGCTCATGCGAGGCATCGGCTTCCGATGTGTCGCCACCTTCGGTCACAGTTATTATCCGCATCGCGACGATGGGAAGCTGGAATGCATTCTTCTCGCTGTCAGGCAATGGCTCGTAGGCGAACGGGGAAGGGGATTGTGCGCTCATCTCGTGCACCCAGATTTCCTCTTCAAGAGCTTCTGTAGCGCGAATCATATCGAGAGCAACACAGTCCTCGAACATATATAGGACGAGGTAGCGAGACATCAAATGCGATATGCGTAGTTCCTGGGTTGCTATAAGAACCTTCTTGTCTCGTAGCTCCAGACAAGCCGCCCCCTCGCCGCCTTCATTTCTCACAACGATCACACTCGGTGACTCCGTTGTCGCTGGCACTGCGGCTGATGTAACTCCCAAGAGTGGTACGACAAGACATCCATCTTCGCCGAGTAGGCCAGAGGCAACGTCCGACCGATTCAAGATTTCCGAGATAGTCGTGCGATAGCTCGAAGGGGCACCAGAACGTTGACAGTCATCCAGAATCTGCTGGACCAGGTTGTAGTTTAGGACGTCTTGGTCGAGGAGTACGGTTACGACGTTCGCTTTTGCGTCTGAAGAAGAGTTCACTGATTTTTCGCCCGTAAGCAGTATTCAGGTGGTTAATTGGATAGATACTCGATATGTAGCGCTGGGTTTTATTCGAAATCCGGAGCAGACATCGTTCGTTTGATAGAGATTGTTGGAAAATTATGTATAAAACAAGTGGTAATGGAAAATATCCAATTACTTATACTTGTCTAGATGTTTGGCCACTCCTGATATTGCGTCGAGACTGAAGAGAAAAGGGCGAGCAGTTAATGGGCGCCTAGGCTAATTGTTTCTTGGGGAAATGGTTGTAGTGCCTAATAGAATTTAAACGTTGATTTATACGAGGTTGGCCGTTAATCTGTTTCTCATTGAATTGCAGATCATGGATTAACGAAGATGAACGTTGTCAATACAGTACCTAAGGTTTCTGGTATTCCTCTCGGAATCATCTCGCCAGCTTCGGAATTTCGGGACTTGCGAATCAGAGGTCTTGTTCTCGAGCAGGTAGTGAAATGCGACCCTCTGCCATATGCAAAGGCTCGCCGTGCAGTTTTCGATGTGTGCCTGGTTGGGACGAGTACCGACCCGCTGCTTATGTTCCTGTGCCAGATAGACTCCTCGGCCCGGTAGCGGTACGGAACATTGAAAAGATGCGTTGTTCCATTACTCAGCGCCACGGAAACCGAACCGTCGGCTTTCCAGTTGTCTACCGCTTCCCAGACGGTGGGCTCTGCCGGATTCGCTAGCCAGATTAGCTTTCCGAAGGGGGTACGACGCTTGCTTTTGAAGTTGAAGAGTTCATCAGTTTTTTGCTCGGAGTCGCATTCAGGTGGTTGTATGAGTTGATATCTGATATGTCGCGCGGGTTTAATCACCGATTGCAGAGCAGACTGCGCGGCGCCAATCATCTTGGCCGGCGTGTTGCCTCACGAAGGAATATTACGCGCCGGAATGCTGCGCCGGATGGCCGAGCCCGCCCCTGTGCGCCGCTTGCGCTGCCCATCGATGTGCGCACGCGCATTGACCAGCATGCGATCGATGGTCGACGGTCAGCAACGCGCTCGAAGCTTCCTACAATTCCACCGCTGAATTTTTAGGCGAGCGTACGAGTGGAGTCGATGCATGTGTGACGCCTGCGGCGACCTCGCTAAAAACACGCGCAGTAACAAGTCGATAGTGTCAGGAACCGTGATTTCGAAGGTCTCTCCTTTCTAGGTGACTGACTACCCGCATTTTCGGCGTGACGTTCGCAGTGGCTGCCGCTGTCATCCCAGTAAGTAGTCGGGAGCGTCACCCCTTTCGGAATCACCGCTTGTTTCAGAAGAGGTCAACGGCTGCATTTTCAGCTTGCTGCCGTAGCGCGCTTTCTCGGCAACTTGTCGGAACGGTTCACGCGCTATCCGCTGGTCTCTGCTATGTGCGAGGACAGCGCCGCCTGCACTGGGTCTCTAGGTCAGAATTCTTTGTCTCTCGCACTACAGCAGGCCAGATTTGTTTGTTCTTCACTCGGCCTCGACTTGATGGAATAAGGCTTTCAAGCCAATGCGAATTATCGCGGTAGTTGTCGGTACTCTTATCTCGGAACGATTGGAGTATCTGAGACGAAATCGCCTCCGTATCGGTCGGCTTAAAAAAGGTCAATTAAAACATGTGGCTACGATTCAGGCCAGATTTGTTTGTATGCCCAAATCAGCAGTTTCGATGGGGCTAGGCCAGATTTGTTTGTCTTATTCCGTCAGGACAGGTTTGTATGTCTCGGGACAGCTTTCGTTTGTCACTGACCACCGTTAGCGCCCCTTTACCCGCCACACAACTAATTTGCAAATACCCGTCATACGCGTAAAATACATTTACCTGCCAGACAGGTGACCCATACAGGCATCCCGCGATGAAACGCACCTTGCTCAATCCGCACCAGCTTGGCCAGATCCTGCGCACTGCAAGGCGGGCGAAAGGGCTTTCGCAGGCTCAGGCCGCGTCGCGGGTGGGCTTGAGCCAAAGCCGGCTCTCGGCGATGGAGCTCAATCCCGACTCGATCACATCGGAGCAGCTTTTCGCGTTGCTGGCCATGTACGGCCTCGAGCTGAGCGTGCAGACGCGGGCCGCCAGCGCGGCGCCGGGCCAGGAGGACTGGTAGCCATGGGCCGTCCGTCTCATGCGCGCGCGCTTTCGGTGTGGACGAATGGTCTGCGCGTGGGCACGTGGCGCATTCCATCGCGCGGCGACATGGAGTTTCAGTACGACCGCGACTGGATGGCCTCGCCTGCCGGGAGGCCGCTGTCGCTTTCGCTGCCGTTCGGGATCGACGATGCGCCGTTGCGCGGCGAGCGCGTGCGCAACTACTTCGACAACCTGCTGCCTGACAGCGAGCCGATCCGCCGGCGTCTTGCCACGCGTTTCCGGACGGCCACGGCCGACGCTTTCGACCTGCTCGAAGCGATTGGCCGCGATTGCGTGGGCGCGGCGCAACTGCTTGCCGAGGATGCGCAGCCGGAGGGATTCGACCGTATCGAAGGCACGCCGATGTCGGATGACGAGATTGGGGAGATGCTTGCGCGCACGGTGGCGTCGGGCGGTCCGGGGGCGGGGCGGGACGACGAATACGACGACTTTCGTATCTCGCTTGCGGGCGCGCAGGAAAAGACTGCGTTTCTGTGGCACAGGAAAAAGTGGATGCGCCCTCACGGCGCGACGCCCACGACGCACATCTTCAAGTTGCCGTTAGGACTCGTCGGCAACAAGAAGGCTGACTGGACGACGTCCGTTGAAAACGAGTGGCTCTGTCTCGCGCTGTTCCGGGCGTTCGGCTTGCCCGCGCCGAATGCCGACATCCTGCGGTTTGGCGAGCAGAAGGTGCTGGCTGTGGAACGCTTTGACCGCCGGCTTCATCCGTCGAAGCAATGGATCTTGCGTCTGCCGCAGGAAGATTTCTGCCAGGTGCTTGGCAAGCCGTCGCATCAGCGCTATGAAGCGGATGGCGGTCCTGGCATGATCGACATTGCGGGCGTGCTGCGTCAGTCGGAGCGGCCCGACGCCGACCTCGAGACCTTTCTGAGCGCGCAGATTCTGTTCTGGATGCTTGCCGCGCCGGACGGTCACGCGAAGAACTTCAGCATTCATTTGCTGCCGGGCGGGCGTTATGCGCTGACGCCGCTGTACGACATCATGTCGATCTGGCCGGTTGAAGGTGACGGCGGCAATCAATGGTCGTGGCATAAGGCGAAGCTTGCGATGGCGGTGGCCGGTAAGAACCGGCACTATCTGATGAAGGACATCCAGCGACGCAATTTCAATGCGATGGCGTCGCGGTGTTTCTATGGTCCTGACGCTGAGTCGCTGATGGGTCGATTGATCGATGCAACGCCGGGGGCAATTGAAACGGTCGCGGCGGCGTTGCCAAAAGGTTTTCCTGAGCGCGTGGCGCAACGTATCTTCGACGGATTGCGGATGTCAGCGGGGCGGTTGGCGGCGATGCCGCCGGGGATTTGAATGCGGTGGCTCGCGGGTTTTGAATTGAAGTGGTGCTTATTGGTTGGTGCTTATCGCGGCGCGAGGGCGTACACACAGCTTGCCGCTGGAGGTCTTCGTGGTTCGCGTGGCGCTGTTTGGTGTGCTCGTCTTTGCTTTGGCATCCGCGTGACGTTAGCGTGCTTTAGGCGTCGTCCCTGTGCGCTTGCCTTTGCGCTGGCATCCGCGATTCGTTAGCGTGCTTCAGGCGTCGCCCCTGTGCGGGGCGGCACCTACTTTTCTTTGCCGCCGCAAAGAAAAGTAGGCAAAAGAAAGCGGCTCACACCGCCAGCGCTAATTCTTGCCTGAGGGCCCCCAAAGGTTCTTACGCTTCA
>Ga0209564_1002979_pt1 | contig 12165 bp, 10 predicted proteins | sample AraplaCol_mMF_r2_FD_184272 | JGI IMG/M metagenome (GOLD analysis project Ga0209564, IMG submission 184272) | Arabidopsis root microbial communities from North Carolina, USA - plate scrape MF_Col_mMF_r2 (SPAdes) (version 3) | ecosystem: Host-associated > Plants > Roots > Endosphere | place: USA... | reverse complement strand
GCGAGATCGAGACGATCAGCCGCGCCATCGCATAGCGCAGCGACTGGAGCGCATCGGCGCCATAGACGCCGACCGAGATCATCGCGACTTCGAGGAACAGCGCATAGCTGACCAGCTGCGGCCAGCGCGTCTGCACCGGCGGCAGGGTGATGCCGATCTGGTGCGCGCGGAGCATCCAGCCGAGCTCGCCCGACACCGCCAGCAGCAGGATGTCGAGAAAGCCGAGCAGCAGCACGGCATTGGGCACGTAATGCTTGAAGAGCCGGATCATGATCATCCGCTTTAAGGCGGAAGTGTAAACAAATCCGACATGACGGTGGGCGGGAGGCCGTGTGGAAAAATCCCGGGACGATCCGAAACCGCGGCGCAATCCAAGTGTTTGACCGGCGCGGCAATTCGCCGCATTGCAATATCTTCAGGAGGTCCGAAGCACATGCCGGATTCGAATCCGATCGTCCCAGTCATCCTGTCGGGAGGATCAGGTACCCGACTCTGGCCGATGTCGCGGGCCGAGAAACCCAAGCAGCTGCTGTCGCTCACCGCCGAGGAGACGATGCTCCAGCTCACCGCGCGGCGCGCGGCGGGCGAGCGATTCGGGGCGCCGATCGTCGTCGCCAACGCGCATCATGCCGACATGGTCGAGGAGCAGCTCGCCGCCGCTGACAGCACCGCGCGGGCGCTGGTGCTCGAGCCGATGGGGCGCAACACCGCGCCGGCGATCGCGCTTGCCGCCATCGCCGCGGGCGGCGGGGCTGAGCCGCTGCTGGTGATGCCCTCGGACCACGTCATCGCCGATGTCGACGCCTTCCACGCCGCGATCCAGGCGGCGCTGCCGCTGGTGCGCGACGGCTGGCTGGTCACCTTCGGCATCACCCCCGATTCGCCCGAGACCGGCTATGGCTGGATCAAGGTGGGCGACGCGATCGCCGAGGGCGTGCACCGGGTCGAGCGCTTCGTCGAGAAGCCGCCGCGCGACAAGGCCGAGGCGATGCTCGCCCAGGGTGGGCACACCTGGAACGGCGGCATCTTCCTGTTCCGCGCGGACATCTATCTGGGGGCCCTGGCCAGCTATGCGCCCGAGATGCTCGCCGCCGCCCAGGCATCGATGGAGAAGGGCCGGCGCGAAGGCGCGAGGATCTGGCCCGATGCCGACAGCTTCGCCGCCAGCCCCTCGGACTCGATCGACTATGCGGTGATGGAAAAGGCGCCGCGCGTGGCGGTGGTGCCGGTGACGATGGGCTGGAGCGACGTCGGCAGCTGGGACGCGCTGCATGCGATCAGCCATGCCGATGCCGGCGGCAATGTCGTGCGCGGCGACGCAGTGGTGATCGAGAGCAGCAACTGCCTGGTCCGCGCCGAATCCGGCAAGCGCGTGGCGCTGGTCGGCGTCGAGGACCTGATCGTGGTCGCGTCGGGCGACGACATCCTCGTCCTACCGCGCGGGCGCAGCCAGGAAGTGAAGAAGATCATCGAGGCGATGCAGAAGGACGGCTGAGCCGGCTAGGCGGCCGCGCGCCTTGCCTCCAGCGCGGCGAAGACCGGGGCGAGATAGTGTTCGGCGGTGGCGCGCAGCCCGGCATCGGCCTCGCGCTGCTTGCTCCCGCCATCGGCTTGGAAGCGTGTCCCGGGCGCCTTGGAGTGGCTCCCCGCCATTGCTGCCATTGCGGTCTGTGCCGCTGTATCGGGTGTGATGCCGAAATGGGGGAGGATGCGGCTGAAGAACGCCTCGGGCAGCTCGGCATAGTTGACCAGCAGGCCGTCTCCCCGGCCATGCTCGATCACCGCGCCGCAGGTCCGCTCGAGCACGCTGGCGATGAAATCGCGTTCGGGAAGCTGTGCCTCCTCGGGGCCGAAGCCGAACCATTCGAGCGGGACGATGCCGGGCACCGTCTGCACTCCGCGCAGGCGCAGCTGCGAGACCAGCACCTCCACCGGATCGCGATAGAGGAAGATCCAGGGCGTCTCGGGAAAGGCGCGGCGAAGCAGCGGCAGCGCGCGGGTGTGCCAGCTGTCGAGCTTGACGAACAGATGCTCGGCGCCGCGGCCATAGGCATGGACCAGCCCGCGCAGCGCCTCGGCATGCGTCTCCGGATCGGCGAACTGGTGCTGGATCAGCGCGTCGAGCGGCGGCGCTTCGGAGATCGAGACATGGCCGGACGCGGCGCCGAGCATCTGCGAGACCAAAGTCGATCCGCAGCGCGACATATGGAAGACGAAGCCGCTGGGCGCGCGCAGGTCCGTGTGCCCGAGAAAGCTGCTGACTGGTGTCGCGGTGCGGAACAGGCGGTTGAATGGCCGGCCCGATATCTCGCGCACCGCATCCTCGAAGAAGGGGCTGTTCGGAGAGATTCCGGCAAAATGGAGCCAGTGGATCGCGGGCTCCGGCTCTGCCGAGAAGCGCACCGGCAGCCAGCCCCGGGGTGGCCAGTCGGTGCGGATCAAAGGCGCCGGGGCGAAGCGGTGCAGCCCGACCGGATCGGGCCGGCTGCCCTCGGCCAGGTCGCTGGCGGCAAGCGCGATGCCGCGCGCCGCTGCCCAGGTGAGCGCGCGTGCCTCGAACACCGCCGGATCATAGGGTTCGGCAAGATGCACCTGCGCTTCGGCATCGGCCATCACGGCGGCGCGGAACTGGTCGAGCGGAGACGGCGGCGTTGCAATCATCGGGGGCTGGGATAGGCTCGCACGGGAAGGATATGACAGGCTAATATGGCGACAGCACCCACACAATCCGTCTGGCCCGATCGGGTGCGGCTGCCGATTGCCTTCGATCCGGCGCCGCTCGCGGCGGACATCGCCGCGCTCGAGCGGGGCGACTGGACCGAGCATTTCGTGAGGCAGAATTACGAAGGCGAGTGGAGCGCGCTGCCGCTGCGTGCACCGGCGACTGCTCGGCATCCGATCCAGATGATCTATCCCGCCCCGGGTGTCACCGAGTTCGTCGACACGCCGTGGCGGACGCGCATGCCGGCGCTGTCGGCGGTGATCGACGCCTTTGCGTGCGAGGTGCGCACCGTGCGGCTGATGCGGCTCGCGGCAGGCTCGGTGATCAAGGAGCACGAGGATCTCGATCTCGACGTCGCCCAGGGCTTTGCCCGGGTGCACGTGCCGATCGTCACCAGCCCGGACGTCGACTTCCGGCTGAACGGCGCGCGCGTGACGATGGCGCCGGGCGAGGTCTGGTATCTGCGCCTCGCCGACCCGCACAGCGTCGCCAATCGCAGCGACATCGCCCGCATCCACCTGGTGATCGACCTGGTGGTGAACGACTGGCTGCTGCGCCAGCTCGCGGGATGAGCGGGCGGGTCCGGCGCAAGCAGCTCGCCGCCGCGATGGAGGCGGCGGCAAGCGCCGCGCCGCCCGAGGTCTGCGCGCTTTGCGCCCGGGCGTTCGGTACCAGGATCGAGTGGCATCATGTGCTGCCGAAAAGCGAGGGCGGCCGCGACACCGTGCCGCTCCACCCGATCTGCCACCGCACGATCCATGCGAGCGCGAGCAATGCCGAGCTGGCCCGGCTCTACCCCACGCTCGAGGCGCTGCTCGCGCGCGAGGACATCCACCGCTTCGTCGCATGGATCGCGGATAAGCCGCCCGATTTCCATGCGCCGACGCGGCGGAAGATGGGTTAGCCTACCAAGGCTTCCGCCTGGTCGAGCACGCTCTTGAAGTCGGCGATCAGCGCCTGGTAAGGGGCCGGGCTCGCCATATCGAGACCGGCGCGCTTCAGGATCTCGGTCGGATAGTCCGATCCGCCGGCCTTCAGCACCGACAGGTAATTGTCGCGCTCCTTCGGTCCGCCCTTCAGGATCGACTGGGCGAAGAAGGTCGCCGCCGAGATGCAGGTGGCGTACTGGTAGACGTAGAAGCTGTTGTAGAAATGGGGGATATAGGCCCATTCATTGGCATATTCGGGCTCGAGGATCATGTTCGGCCCGTGATAGGTGCGCAGCAGCTCGCCATAGACCTTGGTGAACTTCTCACCCGACAGGCCTTCGCCTGCTTCCGCCATGTCGTGCGCCTTGAGCTCGAACTCGGCGAACATGGTCTGGCGGTAGAAGGTGCCGCGGTAGTTCTCCATCTGCTGGCCGAGGTAGAAGAGCTTCTCCTCCTTCGTCTTCGCATTCTTCATCAGATGCGCGAACAGCAGCTGCTCGTTCAGCGTCGAGGCGATCTCGGCGAGGAAGATCGGGTAATCCGCCTTGTCATAGACCTGGGTCGAATTGGCGAGCAGCGAGTGGAGCGCATGGCCCCATTCATGCGCATAGGTGCTCATCCCGTCATATTTGTCGCTCAGGTTGAGCAGCAGGTACGGGTGCACGTCGAACGCGCCGGGGTTCATGTACGCGCCCGGGCGCTTGCCCTCGCGGGGCCAGGGATCCATCCATTTGGCGGCGGTCGCCTTGGCGATGCGCGCCTGGTAGTCGGTGCCGAGCGGCTTGACCGCTTCCAGCGTGTTGCTGCGCATCTGGTCGAGCGTGTAGCTGCGGTCCATCGAGACCAGCGGCGGATAGATGTCGTAATAGCCGATGTCCGGCAGCTTGAGCATCTTGCGGCGCAGCTCGAAATAGCGGTGGAGCTGGGGCAGCCCCTTGTTCGCCTCTGCCACCAGCGTGCGATAGACTGCCTCGGGCACGTTGTTGCCGGAGAGCGCACGGGCCAGCGAGGTCGGGTATTTCCGCGCCTTGGCGTAGAAGATGTCGCCGCGCACCTTGGCGGCATAGGTCGTGCCGAACGAGCTCTGGAACTTGCCGTGCGCGGTCCAGAAGGCGTTGAACACCGCCTTGCGGTCCTCGCGGTTGGGCGCGTCGCGGTTGAGCGAATAGCCCTGCGAATCGAGGCGGACCGCCTTGCCGGTCGAGAGCGTGATCGTCGGCCACGGAATGTCCGACGAGCGCAGCTGGCCCGAGATCTCGCCCGGTGCCGAAAGCGGCGAGCCGGCGCTGGCGAGGATCGACTCGCCTTCGGGCGAGAGCGTGTGCTCGGCCTGGCGCAGCGTGTCGGCCAGGGCGAAGTCGAAGCGGGTGCGCAGCGTCTGGCTGGCCGCGAGGAACGCCTCGATCTTGGCCTTGCCCAGCGTCAGCAGCTCGGGCGAGGTCCAGGACGTCGCCTCGCCGAACGCGGTGTAGAGGTCGCGGGCCTGGGCCAGCTTCTCCTGGTTCGCCGAGATGCGGACGTCCTCGTCGCCCTTCAGGCTGGCATAGGTGTAGATGCGGCCGATCGTGCGGCCAAGATCGGACTGGAGCGACAGCGCCTCGGCGAGGACGTCGGCGCTCTCGCCGAGCCGGCCCTTGTATTTGGTCACGCCCGGGATCGCGGCGAGCATCTGCTTGCGGGCGGCCTCCCAGGCGGCTTCGTTCGGATAGAGCTCGGTCAGGTCCCATTGCGCGCCGGCGGGCGCGGCGGCCTGACGGGCCCATGCGGGCAGGGCGGCGGCGGCGCCGGCAAACGCAGCGGCGGCGGCCAGCGCCTCGCGGCGAGAAAGTTCGGTCATGTTCCAGTTTCCCCGAAGCGCGCCTGTAGGCCGGCGCTGTTGTGAGGAGGCCAGTCTGTCGCGCTTTCCGTGGGAAGGGAAGTGGTTTGTCGGCTTAGCACGCCAACACGCCGCTTCAGCGTTTCCCTGCCTCCATCGCCGCCTGCATCCGCCATGGATCGGATACGGCGGAGGGGATGCAAGGGCCCGGCCGGATCGCCAGACACAGCTGACCGTCGGCGCCGCCGCGGCAGGCGATGTTGCGATAGGCGGGCGGCACGTGTCCGGGGGCGGCGATGATCGCATCATAGGCGCTTGCGCCGGCGCTCAGGCGGGCAAGCGTATCGGCGGCGTCGCGGCCCTGGACATAATAGAGCGGTGCGCTGCCGCGATAGGTGTGGCCGCCGCTCTTCCAGTAGCTCCGGTCCGCCAGCGCCAGCCCGCAGGCGCCGTGCAGCCGGGCCTCCCGTGCAAGGCGGAAGCCGGGTTCGAAGCGGCGCCAGCCGGGGTTCGACGGCTCGGCAAGCGCGAGTGTAGCCGAGGTCGCGGCCCAGATCGCGACAAAGCCGGCGAGCAGCCGGTCGCGATGCCGGCGCCCGGCCACGAGGTCGGCCGACCCGATCGCGGCGAGGAGGATCGCAATCTCGGTGGTCAGCAGGATGAAGCGATATTCCTTGTGGCCGATCAGCAGATGGACCGCGAGATTGACCAGCGCTGCGGCGGCGAGCGCCGGAAAGCGCCGGGCGCCTTTCGCCGCCAGCCAGAGGATCGGCACCAGCGCCACCGACCAGGCGAGCCAGAGCATCTGGCCATAGGCTTCGATCCCATGGCGGCCGAACTCCGATGCCTTGTCGGCCAGGATGTTCTGCGCGAAATTCCGGTAGATCCAGAGGAACGGGACCTGGCCCATCGCCGCGTCGATCGTGCCGCTGACGACTGCCATCGCCGAGCCGCCGAGCGCCAGCCAGCCCCAGTCCCGCCACCGCATGCCCAGGCTGACCAGCGCGAAGACGGCGAGGGCGGGAAGATAGTGGAAGCGGACCAGCGCGGCGAGGGCGAGCAGCGCGCCGGCGCCGACCAGCCGGGCGGGGCGGGCGTCGGGCTTGAGCAGGGCAGCGGCGCAGAAGAAGGCGGAGACCGCCAGGGTCTCGGTCAGCACATGGACCGAGAAATAGACGCTCTCGTACCACAGGCCGATCACCGCCATCGCGGCCAGCCCGTGCTGCGGCGAGAGGCGGCGGCCGATCGCATAGGCGGCGGGGACCATGGCGAAGGCGAGCAGCGCCGCGGTCAGCCGGGGCAGCACGACATAGGCGAGCGAGCCGGGCGCCAGCGCCTCGCCGAGCCGCATCGGCCCGGCGAGCAGCAGCGGCACCAGCCAGCTGCGCATGCCTTCCCGATACTCCCAGGGCACCAGGCCGGTGCCGAAGGCGAGGCGGTGGGCCTGCTCGATATACTGGATCGCCTCGTCGGGGTGGTGGACCGCGAAGGGCGAGAAGGCGAGCGCCCGGAGCAGCGCCGCGACGAGCAGCGCCAGCAGGACCAGGATGTGATGCTTGCCGAACCGGGCCATGGCCGGTTCCTGGCATGGCGGCGGCTAAGGCAGGGTTAAATCGCCGGAAAGCAAAAGGGCCGGGGATCGCTCCCCGGCCCTTCGCTTGTGCTTGCGCGGACTCTTAGAAGTCCATGCCGCCCATGCCGCCGCCCGGCATCGCCGGCATGGCGGGCTTGTCTTCCGGCAGCTCGCTCACCGCCGCTTCGGTGGTGATGAGCAGGCCGGCGACCGAGGCCGCATTCTGGAGCGCGGTGCGGACGACCTTGGTCGGGTCGATCACGCCGGCGGTCACCAGGTTCTCATAGGTGTCGGTCGCGGCGTTGAAGCCGATCGTGGCGTCGTTGCCGTCGAGCAGCTTGCCGGCGACCACGGCACCGTCATGGCCGGCGTTCTGGGCGATCTGGCGAACCAGGGCCGAGAGCGAACGGCGGACGATGTCCACGCCGCGGGTCTGGTCCTCATTGGCGCCGGTGACGCCGTCGAGAGCCTTGGACGCGTAGAGCAGCGCCGTGCCGCCGCCGGGGACGATGCCCTCTTCGACAGCCGCGCGGGTCGCGTGCAGCGCGTCGTCGACGCGGTCCTTGCGCTCCTTCACCTCGACCTCGGTGGCACCGCCGACCTTGATCACGGCCACGCCGCCGGCGAGCTTGGCGAGGCGCTCCTGGAGCTTCTCACGGTCGTAATCGCTGGTGGTGACTTCGATCTGCTGGCGGATCGCCTCGGTGCGGCCCTTGATCGCATCGGCTTCACCGGCGCCATCGACGATGGTGGTGTTGTCCTTGTCGATCGTGACGCGCTTGGCGGTGCCGAGCATGCCCAGGGTGACGCTCTCGAGCTTGATGCCCAGGTCTTCCGAGACGACTTCGCCCTTGGTGAGGATCGCGATGTCCTCGAGCATCGCCTTGCGGCGATCGCCGAAGCCCGGCGCCTTGACGGCTGCGACCTTCAGGCCGCCGCGCAGCTTGTTGACGACCAGGGTGGCCAGAGCCTCGCCCTCGATGTCCTCGGCGATGATCAGCAGCGGGCGGCCCGACTGCACGACTGCCTCGAGGATCGGAAGCATCGACTGGAGGTTCGACAGCTTCTTCTCGTGGATCAGGATGTACGGATCGTTGAGCTCGACCGTCATCTTCTCCGGGTTGGTGATGAAGTAGGGCGACAGGTAGCCGCGGTCGAACTGCATGCCTTCGACGACGTCGAGCTCGAACTCGAGACCCTTCGCCTCTTCGACGGTGATCACGCCTTCCTTGCCGACCTTCTCCATCGCTTCCGCGATCTTCTGGCCGACTTCGACGTCGCCATTGGCCGAGATGATGCCGACCTGCGCGACTTCCGACGAGCCCGAGACGGGCTTCGAGCGGCTCTTCACGTCCTCGACGACCTTGTGCACCGCGAGGTCGATGCCGCGCTTGAGGTCCATCGGGTTCATGCCGGCGGCAACCGACTTCATGCCCTCGCGGACGATCGCCTGGGCGAGCACGGTGGCGGTGGTGGTGCCGTCACCGGCGATGTCGTTGGTCTTCGAGGCCACTTCGCGCACCATCTGGGCGCCCATGTTCTCGAACTTGTCCTTGAGCTCGATTTCCTTGGCGACGCTGACGCCGTCCTTGGTGATGCGCGGGGCACCGAAGCTCTTCTCGATCACGACGTTGCGGCCCTTCGGGCCCAGCGTGACCTTCACTGCGTCGGCGAGGGTGTCGACGCCGCGCAGGATGCGCTCACGTGCGTCGCGGCCGAACTTAACGTCCTTGGCTGCCATGGGATTTACCTCTCAAAATTCGTTCAAAGTTCACTAAGTTCACGACATCCACGCGCGAGGCGTATGGGATGCCGGGAAAGCCGCTCAGCCGATGATGCCGAGGATGTCGCTTTCCTTCATGATCAGCAGGTCTTCGCCGTTGACCTTGACCTCGGTGCCCGACCACTTGCCGAACAGGATGCGGTCGCCGGCCTTGACGTCGAGCGGGGTGACCTCGCCCTTCTCGTTCTTGGCGCCCGAACCGGCGGCGACGACTTCGCCTTCCTGCGGCTTTTCCTGGGCGGTGTCCGGGATGATGATGCCGCCGGCGGTCTTCGCCTCGGCTTCGACGCGGCGAACGAGCACGCGGTCGTGCAACGGACGGAAGTTCATTGCGGGTTCCTCACTTGGGTTGATCTCTGGTTTGGCACTCCACGGAGTCGAGTGCCAGCGGCGGCGATATGCGAAGCCGATCCGCCCGCGTCAACCGGTGCGCGGTGGCCCGGTGCAAATTTAGGGGGCGCCGTCCTCCCGGCAAGGGTTGCTGGTTAAGTTTCGATCAACCACGAATCTGTGCAACCAATGGAAACAATATCCAAAGCAACAGATTGATGCGCCACCAATAAGTAAAAGTAAGTATCAAACACAGGAGAGGTGGCATGATTACTAATCATGGCCGGCTGGCCGGACTTGCACTTGCGTCGATTGGAATGCTTTCTCTTGCGGCGTGCAACAGCTCCGGCAGCTACCGCGTCGCATCGGTCGGGACTAACGTGCCGGGCGATACGGCTGGCGACGGGTCGGGCGGTACTGGTGGAACCGGCGGCGGGACTGGCGGTGGTGGCGCCACCGGCGGCGGAACGGGAGGCGGTGGCGGCACCGGTTCCGGTACTGGAAGCGGAAGCGGAGCGATGGGCGGCAATCTGCTCGCGGCGTCCGGCAACGCGGTGATCGGCATCGCCAATGCGCAGACCGGGCTTACCGCAGGGCTCGGCATCCCGGCGACCGGGGTGGTGACCGGCACAGTCAACCGCGTGCTCACCGCGACCGGCCAGACGCTGGTTGGGCTCGGCAATGGCAGCAGCCTGATCCTCGACGGCAAGGGCGGTGCGCTCGGTTCGCTGGTCTCGATCGATCTCGGCCAGGGCAAGGTGATCGGCGGGTCGAGCGGCGCCTCGCCGCTGATCGGCCTCAACGTGCTGGCGCGCAATCCCTCGACCGGCCAGCTCGCCACGGTGAGCGCGGCATCGGGCGGGAAGCTGGTGAGCGTGACGGTGCCCAACGGGCAGGGCGGCAACCTGCTCAACGTAGCGGTGCCGGGAACGCTCGGCGGCGGCACGGGCGGCGCCGCCGGCGGGCTGCTGGGCGGCGCGACCGGGGCGACCAATGCCAAGGCGAACGTCAACGGCACGCTGGGCACGACGCTCGGCACGGTCAACGCCACGGTGAACGGCGTGCTCAATCCGCAGGGCGCGAGTGCCGGCGCCAATGCCAACACCAACCTGCTGACCGGTGCCACCAACACCGTGGGTGGCGTGGTCAACACGCTGCTGACGCCCACCAAGCCGCGCTGAGACGCGGATCCGGGAAAGCCGCGCGCAACTCCGTTGCGCGCGGCTCGCCTTGCAGATCAGGGAGAGGGACCATGCTGATCGCGCTCGTCGCGCTCGCCTGGCAGGATGCGGGCGTCATCGTCGACCGCAACCGCATCGATCGTGCCACGGCGCCGCGCGAAGCACCGCCAGCGCCGCGCAGCACGCCCAGGCGCGGCACCACCAATGTCGCGGCGACCGGCACCGACGTGCCGATCCGCGGCATCCGCTTCCAAGGTGTCCAGGCACCCGGACCGGTGGCCGAGGCGGCGAAGCGCTTCATCGGCCGGCCGGGCAGCAAGGACATACTGATCGAGCTCGCCGGGACCCTGTCCAAGGCCTATCAGCGCACCGATGTGGCGCTCTACACGGTGGCGATCCCCGAACAGGACACCAGCGCCGGCACGGTGACCGTGCTGCTCACCGAGGGCCGCATCGCCAAAGCCAGCGTGAAGAGCGACAAGCGCGGCCACCGGCTGCTGCGCGCCCGCATCGCGCCGATGCTCGACGAGACGCCGCTCAGTCGCGCGACCTTCGAGCGCCAGGTGACGCTGATGCGCGCGATCCCCGGCCTGAGCTTCACCAGCGACTTCGCCGATCCGGCCGCCGATGGCGGGCTCGCGCTGACCGTGACGCCGAAGCAGAAGCGCAGCCGCTTCACTGCCGGCTTCTCCAATCGCGGGATCACCCAGCTCGGTGATGGCCAGTTCGACGCGAAGGCGGAGTTGTTCGGCCTGGGGATCGATGGCGACCAGCTCACTCTCGCGGCATCGGCGGCGAGCGACCTCAAGCGCTATCGCTATCTGAGCGGCAGCTATGCGGTGCCGATCACCGCGAGCGGACTGACCCTCACCACCAGCGGCGGCTATCTGGAAACCCGGCCCCGCGGCTATCCGGTGCGCGGCAAGGCGAAGCTGGCAGGCACGTCGCTCAGCTATCCGCTGATCCGCGACTTCCATCGCAGCCTCGACCTGTCGCTGGGCGTGGACGGGCTCAACAGCGACAATGCCGCGTTCGGCGCGCTGATCGCCACCGAGCGGACCCGGGCGCTGCGCGGTGGAGCGAGCTTCTCCAGCACCCGCGATCGGCGCAGCATCGCGATCGGCCTGTCCGCCTCGCAGGGGCTCGCCATCCTCGGCGCGCGCACCGATCCGCTCCAGGCCAGGCGACGCTTCCGCAAGGTCAACGGCTCGGCCTATCTCGCCCAGGCGATCGGCAAGAGCTTCGTCGCGCGGGTGCGGGCCGGCGGGCAGTGGAGCGGCGACCGGCTGCCGGCGGCCGAGCGCTTCGCGGTGGGCGGCGACAATTACGGCCGCGCCTTCGACGTCAGCTTCGCCAGTGGCGATCGTGGCGCCGGCGCGCTCGGCGAGCTGGCGGTGCGGCCGCTAAAAGGCGGCAGGTTCGGCACCAGCGAGATCTACACCTTCATCGACCGCGCCTGGATCGGGATCGAGGGGCGGGGCGGGGTGCCCGGCCGTAGCGACTATGCGCTGGCTTCGGCCGGCTTCGGCACGCGGCTGCGCTGGGTGGACAAGGCCGAGATCGGGCTGGAGGCCGCGCATGTCATCGACGATCCCTATCCCGACTATGCCGAGGACTGGCGCTTCTCGCTCGCCTGGCGACTCTCGCTCTGAGACGGATTCGGCGGCAATTGCTGTCTTGCTGCGATAATACAGGCATTTACGCGCCCGGTTCGATCCTCTAGCACGAGGGGCATATTCCTTCGCATTGGGAGCGGCACGTGAAGCTTGTTCGGGGCGCCTGGAAGATCCTGGTGGGGATCAAGGACTTTCTGGTCCTGGTCTTCATGCTG
>Ga0209564_1002973_pt1 | contig 12186 bp, 9 predicted proteins | sample AraplaCol_mMF_r2_FD_184272 | JGI IMG/M metagenome (GOLD analysis project Ga0209564, IMG submission 184272) | Arabidopsis root microbial communities from North Carolina, USA - plate scrape MF_Col_mMF_r2 (SPAdes) (version 3) | ecosystem: Host-associated > Plants > Roots > Endosphere | place: USA... | reverse complement strand
AAGCACGAACACATTCATCGCATCCAGACGATCCATGCGAGCCCTGCCGCCCCCGAGATTTCAGCTGCAGGCTAGGCGCTCGCCGGGGCCGCGACAACCGCCGATCCGGCATTCGTTCGCGCCGCGAAAGAGTGTCTGCCGGACGGCGGATATTCGCAGCCGGGCCGCGGGGGCGTACCTCACACGGCAAGCCAGCCGCTGCTGGCGCAGGTTCTCAAGTCCAACCACAGGAGCCCGTCATGGGTATCGAGCAGAAGGTCGCCATCATCACCGGTGCATCGCAGGGTATCGGCGCCGCCCTGGTCCAAGGTTTTCGCGATCGCAACTATCGCGTCGTCGCAACGGCGCGCTCCATCAAGCCTTCGGGCGACGACGACGTCCTCGCCGTCCCCGGCGACATCGCCGACCGGTCCACTGCCGAGCGTGTGGTGTCGCAGGCGATCTCCCGCTTCGGCCGGGTCGACACGCTGGTCAACAATGCCGGCATCTTCGTCGCCAAGCCGTTCACGCAGTACACGGCGGAGGATTACGCCGCGGTGATGGGGACCAACGTCGCGGGCTTCTTCAACATCACCCAGCTCGCCATCGCCGAGATGGAGAAGCAGGGATCCGGCCACGTCGTGCAGATCACGACCACGCTGGTCGACCACGCCAATTCCAACGTGCCCTCGGTGCTGGCCTCGGTGAGCAAGGGCGGGCTGAACGCCGCGACGAGGTCGCTCGCGATCGAATACGCCAGGCGCGGCATCCGCGTGAACGCGGTGTCGCCCGGAATCATCAAGTCGCCGATGCACGCCGCGGCGACGCATGCCCAGTACGGCGCGATGCACCCGCTCGGCCGCATGGGCGAGATGTCCGACATCGTCGATGCCGTGCTTTATCTCGAAGGCGCCTCCTTCGTCACCGGCGAGATCCTGCATGTCGACGGCGGCCAGAGCGCCGGCCACTGAGCCGGGGAGAACCACGATGCCCATCGTCACCATTCAAGTGACCCGCGAGGGAACGACGCCGGGAACGGCGTCGCTCACCGCGGAAGAAAAGGCGGCGCTGATCAAGGGCTCAAGCGAGCTGCTGCGCGACGTGCTCGGCAAGCCGCTCGATTCCACCTTCGTCGTGATCGAGGAGGTCGACACCGACAATTGGGGCTGGGGCGGCCTGCCCGTTCAGGAATTCCGGCGCCGCCGCGCCGCCCGGACCGGATGACCCGCGCGCCCCGGGTGCGCGCAGGAGGATGAGATGACCAACGCAGACACGAAGCGACACATCGAGACCCGGGCGCATCCGCGGCCGGACTCGGACCCGCAATCAGCTTCACAAAAGACCTGGCGATATGCTGTGGCCGGCCTGTCGGCATCGCTGGTCGGGCTTGGCCTCGCCCGCTTTTCCTACACGCCGCTGATCCCGGCCCTGATCGCGGCAAAGTGGTTCAGCCCGTCCGACGTCGTCTATCTCGGCGCGGCGAACCTTGCCGGCTACCTCGCCGGCGCGCTTGCGGCACGCGCCTTGGCACGCCGCATCGGCGCAGTCCGCGCGCTGCGGGCGATGATGCTGCTCGCGACATTGTCCTTTTTCGCCAGCTCGACGCCGGTGTCGTTCACCTGGTTCTTCGCCTGGCGCTTTCTCTCCGGCCTCACCGGCGGCATCATCATGGTGCTGGCGGCCTCCGTCATCCTGCCGCACACCTCGGCCGCGAGGCGGGGTATCGTCGGCGGCGTGATCTTTGCCGGCGTCGGGCTCGGCGTCGCCGCATCGGGCACGCTGGTGCCGCTGCTGCTGCAGCAAGGACTGCAGCAGAGCTGGTATGGCCTCGGCGTCCTCTCCGCCCTGCTGACGCTCGCGAGCTGGTGGAACTGGCCCGCGGAAGCCAAGAATGATGCTGCACATTCGTACCAAGCCAAGCCGCATCGCGCCTCGCCGGCGGAGCGTGCGCTGCTGGTCCAGTACGGCCTGAACGCCGTGGCGCTGGTGCCCCACATGGTCTTCATCGTCGATTTCGTGGCGCGTGGCCTCGGCCAGGGCATTGCAGCGGGCTCGCGCTACTGGGTTCTGTATGGCCTCGGCGCCATCATCGGCCCGCTCGTCACCGGCCATCTCGGAGACCGTTCAGGTTTCGGCCCGGCCTTGCGCGCAGCGTTCCTGGTCGAGGCGGCGGCCGTGCTGCTCCCGACCGTCAGCACCGCACCGCTCTCGCTGATCGTGTCGAGCGTCGTGGTCGGCGGCTTCACGCCCGGCATCGTGCCGCTGGTGCTCGGACGCATCCATGAGCTCGTGCCTCATTCGGCCGAACGGCAGCGCGCGACCTGGAGCCACGCCACCACCAGCTTCGCGCTGTTCCAGGCGGCGGCCGCTTACGGCTTCTCCTGGATCTACGCGCACACCGGCGGTGACTATCTGGTCCTGTTCGGACTCGGCGGCGCCGCCGTGGTGCTGGCCCTGGCCATAGATCTGGCGCTCGCGCTCACCACGCGCAAGGCATAGGGGCAGGCGGCGGCGCCATCAGGAATATCGCATCACGCCGTCGTCGATCCGGCCGAAGCGCAGGGAGACGATGTCGAACGCATAGTTCTGGTACAGCCGCCACGGCCGCTTCGAGCCCTGCTTCGGCATCTTTGCGATCGACCGCTGCACATAGCCCGAGGTGAAATCGAGCGAGGGCTGCGCGGTGATCTCGGGATCGTCATTGTGCGGCATGCATTGCCGGAAATTGTGCCGGTCCATGTAGTTGATGAGGCGGCAGACATATTCGCAGGTGAGATCGCATTTCAGCGTCCAGGACGCGTTGGTGTAGCCGAAGGCCGAGGCCATGTTCGGCACGTCGGCATACATCATACCCTTGTAAGTCAGCGTGCTCGCGAAATCGACGGCGCGACCGTCGACGCTGACCTCGAGGCCGCCGACGACCTGCAGCACAAGCCCGGTCGCCGTTACAATGATGTCGGCAGCAAGCTCGCGTCCGTCCTTGAGTCGGATGCCGTCGCGGGTGAACGTGTCGATCTCATTCGTAACGACGGAGGCGCGCTGCTCGCGGATCGCCTGGAAGAGGTCGCCATCGGGCACGAGACACAGCCGCTGGTCCCAGGGATTGTAGCGCGGCGTGAAATGGGTGGCGACGTCGTAGTCGGGCCCGAGCGCCATGCGGACGCCACCGAGGATCAGGTTCTTCACCTTGTCCGGCCGGCGCCGGCTGAGCTGGAAGAAGAACATCCCCCACATCACGTTGCGCCAGCGGATCAGATGATAGGCAAGCTGCGCCGGCAGATTGCGGCGCAATTTGTTGGCGAGCGGATCCTGCGCCGGACGCGACACCACGTAGGTCGGCGAGCGCTGCAGCATGGTGACCTCAGCCGCCTTCTTGGCGAGCTCGGGCACCAGCGTCACCGCGGTCGCGCCGGAGCCGATCACGACGACGCGTTTTCCCGCGTAGTCGATATCCTCGGTCCATTTCTGCGGATGCACGATACGGCCGGCGAAATCTTCAACGCCCTTGAATTCGGGCGTGTAGCCCGCCTCGTATTTGTAGTAGCCCGAGCACATGAAGAGGAAGGTGCAGGTGAAACGCACGATCTCGGTCGCGCCCTCGCCTGTCGTGCGCTCGGCCTCGACGGTCCAGCGCGCTTCCGGCGTCGACCATTCCGCGCGCCTGACGCGATGGCGGAAACGGATGTGCTTGTCGATGCCGTTCTCTGCCGCCGTCTCGCGCACATAGTCGAGGATCTGCGGCCCGTCGGCGATCGCCTTCGGATCGGTCCACGGCTTGAAGGAATAACCGAGCGTGAACATGTCGCTGTCGGAGCGGATGCCGGGATAACGGAACAGGTCCCAGGTGCCGCCGATGCAGTCGCGCCCCTCCAGGATGACGTAGCTCTTGCCGGGGCATTTGGTCTGCAGGTGATAGCCCGCGCCGATGCCTGATAGCCCGGCACCGACGATGAGGACGTCGAAATGTTCGTTGTCACGCGCTCCCATAGGTTGATTAGCGCGCAGTCGTCGCAAAAATCAACCACCAAACGATGCACGGGGCCCGCAGCACATGTCCCGGACCGTGATCAGGCCACAGTTCGCAGGTGCGGCACGCTCGGCTGGATACTCGGCTGCGTGCTCATATTGTCCGCCAGACGGGCACGGAACGTCGGGTAGCGCAACGCTTCGAGCGGCGAGAGCTTCGCCAGGTCGTAAAGCGGGGTGCGCAGCCAGGTCTCCCTTTCCTGCCGATCCTCCGGCACGAAGTCCGGGAGCTTCCTGGGGGACAATCCATCCCACAGCTCCCGCCGCCGATACAGCAGTGCAGAGACGGCAAAGACGCCGGCCATCACGGCCCACATCAGGCTTGCCAGCAACGCATTCGGCCACTGCAAATCGACTGCATTCGAAAGCTTCCGGTAGTTCTGCAGGGCCGCGAATGCGGGCTTCATGCTCGTTATCTGCATTTGCAGGCCATACAGATTGGACATGACCTCCCCCTTCTCTATGGTCGACAAGTGCCCGCCAAGCGCGCAACCAGGCTTGAAGAGCTGCCGTCCCCCGCCCAGGTCGCCCATGGTGTCGCATTCCGTCACGATCGCAGACAGGGCTTCAGGCTCATAGACACTCTTGTCGCCCTTGAGGATATTTCCTCTCACATTCTGCAGCGCCGTTTCCAGATTTCGCACGGACGCCTGTGATACCGAGGTGCGGAACCAGGTGTCTTCGTCCCTCTTGTCCTGATTGACCTTATCGATATTGCCGAGGGTGATGAGCGCCGATTCCACGTATTGCAGTGGCGTGCTGCTGACGATGGTATAATCCGACGGCCAGTACAGCACGAAGGCGAATACGAAGGCGATGATCGAATAGCTGCCGCCTGCATAGAATGTCGTCTTGAGCAGCTCGGTGCGATTTGTGCGATAGCCCACGGTGGCGGCGACCGCCTCCCCCGTCGGAGGTGAACTCGCAGCCCAGCGCATCAGCAACTGAAAAAGCAGGGTGGACGGAAGTGCGATCCCGAACGCCATCAGGAGCATCGCATAGAACCGCCCGCTTCCGCCCTGGTGAACTGCAAATGTCACCAGCGCCGAGATAATCGTAATGGCGATCGTATTGAGGATCGTGCAACGAATGATGACATCCGAGCTGTACCTCCAGTCGCCGCTCGCCAGCCGCTTCTCCCGCCAGCGCGTGACGAAGAATGCCGTGAGCAGAAACACGAGGAAGGCCAGCGTGAGATGCCACTTCTGCTGGACCGATTCATCCTGGAACTGCATCGCCCTGACTTTCATCACGATCAGGAAGATGGACGCCACGGCACCGAGATAGAACGCCAGGTGAAAAATGAACGTCGCGGGCGAACGGGGCGCGGGCGTGCTCACGTTGAGCCTGAGCGACCTCAGCTTGGCGTTGACGGCGGTCTCGTTCTCGCAGGCCCGCCACAGGATCGACGCCAGGAACACTGCGAGCGCATTCTTGAACGCGTCGATCTTCCGCGAGACATCTTCGCCGAGATCGCCGCGGTCGAGCTCCTTGGTCAGGGCCTCGCGCTGCTCGCGAACGAACCCGAACGCGCGCTCATTCTCCGGCTGCCGCATCACCGGCTTGAACTGATCGTCCCGGTCCCGCAGCAGCTCCAGCCGCGAATAGAGAAACTTGGCGCGAATCCAGTTTTGCCGGGAGCCTTCCTGACTTTCTTCGATCAAAGCCTGCGTCGCCGGCGAGAGTTCTCCTGCGGCGCGCAGCTCTTCATCGGTCAGTGGAAAGCTGCCGTCGAGCGCGACCGCAAGGTTCGTCACTGCATAAGGGATATAGGCCGCCTCATGGGCGATGGATCGGAGCCATCCCTCCATTCGGCCGAGATATTTGTCGTCGTCGCGGCTCCCGATCAACGTGATGATCGATGTCGCTGCGAGCGGCCAGACCGAATTGTCGATCTTGCCGTCCGAGCCGCCGGGAATGTAGGACAGGACGGGTGCAATCGCGGTCGGACCGATCGCCAGCAAGATGAAATAGAAGCCCAGCATCAAGCCGACGTAGATGGCGAGGCCCTTCATGTACCGCGAATGTGACGTGAGCGACTCCGGGGCAAGCTCGATGAACTCGCCGACAGTCGTCTTGGCGTAGGTGGGAACCTTGTAGTGATCAGTCGCAAAGACAACGACCACAAGGACGCCGAACAGGAACGAGGCAATCTGCGGACCCGTGATCTGCTGAATGACAGGAGGAAGATACTGCGTCCACACGCAGAAGGTGGAGAGAACGGAATATGGGCACTCCATCATCGTGGCCTCCTACCGAAATAACTTCCGACTAAATCCGCGGCTCTGCAAAATGTCTTGGACTGGAAATAAAATGATCCCTGGGTTTTTGCCGCGCCCAATGGATCATGTTGCGAAAAGCCTCTGCAGCGGGCTGCACGGAGAATCTGCAGAACTGCGTCTCGGCAGACTCGAGCGACCCGTTTTCCTGCATCTTGTTGGACGGCGCGCCGCCGCCGCACACCGCGAAATATCGGCACCGCGCGCGGCACAGATCCACGCCCCGCCGAATCTCCGCCTCGGTCCGGGCGACGAGAGCACCGGTGAATATCCGGTCGAAATCGTCGGTCAGGATGTTCCCGAAGTTGAAATTGCGATGCGCCTGTGAGCGCACTTCCATGAACTCCGGCGAGAACGTCGTCACATCGCCGTTCGCAGCGACCACGAGGACGTCCCAGGCGCCGATCTGCTCGTTGTGCAATTCCCCGCCGGCCAGGATCGAGGCGATCCGCTCGACTTCCTTGATGTGCAGCGGGAAGCCCTCGCGATAGGCGCGCTTCATCAGGCCGAACAGGAATCCGGTGATGGCCTCGGTGTAGTCTCCGGCACCGAACGAGCTCGTCGCGTGACGCCCCTCGGACTCGTCGATCGAAAACGACACGTGCGAGATGTCGTTGTCGCGGTAGAACTCGAAGTAAGCGTCGAACGCCTGAAGCGAGCGCGGATGCAGGACCGTGACGACGTTGGGATGGATCCCCGCCTGTTGCAGCTCGCGCAGCGCCTGCATCGCCAGAGACCAGGTCCCCTTCCCGTTCCGCGTCTTCCTGCGCGCATCGTGAAACTCGCGCGGACCGTCGATCGAGAGGCCGATCTGCGTACCGGTTTCTCGCGCGAACTGGATCCACTCTCGCCCGAGCCTGATCCCGTTCGACTGCAGCGAGAAATTGGTCGCCTCCGGCGCCGTCTTCCGCAGCTCGGTGTAGGCGCTCCGGTACCAGGAAATGGGCACCGTCGTCGGCTCGCCGGCATGCCAAATGACCGTCGGCGTGGCGTCGCGGGCGATCCTTGGGAAAATCCTGTCGCGAATCGCGGAGACGACCTCTTCACCCATGACGGTGCGGTCGTCGCGGTGGCGCAGATAGCAATAGTCGCAAGCGATGTTACAGAACGGCGTAGGCTGAAGGACTATGAGAGCCGGGCGCCACATCGTTCAACACCTTCGCCAGACCCCGCTGAAACAATTGGCGAAATTGAACCACTGCGACAACCGGATCCGCCTTGGTCCCGCGCCCGGTCCCGCCCCGCTCTCGTCCTGCTTGATGTCGGCAGACGCTGTTTCGAGCGCCTCCGCAAGGCTGCCGGATTGGAAGAACGCCGCAGGATCGGTATCGATCGGAGTTGCAGCATTGGTGGGGTTGGCCGCCGCGAGCACAAAGGCCAACGGCCATGCGTCCTTGAAATACGCCACAGCACCCTCCAGCAATAAACCAAATCGCAATTGCCAGTATTCACTCCCAGAGGTTGCAGTAACACCCGCCTGTCGACCCAGCATGTGAGCTAGTTCACTCATCACAAAAAAAGCCGCACCGGACGGATCGTCCGGCGCGGCCCAACCAGGACAAACGTCCTGACGTAATCAGTAGCGGTAGTGATCCGACTTGTACGGGCCTTCCTGCTTCACGCCGATGTAGTCGGCCTGGTCCTTGCGCAGCTCGGTGAGCTTGACACCGATCTTGGCGAGGTGCAGGCGCGCGACCTTCTCGTCGAGGGTCTTCGGCAGCACGTAGACTTCCTTCTTGTACTTGCCGTCCTTGTTGTTGGCGAACAGCTCGATCTGCGCCAGCGTCTGGTTGGTGAAGGACGCCGACATTACGAAGGACGGATGGCCCATCGCGTTGCCGAGGTTCACGAGGCGGCCCTCCGACAGCATGATGATGCGGTGCTTGTCGGGGAACTCGATCTCGTCGACCTGCGGCTTGATGTTGGTCCACTTCAGGTTACGCAGAGACGCAATCTGGATCTCGTTGTCGAAGTGGCCGATGTTGCAGACGATGGCGCGATCCTTCATCGCGCGCATGTGCTCGATGGTGATGATGTCCTTGTTGCCGGTGGCGGTGACGAAGATGTCGGCGCGGGGCGCGGCGTCTTCCATGGTCACGACTTCGTAGCCTTCCATCGCGGCCTGCAGCGCGCAGATCGGATCGACTTCCGACACCATCACGCGGCAGCCGGCCTGGCGCAGCGAAGCGGCCGAGCCCTTGCCGACGTCGCCGAAGCCGGCGACCATCGCGACCTTGCCCGACAGCATGACGTCGGTGCCGCGGCGGATGCCGTCGACCAGCGATTCACGGCAGCCATAGAGGTTGTCGAACTTCGACTTGGTGACGCTGTCGTTGACGTTGATGGCCGGCCACAGCAGCGTGCCCGCCTTCTGCATGTCGTAGAGACGATGCACGCCCGTGGTGGTCTCTTCGGAAACGCCCTTGATGCTCTCGGCGATCGCGGCGAAGTAGCCCTTCGGCTTCTCCTTGAGCTGCTTCTTCAGGAGCGCGAAGAAGATCTCCTCTTCCTCGGAGCCGGGCTTGTCGAGGAAGGCGGTGTCGCCCTTCTCGGCGCGCAGGCCGAGATGGACGTACATGGTGGCGTCGCCGCCGTCATCGAGGATCATGTTCGGGTGACCGCCGCCGTGCCAGTCGAACAGCTTGGCGGTGTAGTCCCAGTACTCGGTGAGGCTCTCGCCCTTGACCGCGAACACCGGAATGCCGGCGGCTGCGATCGCAGCGGCGGCGTGGTCCTGCGTTGAATAGATGTTGCAGGAGACCCAGCGGATGTCGGCGCCGAGCGCTGCCAGCGTCTCGATCAACACGCCGGTCTGGATCGTCATGTGCAGGGAGCCGGCGATGCGCGCGCCCTTCAGCGGCTGCTTCGGGCCGTACTCCTCGCGGGTGGCCATCAGGCCGGGCATCTCGGTTTCGGCCAGCGAGAGTTCCTTGCGGCCGAAATCGGCGAGCGAAATGTCCTTGACGATGTAATCGGTGAAGCCGGGCTTCGCGTTCATGTCTGTTTCCTATCAGTGAGGCTGGCGTGTCAGTAGCAAGGCAAGCTGAACGCTGTGTGGCACAGTTTCTCCCCCTCCCCGTTCTTACGGGGAGAGGCATAGGCGGCCTTCGGCCGCCGTGCTTAGTAGAACGCCGATGCGGAGCATCGGCTATGGTGAGGGGCTCCATCCAAGCACCGAGCTTGCGGAGACTCCCCCTCACCCGCCGCTTCGCGGCGACCTCTCCCCGCAAGCGGGGCGAGGTAAGAGCATCAGAGCGCGCGCTTGAGCTGCTCGACGAGGTCAGTCTTCTCCCAGGAGAAGCCGCCCTCGTTGTCGGGCGTGCGGCCGAAATGGCCGTAGGCCGAGGTGCGCGCGTAGATCGGGCGATTGAGGTCGAGATGGGTGCGGATGCCGCGCGGGGTGAGGTCCATCGCCTTGGCGGCGGCCTTCTCGAGCTGGTCCTCCGACACCTTACCGGTGCCGTGGGTGTCGATGTAGATCGACAGCGGACGGGCAACGCCAATGGCGTAGGCGAGCTGCAGGGTGCAGCGATCGGCAAGACCGGCCGCGACGATGTTCTTGGCGACATAGCGCGCCGCGTAAGCCGCCGAACGGTCGACCTTGGTCGGGTCCTTGCCGGAGAACGCGCCGCCGCCGTGCGGGGCCGCGCCGCCGTAGGTGTCGACGATGATCTTGCGGCCGGTCAGGCCGGAATCGCCGTCGGGACCGCCGATGTAGAACTTGCCGGTCGGGTTGATGTGCCAGATGGTCTTCGGGGTGATCCAGTCCTTCGGCAGCGCCTCGCGCACATAGGGCTCGACGATGTCGCGGATCTGCTTGGACGAGATGTCCTCGACCAGATGCTGGTGCGACACCACGATCTCGCGCACGCCGACCGGCTTGCCGTTCTCGTATTGCACGGTGACCTGGCTCTTGGAGTCCGGTCCGAGCACCTTCTCCTTGCCGGAGTGGCGGGCTTCGGAGATCAGGCGCAGGATCTTGTGGGCGTAGAAGATCGGGGCCGGCATCAGATCCGGCGTCTCGTTGGTGGCGTAACCGAACATGATGCCCTGGTCGCCGGCACCCTCTTCCTTGACCTCGCCCGGTTGCAGCGCATCGACGCCCTGGGCGATGTCGGCCGACTGCGGATGCAGCAGGATCTCGATGTCGGCGGTCTTCCAGTGGAAGCCTTCCTGCTCGTAGCCGATGTCCTTGATGGCGCCGCGCACGACGGCCTCGATCTGCTCGTTGGTCACCGACTTCGGACCGCGGGTCTCACCTGCGATCACGACCTTGTTGGTGGTCGCGAGCGTCTCGCAGGCGGCGCGGATCTGCCACGGGTCGATGCCGGCTTTCGGCCCCTCGCGGTAGAACAGATCGACGATTTCATCGGAGATCCGGTCGCAGACCTTGTCGGGATGGCCCTCGGACACGGACTCGCTGGTGAAGAGATAGGACGCGCGCATCAAGTAACCCCTTGTTCCGCCACTCGATGGCGGTTCGTTTGCGATATTTACCGTTGGATGATGTCAATCACGCCGGCGCGAGATGACGTAGGATTCGTCGAGAAACCAGAGGCCGTTGTACTTTCTCAGCACGTCCCTGGCGGCATCCAGAGTGCGGCCGTTTTGAGTCATTTCTGTCAACCGGTCGTCCTCAATCTGAGCGACATACACCGCCGCATTCCAAGCTGCAAAGGCCGTCGAGGTGCCGATGGAGCCCGTTACCTCGTTGGGCAGCGCTTCCATATCATACCTGAAGATCGAGCGGTTATCAGCATATGCATTAAAATTTAAGTCGCGGCCCAACGACCCGAGCTCGTACTTCACGGCGCGCAATAGCTCATGACGGCTCACCGAGAAAGGATTTTCTCCGGGCCAGATCGCCTGGATCATTTCCATGCCCGGATCCTGGCCATGGGAGTGGATACCGATCAGGCGTCCTCCCGGCCGCAGGGCCCGCGCCAGGGGCGCAATGATCCGTTTTGCCCGGAAATTGACCGAGGACAGCGCGCGATAAGGCTGGGAGGCAATGACGAGGTCGAAATTGGCCTCGGTCTGGCCTGGCCGCGGAATGGTCGAATCAAGCAGGAATCTGTGGTCCTCGCGATAGAGCACGAGGACGACGGGCCGCTCGTAGAGCGGCATGGCCGTGCGGGGGCTGATCGCTGCGCGCCAGTTCTGCTCCAGGAACGGCCGGAGCTCCGCGATCTGCGCCTCGAACTCGCCCGATGACGCCCCACGCAGCGGCACCTCGTGCCAGACCGTGGCGGCTGCGGCTGCGGGCGAGGCCGGCGTCAGCCAGGGCGCCTCCGCATAGAACATGTTGGTGAAGACGAACACCGATGCCGGATGCTCGAAAATGCGGTCCGGCACCTTTTCCAGCGTCAGGCGCAGGTCCTCGAGGCTGAGCTCCTTGCCGGCGACATAGAACGGCATGTGCGGATAGCGCTGATGCGTGGCGCGCAACACCCGCGCCAGCACCGTGCCGTCGCCGACGCCCGCGTCGAAAATGCGCAGCGCCGGCGGGCGGGGGTGGATGGCGGCAAGCTCCAGCGCGACCCGGTCCGCGATCACCCGCTTCTCGCTGCAGGTGTGGACGAACAGCAGGTATTTCTGCCGGTTCTCGAAAAATCGGAAATTGCCGCGGGGATCGCGCTTCTCCGGCGGCACCTGGAGCCCGCGCGGCGGCGGCAGGCCGCCCGTCGTCGATGCCGCGATATAGGCCTGGATCCGCTCCAGCGTATCGATGGTGATGCGTTTGCCCTCGCGCAGGCGATGCACGAGCTTCCCATCGTTCACCGAGCGGCGGCCGAAGGTCGATTCCGCCATGCCCGCCGTGCGGCAGAACTCGGTGATCTCTCTCAGGATTTCGTCATTTTTCATGAGTGGGAAGTCGGTGGGCAGAGGAGTGGGATGGAGG
>Ga0209564_1002972_pt1 | contig 12187 bp, 22 predicted proteins | sample AraplaCol_mMF_r2_FD_184272 | JGI IMG/M metagenome (GOLD analysis project Ga0209564, IMG submission 184272) | Arabidopsis root microbial communities from North Carolina, USA - plate scrape MF_Col_mMF_r2 (SPAdes) (version 3) | ecosystem: Host-associated > Plants > Roots > Endosphere | place: USA... | reverse complement strand
GTGCCGACGGCACCCTGTTCGGCACCCTGTGCGCCATCGACCCCGAGCCGCAACCGGAGCGCATCCGCGAAGACAAAGATATGGTGGTGCTGATGGGCGAGCTGCTGGGCGGCTTGCTGGAAGCCGAGCTGGCCAATGCCGAGAACGTGCGCAAGGCTGAGCGCATGGATGTCGACATCACGCGCGACGAATTGACCGGCCTGTACAACCGACGCGGCTGGGACATGCTGATGGTGCGCGAGGAAGAACGCTGCCGCCGCTATGGTCACCCTGCCTGCGTGGTCTCAATCGATTTGGACGACCTTAAGTTTTATAACGATACCCAGGGCTACGCTTCCGGCGATGCGCTGTTGATTCGTTGTAGCAAGGCACTGAAAGAGGTTACGCGTGGCTCCGACGTTGTGGCACGCATGGGCGGCGATGAGTTCGCGATGCTGATGGTTGAATGCGACTACTTCGATGCCCAGGCCATGCTGCTGCGGGTGCAGGAAACGCTGGCCGGCTATGACGTCAGGGCTTCGATTGGCATGGCCATGCGCAAACCCGGCATCGACCTGGAGGAAGCCCTCGCGATAGCAGATGCCGAGATGTATCGTGCAAAGCGGTCACGTAAAGTTCTGAACTAGCTAGGCCATTCACTTGTGTTCAGATGGAGCGTTTTGCTTGCGCCCAGCTTCCTTGTTATCAGTTCGCCTCGGCAACTGTTCTGATTGTCCCCAACCCATTGATTCTATTACTGAGCAACGGCTTGCAATTCCGTTCACTCTTGTGACCCTACCCCAATAAATAGTACCGTTTAGAGTTAGAAATTCCGGCATGATTTTCACCTTAAGAAGGGAGGCATGCCGTGAAGAGAAGCAAATTTACTGAACAGCAGATTGCGTACGCCTTGAAGCAGGCAGAACTGGGCACACCAGTGGATGAGGTCTGCAGAAAGATGGGCATCTCGGACGCTACGTTCTACAACTGGAAGAAGAAATTCGGCGGTCTCGGGCCATCGGAGGTGCGCCGGCTTAAGCAGCTGGAAGAGGAGAACACGAAGCTCAAGAAGCTGGTGGCCGACCTGTCGCTAGATAAAGCCATGCTGCAGGACGTGCTCTCAAAAAAGCTCTGAAGCCTTCCCGCAAGCGGCTGCTGATCGATGAGTTACTCAGTCGCTACCGGGCCAGTTTGACGCAGACCTGTGCCTTGTTTCGGATGTCGCGCTCACTCTATGCGTACAGATCCAAGGCTCGTGATGCCACGGCACTGCTCATGCGGATCAAGGAAATCGCCGCCACGCGGGTGCACTACGGGTACCGCCGTGTCCAAGTAATGCTCAAGCGGGAAGGTTGGCCCGATAACCATAAGCGTGTGTATCGTCTGTATCAGGCTGAAGGCCTGTCGCTGCGCCTGAAACGGCCGAAGCGGAACAAGTCGGCCAGGCTGCGGCAGCCAAAGCAGTCGGCCACGGCGATCAACGAAATCTGGAGTATGGATTTTGTCGCCGATGAATTGTTCGATGGGCGAAGGCTGCGGGCTCTGACCGTGGTCGACAATTACACACGCGAGAGTTTGGCTATCGACGTGGGGCAAAGCCTCAAGGGCGAGGACGTGGTCGCCACACTGAATCGTATCGCCGCGCATCGCGGATTACCGGCCACGATCAAGGTCGACAACGGCAGCGAGTTCATCTCCAAGGTCATGGACAAGTGGGCGTACGAGCGTCGCGTTGAATTGGACTTCAGCCGGCCAGGCAAGCCAACCGACAATGCCAAGGTCGAAAGCTTCAACGGGCGCTTGCGGCAAGAGTGCCTCAATGCCCACTGGTTCCTGTCGCTCGATGATGCGAAGGCCAAGATCGAGGAATGGCGTCGGTACTATAATGAGACGCGTCCCCACTCTGCATTGCAGTGGGCGACACCATCCGAATTCGCCCGACAGGCCAGGGAAAAGGCCAGCTTGAACTCAGCCGTGAAGCCGGAAATTTCTACTTAAGGCCGGTACTAATTTTGGGGTAGGGTCAAATTAACCGCCGACTCCAGTTCGGGGCCGTACTAAATTGGGTAGCAGGTCATGAGGGCTATTGCGATTTAGCGCAGTTTAGACCGGAACAAGAAGAAATACCGCTAATACCATACTCCGGTGTTTCTGGTTCCAGTCGAATGATGGCTATGGACTCCTCGTCGTTTGCAAACATTCCGTTCTTGAACACCAGGGGCGACCGCTCACAAATTGCTGCGGGTGAGGCGCTTTGAAAGTCGCGCTCCTTCCCGCTGAATAGGCGTGGACGCGGCGAATATGTAGTCTAGGTGTGATTGTTGAGGATGTACTCTTCTGGTAGATTCCTTCTGGAAACATGAGTGATTAGCATGCACTCTGAGCGCATTCATCTAACTATTTAAGAAGGTATCGATATGGCGACGTCACCGCTCTTGGTATTGCGAATCGGGCATATGGAGCTTTACAACGGCCCCGGCGGAATTAGTAGCGGCGGCGGATTTGTTACCGCGAACGGAGTGGGCGGCGAAATATTTAACTTTAAACCGAGTCGTGGCATATGTTATGGGTTCGCGATGAGTAGGTTTTTCGGTGGCGTCAACTTGAATTTTCTAGCCCCCAGGACCCGTTGGAGAAAGGGCGACGAACTGGCTGGAGTTGATGTTGTTTTCATCGCCAGACGGCCAGGGTACGGTCAGGTTGTGGTGGGGTGGTACCGAAACGCCACCGTTGTTCACAAGGAGTACTTCGCGAGGCGGGGCGTAATTAGAGGGCTTCCTGAGGAAATCCAACGCCCATACCTTTGCACGGCGAATGTAGCGGATGTTCAGCTGCTCGACGTTGACGACCGAGTGTTCGAGGTGCCGTCAGCGCAAGCTGGAAATCTCGGGTTCCCAGGCCAGTCGAATGTTTGGTATCCGGGGAATAATCTCGAACACGCAGAAGTGGGCAAGTTTGTGTCCAGATTGCGCACTTATATTGCTGGACACAGTGGCGTTACTCCTAAAGATGATGAGGAGGAGGGACAAGGAGGTGGTGGTCGCAAACGAAAACCAAATCATGCCCACAATGCAGAAGTTGAACTTCGTGCAGTTCAGGCGGTGATTGCACGATATGAAGACGCAGGTTATTCGGTTCGCTCTGTTGAGAGTGATAACTGCGGCTGGGACTTAGTGGTGGAAAAAGGAAGGGAATTGCTCCACGTGGAAGTGAAGGGGGCCTCTGGCGCATCGATCTATTTCGAATTGACTCCGAACGAGTTCAGGATGCTTAAGGAGCACGCAGTTCGCTACAGGGTTTGTGTGGTCTGCAACGCATTAACAAAGCCAAAGATTTACGAGCTTTTCCCTGAATTTGAGCCTGTCGAAAGTGCGTGGAGACTAAGTTCAGCAGACAAAAAAGTGCACGTCGTGCTTTCTCCTCGCATTGCTGCCATTGGGAAGGAGGTAGGATTCGATTTTATCTAGTGTCACCGATGCCACCAGTCGCCACCCAGAGCGCGATTGCCTGGTCCTGCTGCTTGGGATCACCTGCGGTATGCGCGTGTCTGAGATTGCCCAAATCGAGGTGCAGGACGTGCTATTCGTATCTGGAGCGGTAAGGGCCAAGTATCGCTGCGCGCCGCGATCACCAAGGGCTGCCGGCAGCGCTGCATCTACCTTACCCACAAGCAGACCCTGGCGGCACTGGATCGCTACCTGGACCGTCGAGTCGTGCTCCGACTGCGCATGTCTGACGCGCCAGGCCGGTACCGAGGCCTGAGGCCGGACAGCAAGTAGATCCTGACCCACAAAGGCTACAAGTTTCAGCTCAATGCCAAACGCCGAGTGAGCTTCGCCGGCGAGCGCGTGGATTACCTGGCGAGTGACAGCTTGCAGGCGCACGTCACCAAGCGCTACAAGAACGCCGGCCTCAAAGGCTCCAGTCATTCGGGACGGCGAACGATGGCTTCAACACTGTTGGAGCAGGGTCAAAGCATCGAGACGCTTCAACTTCTGCTAGGCCACTCAGAAATCGATCATGTAGCCCCATACATCGAAGTATCACAAGAAAGGTTGAGTACGGTGTTTGCCGAGGTGCTGTAACGGTGTAATATCCCCCCAAGGGATATAGACGATTTATGTTAAATGACGCAGAACGAATTCTTACAGTCGGCGATGATGGAACTCGGGATGACCCGAGATGCATTCTCTGTCCGCCTAGGTTGCGCACGGCGAACGCTGGACAAATGGCTGCTGCCAGAATCATCCAACGACCACCGGCCGATGCCTGAAACGGTATGGAACCTGGTGCGGGAGATTCTGGCGCACGAGAAGTTGAAGGCGAAGGTCAATAAAATGACAAACAAATTCTAGTAGTTGATAGACGTATCCCCAGCGGGGACATTACTATTAGGATATCGATAGAAGACTTAGCAGGGAAAATCCCGCGCCGCTTGGCGCAGGCGTACCGGCCGTAGCCGGAACTCATAAGGAAATACAGATGGCAAAGGTATCCCCATTGGATCTGCGCAAAGACTCGGAAACCAATCCTGAAATTTCGCAACTGATTCGCGGCATTATGTACGGAGATCCATTTGCCTTCGCTGAAGGAACGAAGGATGGCGTCCCGTACGTAATTATCGGCGCAGGCCTCTCCAACCAATTCACCTTCACCAAGGTCGATGGCGGCTACTTCTTCGAGAAAACCAAGTAGCTAGACGCCTTACTTCGCAGATCGGAAAATGATGAAGATCGGCCTGCTGATTATGTGTTTACTGGCGTCAGTCATCGGCGGCCTTTATTGCACACGAAAATACGGCAGCATAAAATGGGGCGCTCTCGGAGCCGGTTGGACCTTCTTTGCTTCGGGTGGGCTAGTAGTTCTACTGGATTTAGTGCGCTCTTAACTTCATGAGGATATGGCGCCAACATGGCGTCCCGCTACGGCCGGCAGCCGAAGGAACTGACGATGATCGAGATTCAAATGGTCGGAGACATTAGCGCACCCATGCTTTTCTGTGACGTGTGCGGTGAACGCATCTCCGAAGCGGGTAAAGCGGCTGTTGTGTACGACAACTTCCGCAAAGTCGGTGAACGAGCAAAGACCCTGCACGTTCACAAAGGGAGTGTCGACGGGAAGACGTGCCATCATGAAGCAGACCTAATCATCCGATCCGGCGGTGGAACGCCTGGTTGGCAGGAGTTGAAGCGACATCTCACTGACCTGGCTTATAACGTTGGATTCCCTGGCGCTGATATGGCCGAGTATGACAAATCGCCCCATCCGATCAAGGAGAAAAATTAGCGATGCAAAATTGGTATAGAAACATGACCGCTGGTCAGCGAAGATTCGTGTGGATAGTCTCCATACTGCTGCTTCCTTTCTGGCCTGTCGGAGTTCCGACGACACTGCTTCTTATCTATTTGCATCTCGGATCAAAAGCCGAATGAAAAAGTAAGGAAATCATGCACGAAAAGCTCACAGCACTTGTCCAGAATGCGGCCAAATTTTCGGACAAGGCGCACCAAATCCAGCCTTCCCACTTTAGCGCCTTCGGCATCGGAATCGGTAGTCGTTATGGGAAGTGCGATGAGGTCGTTCAGATGCTGCAATTCGCGCAAGCAGCAGCGGGTGCATCTGTAGCCCATTACGTGAAAGAAGTAGACTACGACTCCAAAGCTTGCATTTGTGCGTTTGTGTTGGACGATGCAGTAGTCGAGGGCGGAGAGATTGAGCGAACGTTATTTGCCATTGCCAAGGAAACGATCAGCCACTTCTACTGGTTTGATGATGAAGTTTTTGATGATGGCGAATCCGCCACTTAATCACTAGAAAAACGATGGCACATCAAAATCACTCGCTTGACGTATTCGTAGCTGAAGTGCAGTACGACATTCAGAAGTTCGTAGTCGCGTACCGTGCTAGGCGTCTGGCAAATCCAGAGCACTACCCGCTTACTCTTAATGAGAGCAACGCCGGCCTGTGGTTTGAGTTCTTCATGTCTTATTGCCAGTCCGGCGAAGTTTAAGGAAATCGAAATGAACTTCGTGAACGCGACCCCGCCAGCAGGCTTCCCTGACCAGGTCATCGTGCAGCATGACCCGGCATTTTGCGACCGCAATCCGCGGGACGCGTACTATCTCCGCGTCCAAAAGGAGAGTAAGGTCGCCGCGATCCGCCTCACTAGCGCCGTCACTATGGTCGATGCTCGTCAAATCTCCGCGTCGATGGGTTACTCGCCGACGCACTACACGATGCCGGGCCAAGGCCAGGACTTCCTGTTCTGATCGAGGAAAACAAATGCTAGAACGAGTAGAACTAATCCTGTTTCGGGCTGCCTGCCTGGGCGCCGTGGGCATATTCCTTTTTTGCATGGCCGCGTTTGTAGCCAACGCGCCTGAAGAACGGAACTTGCCGCTACTTTTCGCGTTCGTCGGACCGGCTGTGGTCATGATCACTTACTACTCCATTCGATGGGTGCTGACTGGCCGGCTAAAGCCGCTTGTGCCCAATTAACCTGGTCAAATCAATTTCAGGGAAAAATGGCCGCCGCTAAAGGATTACGCCAAGTCGCTCGCATCGTGCGGGTACCATTAAATTATTAGATTTGATTTGGAGGACAAAAATGAGCCTTGTAAAACGCATGTCCGTATTGCTTGCTTGTGCAATTATGTCGCTCCCGGCAACGTATGCCCAGGCACAACGGGAGAGTGGCCGTGAACCTGCAGGGGTGAACCGCGAACCAGCTGGTTTTTCCAGCGCTGAACGGGGTCGTGGAAACGAGCGCGCTGGATCGGATCGGTCTGGTGGAAAAGCGAATCCTGGTTCCGTCGCAGAATAATGCAAGCGGAGGAAACGCAGGGGAAAGCGGAACGAACAACAACGGCGGAGCACCAACGGCTGCCGACCGTGAACGCGGAACGAACAACAATGGTAGAGCGCCAACGGCTGCCGATCGTGAACGCGGCGCGAACAACAACGGAGGTGCTCCAACGGCTGCGGATCGCGAACGCGGAACGAACAACGACGGAGGTACTCCAACGGCTGCGGAGCGAGAACGGGGCTCCAACAACGGTGTCGCGCCGAAAAAAACTAAGACCACGGAAAACCGCCATGCTTGATATGAGCCTGCGCGCTTCGATACTTGGCGCTGTGAAATCGGCGCAATCCAATTCGAGGGCTCGAGCTAAGGGCAGCAACGAACTTCTGTGGCACTCAGAGGACCATATGCGGTTGCGCAGCTTCATTGCTCATCTGGCTGATGATGTGAGCAACCAAGATGTTGCGCTGGCCAGTGCGCTAAAGGCCTTCATAGAAGCCTGGCCGGGTGATGAGGTCAAGGCTCTCAGCGACATAACCGAATAGGAAGAATATGACCATTAAAGCCCCTGTCGGAAATCTTCGGCAGTTTCTGATCGGAAGCGAAATCCATATCGCAAGCGATGATGAGTACTACTATCTTATCTTCACGCGCGCTGGTGGCATGTTTGTGCAAGTCTTCTACTCACCGAATAAGCAGTACGCTTCTGCGTGGTGGGGCGCTCCCATACAACCTGCGGATTTCGCCAAGCATGCCATCGAAGGTAGACGCCTCGACCAAGTAGTTGCGGAGTTCTTGGACAACAAATTGCCAACTGAATAGATGGGAAAATTCTGACGTTGGAAATGCGCCCCGGTGGCGCCAACTGCTGGCCGGACGCCAGCTCAATTGCATCACGAATAGGAGCGACCATGGCTCAGCTTAGGGATGACGATAAAGAAATGGCTGAAGCAATCGGCTTGGGTCACTTGAACCCAAACCGCGCACGGGAAGCGCGTGAAAGAGATGCGCAAGAAATGAGAGAGGCGCTTGGTCTGGACCACTTGGCCCCGAACCGCTCGCGGGCAGCGCATCAAATTGACGGCCAGAACATGCACATGACGAAGATCATCGATGATGTCCGATACGTTCACGCGGCGGCCCAAGACCTCGAGCCAGGCGCTATGCCCCCGTCGAAATGGTGCTTTGTGGGCGATATCGTAAAAGTAGAGCTCCGCGACGGTGGCCATGTCGATGTGAAGCTTACGTTGGCCGATGAAGTGGTTGGCACTTTCGAGGGCGCGGTCATGGCCAGCGCCCACCCTCGATACATGCTAGGCGACGTCGTTTCGTTCAATTACCACGTGTAGATCGGAATAAAGTTAAAAATGGCAACTGAAAATGAACTCGCGAATGTGCTTCGCGACTATCTGGCAAAAGCGCCAATTTTCGCTGAAAACCGGGCTCAGGCCGAGCGTAATGGTTTCGAGGTGCATGACGACATTTCGATAAAACTAAATAATCCATGCGGACATCCGACCGGCTCGCTGATTCGTCAGTACATCGGGAAGGGTGTTGAAATGAGGCCGCTGCGTAGTACGTTTGACCTAACTCTCAGGGGACGGGAGTGGGGGGTAAGGTGCTCGTTTGGCTACCCTGGCCCGGATCTGGATTGACACGGAAAATTACAACGGGCGGGTATGCTTTGCAACGGCCGCACTCAGGGTGTGCGAACCCAGGAACAAGGCCAGGTGGACAAAAGCCATCTACCCGCCCACCAGTCCACCACCGCAAAACCGACGCCAGCGACGAGCTGGCATCGGCATCATTAAGAATGCTGGCATGATGCCGGCCACCAAGAGAAAAAGGATGAAAAATGGGAAGCATGGCGCAAGATGAACGAAATGAACGGTTTCTCCGCGAAGCACGAGAAGACGTTTCGGATCTCGAACAGCGTGTAGCGGTAAAGCGTTCTGAGTTGGCGAAGCTCGAAAGCGACCTTGCGTCGGCAAAGAGCCGACTTGCGCAGCAAGAGAGTATTGACGCAAACCGCGACTAAGCAATGAAAACAAATGCTAAAACGAGTAGAACTAATCCTGTTTCGGACTACCTCCGGCCGCGAACTGCCCGTCGACTCTATCGTCTTTGCAGCCATCGTGAATTCGCTTAAGAAATGAGATGAGAGGAAAGTTTGTGTCACTGCATTTGATCGCTGATTTACAGACAAACAAAGATCGCTTTGTGCGACGCGTTCTCGAAACTGGCCAGGTTTGGGGATTACGTTCTGACGTTGGCTGGGCCAACTGTCCATCAAACCAGAATGATGCCGACGTATTGCTCTTCTGGTCCGATGAAGCCTACGCGAAACGGCTCGCTGAGAAGGAGTGGGCTTCCTATGTGCCGACCGCAATTGATCTGGCTTCTTTTATTCATAGCTGGCTTCAAGGTATGCAAAGTGACACGGTGCTAGCCGGAGTTAATTTCAACGCGGACCTGGCTGGACTAGAGATTGATCCAATAGATTTGGCTCGTGAACTAACGCATAATCCCTGAACTGGCACGTCGCCGGACCGTCATGCCGCAGCCAATTGCCGACAGTCGCGATGAATGTTGAAATATGAGTCCGTATCAATACGTTATTTCACTAAGGATTTGGCATCCGAATCTTCCTAAGGAAGACATTTCTAAGATAGTTGGGCGCAAAGCGAAGCATGGATGGACGGCTGGAAGTCCTCGACTTTCACCAAAGGGAAATCCGCTACGCGGCCTGAGAAATTCTTCATATTGGACGTCAGAATTAACTTCAGGGACTTTAATTTCTGATCCGATTGAAGTTGAACAAGCTCTGTCAGAATTTGCCGATGACCTCGCGTCACTATCGGAATTTTTCAATGGCGTTCGCGAAGATGGCGGGAAGGTGGAACTGTTTGTTGGCCTGTTCAGCGTCGGGAATATCGTAGTTGATCTTGCGCCCGCGTTGATGGGGAAACTGGCACAAGCTGGACTCAGCATTTGCCTTGATTACTATCCTTGGGAAAGAGACGAAAATCAGGAGCTCAACATAGGGTAAATGCGAAGGGCCGCAATGGGGCGGGAACAGACGGGAAGGCTGGGCCTGACGTATGTTTATCGTTTCCGCGGCCGCGTCGGCATTTGCACTGTGAGGCCGTGACTTCGCAACATGCTCGGTGTGCGAAATCGAATCGCATCCTTTCCTGACTCAATGACGTTTGCCATTACCGTGGCCTTCTTCCTTATCGGGCCTGCCGTGCTTTTCTGGCCGCCCTTCGTGCTTGGGCTCCGCGTTACGGGCGAGTTCGCGCGTATCGGCCTGGCCACGCCGCATAATCGCATCAATAGGCGGCGCGTCGACCCGCGTAGGTGGGCGTTCATACCGGGCCACGGGAGCTTCTCGATGCGGTGGAGACTGGTCCCGATTTGCATGCTCGCGCGAGGTCGGACGCATGTCTTTGTCCGGTGCGTCCGAGGGACGGGATTGAATCTGGGCCCGAGACTGCCGTGGTGGGCTTGACGGCTTGAAGTCCTGGTGGGAGGCATTACCCATATGTGCCTGCCACGTCTCGCGAGCCTGCGAGTCATGCGGCTTGTAACGGTAATGCTGCTGGGCGAGTTCGCGCCGCTGTACGTCAGTTGGATAGTTGTCTCGTGTGAAGCGTTGCTGATACCTTGGCAGAGGGACTGGCGCCGGGGTTGCGGCGCGATTCCATCGCTGCCAATTGGGATGTCGATGCGCCCAGTCCGGTCCCCAGACACGGTCCCAGCGCGGTGGAGCATTTCGCGCCCATCCGCTGAATATTACGGGCGGATAGAGGTAATAGCGGACAGGAATGCGCAGGATGAATAGCGGCACGCTGTCGAAGGCAACCAGATCCCATGGACCGTCGAACCAAGGGCTGACATACCATGCATCGTCAATGTAGACCCAATAGAGGCCATCATAGAAGAAGTAGTTCGCATGGAGGTGTGGTGCGTAATACACCGGGTAGCCTGGAATCCGCTGCAAGGTGGGATACTGGACTACGTGAACGGCAATGCTGACGCTGGCCGGTGCGAGGGTCGGCATAAAGCTGAACGCCGCCATCGCAAGCATGATGATTAGTTTGCGCATGAGATCCCCTTTCAAAGCGGGGTCGTGGCCACCACTCGAATTCGCCGCCACGATAATTTCAGAATAGTACGGACTGTATTGTCGTGTCCGTACGGTGTCGCACCGATCAGCTAAACGTAGGATTCCTTGCAAACCGGACGGGCGTACCTGGTTGGTCGGTGCTCGAACGGTCTCTAGTTGTTGATTGTAGCGTAGTGCGATAGTTCAAGTTTCCCGAAAGGTAGACGAATTGGCGGACAGCTTAACGCTGAGAGGTGCCTCTGCTGTCATTGCCGGGGACTTTGCCAGACCAAATAACGGCTGCAGAAGAGTTACGCGGCGTACCATTTCGAAGACTCCAAAACTGATGGCTAATGTCAGTACCACGATCATTGCACCCTCGGTCACTGGCGCCAATCCAGCTTCGCGCAAGCCCATCGCCAGGCAGACGATCAACGTCTGGTGCAGGATGTAGACCGGGAACACGGCCTGCGTCAGGTAGCGGCGCTTGGCGCTGTCGAAGTTCAGGTGACGGTGGCCGAAGCCGCAGACGGCGACGATACCGCTCCACTGGCACAGAGCGTACACGGTGCGCGCCAGTGGCAGCCAGTCTTTGTAGGTCTCTCCCGTCGAGTAGAAGAAGATGAGGGAAGCCCAGGTCGCGAGGAAGAAGCCCAGCGCGGAAAAGCGGGCATTCTCCAGGCGTTGCCAGAACTCGCCGCGGCGGGCCATGGCTGCGCCGAGCAGGAAGAAGGGTAGGCTCATGGCGTGGTTATGCCAGTCGGACGTCAGGTTATGGGTATGCGGCCAGTGCGGCAGCAGCAGGATACGGCCCGCTGCGAGGAAAGCGACCGGCAGCACGAACAGCTTCCAGCCCTGGAGCTGGCTCAGGAGCCAGCCACCCATGGCTTGCACACGACGGCTGCCGATACCGGCCAGAAGCAGGGTGTAGATCCACAGGTAGGGTAGGAACCACAGGTGGTTCCAGGTTGGCAGGTCGAGGCAGCCATTGTGGTCGCAAAAACCATGGTAGGCGCGTACGTACAGCTGCATGAAGTCGAAATAGCTGCCCTGGTAGGCTACGTCGGATACCACTTCAAAGTACGATTGTGGCGGCACGATGAAGAACATGCCGAAGATGAGCGGAATCAGAAGGCGCTTGCTGCGTTCCTTGGCCAAGCCTTTGCCTCCAAGTTTGTCGAGCAGGAAGGCGGCTGCAGCGCCGCCAATCAGGAATAGCAGGCACATGCGCCAAGGCGAAGACAGCAGCATCAGCGGTTCGATGGCGTCGCTGGGGTGGGGCGTTTTGACGTGCCAGT
>Ga0209564_1002971_pt1 | contig 12192 bp, 8 predicted proteins | sample AraplaCol_mMF_r2_FD_184272 | JGI IMG/M metagenome (GOLD analysis project Ga0209564, IMG submission 184272) | Arabidopsis root microbial communities from North Carolina, USA - plate scrape MF_Col_mMF_r2 (SPAdes) (version 3) | ecosystem: Host-associated > Plants > Roots > Endosphere | place: USA... | reverse complement strand
TGCCGTACTCCTTGTCGGAGCTGATGTTCGGCGTGTAGAACGTGCCGAACGGCGTCTCCATCGCGAGGCCGCCGCCGAACGTCTTGCCGCGCGGCGCGGTGTGACAGGCCACGCAGTCGCCCGCGCGCGCAAGATACTCGCCGCGCCTGACGATCTCGGGGCGCGTGTCCGGTCCAGCAGGCGGCGCGGCTTCTGCCGCATGCGCGCAGGCGACGAGCGGCGAGTTCGGCGCGAGCGTGGCGAGCGTGAACATGGCGCCCACGGCGAGCGACACGGCGATGCGGCGCGCGACGCGCGGCATGCGATACACGGAGCTGATCGACACGGAGCTAAAGGAGAGAGTCTTCATTCCGGTTGGCTCCCACATGCGAGCGGCAGCTTGCCGGGCAATCGCGGCACGGGACGCGGATCGGCGGGACGCGGCTGGCGCGCGAGCCAGCTCGATACGGCGGTGATGTCCTTGTCGCTCAGCTTGACGGCGATGGTGTGCATGCAGTCGGGTGCGAGCGCGTGACGCGTGCCCGAGCGCCACGTGCCCATCTGCCCGGCGATATAGCTCGCATGCAGACCGAGCAGACCGGGGATGCCAGGTTGCTGGCCCGTCAAACGCTCGCCATGACAGGCGGCGCACGCCGGTATGCCGCGCTTCGTGTCGCCTTGCATGACGACCTGCTTGCCGTAATCGAGCGTCGCTTGCGGCACCGGGTTGGTGTCGGGATTCGGATACGGCGGCTGCAGATCGGCGAAGTACTGACTGATCTTGTGCAGGTACTCGTCGGGCAAAAATGCGAGCAGATAACCCATCGGCGGATAGGTGCGGCCGCCGTCGCGAAACGCCGTCAACTGGTTGAACAGGTATTCGGCGGGCTTGCCCGCGATACGCGGAAAGTAATCGTTGTTGCGTCCCTGGCCCTGCGCGCCGTGGCAGGTCGTGCAGGCGTGCATTTTCTCGTCCATCGCCGACGGCGCGGGTGCGTCATTCGACGCTGCGGATGACGCTCGCGCACAAAGGGCGCACAGCAGCAAAAGGATCGAAGAGCCGATGGTTCTGCGATGCACGACTGGCCTCGTAGGGAAATAGGGTTTGTAGGTATCGTTGTGTTGCACCCTTGAGAAGAAACGCATTGCGCTCTTCTCTTTTGCTTCTCTACCGCTGCCGCATAAGCGACCCACGACATGCGAATAACTGCTTCTCTTGCATACTTGATGCGCGGCGACGACAGTCTAGTCAAGCCCGTAAAAGCCCGCAGAAGAGGGTACGGATTGACGCGCGTATGCCTCGCGCCTGCCGTCGATGCGGCGAACGCGTCGACACAGTAAGGCATCGGGATGACGTTGGCGTTGCAATCATCATAGGTGGCAATCGGGCGCGTTTCAACGCAGCAAAAACAGTTGCAGCAATTGTCGTGTCAACTAAGCACTTGTGCAGATACTGCAAATGCATTCACGCGAGCAGACGCATGAACGCTTCGCGCGCATCGGTGACGCGTGCGTTTTCGCCGGGACGTCCTGGCAGCAAATGGAACTCGACGGCAGGCAACTGGGGCAGGCCGATGGTCGGCGGACACAGCACCATGCCCGGGCCGATCGACGATTCATTCAGACATGAGATGCCGAGCCCTGCCTTCAACGCCAGTTGCAGACCCGCCATGCCCGATGCCGAATGCGAGACGAGATACGGCACCTTGTTCTCGTCCAGCAATCTGACGACGAAGCGTTGCAACTGACACGTGGACGGCAGCAGCACGAGATGAAAAGGCGCGGCGACGTGTCTCGGCTCGGCGTCGGCGGACATGGCCCACACCAGCTTTTCGCGCCGCACAACGGTGCTCGCCGCGTGCGGCCGGTTCGATACTGCGCGCTTCGTGTCCGGCGCGACGATGCGCAGCGACAGGCCGATATCGAACGTCGTGTCGTCTTCGACGCTGCTGTCGATCACCGCGCTCGGCAGCACGGTTACATGCAGCCGCAGCCGCGGATGCTGCTCCGAAAACATTTTCAGCACGCGCGCGACATCCTGCGGCCGATAGTAGTCGGTGATCGCGATGCGCAGTTCGCCGTCGAGCGAGCGGCCTTGCAGATCTTCGAACGCCGCTTCGCTCATCGCCAGAATGCGGCGCGCGTGGTCCAGCAGCTTCGCGCCCGCGGGCGTTGCGGTGACGCCATGCTTGCCGCGCAGAAACAGCGGCTGGCCCGCGCGCTCTTCGAGCTTCTTCAACTGCTCGCTCGCCGACGATTGCGACAGGAACACGCGCTCCGCACCTGCCGACACGCTGCCCGCTTCCGCGACGGCAACGAAGGTGCGCAACTGCGCAAGGTCGAACGCACGTTGGTTCATGTTTCGGATTCTCCGATGGATGACATCCTATTTTCCCGCTTTTCCGATTGATCGTCCAATCCTACGATGGTCGCCAACCGATACAACTGGAGGCGAGCGTGGGACAGAGATCTGGAATGGGCGGCAATCACCGCTGGAAGGTGCTGGGCGTCGGTTTTGCCGCGAACGCGAGCTTTTCGGCCGCGTTTTCGGGCATTCCGACGACGGCGATTTTTCTGCGCAATGGCTATCACATAGGCAACGGCGGGCTCGGCCTCGTGCTCGGCATGTTGGGGCTCGGCATCGCCGTCAGCGAATTGCCATGGGGATTGCTCACCGACCGATGGGGCGACCGGCGCGTGCTGCTGCTCGGCCTCCTGACGACGGCCGCCGCGCTCGCCGCGATGGCGGGCTTCGTGGTGCCGCACGGCGCCGATGCGCCCGGCATCGTGCCGCTCGCGCTCGGATTGCTGGCCGTCGGGCTGCTGGGCGGCAGCGTCAATGGGTCGAGCGGGCGCGCGGTGATGGCGTGGTTTCGCGAAGGCGAGCGCGGCCTCGCGATGAGCATCCGGCAGACGGCCGTGCCCGCAGGCGGCGGATTGGGCGCGCTGGCGTTGCCTTCGCTTGCCGCGCATTTCGGCTTTGTGGCCGTGTATGGCGTGCTCGCCGTGCTGTGTGCGGTGACCGCGTGGTTCGCGTGGCGCTGGCTGCACGAGCCGCCCGTCGCGGCTGCGTCGGCCGGCCAGCAATCAGGGGCGGGCGGCGAGCCCGCGGCTTCGTCGGCCGAGTCTGTTTCGCCGCTGCGCGATGCCGGCGTGTGGCGTGTTGCGCTCGGCATCGGCGTGCTGTGCGTGCCGCAGCTCGCCGTCGTGACGTTCGCGACGGTCTTTCTTCACGACTTCGGCCATGCAGGCGTGTTCGAGATCAGCGCGGCAATGGCCGCCGTGCAGACGGGCGCCGCCGTCGCGCGCGTGTGGAGCGGGCGCTGGACGGACCGGCACGGCAACCGGCGTCAGTACATGCGCGCTTGCAGCGTGTTGACGGCGCTGCTGTTCGCGACGCTCGCGCTGATTGCCGCGGGCGCCAACGGCGCGCACGGCGCGCATGGCGCAATCGGGATCGTGCTCGCGGCGATGGTGGTGCTCGGTGGCGTGAGCGCGTCCGCATGGCACGGCGTCGCCTACACGGAACTTGCGACGCTCGCGGGCACGCGCCGCGCCGGCACCGCGCTGGCGATGGGCAACACGTGCGCGTTCATGACCCTGTTCGTGACGCCGCTCGCCATCCCGCCGCTGCTCGCGGCGACCTCGTGGCCGGCCGTGTGGGCGATCGCGAGCGTGTGCGCGCTGATTGCGCTGCGCATCTTCCCGCGCCCCGTGCGCACGGCGCGCTATGCGTCGAGAGCCAAGGCGTGATCGCGTCGACACTTATCTGAACATCTCTTTTGGCGTCCGGTGATGAGCCGGACGCCTTTTTTATTTGCGGTATTGCTTCGAGGTGAAGTTAATCGAGTTCGTCCTATGGATGGAATTCGATCTGATGTGTCTGATGTTTCTGCTGTGAAAGTAGGAATTATTTTAGAGGTTGATTTAACGGGTTTCGATTTCTAAGGGAGTTCTTCTCTCGCGAGCATATTTCGTGACCGCGATTCTGCGACGTACCTCGTACTCAAGGCGAATCTAAGATGCATTGGCGCGATGTTGCGAGAGCGAGCCGGGTGCGCCGATCGCCTCTGCGTGCCGTCGTTCTGAGCGCTGTGGTTTCCTAGCAGCTCTTTGGAAATTTCGGAAATAGCGTGATGAAAATGGTTAAGCGCTATCTCAATGGAGAATTCTGAAATCGGTAATTACTCAACGAACCTTGTAGTTTATCTTTGAATCGGCCATTGATTCGGAACTCTCTGATATTCCGTTTTTGACGTAAATGTTTTGATTCATTTGTCGGAACATGATTCGCTATATGTCGCGAGCGCTGTCGTAAAGCGGGCTCGTTTCGACGTTGCTGCGAAATGAGCGTTTCGACATCGACAAACACAAACCAATAACAAGGCGGCAATAGTGAATCTTCGAATCATGCTGGCAGACGATCATCCGTTTGTTCTGCTCGGTATCCGGGCCACGCTCGTGGCGCACGGAGGATTCACGATCGTCGGCGAGGCGACGAACCCTTCGTCGCTCGTTCAACTGATGAGCAAGACCTCATGCGATGTGCTGGTCACGGACCTGACCATGCCGGATGCGTCGGGTGACGCGGACGACGGGCTGCGGCTGATCCGGCGCATCCGGGGCGGCTGGCCCGAGGTGCGCATCGTCGTGCTGACCAGTTTGACTAACGCGGCCATTCTCCGGTCGATCATGTCCGACGGCGTGACCGGCATGCTCAACAAGAGCGAATCAATGGACGAACTGGCCGCGGCTATCCGCGCGGCGGGCGCGGGCCGTTCCTACGTCAGCCAGTCGATCCTGCTGACGCTCGCAGAAGCGAGCGGTGAGCCAATTGGCATATCGCCCATGCGCAATCTTTCCCCACGCCAGGCCGAGGTGATCCGCATGTTCGTGCGCGGCAAGTCGATCTCCGAAATCGCCCGTGACCTGGGGCGGGATGTGCGGACGGTCAGCCGGCAAAAGCGCGACGCAATGGCGAAGCTGGGCGTCAGCAACGACCCAGGGCTTTTTGCGTTCGTGCGGGCGTACGGTTTCGCACAGAAAGTTATACAGGACCGCTAATCAAGCGTAGTTGTTAGAGGTCCATTCAAATTCAGAGAAGTCTTATGTCGGGAAGCGGTTGAATGTCTGATCCTCAGCCGGCTAAAGGCTCGCCAAATCAATACCAATCTACAGAGCACAGGGAGCGATCACGCGTGAATATCAGAAAGGATGTGACACTGCCAATCCGCACCGTCATCGCCGACGACCATCCATTGGTCCTGCTCGCGATGGAGAATCTGATGTCGGGGTTCCCCAATATCGAGATCGTTGGGAAGGCAACGGACTCATCGGAGTTGTTCGCCGAGGCGCAGCGTATCAAATGCGAGCTGGTCGTCATGGATCTGCACATGCCCGGCGGCGTATATGGCGACGGCGTCGAAATGGTTCGACAGTTCAAGGAACGTCATCCCGACGTCGTGGTCGTGGTGCTGACCATGGAAACCGCGGCGGATTGCCTGCAAAAGGTGATTTCGCTGGGCGTGGGTGCGGTCCTCAGCAAGCGCGACCGTATCGATCTGATCCATGTGGCGATCATCACCGCGTTGGCGCGCGAATGCTATGTCGGCCCCGCCATTCGCGTGTTGCTCGCCGACGCCACGTTGTCGCGCCGGATCGACTATGTCCGACAGGTTCTTTCGCGACGCGAACTCGAAGTGTTGACGCACTATGCGACCGGGCGCGGCGTGACCGAAATTGCGCTGAGGCTCGGCCGCAGCGTCAAGACGATCAGCGCACAGAAATGCACTGCAATGCGCAAGCTGTCGCTGCATAGCGATGCCGATTTATTCCGGTTCGCCGTCGAACATGGACTGGTGCCTGACGATCCATCAAGCAGCCCCGGCGGGTCGGGCAAAAGAGGCTGACGCAGCGAAGCTGCAACCCTGGCGAAGTGACCGTCCTCGAGGGGAACGCGCTGTACGGTGACGGTCCATCAACAAGATCACAACAAGATGGAAAACAAGATTCGCGTCATCGTCGCCGACGATCACGCGTGTGTACGCGTGGGCGTCAGGTGTCTGCTTGAACAGATCGCCCATGTGTCGGTGGCGGGCGAAGCAGCGAACACGCAGGCGCTCGCCGAACTGCTCGATGCATGCGCATGCGACGTCGTCGTAACGGATATCGGCATGCCGGGTATCGACGGAGAAAGCAATGCGATCCAGTTTCTGCGGCGGTTGCTGCATCAGACGCCTCAGTTGCCGGTTGTCGTGCTCACCATGATTCATCAGCCGTCCATCCTGATGGGGCTGCTGCAGCATGGCGTTGCGGCGATCGTCGACAAGCGGGATATCACCGCATCGTTGGTTCACGCAATCGACGCTGCGCTGACTGGTCAAGGTTATGTGTCAGATCACGCGCGCGCCGCCATTGCGAAGGCGGGCACACCGCAGCCGCGGGCCGGCGTGATGAGCGCAGGCGAATGGAAAGTCTTCACGATGTACGTGAGCGGTCTGACCATCGGCCAGATTGCCGCCAGGCTGAACCGTAGCGCAAAGACGATCAGCACGCAGAAGCGCAATGCAATGCGCAAGCTCGGACTCGAGACGGAGGCTGACGTGATCGACTTTGCCTGCCAGATCGGCCTCACCTGAATGGTTTAGGAGTTGTCTGATTCTCTATCTCGTTCGCGGGGCCAACAATCTTCTGTTGGACTCCCGGATCGCGGGGGAGCGGCGCCAACATTGATTTGTCATGCGAATCAATCGACAACCCGGCGCAAGTATGTAAGCCGTCTCAAAAAGTTGCCGCGACGAGCCGTTACGGGAGGATGCATGTCAGGGCTGGGAAAGCGGTTGGTTGTCGAAGGTGCCGGGACGGCGTGGCTCGTGTTCGTTGGATGCGGCACGGCCATGCTCAACGCTGGGGCGCAGGGAAATAGCCTTCTCGCTGCGCCGCTCGCATTCGGTCTCGCGCTGGCTACAGCGACCTATGTGCTCGGGCGCTTCTCGGGCGCCCACTTCAATCCTGCCGTCACCGTCGGTTTCGTGACGGCGCAACGCTTTCCCGTTCGCTATCTCGCGCCGTATATCGCCGCGCAGGTGCTCGGCGCGCTCGCAGGTGCGGCGCTGCTCGTCTACATCGCCAGCGGACGTCCCGGCTTCGAACTCGCAGCAAGCGAGTTCGGCGCGAACGGATATGGCGACCATTCTCCCGGCGACTATCCGCTTCATTCCGCGCTGGCCGTCGAAATCACCATGTCGTTTGCGTTCGTGCTGGTGCGCATGCTCGTTTCCAATGTCCAGTCGGCGAACCTGATCGATCCGCTCGTGGCAGGCGTATGGCTGATGCTGAGCTACGTCGTTGCGACGCCCATCACCAATGCATCGTTGAATCCCGCGCGTTCCACGGGACCGGCGCTGTTCGTAGGCGACTGGGCGCTCGACCAGTTGTGGCTCTTCTGGGCGGCTCCGCTGGCGGGCGGCATGCTTGCCGGCTTGCTCCATTCGCATCTGTCCGGCGACCCGGGCGATATCTTCGCGCAGCCGTCCCGGGGGGGCCGGCATGGCGAGTCGGCCTGAGCGTACGCACATGGACCGATCGCGCATCTTCACCCATTCTCGTGTTCACGCCACACGTCGCGCCTGGTTGCCGGGAGTTTGCCTGGCATTGAAGGCAAGCCTCGCGCTGCTGTTGATACTGCTGAGCGGTCAGCCGGCCCAAGCCGCGCTTGGCGCGCGTCCACCAGCGTTTCCGTCCAGACTGATAGTCGGCGTGCTCACCAACGGCTGGTCGCCGTTCGAGATGTTTCAGGAAGGCCGTATCACCGGGCTGAGCGTCGACTATCTGCGCGCCGTCGTTGGACCGGACGTCGAGATCACGACGAAGTCGTTTCCAGACCTCAACGAGTTGCTTGCCGCCGCGTGCGCGAATCGCGTGGATGTATTGATGAGCATAGCCCGCACGCCGGAGCGCGAGCATTGCCTGTCGTTCTCGGTGCCGTATTTTCGGGGATCGACTTCCGTCGTGACGCGGGCGAGCAATGCGATGGCTTTCACGGGCGAGGCACAGATTCAAAGCGCGCGCGTCGCCATCGAGCGGGGGTTCGCGCTCGGCGCCGTGCTACGCGAGCGTTTCCCGCGCGCACGTATCGACAGCTTCGCCGACACGCTTGCCGCGTTGCGCGCCATCAAGCGGGGTGACGACGACGCCTATTTCGGTTTTACGCCTGCCGTGCGGCATTATCTGGCGGACCCGGAATTCCGTGACCTCAGTATCGCGTTCGAGGAGACGGGGCAGGCGAGCGAGATGCGCTTTGCCGTGCCCGCCGCGAAAAGCGAGCTGCGCGACAAGCTGGACCGCGGGCTGTCCGCGTTGCGGCCGGACGACGAAGCCGCAATCCGGGCGCGCTGGATCGGCGGCAGTTTCGAATCGCGGGCAGAGCCGTCGGTGTCCAGTCTCGTGCTAAGCCGTGAGGAGCAGGCGTGGCTCAAGTCGCTTCCGCCGCTTTCCGTTGGCTTCGACGCCGACTGGGCGCCGTTCACCACGCTCGACGAGCTTGGCCGTCCCGCGGGTATCGCCGCCGACTATCTCGACTATCTGGGCCGCACGCTCGGCCTCTCGTTTCACCGCGCTCCAGCGAAGGACTGGCCGACCACGATTGCCGACTTCAATCGCGGTAACGTCGCATTGCTCGCCACTGCCACGCGCAATGATTCCGAACTGGAGCACGCAACTTTTAGCCGCGCGTACGAAACCTATCCGCTTGTCATCGTCGCGCGCGAAGCGGAACCTGCTGCGCGCGGCCTCAACGATTTTGCCGCGCGCCGCATCGTGGTGTCGATGCATAGCCAGGGGGCGTTGCCATTCGAGTTGTACGGCGTCGTCGCGACGCACGCGACGGTCGCGCCCAATCTCGATGCCGCGCTGAAACTGCTGGCCGCCGGCGGCGCCGACGCGCTGGTGGGCAACGTCGCGGAAATCGACGCTGCGCTGACACGGGAATATGCGGGCGTGCTGAAAGTGGTCGGCGTGGTGCGCGAGCCAGCTCCCGTCGGCTTCGCGGTTCGTGACGACCTCGCGCCGTTGGCGGGGCTGATAGACCGCGCGCTGCTCGCCATGCCTGCTTCCGAGCGCCAGCGCATCCGTCAGAAATGGGTGACGGGCGACGCGCCGCCGCAAGGCGGTTGGAGCGTGACGGCACTGCGGCTGCTGCCCGTGCTGATCGGCATCGGCGTCGTGCTGCTGGTGACCTTGCGCGCCTATGTGTTGCTGCAGCGTGAAGTGGGCCGACGCGAGCGCACCGAGAGCGAGCTCGAGTCGCAGCTGAACTTCCAGCAGACGATGATGGAAATGGTCCCGTATCCGCTCGTCGCCAAAGACTTGCAAGGGCGCTATATCGGCGTCAACAGGGCTTACGAGCAGGCGACGGGCCTCAGGCGTGAAGCCGTGATCGGCCGCACGAGCGCGGATGTGCATGCCTGGGGGAAGGACAATAGCTCACGTCTCGAACAGTTGACGCGCGAAGCGCTGCAGAGCGGCTCGGCCACGCAGATCGAACTGGAGTTCGAAGACGGCGAGTCCGACATCCGGCATGGACTCTTTTGCGTGTGCATCTGCAACGGCGCCGACGGTACGCCGCTTTGCGTGCTCGGCACGCTGGTCGACATCACCGATATCCGCCGCGCCGAAATGCTCGCCAGCGAGATGCAGCGGCGTCTCGTCGACGTAACCAGCTCGTTGCCGGCGGTCGTCTTCCAGTTGCGCCGCGGGCTCGATGGCCGATACACGTTCCCCTATGTAGGCGGCGATACCCAACACTTGCTGGGTTACGACAGCGCTGTGCTGATGCGCCGCCCCGCGCTGGATTTCGGCAGCATTTGCGCGGACGACCGTCCCGGCGTCGTCGCCGCGCTCGAGCGTTCCGCTGAAATGTCGGAGCCGCTGCATCTGGAGTTCCGGATCGACGGTCCGAGCGAGCAGCGTTGGGTTCGCGCGCAACTCGTGCCGCGTCGCGAGCCGAGCAATGCGACCGTCTGGAGCGGCTATTGGGTCGATGCGAGCATCGAACGCCTGCGCGCCGACGAACTGGCGCGCGCACGCGATCTGGCCGAAGCGGCATCGCGTGCGAAGGACGATTTCCTCGCGATGATGAGCCACGAAATCCGCACGCCGATGAACGGTGTGCTCGGACTCGTCGAAGTCCTGGAGCGCACCCGGCTCGATGCCGACCAGGGTGAGATGCTCGGGATGATCCACGAATCGGCGGGTGCGCTGCTGCAGATTCTCGACGACCTGCTCGATTATTCGAAGATCGAGGCGGGACGACTGACCATCGAGTCCGAGCCGATCGACCTGCGTGATCTGGTCGATACGGCGGTCGGTCTGCTGGCGGGGCGTGCGCATGAGAAAGGTCTCAAGGTGCGCGTCGATATCGATCCGCAAATCGCTGCAACGCTGCGCGGCGACAGCGTACGTCTGCGACAAATCCTGTTCAATCTGCTCGGCAACGCGATCAAGTTCACGCCGCGAGGCGAGGTCGACGTGAATGTGAAGGTAGTCGAGGAGAGCGAGGCGGGACAAACGGTCGAGATGACCGTCGTCGATACGGGTATTGGAATCGCGCCCGAGGTCCAGGCTCGCCTGTTCGAGCCTTTCATGCAGGCGGAATCGTCGACCACGCGGCGATTCGGCGGCACGGGCCTGGGGCTGACGATCTGCCGCAAACTGATCGCGTTGATGGGCGGCACGCTGTCGTTGTCGAGCACGCCTGGCAAAGGCACGCATATGACGCTGCGTTTGCGCATGCCGCTCGAAATGCAGCAATACACGGCGGGCGGATTGCGCGGCAAGCGCGGCATCGTTGCGACGCCGGATGCGTGCGTCGCGAAGGCGCTCGCGCACTTCGGCGCGGCCCTCGGCATCGAACTGCGGTGCGCCGGTGCCGACCTTGCCGAGTTGCGCGATCCGCAAGCGCTGCGAAGTGTGGACCTCATCTTCGTCGGCGACGGCGTTGAACTGCCGGCGGCCGTCGCGCAGGCCGGCGCGAAAATCATCAGCCTGACCGAAAAGCCGAAGCCGACGGGCTACCGGATCGTCGATAACGCCGTGCGCGTGAGCATCAACCCGATCTCGTGGCGCGGCCTGAGCGCGGCATGCGCGGCCGCGTTGACGGGCCTCTCGCCGACGCCCGCGCGTCTTCCCGGCGCAGCCGAAACCGCGGCCGCGCCGCCGGATCGGGAGCGCGCGATTGCGTGCGGGCGCCTCGTGCTCGTCGCCGAAGATCATCCCGTCAATCAGGAGCTGATCCGTCATCAACTGGCGCTGCTCGGTTTCGCGTGCGACGTCGTCAATAACGGCGCCGAGGCACTCGAAGCACTCGACGCCACACCGTACGGCTTCCTGATTACCGACTGTCACATGCCCATCATGTCCGGCTACGAATTGGCGCGATCGGTGCGCGAAAGCGAGCGGCTGACAGGCGCGCATCTGCCGATACTCGGGATCACCGCGAACACCGCGCCCGAAGATCTGAAGGCATGCCGCGAGGCCGGCATGGACGATTGCCTTGTCAAGCCGACGCGGCTCGCCACCTTGCGTGAATATCTGAGCCGCTGGTTCGGCGCGGACAGCGCGCGGCCCGCCACGCAAGGCGACGCAACCACGGCTGTCGTCCCGGATGCCGGACATGAAAGCGCCGGCGGCATCCCATTCGTTCCCGTCGATCTGAGCCAGCTGACGCAGATCTGGGGCAGTGAATCGACGGTCAAATCGCTGCTCGATGCGTTCGTGTCGGCCGTGCGCGACGATCTGCGCGCGTTGCCGCCGCTGCTGAATGACATCGATATTCCGGCGTTGCGTCAATGGCATCATCGCGTCGCTGGCGCGGTGGGCGTGTTGCAGTATCCGCCGCTGCTCGGCGCGCTCGAACAGTATCGGGGGCAATTGACCTCGGCGCCGTCGGATGCGCTGCGCAGCGAGGGCATTGCGCTCGTGCGGACGTGCAATGCGATGCTCGACGGCATCGAAGAGCAGGCGGCGCTGCTCGCCTGACTTCCCGTTCCTCTCCCGCTTCGCCACGCCTTGCACCGCTGCGCGTGCGTCACGCGCGGCGCTCCGAATTGCACTAGTATGTGCTGGCGCATGAGACGGCGTCCGCTCACGCACCACGCGTGAAGCGACGCCGATCCAGCGCGCAAAGACTCGGAGAGAACAATGATTGCAATTCGA
>Ga0209564_1002967_pt1 | contig 12208 bp, 9 predicted proteins | sample AraplaCol_mMF_r2_FD_184272 | JGI IMG/M metagenome (GOLD analysis project Ga0209564, IMG submission 184272) | Arabidopsis root microbial communities from North Carolina, USA - plate scrape MF_Col_mMF_r2 (SPAdes) (version 3) | ecosystem: Host-associated > Plants > Roots > Endosphere | place: USA... | reverse complement strand
AATTTCCTGGGGATATTGAATATCAGAACGGCGTGCGAGGAGCGGTTCAGCCCGCCGTCCGCTTTCGAAGGGGCGATGGTGTACCACGCTGACCTCCAGCCCCTGGTTTCGGTTGGCTATCCCAATTCTAAGATCCCGACAAGTGGCTACGCGCTTGTCGTCTGGTTACGCGACCTGCAGGTTCGCCCGGGGATGCATCTGTCCGGCTTTTCCGGAAAGCGAAGCGACAGATGGAAGGTCTTTGATGTTCATGACTGGACGTTCGAGAGAGCTTATTTCAGGCTTCTGGCAGAACAGCGGTTGATTTCGCTTGGAGAGACAGACCAGGGACTGGCCCGCTTCGAATTGCTGAAGACGCACTTTCCCGAACTTACCAACGAGCAGATCCAATCGGCTCTGAACGAAGTTTTTGCTTCGCGCATCGACAACGCCCTGTCCCATATTGATCGGTTGATGTCGATTACCAAATGGCAACGGAAACTCGACACGCTGTTTCGAAAGGCACGCCCGCGGACGCGCAAGCAAAAATTTCAGGACGACAAGACTTAACAGGACAGGCGCCAGGAAGGAAAAGACATGACGGACATCGTCAATATCTACGTTGGGTTCGACTCCAAGGAGGTGATAGCGCATCATGTGTTGTCACAGAGCATTCTTGAAAAATCGAGCGTTCCCGTCCGGATAACGCCGATCAACTTGGCCAATCTCGGCGGCGTTTTCACCCGTGAACGAAATGCGCTGCAGTCGACCGAGTTCTCCTTCTCCCGATTCCTTACGCCTTATCTGAGCGACTTCACCGGCTGGAGCCTGTTCATGGACTGCGACATGCTGGCGAGAGCAGACATTGCCGAACTCTGGTCATTACGCGACGACCGCTTTGCCGCGATGTGTGTCAAACACGACTATCAGCCCAAGGTAGAGACGAAATTCCTGGGCCAGACCCAGACGAAGTATGAGAAGAAGAATTGGTCAAGCCTGATCCTCTTCAACAACGAGCGATGCAAGGCGCTTTCGCCCGATTTCGTCAATACCGCGACGGGACTTCAACTTCATCAGTTCAAATGGCTCGAGAGTGACGAAGAAATTGGAGAGCTTCCGGTCACGTGGAATTATCTCGTCAACGAGTACGAGAAGCGGGAGGATGCGAAGATGGTGCATTTCACCGACGGCGGGCCGTATTTCGACGACTACAAGAATGACGACTACGCTGATGAATGGTTCGCGGCCCGCGACCGGGCGCTTTTCGTCCAGCAACGTGCTTGAGCGATCAAGCGCGTCGTCAGCCTCCGTTCCACAACGGGAGGCCCGTTGCCTGCGCGACGTGCATGTCAGCCGTATAGACCGGCATTTTGAGATGCATCAGGCGCTTGATCATGGTCATATCCGGACCGCCATGTTTGCGCACCAGCCCGGCGGTGTTATAGGCGTGACCACTCGAAGATGGATCGATGCCCGAGAGGATTACCGCCGTTGCTCCACTATGCAGCGCAAGGAGCACGGCAACAATTCCGTTCGAGTATTTCGTCGAAGCGTCGAGTTCGAAATTGAGATAGCCGCTGACTGCTCTGACGAGGGCAACGCGGCCGTAGCGGTCCACAGGCAAAAGCGCTTCATAGCTGTATCGAAAAGCACGCAAGCCCTCTTCAAGCCGGGAACGGCTGTGTCGCCAAAGCATGACGTAAAGTTTGCCGGTCCGCCTGCCATTCAAGACGCGACGCACCTCCCGGGCATTTGTCGTCATGCCTTCCACCTGATTGAACATCATCACGGTCGTGTGCGGAACGAAATCGCCCCACCGGTCAAGTCCCTGCTGAGAGCCATTGATGGTGATCAGCCGGTAGTTCATGTTCATTCCCACCGGCTTATGCGCCTCTGGAGCAGAGCCGAGGACAACGACGACTTTGCCTGCCAAGGTCGGATCGATGAAGGGTTGCGGTCGCTTCAGGATATATTTGATAAACCTGTAGAGCCACTGCTTTGCGCGAAATAAACTGCCATGCGCGACGGCCTCCTCGTTATCGAAGGTCAATGTGAGCCTCGAAAGCATGATCCCGGCTCAGGACAGACATTTCTTCATTGCAACGTTGGAAAGAGCCCCTTACGCGCTGCTCATATCGGGTTGATGCGACGTCGACGGCTTGCTCATCGTTTTCGACATACTGGCCATCCCAATGCATGAGCGCGTCTCCGGCTGCCGCTTTGTGAATTTGGACCAATAGCAGAGCACCTTTGTCACGCATAGTCACCGGAAACTTCTTGTTGCTGGCGTCAATCCACTGCTTCAAGCTCATCGCCACAATATCGACCTTCATTGGCTCGCTACAAGCGAAATTAGTTGCGTTTACGGGAGCGTCAACAGGAACCCAGCGTTTCACTTCCGAAAGCGGTGGCGTTTTGCCGCTGAATGGGGCTTATCTGTTGCAGAAGAATGACAGCGTCTTGTCCGGGGGCCCTGGTCTTCCCGGCTGGTACTGGAAAATGTCCAAGCCCTTGTGCTTGGTTGAAGGAGCCAAAACTGCCAACGGCCTTGCAAACTGGGACAGTACGCGGAGGTGACGACCGCGGTTTCCGCAAAGATCTGAACGGGCTGCGAGCCGTCAGCGTCACGTTTGTGGTGCTATACCACGCGGGGCTATCGGGTCTAGCGGGCGGGTATGTCGGCGTCGACGCATTCTTTGTTCTGTCGGGCTACTTTATGTCCAAAATGATAGGACATGACCTTGCTCGTCAGCAGTTCTCGTTTGTTGCCTTCTATCTACGGCGTGCGCGTCGTATTTTGCCTGCATTGATCGTCATGGCTGCGGCCACGTCCGTTTTCGCCTATCTGTATCTGATGCCGGAGGAACTCAAGTCTTATGCACGGAGCCTTCGCGCGACGACCCTTTTCTACTCAAACCTTCAGTTCGCTCGCGAAAGCGGATATTTCGACGTGGCAAGTGAGCTCAAGCCGCTTCTCCACACATGGTCTTTGTCTGTCGAGGAGCAGTTCTATCTCATCTTCCCGCTGTTGACGTTCGCGAGCCACAAACTCCGTCAAAAACCTAAGATCTCCGTCTACTTGGCCATTATTAGCTTATCGCTGCTTGCGAGTGAAACTATTGTCCAGTTCGACCAGCAAAAAGCGTTCTTTGGCCTACCCTACCGTCTTTGGGAGATGATGCTGGGGGCACTGACCGCGTCTATATCCTTCGAACCGGGCAGGTTCGCACGAGAAGGCTTGGTTGCGGCCGGTCTGTGCCTGCTGATGGTTGCCGGGATATTTTTCTCCGCCACAACATCTTTTCCGGGATTTTCGGCATTGGTGCCCTGCGTGGCGACAACGCTGCTGATCATCGGCGGACGTCGCTCCGCAATCGCGAATGTCACGCTTGGGAATCCGGCCTGCCAGTTCTTGGGGAAAATTTCCTACTCGATATATTTGTGGCATTGGCCCGTCGTTGTGTTCTTGCCCTATGTCCTCGGTGATCTGGCTCCAACTGAGAAAACAGGTGCCATCTGCATTGCGTCGATCATCTGCGGCTGGGCCTCTTGGCGTTTCATCGAGCAGCCCTTTCGATTCCGCCTCATTGCTTTTGGCAGGCCAAAGGTCGCCTTTTCCACCTATCTGGTGATTGCCGGCCTATTCGCATCGCTAAGCACCATCGTAATCGAAAACCAGGGCTTGCCTTATCGGCTATCCGAGCAGGCTCGTCTGGTCTACGAGGCGCGCGGTGATACGAGCCGGTTCCTCGAAAGAACCTGTTTTGCTGATCCGGATGGGGAGGGACTAAGCGCTGCCAACGTCAGAACGGACGAAACTTGCGCTCTCGGGGGCGGCAGCGATCCGGCAACATTCGTTCTTTGGGGCGACTCTCACGCCGGCGCTATTGCGCCAGCTCTCGACTTGGCGGCGAAGCGGGGAAGTTTATCTGGGGTGTTTGTCGGCAGTGCCGGGTGCCCGCCATTTGCATCGGCGCGTTTAGTTCGACCAGACCGGGCCCGCCGTTGCGACGACTTCAATGCCGCCGCTGAAGAGATGATCTCAAGACGAGGCATTAGGGACGTCGTCCTTGTTGCCTACTGGAGAAAATATCTTTCGATAACCGACGGCAACGAAAGAGTATCGATGGAGGCGTCTTTGACATCCACCAGCCAGTACGCCTTGATCAAGGACCGTCTGTCTGAGCGTGTCATGGCATTGCAGAAGAACGGCGTAAAGGTCTGGTTGATGTTGGATGTTCCTGACTTCAACCAACCTGTTCCCGAGTCTCTGGCTCGATTGGCGATGTTGGGCAGGCCGATTCAGCTCGAGCTCACAAAGGCTGCGATCGAAACAAGGCAAGGGGTTGCGCAGGACCTTGTGCAGGACGTTGGAAAAAACACTGGAGCGTCTGTCCTTGACCCTGCGCCTTGGCTCTGCGACGTGCAAGCCTGCAAAGCTGTGCTGAACGGCACTGTTCTCTACAAAGATGGCGACCATCTCTCAGCCTCGGGTGCTCGGCTTCTCTCTGGTCTGTTCGATCCTGTGATCAGCAATCTTAAGCCCAATGATCCAAGGCGCTGACGACATTTGAAAGGGCCACACTCATCAGCTGTGCAACTTAAGGCTCGTTCCCCCTGCTGGCCAATACCCCTGTGGTGAGGCAGTGTCGACCGAAGCGTTCGTTTCCTGTTCGTTCAAGATAGCGTAAATCACCCAGTGGAGAGGGCATGATCAGCACTCCGGTTTAGGCCTGATGAGGAATCAAAAGTCTTGGGTGCAACCAAAAGCGCAGCATTGCGCTGTCGTTTTCGGCTTCCCATAGGTTGTCGCGGTTGCGGCGGCACTCGCAGCCGCTAAGACGGACAGTATGGTGATGCTGTCGCTGATGTCCCGATAGGATCGACAAGCAAGGCTCGGCAGCAATCGATCGGCCTGGCCCGTCGTCTTTTAAGCGCAGCACCTCTGGTGAGGACTGAATAGCCCCAAGCTTTGTAGACACCTTCTTTCCTGATTTTGAGGCAGGAAGAGCATCATGAGCAAATCGAATTTCACCGAAGAATTTAAGCTGTTCGTCAGATCACGGAACGAGGCTATCCGGTTGCGGAGGTTTCGCAGCGCCTCGGCGTCAGCCAGCATTCCGTGTATGGATGGAAAAAGAAGTTCGCGGCGCGGAACGCCAAGGGGAACGACGAGATCGACCAGATCAGGCGGCTGAAGAAGGAATTGGCTCGCGTCACAGAGGAGCGCGACATCTCAAAAAAACGGCCGCGTTTTTCGCCGGGGATGCAAAGTGATGTACGCGTTCATTGGCCTGCATCGCTTGCAGTTTTCGGTGCGCACGATGTGCCGCCTTCTGCGGGTTCATCCTAGTGGATTTCACGCCTGGCTGAAGAACCCGCTGAGCAGGCGAGCCAACGAGGACAAGCGGCAGACCGATCTGCTCCTGAGGGCATGGGAACGGGGCACTCCCTGGGCGGCACGGCGGCGATACCTTGAAGAATGCAACGACATCTTCGCGGCGAAGCCTGCGACGGCACACGATAGCACCAGCCTGATTGATCCCATGAACCTGGAATACCTGCTTGGAAATATCCAGGCCGATTATCGTAGCCTTTTCCATGGATGCATTTCCTGGTGTGAGTTTGACACCCTACATCTTGGCACATTGCGGTGCCGGGAGCGGAGGCCGTCCATCACATTGTCAGTGGCATTGCTCCATCGCGTTGACCACCGGCTCGAAGTCGATCTCGTCGTCATTGCCCCGGACCTGGTGCAGCTTGCGACAATTCGCGCAGCTTGGTGGCGCTCTTTTTAGTGAACAACATATTGGCCCCCTATGCGCCAGCTCTGGGGAGCGCGAAGGACGATACGGTCGGACTGCGACGGATCCGTCAGAGGCGCGCGGCGTAGAAGGTGATGCTGGCGAGGATTTCTTTCAGGCTGGGCCTGCCGTGATAATAGAGCGCTGACGTCCGCTCGTATGCGCGCTCGTAGAGTCCGAAGGTCTCTGGGTCGGCTAGGCTGAACGCGGAATTGCTGCTGATGTCCTGATTGTCGGCCTTCGGGAAGCGCGTCTGCTTGTGGGCAACATATGCGTCCGAGCCGAGGAAGGCTTGCACGTCCGGTTGGTTAAGCAAGCAATAGACGTCGTAGTAATGCCGGAGAAAATTGGCGGGGAACTGGCCGGTTTCCTGCTGCTTGCGATATTTGGTGGAGATAGTCTGGAGCTTCTCGACGAGCGTGTAGCCGGGTTCGTAGCAGGGAACGGGCAGTGCCCGATTATCGATCAGGTTCACGCGCGATGCCGCGTAATCGTAGGCCCAGGAGCTGATGTCCTTGTTGATATTTGGAGCCACCGTGTCGAAGCCGGCTTCGAGCAACACGCCATCCTTGAGATCCGATTTCGTGCCGGTCGCCTCGGGGTAGTAGAGGCGGATGCCGCCGCTGCGATACGTCTCGTTGTCGAATTCGGTATCGCGCTCGATCTTTTGGATACCGTCGATCGTGATCGTATGGGCCAGCCAGTCATAGAAGGCCTTGCGGCTTTCACGATGCGCTGCTTTATCGTGATTGGCGCCGGTTTTTACCTCCATTGCCTTCGGCGGTTCGATACGGATATCGATATCTTCCGAAAAGCGGTTGATGATGCGGTATCCCTTCGATAGCGAGGTGCCTCCTTTCAGCTCGAACGTCATCCCCAGCTGCTGCAGGCCGTAAAGGCAATGCATGATCCAGTAGTCTTTTTCGACCAGCACCGGCTGCACCTTCATCTGGTCAGCAACGATGCGCAGCAGGGAAGCAAAATCCTTGTGCCTATGGAGGAAATCAGCTGGCATTTGGATCTGCGGCGAGGGTACTGAAGAATTTCCGCGTGCGCACCATGCCGTATTCCTTGGCAGCACGAGTGATGGCGGAGCGATCGCCTTGCAGGGCACGTTCCTTCACTCGGGCCAGCACCTGATCGCGGTCCTCGGCCAGCTGGTCGAGATTGTTGACCAGGTCGACCAGTAGGAATTCTCTGGTGAGGGTTTTGGGGAAGGCTGGCTTTCTGCGGAACTCGAACTCTCGGCCGCCCAGCATGAAGTTGCCGTGGCGCTTATGGTTATAGACGACGGTCTTATTATAGAGCTGCGTGGCTCCGACACCCAGACTGTTATAGGCATTGGGCGAGGTGACGAGGTAACGGTCATCCCTAAGGAAAGCCTCAACGAGCGCGTCATCCTCGGCGGGGGCTTTGCCGAACGCGGTCTGCTTCGGCCGGTGATAGACGCCGGTCGACAGCTTGGTCAGGTATCCCTCTGCCAGCAGCTGCTGAAGATGCCGATCGACCGACGACGACCATTGGGCGAGATCCTCCCGGCGGTAGACCTTGCCGGACCGCAGATGCCTTTTCAATTCCTGTAACTTCGTCACGGCTTAGCTCCTGCACTAACCATAGCGACATATGGTCGTGAATGCAATTTTTTTCAAATTTCCTGCAATTGCGGCGACGGATCAGCGGCTAAAAGTACTGGAGTAATTGCATTATACAGCCAAATTTCTCGATGATCTCTACTACTCGAATAGCGAAAACCCGGAACTGATTTTCCCTATGGAAGATCGTGCACGACAGCGACACGTGCCCGTGTCAAGGGCTTGTACAGCTTGGCATGCGGGAGCTGCCCGAGATCGCTCGCCATTGGTCGGTCGAGGACTGTGACAGGCTCTTTAGCTAAGCGAGAGGCGCAAGGCAGCGGCAACTGCTGGCGTCAAAACCGTCCCCTTATGGATGCGGAGATTGTGCGCGGGGAGCCCGGTACGAGCGGAGCGACGTCGGCGTCAGCATCGAAGAGATTGGAAACCGCAACCGTCGCAGACAGGTGACGATCCTCCGATTCCCAGCTCGCTGCAAGGTCGGTCAGGAAGACCCCGTCCATCTTACTGTAGTTGAATGGATCGGCCGGATCGGGAAATGATGGCCGCTGACCGAGGTAGGTTTCGGCGAGCGTAAACCGGATGCGTTGCGGGCTGACGTAGCTCAGTCCGATGCGAGCGACATTCTCGGGCACCGTGGGCACCTGGTCTTCCGTTTGTGGCGCATCGCCCTTTGACCAGATGTGGCTATAGCTGGCAAATGCGCTCAGGCCATTGCCGATCCAGTAGTTTCCCGTGACCGAAAGGCGATCGAACGTCGCGTTCGGAATGATTAGGCTTCCCGTGTATACCGGGACGGCGAGCGCCAGGTCTTTGATATCCTGATGTTGATATTCGACGGACGTGAAAAGGCGATCCGACCACTCGCTGTCCCAACGCAGGATCGACGTGTCGACCAGGCGCGTACCGTCAGGCACAGCGTCTGATCGAAGGCCGACGATATCGATGGGCGCAAGAGTGTTGAGGTTGTTAAACGGTGTCTCCCGCAGGAAAGCCGCTCTGAGATACTGACCTTCGGTTGGTGCCCAAGCAAGGCCAACTCGGGGCGCAAACGTGTCCTCTTCGAAACCGTTAGTCTCGGAGGTCTCTCCAAACAAGGTGGTTTCGAATCGCAGGTCCTTGGTGATGTCGATTGTCGTTCCCAGCCAAACGCGGGAGGTGTCGCCTCGGACCGTCGGCAGCGTGACGGGGATCCGAAGCGGAAAGCCACCAACGGCGCCAGCCAGAGAGTAGAAGATCACTGCCCCGGATGTTTGGGTTTCGACATGACCGGTTTCAGCTCCCCATCTGACGACGAAGTCATCGGTCGGCTCAAACGTGTGGGAAACGCCACCCTTGAGCGTGTACTGATCTTCGTTCGTTTCCACATCCTCGCCGAAGCCCGGAGCCGGAAAGGCGAACAGGGCGTCCAGTCCCTGGCGATCGATATAGGAGCCGAAGACCCCGAAATTGAGGATGTTGTGGAAGGCGAAGGTGTGGCTCCATCCGAGGAAGCTATTCACGCCGTCGGCATCGAGCCGATCTCCACGTGTGATTTCGAAGCCGCTGATATCGACGCCGGGAAAGGAAATCCCGCCTTCGGCATGCACAAAGTTCAGATGTCCCACAAAACGGTCATAGGGTGTCACCTGAATTCCGAAATCCATTGTCGAGTTCAGGTTCTGGGCGTCCTGATCGGCGTAAGACGGATCAAGGTAAGAATAGGTGGTGCTTGTCGTAAACGCATAGGGCAGGGGATCGTAGCCGAGGCGCTGATAGCTGGCGGTACCGTTGACGCCAACATCTGAGCTGGTCGCCGTGATGCCGGTTCCAACCTCGGCCTCCTGGAAAGGCACGCGGAAGAACGAGGCATGCATGCGCGGACTTGCAATCGCTTGCGGGTCGAGCAAAAGGCCCTGGACGTATGCGGAATAGGCCGCATCGTCGCCAGAGTTCGGTTCGCCGAGCGCGACACCTCCGGGAGCGGTAAAGTACGGCCTGACGCTTCCCGAAAGGGCCTGGTCGAAATAGCTGGCTCCCTGGAAAGGGTCGAAGGTCCGGTCACCCCAGTAACGGCCCCAGGCGTCGAGCGATGCAAAGCGATAGACGCCCCCGAGTGTCGAGCCGAAATCGCCGCTGGATTCGACCGACGCGTAGTCACCGCCGCGCGCTTCTGTTCGCCGAACGGACTCCTGGGCAAACCGTATAGCGTCGTCCATCTGATAGAGATCGACCGAGAGCAGCGCGCGAAACTGCGCGGGTTCCGGATCGAGTGGATCGAGCTTATCAGCCAGCTCGAACGACTGGCTCGCCGGATCGCGATCACCGTTTGCTGCGTAGGTTGCTCCCAAGCGGAGCAGTCCGTCGGCATAGGTGGGATTGGCAGTCGTTGCCTTGAGCATATCCTCCGTCGCTCCAGCCGTGTCGCCGCTTTGCAGCTTGTAGCGGCCGCGCTGGAAGAGCGCGATTTCGAAAGATGGATCGGCCGCGATTGCCTGGTCGATGACGATTTTAGCTTCCTTGTTCCGGCCGCTTGAAAGAAGAAGACCGGCATAGTTGGCAAGCGGTTCAGGAGCCATCGGGTCGGCGACGATGGCCCGCTTGTAGGCCGCTTCGGCCTCCCTGACCGCACCCCGTCTACTTTCCAGGAGAGCGAGGTTGTTCCAGTATTCGGAGACGGCCGGCTCCAGTTCGGCGGCCCGACGGGCGTCGACCAAAGCCCCTTTGACGTCGCCTTTCACATAGCTGCGGTAGGAAGCCCGCGCGTCGAGCAGAGCTGCATCGTTCGGATCGATTTGCTCACCCTTGGCGATGGCTGCGGCCATGGTGTCGAAGTCGGATGCAAGCAGGGCGCGGTTTGCGATTGCCGCTTGATAACGGACATCGTCTCCAAACCTATTTTCGTTTCGCTTGAGAACGTCGACCGCTTTTTGAGGCGACTGCAGGACGGCGGTGAGCATATCCTCACCGAAAACCGACGCCAGCGAACCTGAACGCGCGGGAGGTGTAAAGGAGCGTGTCGGCGTTGCCAGGGACCTGGCAAAATACGCCTGGTACTCGGCCTCGACACGTGCCTCTCCCTTCAAACCGGCCCTTGCTCGATCGAAGAGGGCGGCTGCCTCTTTGTAGCGATGATCGTGAGCGGCGATCTTTCCCTCGATCAGGGAGACGCGCGCATCGTCCTCACGCGAAAGCCTCCTCATGCGGGCCTCAGCGATGGCCTGCTTGGCAGCTTCTCTTCCGGTTCGGGTGAACGCCACCTCTGCCGCTAATGCATAATCGGTGCTCTGCCACCGCGAGCGGGGACGAGCGTTCAGTCGGCGATCTGCATCTGCAAGGCGTCGGAGCTCTGCAGTTGATGTGATGGATTGATCGAATGCAGACCTCAGTCGGATGTTGAACAGCATCTGCTCGCGGATGTTGCCGCCGACTGCGACGATCTTTGACGGGGCAGACCCGAGTGTCGCTGCCGCCGACTCCCCCTCCGCGACGGTGACCTTACCCTGAGTATTCGCAAGGTCGACCACGCCCTCGATGACAGAGAGGGTCGTCTTGGTTGCCGATACCGACAGGGTCCAGTCGGTTCCTCGAATGGCTGCGCCGGCGGAAGGTGTGTTGATGGTTACGCCGGAACCTCCGCGCGCTGCGCGCCCGTACATTTCGCCGCTGTTAAGGTCGAGCGTTACGCCTCCGTCAGCGCGCACCTCTTTGACGACGAGAACGGAATTTCGCGACAACCGGATTTGCGTCCGGTCTGCGAACAGGAGAGCCACCTGGCCCAATGCATTGGTGCGGATGACATCGCCAGCCTTGACATTCTGGAGGACCTCGACGTTACGGGGAGAGGCCGCTTCCACCAGTGCGATATCTTCACCGGTCCTTGTCTGGATTACCTGACCGGATATGGTTGGCGTTCTCGGTGCCGGATCGGCAAAGGCCTGAGAATTGGCCGTCAGAAGCAACGCGACGGCAGTCATTGCCGTTCTTGGAATAGTCCTGGACATTGAAACTTGCCCCCGCAAGAAGAGCCTTGGTTATAGGTCCAGACTAAACTGTTCAAGATGCGGTTATAACTGATCAGGTCATAATTCCTGAATGTGTTTCCTGGGCAACAAACTGGTGGCTAGACCGGCGTTACCAGCGGTGAAGTCTGTTCGACACCTTACAATCGCAACGCCGTTGCCTCGGGGAAGCACAGTGACCGTGGCCGCGATGAAGCGCTTGGCGGCCAGAGTTATCTCCAGCGCGACGCCCACAGCCGCAGTGATCGCAACAAGCTGCGCCTGAATGCCGCCTGCATCGTTGCGTGGCCCCCCGAAGACCGCCGCAGCGATGTTCGCTATTGTGAGCGCCAACGAAAGACGGTCGCCACCAAAATTCGATATGGCAGGGTCAACGGTCCCCAACTGCACCTATATAACCCCGCCTATGGCTGCATTGCAGCAATGATCAAAGCCGAGCATCGCAGCGGCATCCTGCGGCCACGTTTCCATCGAACCTTGCCGATAGTCCGAACGTCAGGTTGTCGTCGGCGCTGAGCAACACCCTGTCATTGCCGACCGGGCGGACAGGAGGATAGGCCGCTCTCGTCTGAAAATTGAGGATTTGGCGAGCGCCCTGAGTAACGATCTGATGCGCCGTGGCTATTGTCCGGAGATTCCAGCATCAGAAACCGGGTGAGCCCAAAATCATCGGCACGATGGTCTTGGCTGCGGATATCCACGTGCGGTCGGCAACAACTGATGATACGGCGCTTTGCGCAGTTTATCGGGCGCAACTTTCGGGCAAGCCGAATTCCGGCAGCTTACCGGGCATGGGGAGACCGCCGCTCAAAGTCCAGAGAACCAACCTCAA
>Ga0209564_1002955_pt1 | contig 12271 bp, 8 predicted proteins | sample AraplaCol_mMF_r2_FD_184272 | JGI IMG/M metagenome (GOLD analysis project Ga0209564, IMG submission 184272) | Arabidopsis root microbial communities from North Carolina, USA - plate scrape MF_Col_mMF_r2 (SPAdes) (version 3) | ecosystem: Host-associated > Plants > Roots > Endosphere | place: USA... | reverse complement strand
AGCGCCCACGGTGTCGCGCAGTCGGTGCGCGCCGAAGCCGAGCGTCGCGGGCTGAAGGTGTTCGACGCGACCTGTCCGCTGGTCACCAAGGTCCATCTGGAAGTCGCCCGCCAGTGCCGCGCCGGCCGCGACGTGATCCTGATCGGCCACGAAGGCCATCCGGAAGTGGAGGGCACGATGGGCCAGTGGCGCCGCGAGGCGGGAGCCGGGCGCATTTACCTGGTCGAGGACAGCGAGGACGTGGCCGCGCTCCAGATCGACCAGCCGGAGAACGTCGCCTACACCACGCAGACCACGCTGTCGGTGGACGACACCCGCACCGTCATCGAGGCCCTGCGCGCGAAGTTCCCCGCCATCCAGGGCCCGAAGAACGACGATATCTGCTACGCCACGCAGAACCGCCAGGACGCCGTGCGCGAACTGGCCGCGCGTTGCGACCTGGTGCTGGTGGTGGGCTCGGTCAACAGTTCCAATTCCAACCGTCTGCGCGAGCTGGCCGAGCGCGAGGGCGTCGAGGCCTACCTGATCGACGGCGCGATCGAGATCGACCCGCGTTGGGTGGCTGGCCGCCAGTGCATCGGCGTCACCGCCGGCGCGTCCGCACCGGAAGTGCTGGTGCGCGGCGTGATCGACCGTCTGCGCGAGCTGGGCGCCGGTCACGTAACCGACCTCGATGGCGAGCCGGAAAACATGGTGTTCGCCCTGCCCAAGGAACTTCGCCTGCAACTGGTCGATTGATCCATGGGTCCGATGGCCGGGACCGGATTGACCGGCAACCGGCCCAGCGCCTAGAATTCCCGTTCCTCGCGGAGAGCGCTCCGCGGCACGGCCCGAGCGGCCCGCCCACGCGCTTCGCAGCAACATCCGCCGGAATAGCTCAGTTGGTAGAGCGGCGCATTCGTAATGCGTAGGTCGTAGGTTCGATTCCTATTTCCGGCACCATACCTTTCAAAGGCTTATCGCGATTTCGGTCGCGATAGGCCTTTTTTTTTAGGGCTTGGGTAACGTCCGGGTAGCAATCCCGCACCGCAGCGGATGTGCCGCTAGTCCTTGTGCGTGCTATCGGTTAAAAGTGAATGCAGGCTGCCGGCGAGGTAGTCGTGTGCGCTCTCAGCGCAGGACGGCGATGTCCCGTCCTCCCTCCATCTCTCAGCCGACGTCCCATGCCTGTTCTCAGAACTGATATCGAAAGGGCGCTCGATGAGATCGAGTCGCAGGAAGAGGGAATGCGCTTCCAAGGACTAGCCGTTGTCCTTGGCAAGATGCGCTGGCCCGAACTCATCGCTCGTCAGCGTAAGAAGGACGGAGGGCTCGACGCCTACGCCTCGTCGACACTCGCGAAGGACGGGATCGCAAAAGGCCTTGCCGCCTCAATCACTCCGACGCTGAAGAAGATCTCGGGTGACGCGGAAACCGCGCTAGCGAACTTCAGCGACCTAAAGATGCTCCTCTTCGTGACGTCAGCCAAGGTCGGAAATGCCGACAGGCGGCGATGGGAAGAGGAAATCCTGACCAATCACGGAGTCGAACTTCACATTATCGAGCGCGAGGAGATCATTGCTTTGCTGTTGGTGCCAGCGAATGCATCGCTCTGCGCGAGCTTCCTTCACCTGCAAGTTGATCCTGAACCTCAGCTCGAGGCACTTGTCGAACGCACGAAGCGCGCGGCCGTCGCTGTTGTGCAGACATGGACACGGAGAACCGCGGGGCATCCGTTGATCGAGCTCACCGCCACGAGAATGGAAGTGGGCGGGCAATCGATGGATGAGGTCTGGTCCCTGACCGATATCGAGCGCGACCTTTCCCAAGGCCGCCGAATCGTGCTGGAAGGCCCCGCAGGGCGCGGAAAGACCACGTCGCTAATACAGCTCGCTGAGCGACAGCGCTCCTCCGGCATCCCCTTCATGGTCGAACTACCCGCATGGACCTCATCGCGCCGGGGAATTCTAGATTTCATTGCTGGAATGCCGGCGTTCCAGGCAGAAGGCCTTACTGCCGCGAACTTAGCGCGCGTGAATGAATCAGAGCCTTTCATTTTCCTGCTAAACGGCTGGAACGAAATCGGAGAGTCGAGTTCCGCGCAGGCGGACGATGCACTTCGCGAGCTGGAACGGGACTTTCCGAGTGCCGGGATCATCGTCGCGACACGCACGCATCATCTGGTTCCACCCCTGCCAGGCGCTATGCGATTGAAGTTGCTTCGCCTTCGGCGAGACCAGCGCGCGGCATATATGGCTGCCCGCCTTGGCGACCGAGCCGGGCAACTTGCCGATCGCATTGATCGCGACCCTGCGCTGGACGACCTTACGCGCACCCCCTTCATTCTTGCGGAGGTGGCATCACTGATAGAGGCGGACGCGGAGATCCCCTCAACAAAGGTCGAAGTCATAGCTCAGGTGCTCACAGTTCAGGAGCAACGGAACGAGCATCGTAATGCCTTACATGGCGCCCCTATATTCGGCCGCCAGGCCGATTATCTTCAGGCGCTCGCTTTCGACATGACAAGCCGCGGGGCTGTGGCTCTTTCCGAAGCGGAAGCACGAGCAAGGACTTCTTCAGTCATTCGAAGCTTAGTCGCAGACGGACAGATTGAATCGGTCGGAGCTCCGGCGGTGCTGGCGTCGCTCACCGCCCATCACGCTCTCGAACGCGTCGATTACCCACGAACGGAATACCAGTTCGGCCACCAGCAGCTTCAAGAGTACTTCGCTGCGCTCAAGCTCCGCGCGCGACTCATGTCCCTTCCGATGGCGGATAGGGAAGCGGTGGCGCGGTTTGTCGGCGAATACGTCAACAACCCTGTGTGGGCGGAACCGTTGCGAATGGTTGCCGAGACCTTTTCTGAGCGGTTCGAGCGAGGCGAAGTTAGCGAGCCGCAGATTTCAGCCGGACGCGACCTGGTTCTCATGGCGCTCGGTGTGGACCCAGTGTTCGCGAGTGAACTCGCTGAGCTCTGTGGCGCCGCCGTATGGAGTGAGGTTCGCGAGGTGGTGGGGAATCGCCTCCGTGATCTTGCGGCCCGAGGCGGTAGTTATCGTCACTATGCGGTCGCTGCCATGCTCGCTACAGGTTCGTCGGAATTTAGGGACGTCATCGTGCCGCTACTTTCTAGTCCGGACCAGCAATCCAGGTTGGAAACGTACCGACTTTGGCAGCGGTTCGATGTCGCATGCTTGGGGGAAGACTGGGCGTCTGTGATAGCCGAATGGCCTGAGGACGCTCGGGAGGATCTTGTGGGCGAGCTACTCCAGCATCGAGCTGATGCCGATATGGTCGCGATCGCGATGCGGGACGACAGTCAGCGAGTGAAAAAGGCTGCGGCCTCAGGCCTGCTCTGGAACGGGAGCGGGGATGCTGTTGTTCATCTCGTCGACTCGATGGATTCGCTCACGTTCAATGACTTTGTGTCGAGCTGGTATCGCGAGCTCCCGGCGGCCCTCAAGGAACGGGCGGTCACTGCGATGCGCACGTTGTTCGGCACGATCGAGGATCCAGCCGGTCGCCTTCGCACGGCTGGCATTCTGATCGAACTGGGGGAGGGCGATGTTGCGGAGGGGATGAAGGAGGCGCTGTCAGCTATCCCTGAGAGTGATATTCATCGCCTGTCCTCCCACTACATCCGGCCTGCGTTGATTTACTTGGGCGGGCTGGACGCAACGTGGACGAGTCAGTGGATCTTGCGCCAACTGTCATGCGGCGCGCTCTTCAACCCCGACTATTGGCTTCCCCTCGCGTCAGAAGTGACCAATGAGTACGTAGACAAGTGCCTGACTCGGTTGGAAACCGAGGATATGCACGCGCAGAACGTGGAAGGCCTCGGCGCCATTATCGCGAGACATGCGCACGACCGTACGGCAGCTCGGATTTTTGCGAGCGTTCGAAACCTTCAGCTTCGGATCGACGCGGCCCCTGTTCGGCCCGAGTTCGAGATGCAGGTTAAGAGGCAGCTCGAGAACGTATTCCATATGCTGGGTGCGGATGTTGCTGTCGCGGGCGTACTCTCGTGCGTCCAGGCTGGAAACGCTGACGACATGCGAGTCGCTGCCGACTTACTGAGTCGCGTCGCCCGGCCAGATCGCGCGCCGCTTTGTATTGAGAACGAGGACCTCGCTGGTCAGGTAAGGCTCTATCTCAAATCGGGTGTCCCTCTGATACTCCGGCGCGACGACTTTACTGGTAAAGAGAAGGCGCACTTGGCGTCCGCCATTGCCCAGGTCGGGACGTCTCATGAAATAGTCGATATCGTGAGCCTAGTTCGTGCCGACATCGCCCGAGTGCGCGTTGGAAGGGAGGCTCGTGCCAGAGGAGAGCGGGGGGCTGCGGCCGAAGGCGCGGTGATGTCCTACGCAATGTGGAACGTCGCTTCGCTCGCGCAGCTTCCATCTGAGGATGCCACAGAGGCGTTAATTGCCCTTCTGGAAGAGCCGGAGTATCAGACGGAGGTTGTGAACGAACTGGTTCGTGAATTTCGCGCGAAGCCTGCGCGCATGTTCAGCCGTGCGCCCGCTTACTCTTCAGTGTGGGAGGCTCGCGAACGCCCGCGCGGATTGATTGGTGACATGGCGCGGCGGAGACGGATCACGGCGGCGTTGTCGGTCGAGCTGCGGCGCGCGCAAGCTCACGGACAAGGTGCTGGACTACTAACTCTGGCAAGGGGCTTGGCGGTCGTAGATGGGCGCGACTCCGCTGCGGCGGTGCTTGAGCAAATTTCAGAGCCGGGCCGATGGGACTACCATATTTGCGTCGACGCTGCCGAGAGCCTGCTCATGGCGGGGGTAGTCTTGCCCGCTGCGAACTTCATCGCGCTTGTTGACGCGTTTCTTGGCCAGAACGGCAGGTGGCTTCAGGGTTCGGAGAAGGCTCTGCTTTGCAGGATGCTGGCGCTCTGCTTGTTCTCGGATGACCCGGCAGGTGGAGTGACGAAGGTTCGCGAGGTCGTAGGGACTGTCCTTCTGGGGTACGAGTTACGCGAAGTTATCGGTGCGCTCGGCGAAAGCCGAGAGGGGCATGCGGTTGATCTCCTGATAGAGCTTGCATCTCAGCCTGGCACGTTCGACCAGTGTTACGACAGCTTTCTCGACGCGTTCCTTGCATCCCATACGGATCGGGGTAACCAGATCCTGTTAGGCGTAGTGGATCCAGACGTCGCCGACACCGGATTGAGGCCCGGACGTCACCGTGAGTCCGAATGGATCGTTCGGCTTGTGGAGCTCGGAAAACGCAATGAACTCATCGGCGCTCGGCTGCGGCAATTATGTGAGCGGGACCTGTCGGAAGTGGGTCGATATGTCCTCTCGAAGGTGATGAGCCATTTCCCTGAGCCAGCGGACCAAGCTGCTAACCTTTTGCTCATTGACGACACAAAACAGGGCGTCGTCCCCAGTGGTGTATGGGACCAACTCCGTGACGCCTTCGTGGAGCAGCGCCCTTACGAAAGCGTCGCGAACGCATTCACGGAGCACGCCCGCGCATCGAACGACCTCCGGGCGACGCTGTTCGGAATGGCAACCAATGACGCCAGGAGACGCGAAGGCGCGTCGATACTCCTCGGGCAGATTGAGGTCTGGCGGCTTGAGTATGGGAGGCCGAGCGATGAGCCGCGGCACCCAGACTTGGCATCGGGATCGCCATGGCCTCCGTAATAGCGATTCGCATTGCGAGTCGCACCTGCGTTCGATCCGGCAGCGTTACGCGAGCGGCGGCGGCTTCCCCGCCATGTCGGAGGGTCTCGGGCCGGCTCTGAAATCGGGGTGATCCTTGATCATCTTTTCGGGCAAGGAGAAGTCCCCGGTGGACGAGAAGACATAACGTTCGCTGCGGCCCACCTGAAGCGAATTGAAGTTGGTGACATGTTCCGTCTTGTAAGGAAGCGCCGAGCCGCCGGCGAGGGCGTCGTCCAACGCGAGGAGGCCTGCGGGGTCACGGACGACCGCGGCAGAAAGCTGGGGCGGCAGGCTGCGAAGAGTATTCGCAGCTTCGGCAACCTGTTGGGCTAGCGTTGGACACCACATCGCGAGGGCCCGCGTCGAAGACAAGGGCAAATAGATCTCTATCCCATGAACGCCTAGGCCGAGATTCCCGTAAGGCTCCATGTCGATCTGATTCTGGAGGGCCACCGGGTTGTCGCCGATCATGAAGGGATGCGACTTCGTCGTTTTCGCGAGGAACCACACCTTATTCAGAAAGTGCGGGCCGAAGTCCGTCGGCGCGGCCAAGATCATTCGCGCACAGTCGACTTTTATCTCGTTCTCCGACTGCGGCTGCATGAGGGCCTCGGCCTGTGAGCCGGGCGCGACTCGATCTCCCAACGACTGGAGCTTCTCGCGCATCAGGCGATGTAGACCTTCCCATTGCGCCCTGAACGCACGCGTTCTTACGAACTGAACTGCGAGGAAGCCAGCCAGCAACGCTCGGTCTTCCGACGTGATCGCGAGAACTGAATCCTCGTGAAGGAGGGTATCGATGACCGGCTTGGCGCGCGATTCGATGCTCGATAGCCCGTCTTCGAGAGAATGGTCGTTACCGTCGAGGACGAAATCATAAAAGCGCGCCTCGCTGGCGACGTTTTTGGCGTTGGTATTGAAGCACCGGCCGGTGGCCTTGTCGTATACCCAGAGCTGGTCCTTCTTGCCCGTCCCGAACTTCCGGAGGAGAAACTTCGGAACGTAATGCTGGATCTTCGCTGCCGTCATGGCTGTCGTGGAAAGTGAGGCCTAGAGTGCCCTTGATCCTATCTTGCTGGACGCGGTCCGCGGGCAAGGATGCGCGAAGTGAACCGCTGGACCGCCAGGAACGCTACGAGCGGAACCGTTGCCATAACGGCCCATTAGACGCTCTAAAGCGCTACACCGAGCTCCTGCGATATCACCTCGGCGGCCCGTCTCTCGGCATCCTGTGGCGACAGCCGTAGCCGCACAGGGATCATGGTCTCGACCGGGATCGCGACGTTGCGCGCTGAGACACGGATCTCAAGTACACCCGCAAGTTCCTCGTTGCATTCTGGCGCGGCCCGAATGTGTACCTCCTTCACGTGGGGATCGAGCGCATGACGGAAGTCGATGCATTCCCCTTCCATGTGTCTGCTTAGCGCGTCGGCTTCCGCGGTTCTCCACCTGAACTCGCGGCTCGGAATGGGTGGGACGGACGGGAATGCCGGCTGGTCGCCGAGCTTCCGCCCCGCCGGGCTGCGAGAGAGGGGCGCTATGTTCACAAACTCCGGCGGCGGTCGAAGCATCGGGGTAATGCTCCTCTCGATGCGATCAAGTGAAGACTGGTCGGCCAAGTAGATATTGCCGCGCGCGAATATGTCGACTACGACATGGTCTGCACTGCTTACGCCGTCATTAATAAGTTTCAACGACAACGAAGCCGGTGACGTGAGGGCATTGAAGTAACGTGGAAGCGCTTCAATTCGTTGTGGTAGCTCGGATTCCCAGCGTTGGTAGTCATTGCGGTACTTCTCCGCGCCGAAAATCGACACGTAGGCGTGCTCGTTCGTTCCATCCATCGGATGAGCCGAGCAGATTGCGGTCACAGCGCGCGTCACGAACTCGGACGAGAGCTCCTGATAGCGAATGAGTGTCCCATCGAGTCGGGAAATCACCGAGCCGAGATGGACGACTTCAACCTTTATCAAAGGTCCGCTGCCCATTAATAGCTCAACTTGCTTCTGTACGTTTCGGAGCTGCTTCTCTGTGTCGCTTAATTCGGGCGGCAGTAACCAAGTGTCGGGAACTGCTACGGCACCTATGCCAAGCTCGCGAGCTGCTTGGAGAGGCGTCATGTCGTCGGTCAGGAGGGAAACATCTACGTTGAGGAGGCGGCCGCACGCGAAAGCCTCCTCGACTACCCGTTCGTCGGCGGCCGTCAAGTCGAGCTCTTCAGGCTTCTCGCGATTCATGGGCAGTCGCGGAGCCAATCGAACGGAGATCCTGTATGCGCCCGCGATGACGGTACTCTCGTTGCCGTTGCTCCGGATGATTTCGCGCAAGATGCCAGAAACTTCGCGCGCTCGTTTCGCCCGTCTTGCGTTGCCCCCGCTCTTATGGCGATCAATCTCGCGCTGAACTTCTTTCACAACGAGCAGAACAACCGAGGTGTCGTTCGTGACCGCTGCCCAGTCAAGATTTTCGGGCCTGAGACATTGAAGGAAGAAGTTCGTGTCGGGGACAAAGTAGACAGTCATCGTCCGAGTACCTGAACGCGGCATTGGAAAGTATTCTGCCAGCTATCGGGGGTTGCTCGTCGAGGTTGCTTGACGCTGCGAGCCGGTGCCGCGTTACGTCAGAGGATCAAAGGCGGGTGGACGTGCCAGAAGGCCGCGATCGTCGAAGGCTGGTCCGTGGCCTAAGCCTCGAAACTGCGCTGCACGATTCGCGATGGCCCTGGCTTCAGTCGGTGTCGCAGGGAGGCGGAGGAGGAGAAGGTAGCGCACGTGCCGCCTGCCGAGCACCTCTACAGCACGCACGCGCGGGTTAAGCCTCCCGCCGACTACGTGCCCTTCCGTCGATAATCGTTGTTCCTCTCGACGAAGTTCTACTTCGAGGTTCGCGACCCGCGCGATCAACGCTAGTTCCGCCGGCTTCCAGTCGGATGGCGCACGCATCCCCCATAACAGTCGGTAATAGGCGATAGCGTCCGCATTCAGCGGGATGCCATCCGGAAGCGGTGCCGCCTTCCCTGCATCGCGCGCGAGCATCGTTAGGGCTTGAACGTTATGCGAGGCGCTTCGACGTTGAGGGCGGGGCACGGCGCGGTACTCCGAATGTTCCAGAAGTGATTGGGATTAGTGCGGCGGTACGCCGGGTGGCTGCGCCTATTCGGAGGATCGTCCGACGCTCCCCCCCCGGCCTCGCCCGGCTTTGACATGCTGCCAGCTATCCGGATGCAACGTCCGCGTAGGGAGGCGATGGCGGGGTTGTATGGTGGACCGAGCCCGAATGAAGCAGCTCCTTGCACTGGGAAATGGCTAGCTCGGCGGCGCTACTCGGTTGCCGAGGGGCGCCGTTACCTGAGTCGAATGCTCTCCACGGCGCGGGTCCCGCCTCCGCCTTGTGAAGAGGTTTCGTAATTGGCAGCGCGTTTCTTTTAATTTCTCTTCTTCTCTTTTCTGGTAACGGTCGAGTCGTGACATCAGCGTGACTTAGATTCTGGCGATGCCGAGCCTGTCGCGCCGCACCTTGCGCGCGGTTCTTAGCCGTCGCTCCGTTATGCTTGTCGAAGTTCGGCACGCTTTTCGGGGCCCCCTCAGCGTCCAAAGTTAGCCAGCCGGCGCTCGCTAGCGCAGCGGCGAGACCAGGGAGCTGAGAGATTTCATCGATGTCGGTAACGGTAAGGCCGTCACATCTGCCGTCGGTCGTGTTGCTGTCCAGCCAAGACCACCAGCGTATGAGATGGCCGACGATCGCTGATCGCGACAGCCCGAGAGTGCGAGCTATCTGGTAGACCTCTGGCTTATCCGGAAGATTGGTTTCGACCTTTATCCAGGTCATCGCATTGATCTCCGTCGGGTGCGGCCACTCTGCCCGTTCGAGCAGAGCGGCGCGCGGAGTCACGTCGTCGCTGAGGAGCCCATCCCGTGTTGGGCGCGTTCCACATCGCCCCTACGCTGATAGTTGCGGCCGTTGATCTTGATGGGCGGCGGGAGGATTCCACGCAGCCGCCAGCGGGAGAGTGTCACCGCCGTTACTCCACCGAGCCGAGCGCGAACAACGCGATCCGGGAGAAGGTCATCGGCGGCCGAAGCATTATCGATAACGTCATTCATTGCAGCACCTTGTTTGTCGAAGGCGCTACGGACAATACGCCTCACGCGGCGCTGTGCAACAAGGGCGTAAGCGCCCCGAATCGTGAGTTGGTATGCGAAAAGTATGTGTGAGTAGAGAAAAGGAATCTCGCCTCAACAGAAGCTTGTAGGGCATACGAGGACGTGCTCTGAGGACGATCGAAAGTTGGCAGCATCCGACGAGCGGTCGAAGCCTCTATGCCCGCTGACGACGCAACGGCCGAACGACTGCCTGCTCGCCGCGAAGGATCGACGTGAGCTCCCGATCCCAGCGCCTTAAGGCGTCCGTCACGTGCGGCTTGTAGTCACTATGGTCGTATGCCTTACGGAGGCGGTCTCCTATCGCGTGGTTTAGAACCCGCTCGGCGGTATCCGGATTAACTCCGCACCAGCCGGTTAATGCCGTCCGAACCGTTCGCCGGAGGTCATGCATGGTCCATGGCTCATGTATGACCGGAAGCCCGAGTTCGCTCGCCGCCTCCGGAATGCGCGGAAATATGTGGCGAGCCAGCGCTTTGTTCCAGACATCGGATCGCGGCGCGCGCGGGTGGTTGTCTGCGTCGTGGCTCGTTACGAAGAATGGCTTGCGAGGGCCAAAGTCAGGGCATTCGGAAAGTACAGCGCGCGCGAGATTCCCTAGATAAAGATCGATGCGCTTTCTGCTTTTGTTGCGCGCGGCGCGCTGGATCCAGTAAAGACCATCGCTGTCGATCTCGTCCCGTTGCAGGCTGCCGACTTCGCCGGCACGCTGTCCGGTGCAAAGCGCTAGTTGGATGCAGTGGCCGTACGGATACCCTGCGAGCTCTGCCGCACGCCAGAGGACGCGAATCTCGGCACGATTGAGGGTCCGGTCGCGAATGGTCTGCTTGCCGGGGTTCCGGATCGTCGCAGCGGGATTGGCATCGAGGTCGTACCGGTCCTCGGCGAATGCGTAAAGCCGACGTATTACGGTCGCCTGCCGGTTTCCCTCGGCGAGGCTTCCTGCCGCCACGGTGTCGAGGTGGCGGACAAGGGCTCGTCGCGGGATCGAGCCGAGATCCTCATCGCCGAACTGACGGACGAAGGCGTCGAGGCCTCGCTGATAGTCCCTCTGAGTACGTTCTGACAAGCTGGGGAAGTGGTGCGTGGCCCACCTTCCAGCGATCGTCGTGACAATGCGGCCCTGATCTAGGATCCGGCTCTCCTTCTTCGCCGCGTTCTCGCGAGCTGCCTCAGTGCGAGGATGGCGGCCTTGCGCGATTGTGTCCTCGATATCCGCAACCCGCTCACGAGCAATCGTAAATGCGGCCTTCGCCGGGGTAGCGCTCCGCCCAGTGCGGTCCAGTGATTCGTTCCGCCCGATCTTGAGTCGTTCCTGACGGCCATCAATCCGACGCATGTAGAACCAGGTCGCTCGACGCGGCCCGATGCGGAGGCCCAAACCTGGGACGCTCCTGTCGAAGTAGTCGACTCGCTCGCGGTGTGGCTTGCGAAGCAGGGCGGCAAGCCCCTTCACGGTGAAGTTGATGGTCGGCACGTGTCTCTAAACGGGTAGCGAATTGGGTAGCAACGGCATGTTGTTGCATGTTGCAAAGTGTATCGCATAGACAGGCGTGAGTGACGATAAGGGCATGAAAAACAAGGGTGTTTGAGGTTTCAGGATCGCACTTGTCACTCCATGTCGGCGCATTCGTAATGCGTAGGTCGTAGGTTCGATTCCTATTTCCGGCACCAGTTTCGTTATTTTGAGCCCCGCTTCGGCGGGGCTTCTTTTTTGCGCGGATGAACGCGCCCGATTCGATGCGTGGTTCGAATGCGTGGGCGTAGTCGCACGGGAGCGCGCGTCGGGACATCGGTGTGCTCGCGGGTTGCGGCCGCGCGCGCTGCGGATCACGCTACGCCGCATCCACGAATCGGGTGCCTGCGATGACGCGCGTGCTGTACACCGGAACGAAGAACGCCTCCAGCTGGGCCCTGCGCGCCTGGCTTGCGCTGCGTGAGCAGGGCATCGACTTCGAGGAGCGCGTGGTCGATATCCGCGTTCCGCAGCGTTTCGAGAATCTCGCCCGGATCCAGGAATTCTCGCCGCCGGGTGCGGTGCCGGTGCTGGTCGACGGCGACGCGGTGATCTTCGATTCCCTCGCGATCATGGAATACGCCAGCGAGATCGGCGCGCATCCCCTGTGGCCGGCCGATCCGGTGCTGCGCGCACGTGCGCGTTCGCTGTTCGCGTGGGTGCACGGCGGGTTGTCGAATTTGTGTGCGCGGCTGTCGTTCGAAAGTTCGTTCTACGCGGACAGGCGCGCGATGACGGCGCAGGAAATCGTCGAATCCGACCGTCTTTGCGCCGTATGGGAGCGCGCGCTGTCCGAAAGCGGCGGGCCGTATCTGTTTGGCGAACTGTCCCTGGCCGACCTCGCCTTCGTGCCGGTGGTGTGCCGCATCGTGTCGCACCGGCCTTCGCTGGACGGCTGGCCGTTGTCGCAGGCGTGGTGCAAGCGCCTGCTC
>Ga0209564_1002953_pt1 | contig 12293 bp, 7 predicted proteins | sample AraplaCol_mMF_r2_FD_184272 | JGI IMG/M metagenome (GOLD analysis project Ga0209564, IMG submission 184272) | Arabidopsis root microbial communities from North Carolina, USA - plate scrape MF_Col_mMF_r2 (SPAdes) (version 3) | ecosystem: Host-associated > Plants > Roots > Endosphere | place: USA... | reverse complement strand
GGATATGATCTTCCAGGATCAGGATCAGGTTCTCCCCATGCGGCATAAAGCGCATGTCGTGATAGTAGTAGCAATGCAGCAGCGGACTTAAATAAACATCCAGGTAGCGTTGCAGCCAGGCGCTGGTGCTGAGCCCTGAAGCTTTGATCAGTTCCGGCAGCAGGGCATTGCCATAGCTGTCTACATGCAGCAGGGCGGCCATGGTCATTAAACGCTGACCAGGTTTCAGCCGTTGCTTCGGACTTTCACGCCAGAGTGCGGAAAGCATACCGTTGTAGGAGGAATTGTCGTCTTTAATGATGCTGGCATAATGCGGGTTGGTATAACCAACAGCGGCTACTTCCTGCAGGAGCACAAAGCCTTTCCTCTTCAGATAGATATCGCTTTCCACAATAGCATTCACCCATTCACTGATGGGCGGGGCCGTGAGCACAAAACTGGCATGTAATCCCCGCATGAAGCCCATGTTGAGAATAGACAGGGAAGTTTTGGTATAGCGCCGTTCCGGTGAACTGATGTTGTAGAAGGTACGAATGGATTGCTGCGGGATGTATTGATCCGGTCCATAACCCAGGAATACCAGTTTCCTTTCAGTAATATCTTCTGCAAAGAGCTGCACCAGCTTATTGAACCATTGCCAGGGATGAATGGGGATGAAATAATAGTCTGCAGGGCGCAGGCTCATCTCTTCCAGCACGCGATTAAAAGATGCGAGGGTGTCATCTCCCAGCTCTTCCTGTATCAGCTGATCATAGCCAAGATCAGTAACACCGGCATAGCCAGTTCTGCTACGGTGTGCCGCAACCCAGATCAGTGCAAAGGGATCTGCTGCTTCAGGAGCATATTGGCGATAGTCGCCGGCATCAAAACCGATACGGCCGTTGTTGGCCACAAAACAGGGATGCCCGGCCATCATGGCCTGTTCTATCACCTGGTAGTCAGACACGGCCAGTGCTGCGGCAGTAAGCTTGTTATAGGTGTGCATATAAGCGCTGCCGCAAAGGGTGCTGTTGATCTCTTCGAGGTACACCGGCATCACGGTTTCGCTGATACCCATGGTTTCACGGAACTCGATGATGAAGGGAATAGACTCCGGCGGAACGCTTTCCTTATTGACATATTTCTCAATAGAAGCAGTATCGATATACCAATGGTCCAGGCTCAGTATTCTAGCGCGGAAACGGTATTCAATACCGGGAATATCTGCGGGCAGTTTATAGTAGCCCCATCCGTCCTTGCTGTGTTGCAGCTGCGGATGGATGATCAGTTCATGGGCAAATTCGCAAAGGATCTTGCGGAGATGCAGCCGGTTCACCTGTTGCCATATTTCCGGCTGGAGATGGGCAACGGCTTGTTCCAGAGACACGTTTATAGAAGGTTTCATATTGTTAGTTTTTTATTTTCCAACCCTCCAAGGGTTCCAAACCCTTGGAGGGTTTACACGTTATTTTATAAAAGCAGTTCCATGCTTTTTGATAATACCCAGTATATCGCGTATATCCTGCAGCGTGGCGATCGGGTTCAGTAAAGTGAACTTCAGGTAAAAGGCATCATTCACCCGGGTACCGGCTACTATGGCTTTCCCTTCCTGGAACATTTCCTTCTTGATGTACTGGTTCAGTTTATCAGCCGCCGCATTATCTGTTATTCCGGCAGGGAGATAGCGGAATACCAAAGCACTGAGATCGGAATGCGTCAGCAGCTCAAAGTCCGGATCTTTATCAAGGATGGCGGCCGTTTGCTTTGTGGTCTCGATGATGGTGTCTATATATGCTCCCAGTTGTTGTTTACCCATCAGGCGCAGGGTGCACCACAGCTTCAGCGCATCAAAACGGCGGGTGCTTTGGGTGATCGTTTTATTGATCTGGTTCAGCCCTTCAAAATCATTTTCCTGCGGATTCAGATAGTCAGCATGGTGGGTGATGAGATCCAGGTACTGGCGGTTCTTTACCAGCAATGCGCTGCTGCTGATGGGCTGGAAGAATGCTTTGTGATAATCTGTAGTAACGGAATTAGCTTTTTCAATACCGTTCAACAGATGCCGGTGTTTAGCGGAAAGTAAAAGTCCGCAGCCATAGGCAGCATCCACATGGAACCAGAGCTTGTATTTGGAAGCTATTCTGCCAATAGCCGCCAGCGGGTCAATGTTGCCGAAATCAGTGGTGCCTGCGGTAGCCACTACGGCAATGGGCAGATTTCCCTGTTCCAGTTCTTTTTTAACGGCCAGTTCCAGCTGGGCAGCATCCATGCGGAAGCCGCTGTCGGTCTTAACTTTCACGAGTGATTGTTCGCCCAGGCCCATCAGCGATACGGTATTCTGGATGCTGAAATGGGTCATTTCAGAAACGAAGATCCTGAAGCGGGATGCTTCGGGCGGAAGCCCATGTTTACGGATATTATGATGCAGGTATTCGCGTGCATAATGATCCCTGCCCAGCAGGAGGCCCATCAGGTTGCTTTGTGATCCGCCGGCAGTAAATACGCCGTCTGCATCGCTGCTGAAGCCAATCTCGTTACAGGTCCAGCTGATCAGCTTCTGTTCCATCAATGTACCGCCTGCGCTCTGATCCCAGGTATCCTGGGAAGAGTTGATGGCAGCGATCAGTACTTCTGCAGCCAGTGCGGGTATCACTACCGGGCAGTTAAGATGAGCGATATAATGAGGCAGATGAAAGGCCGTTGCATGCTGCACGTATAATGTTTCCACTTCGCGGAAGAGGCTCTCGTAATCTGGCAGAGGCGTATCAAATGCCACCTGGTCAAACAAGGCCCGTAATTCGTTAGGCCTGACGCCGCTGAAGGGCTGGCGGGTGTTTTGCAGGAAGGAGCTCACCAGTTGGCGGGCGCCCGTGATGGCAGCATGATATTCTGCCGCAGCGCCTTCGTGAAAAATATCTTTATAAGGGTTGGCGGCAACAATAGCCGGACCGTTCTTCTCAGGAGCTATAAGGTTTGCTTGCATAGATCTTTTTGTTTGAATGAAGTGATGAGTCGTGTGCGGCATATTGTTTCCGGCTGCAGAAGGCCAGGTAAGCTGTTTTCTGCGGCAGCTGTATTTCCTGCAGGTATTCAAATCCTACACGTTTGGTGAGCACATGCATTTTTTCATTGCGTACATCCGGCTCCACGATCAGTCTTTCCACCGCAGGATTGGTCAACATAAAATCAATGATCGTTTTCAGGATGTGCAGCGTGAAATGGTGGATGGGTGTTTCTACCGGCGCTACCAGCAGGTGCAGCCCGTAATCGCCTTCCAGTGCCTCGTAGTACTTACCGATAGGATCATTCATGGCCCGGTAGCTTTCCCATAAGAAGGCTGGTGTGCCGTTGTAGAAGCCCATGAAGGCATGCGAATGTTTGCCCTGCGTAATAGCCGTGTAGGCGGCAGTTACCTGCTCTACGGTGGTATGCTGCATCTGCCAGTATTTGGCATAGTCGCGGTTCACCCAGTTGTGGACCAGTGCAATGTCTTCTTCTATCTGCAGGGGGCGGAAAGAAAAGCTGCCCAGTTCAGGCACCTGTTTGGTGTAAAACCCTCCGGGGGTTCCAAACCCCTGGAGGGTTGGAAGCTCCGCTTTTTTAGCAGCAGCATATTGCTCCCTTGTACAGAAGGCCAGGTAGGCTTGTTTCTGCGGCAGGTCAATGATCTTCTGATAAGCAAAGCCTGCGCGCTTATTCAGCACATGGATCTTGTCGTTACGCACGTCCGGTTCTACTACCAGCCTTTCTACCGCGGGGTCTGACAGCATGAAGTCGATGATCGCCGTAAATACATTCCAGGTGAAATTGTGGATGGGTTGATCTGCCGGCGCTACCAGTATATGAAAACCGTAATCGCCTGTTCTGGCGTCGTAATACACGCCCAGGGGATCGTTCATTACCCAATAGCATTCCAGCAGGAACGCAGGCTGATCATTATAGAAGCCCATGAATACGCTGGAGCCTTTTGCCTGCGTGATCTTCGTATAGGCGGCGCGTACATCTTCCAGCGTGGAGTCCTGCATCTGCCAATAGCGGGCGTATTCCCTGTTCACCCAGTTATGGATCACAGGGATGTCTTCCTCCATTTGCAGCGGTCGGAGAAAAAAAGGGCCACTGCCAACCGGAGTTGTCATGAATGTCGTGTTTCCCATAAAATTATTTTTGTTAGCAGTCCTGCGGGTAGATCTTTCCGTAATGTTCTTCCATTACCAGGTATGGATTTTCCGGGTGAATAACTGACTGGATATGCAGCAGGCTTGCTTTGCTCATCATGCGCAGCATCATACGGCGTTCGCAGGGCACCATGGCGCCGTTCTCATTTCTGAACCCGGCGGTGAAGGCATTGCGCCCATGCGCGCAAAGATGATTGTTCACAAAGATCAGATCACCTGCTTCGGGTATAAAGCCGTCGTAGATCAGGGTACGCGCTTCCTGCCAGAAGCTGACCAGCTGTTCCATGGCTTCTTCGCTCTGGCCGGCGGCTTTGTTATAGATCTGTTCTGCAGCATCAAAGCGGATGAAGGGCGCTTCCGGGTTGCCGTACAATACGGAAGTCAGCGTACCTTCTCCGCCGGCTTCCTCCTGTGCATAATTCGCATCTTTCGGACATTTGTAAACAGGCGCGAAGAGCGGCTGCAAAGCAGCGCCGGGACGGCCATGCGAGCGGATGGAATACAGCATGGAGGGCACCTGCTCTTCATTGCGCACATACAGGAAGCTCAGGAAATCTGCGGGATTGAAAAGGAAGGCGTCTTCCGTATGTACAAACAGCTCGGTCTTTGATCCGGATCCGGTTTGTGAAAAGGCCATTTCTTTTTCCGGGATAATCGCATGCAGCAGGCCACCGCCTTTTCTTTGCGCAAAGTATTCTACGGGTTTGGAAGGTACGGCGCCATGCAGCAGCGAGGAAATAAATCCGTATTCCTGCATCCGTTCTTTATCCATTTCGCGCCAGCTGGGCGGTGTAGGGCCTAATGCGGTCTGGTCTACTTCTACCAGGCCTTTCAGGATAATAGCGCCATACTGGCGGGGAGAAAAATCAGTGCCCATCTGCATCAGCAGCCTGGCAATACGTTCCGGCAACAGCCTGTATGCATTTAAATGCAGCATGGCAATGTATTCCGGGTTTTCGTAGCTCCCGTATTTTTCTTTAAGGGCTTTACCCATCCGGGTGATCTCCGCTCTTTCATCGGCAGTGATGAGAATGACCGGTGGCGACATAGGGGGCATGATCCCTATGTCCTGGTCCTGTTTCAGGTTAACTTCCTGAACTATTACTTGAGTTTCCATGGAAGTATTAAAGGGTGTTAAGGGTTTTTAATAAAGGTCTCTCAGCAGGTAAGAAGGGCGGATACTTCAACCGGCTTTAGTGTGTCTTTTACGGTTTAATGCTTGCAAAACTATCCGGAAAATGTATGGGTGGTTGATCAAAAAAGGAAATTGATTTACGCAAAACGGAAGAACGCCTGCTGATAAAGCTCTTGATTTACAATTAGGTATTTTTTATGACATCCTGTGAATGCATTGTAAATAAAGGATTAGCGCGTTTTATGATTGTGTTAAGAATAGAAAAAATATTCCTTGTGCAGCATCATGAATATTTTATGTTTTAGAATTTATAAGTATATTAGATGGATAAACCCTCATCTTTAACCCATAACCCACTATGCTATGAAAAAACTATTAGCATCCCTCTGTTTCACTTTTTCCATGTTCCTGTTCTTTTCTTTTAAGCCAGTTGTTGCCCGTAAACTGATCGTACTGCCTCCGGGAACAGGCGTAGGGTATCAGGATACGGACCCTGTTTATTATTACACTTTCTGGGCAGACCTTTCCGCTACTTCTCCTTATCCCTTAACGGCTATCACCGTTCAACGCAAGATAGGAGGCCAGGTGCTGACCGTGCAAAGTTTTTCCGGAACAGTCGTGAGGTCTATATTGGGCCGCTATGCCATCAATGGTGCTGCTACCGTAACCTTTGATGATAACGGCACCATTGTAACGAAGAGTTTGACGGGATTGATTCAAGGCGGGATCATTCCGGAATAGTCCATAGCCGATGGTCGATGGTCCACAGTTCATGGACCATCGACCATTGACTTTTTTCCTATCTTTATCAAAAAAAATGGAGAACAAAGGGCTGCTTTTCATTCCCGATATAAGTGGCTTTACCCGTTTTATCAACGAAATTGAGATCGAGCACAGTCGCCACATTATCCAGCAGCTGCTGGAAGTACTGATCAATGCCAACAAAATTGGCCTCGAAATATCAGAGATCGAAGGAGATGCTATTCTTTTCTACAAGTTCGGACAACCACTCGAGCTGGAAGCTATCTACAAACAGGTAGAACTGATGTTCTGCGAGTTCCATCGCCACCTCAGTGCTTACGACAACCGCAAGATCTGCCAGTGCCGGGCCTGCGTATCTGCAGTCGGCCTTACACTCAAGGTCATTACTCACTACGGCGAATTCACCACTTATAATGTAAAGAACTTCAGTAAGCTGATCGGTAAAGATGTGATCGTTGCGCACCAGCTGCTGAAAAACGATATTGATAAACATGAATACTGGCTGGTGACCGATAATCTGCTGCAAGATAAGGATACGCCGCCTGCCGGACTGGCCCAATGGATGACATGGGATGCCAGCACTAAAGAAACAGAAACCGGTACCATTCCTTTTCATTATACCCAGTTAACCCATCTCAGAAATGAGCTGCCTACCGAACCAGGCCCACACCTGGAGCTGGCCACCAAGGCAAAAATGGTGTCCGTCTCAAAAGAATATGATGTGGATATTAAAACATTGGGCTATACAGTCATTCACTTTGAGTTCCGCCACCTCTGGCAGGTAGGGATCAAAGAGATAGACGAAGTGGAACATTTTCTGCCAGGTGTAGGCAGCCGTCACCGTCATTTATTGGATAACGGGCAGCAGGTGCTGATGTTTATCAGCAGCTTTTCCTACAACCCGGAAGAGAAGATCGTTTTCAGCGAAACAGACGAAAAGCGTAAAAGCTCTATGTACTTTACTATTGAAAAAGTAAATGAGCATCGGGCACGTCTGACCATGGATTTCTACCTGCAAAAGAATCCCGTACGCCAATTCCTGTTCGGACTAAGTGAGAAAACCAAAATGGAAGAACGCTTACGGCAATCGCTGGAGAACCTGGAGCCTATAGTCAACCAAATGGTACTGCCGCTGGAATTCTGATATCCTTTACTCCGCCTTCAAACTATTCACCGGGTTCATCACCGCCGCACGGAAAGCCTGGTAGCTCACCGTCATTAACGTGATGATCAATGCCCCGATCGTCGCAGCCGCAAAGATCCACCAGGATAACTGCGTGCGATACTCATAGTGCTGGAGCCACTGATGCAATAAATACCAGGCCAGCGGAATAGCAATAGCACAGGAGATCATTACCAATGTCACAAAATCTTTAGACAGCAGTTGCCAGAGATTGAACACAGATGCGCCCATTACTTTGCGGATGCCTATCTCTTTGGTGCGCTGTTCTGCCACAAAGGATGCCAGTCCATATAATCCCAGGCAGGAAATGAAGATGGCCAGGATCGCGAAGATAGTGGCCAGGTTGCCAACCCGTTGTTCATCACTGAATTTTGCGGCATACTCGTTATCTACGAATTTGTATACAAAGGGACTGCCCGGGTTATATTTTTTAAATACAGGTTCGATCTTAGCCAGGCCTTCACCCATGGGTATGCCAGGTTTTATACGTACGGTCATCAGGCGTGCCCAGGTTGGGTTCAAATGAAAGATGACCGGCCTTACCGGTTCATAAGGAGATTGCATGATCATATCCTTTACTACACCGATCACCGGATGCTCCTGGTCTCCCCATCGTATCAGCTCACCAATAGGATGCTTGAAGCCGGTAAGCTTCAGGGCGGCCTCATTTAATATAAAAGCGCCGGTGTCAGCAGCGAAACTGCGCGAGAAATCGCGCCCTTGCACGATCGTCCAGCCAAGCGTACTGCCAAAATCATGTGATACAGCAATGGTGCCGGGGCTTACCACCAGGCTGGGATCTTTACCTCTCCAGCTAAGAATGTTATTTGACCATACTTCTGTAGGCGCGCTGTTGGATTGCGCCATATCGGCTACCGCGCCGGTACGCAGCAGGTCGGCCCGGATAGCATCGTAATGACCCTGTATATCCGGCGTATTCATATCCACCGTGATCAGCCCTTCGCGGGTATAGCCCACGGGCCGGTGCTGTGCATGTTGTATCTGGCGGTAAACGATCAGGGTACTGGTGATCAGGGCAACAGAGATGGTAAACTGTCCAACTACCAGTACTTTGCGGGGCAGGCTGGCAAAACGTCCTGCACGGAAAGTACCTTTCAGCACCTTCACCGGCTCAAAGGCAGACAGGTAGAAAGCCGGATAGCTGCCGGATATCAGTCCGGTGATGAAGGCAAAACCTAATATCAGCAACCAGAATAGCGGACTGCCCCAGGGAATGCGCATGGTCTTATCCATCAGCCCGTTGAAGAAAGGCAGTGATAGCTGCACCAGTACGATAGACAATAGCATGCCTATCAGCACCACGATCATAGATTCACTGAGGAACTGCCCGATCAGCTGTCCGCGTAAGGAGCCAATAGCCTTGCGGATTCCCACTTCGCGGCTGCGCTTTTCACTCCTGGCAGTAGAGAGGTTCATAAAATTAATACAAGCCAGCAGCAGGATGAAAAGACCTATCATGCCTGTCAGCCATACCATACCGATACCACCGCCGCTTACCTGGCCATTGACAAAATCATTATAGAGGCGCCATTGGCTCATGGGGTGCAGCTGCAGCTCTTCTTTTGAAAAGGTGATATGTGGCGTTGGAACGCTTTTAATTTTTGCGCTTACTTTCTTTATATCCGCATGATCATTCAATTGCACATACAACTGGCACATATGATTTTCCCATTGCGTTTGCGCATCTTTTATCCAGCTTTCTGTATTATTCGCATAGGTGGTCCAGGGCAATATCACTTTCAGATCGTTGAAGGTAGTATTGCGGGGCAGGTCTTTATATACGCCGCCCACTTTCATGTCAAACTTGCTGTCGATGCGTACTGCCTTATTCAGCGGATCGGCATCGCCAAAGAGCGCTTTCGCCGTTGACTGCGAGAGCAGGAGGGAAGAGGGATCTTTCAGTGCCTGCCGGTCGCCCTGCAGCATTTGTAAGGAGAACATATCCGGGAACGCATCTTCTGCCCACATACCTGTTTGTGACAACTGCTTTTCGCCTGCGGCCAGTATATGTGCCGCACGCCAGGATACCAGGGCTACATGTTTAAAGTCGTCGGCGTATTTGTTATGCAGCTCATATCCCATTGGTTGTGAAACCGTACTGCCCGTAAAGATCTTGCCTTCTGCCGTTGCATCCACCATTACCCGTGCCAGCTGTTTATAGTTGCGGTGATAGGTATCGAAGGATACTTCATCCCATACCCATAATCCTATGATCAGGGCAGCAGCCATTCCAGTGGCAAGGCCCACGATATTGATAAAGGAGTAGATCCGGCTGTTCCGCAGGTTGCGCCAGGCAACTTTAATATAGTTTTTCAGCATAGCAGTAGTTGACAGGGCTAGGGGCACGAAGAATATGCCAGCCTGCTGCGCTTATATTCCTCAGTAAAGTACATATTGTTTTATTTTAATAACTGTCCGCTTTCGATACAGGGTTGTCCGCTTTTACGCTGAACTTTTCAACAAACTATTTTGAGCATTTCAGCAAAGCTGTCTAGCGCCAAAGAGCGGACCTTTGTATTTCTAAATTATTCAACAATGAAAAAGATAGATCAGGTGTATATCAACGGCGCATTTGTAAAGCCGCACGGTACGGAGACTTTTGACCTTATTAGTCCGGTAACCAATCAAAAAACAGGAGAAGTTACCTTAGGTGATGAAGAAGATACAAAGGCAGCTATCGCCGCCGCAAAACAGGCATTTATAAGCTTCTCAAAAACCACCCGGGAAGAACGTATTGCTTACCTACAGGCGCTGCAGCAAGCCGTCAGCAAACGTGAAAAAGAACTGGTGAATGTGATGGTGGAAGAATATGGAGGCACCCTGCAGTTTTGCAGAATGAGCGTACAGTTTATCATCAGCGGATTTACTTCCATGATCGAAACACTGAAGCAGTTCGATTTTGAGAAGACCATGGGCCAATCAAAAGTAAGACTGCAGCCGGTGGGCGTAGTAGGCATCATCACTCCCTGGAATGCCAGCAACGGTTTTATCTGTGGTAAGCTGGCCACTGCCATTGCCGCCGGCTGTACTGCCGTGATCAAGCCCAGTGAAATGAGCGCGGCGCAAACACAGCTCATTACCGAATGCCTGCACGAAGCCGGTTTGCCTAAAGGTGTTTTCAACATTGTAAACGGCCTGGGTAGTGTGGTAGGAGCAGAGATCACCCGGCATCCGGACATCGCCAAGATCTCCTTCACCGGTTCTACCGTAGTGGGTAAAACCATTGCCCGTTCGGCGGTAGATACCATGAAACGTGTTACGCTGGAACTGGGCGGTAAATCACCCAATGTTATTTTAGACGATGCCGATCTGCAGAAGACAATACCGATGGCCATCTTTGGCGCCTATATGAATAACGGACAGGCCTGTATTGCGCCTACACGTTTACTGGTGCCGGAGAACAAGCTGGAAGAAGTGAACGCTTTGGCTAAAGCAGCTGTACAACAGGTGCAGGTGGGCAATCCCGGGGATGAAAGAACAAATGTAGGGCCTATGGTAAGCCAAAAGCAGTATGAGCGTGTGCAAAATTACATCAGGCTTGGACTGGAAGAAGGGGCTACTTTATTGGCCGGTGGTGAAGGCAAACCGGAAGGACTGGAAGACGGCAATTTTGTAAAAGCCACCATCTTTACCAATGTGCGGAATGATATGCGGATTGCCCAGGAAGAGATCTTCGGCCCCGTACTGTCTATCATCCCTTATAAAACAGAAGAAGAAGCTATTGCGATTGCCAATGATACTACTTACGGACTGGCAGCTTATGTAAGCTCATCCAGCACGGAAAGGGCCAGGCGGGTAGCAGCGCGTATTGATGCTGGCAGGGTTTGTATCAACGGCTTCTCCCATGATCCGCAGGCGCCTTTCGGAGGATTTAAACAATCGGGTATTGGCAGGGAGTTCGGCGCATACGGGCTCGAAGCCTACCTGGAGCTTAAAACGATCCTGGAATAATCTGCACATCACTCCTGGCGCCGCGTTTCACCAAAGCGCGGTGCTTATTGTTGTTTGGCTTTTTCCGCTTCTTTCTGCTGGCGTTCCAGCTCTTTCTGTTGCTGTTCCGCTGCTTTCTTCGCTGCCTTTTCCTGTCTGCGGAAATAGCCTCTGAGGAAGAAATTATGTTTCAGGGCTTCCATATTCTGATTCAGCCTGCCGGTGCTGCTATCCAGGTTGATGATGGTCTGCTTCAGGTGCTGAGCCGTTTGCGGGTCGTTCAGCAATACGCCCGCGGCAGATTGCGGATTGCTGAGCTGCTGATTAACGTTTGTGCTCATGCTCTGCAGGTTCTTCACAGTCTCGTTGGCGCTCTGAGCCGCCTGATCCATACTGGCCACGGTGCTGCGTAATCTGCTGAATACCATGGTATCGCTCACCAGCTCATTGGCCAGTACGCCTTTGGTTTGCAGCCGGGCGCTGTAAGCAGACAGGTTGGTGGTCAGGCGCTGGGCATTGGTGGAAGTTTGCTGCAGACTGGCCAGGGTACGTTCCAGGCGGTCGTACACGGTGGTATCCTTCAACAGTTTTCCAATATTGCCCTTGCCTGCGGCAATGGTATTGGTGATCTCTTTCAGGTTACCGGTGATATCTACGAGGTTCTTATTGTTGACCTGCAGGGTGTTCATCAGCTCATCGCTGCTGATGCTGGTTTCGGCCTGTACTTCGTCGCCGTCCTCGATCACGGGCGCTTGCGGGGTGCCGCCGCTCAGGGCGATGATCTTGTTGCCGATCAAACCATCCGAGCTTACTTTGGCCTTTACGTCCTTATGAATAAAGGCCACATAGTTCCTGTCTATGTTGATCAGCACTTCAATCTTATGCGGGTCCAGGAAGGTGAGCTTTTTGATAGAGCCTACCTTCACACCGGAGTACCATACATTGTTCCCTTTGGCAAGGCCGCCTACATCCTGGAACATGGCACGGACCTGCACGGAAGGCATGAAGGCCTTTTTCTGTCCGCCCAGTACCAGTACGGCCAGACAGAAGATCACCAGGCCTACAAAGATGAAGATGCCTACTACAACGGTTCTTGTTTTAGTTCTTG
>Ga0209564_1002952_pt1 | contig 12296 bp, 6 predicted proteins | sample AraplaCol_mMF_r2_FD_184272 | JGI IMG/M metagenome (GOLD analysis project Ga0209564, IMG submission 184272) | Arabidopsis root microbial communities from North Carolina, USA - plate scrape MF_Col_mMF_r2 (SPAdes) (version 3) | ecosystem: Host-associated > Plants > Roots > Endosphere | place: USA... | reverse complement strand
CGAAATTCAGCCGGATGTTCTCGGTCAGGCGGTCCTCGCCACCGCTGCCGCCAGTCTCAATGGAGGAAACCAGCACTTCCTTCATGGTGATCTTGATATATTCCAGCGGCTTTTCACCGGCCTTGCGGATGGTCAGCTGGGCCTCCTTGTGGTGCTTGCCGTTGCAGGCCGCCATGATCAGGTTGGGCGAAGACTTGTCCACGAACTTGGTCAGGTTCAGGTCGCTCACGCTGACCTTGCCTGCCCCGCCGCCACCGCCGGAATGCATCGTGCCCGACTGGCTCAAGCCCCAGTTCCAGGCCAGCACATCGATTTCATCCTTATGCTTGTCGTCGCGCGACTCGCCTTTGATATCGTCCAGCTTCAAAAACATATCGACAGCCATAGCGTTTCTCCTTGAATAAGTGAATGTCGTTCAGCACCAAATGCCGGTTTCATGCCGCTTTTGCCGACGGCAACTTCGAAACCAGGCTGAGCGACACGGTCAGTCCTTCTAGCTGGAAATGCGGTCGCAGGGAAAACTTGGACGTGTAATAGCCCGGATTGCCCTCTACTTCCTCCACCACCACCTCGGCGGCTGCGAGCGGCTTGCGCGCCTTGGTGCTCTCCGACGAGTGGGCCGGATCGCCGTCAACGTAATTCATGATCCAGTCCTGCAGCCAGCGCTGCATGTCTTCACGTTCCTTGAAGGTGCCGATCTTGTCGCGCACGATGCACTTCAGGTAGTGCGCGAAGCGGCAGCAGGCAAACAGGTAGGGCAAGCGCGCCGCCAGGTTGGCGTTGGCGGTCGCATCCGGGTCGTCGTATTCAAAGGGCTTTTGCAGCGATTGCGCGCCGATGAACGCTGCGAAGTCCGAGTTCTTGCGGTGTACCAGCGGCATGAAACCATTTTTCGCCAACTCCGCCTCGCGCCGGTCGCTGATGGCAATTTCGGTGGGGCACTTCATGTCGACACCGCCGTCGTCGGTCGGGAAGGTATGTGCAGGCAGGCCTTCCACCGCACCGCCGGCCTCGATTCCACGGATGCGCGAGCACCAGCCATACAGCTTGAAGGACCGGTTGATATTCACTGCCATCGCATAGGCTGCATTGGTCCAGGTGTACTTGCTATGGTCCGCGGCCCCCGTGTCTTCCTCGAAATCAAATTCCTCGACCGGTGAAGTCTTGGCCCCGTATGGCAAGCGCGACAGGAAACGCGGCATCGCCAGCCCGATATAGCGGGCGTCCTCCGACTCGCGCAGGGAGCGCCAGGCGGCGTACTCCGGCGTGGTGAAGATCTTGGTCAGGTCGCGCGGATTGGCCAGCTCCTGCCAAGAGTCCATCTGCATGACAGTCGGCGAAGCGCCGGCAATGAAGGGGGCATGCGCCGCAGCCGACACCTTGGCCATCTCTCCCAATAGCTCGACATCCGGCGGGCTGTGGTCGAAAGCGAAGTCGCCGACCAGGCAGCCGAACGGCTCGCCGCCGAATACGCCGTACTCTTCCTCATAGACCTTCTTGAACAAGGGGCTCTGGTCCCACTTGGTTCCTTTGAAGCGCTTCAGCGTCTTGCCGAACTCCGACTTGGAAATATTCATGACACGGATCTTCAGCATCTCGTCTGTTTCCGTGTTGTTGATCAGGTAGTGCAGGCCGCGCCAGGTGCCCTCCAGTTTCTGGAAGTCCGGATGGTGCATGATCAGGTTGATCTGCTCGGTGAGCTTTTGATCGAGCGCTGCGACAATCGCCTCGATCGACTTCAGGACATCGGTGCCGATCAGCTTGGTTTGCGAAAGGGCTTGTTCCGCCAGTGTACGCACCGCCTGCTCGACGGCGGACTTGGCCTCGTCGCTCTTCGGCTTGAACTCCCTTTGCAGCAGCGATGCGAATTCGCTCTCCGCCAAGGCGACGCTCTCGGACTTCTCGGCGATCAGTTCGGTATCAGACATTTCCATAACTCCGATAAAGGAAGGCGCGATTGATGGGATGCTCAGTTTGCCGCGCCATCAGCCGGCTTGGCACTTGCCGCCAGCGACTTGAGCAGGGCCGGATCGTTCAATACTTTTGCGATGAGGTCTTCGGCGCCGGATTTGCCGTCCATATATGTCATCAGGTTGGACAATTGCTGGCGCGCTTCCAGCAGTTTGTTCAGCGCATCGGTCTTGCGCGCCACCGCGCCCGGAGAAAAGTCGTCCATATCTTCGAAGCTGATATCGACGCTGATATTGCCTTCGCCGGTCAGCGTGTTCGGAACCTGGAATGCCACGCGCGGCTTGATGGCTTTCATCCGGCTATTGAAATTGTCCACGTCGATGTCGAGGAACTTGCGTTCATCCACTGGCGCCAGCGGCTCAACGGGTTTGCCCGACAGGTCGGCCAGCACGCCCATCACGAAGGGCAATTGGATTTTCTTCTCTGCACCGTACAATTCCACGTCGTACTCGATCTGCACGCGCGGTGCGCGGTTACGGGCAATGAATTTCTGACTGCTGTCTTTTGCCATGAGCTGCTCCCAATTGGTCAGGTCTTCTTAACGCCAGCGATATCCTGGATCCGTCCCAGACTGTCGGGCGCCAGGTCCTGGATGATTTCAACAAAGCTCTTGTTCATCAGTCTCTGGGCGCGCCGGATCAGCAAAGGTGCCGGATTGCCAGGCTCCGTCCGTTCGAAGAAGAGGCAAATCTTTTCCAGCTGCCGGATCGCATCTTCGCGATCGCGGATCTCACCCGGAACGGCTGCCTCTTCCGTCATGGCTTCGCCCTCGACTGAGGCCGCACCGCCCATGGCCTCGTCATATGCCTGGACCACCGCCTTCAGCATTCCTTGCAAGTCAGCCAGGTCGGGTGCTGATCCAGGCTCGAACTTCTCAAGCAGCAACGCCCGCATCGCATCGATGCAGGCCAGCCCGCGCCGCGCCGCTTCAAAGGCGCTTGGGTCTTTCGAGGCTGCGACCGTAATTGCGGCTGAAACCTGCGCGAGCTGCGGTGCGGTTTCGCCGCTAACGGGCTTGTACTTGCCGATGGCAATCAACAGGTCGCGCACACTCACGCGGCCCATGGCGCCGGCCGGAACGATCAAGGCATTACGCACATCCATCAGCAATGCGTTGCTATCGGCCAGGAAGGCAAGTGTGTTCAAGCGCACCGCCGGATCGTGCTCTCCTTCGATTTCGAGCCGGGGATGCACATCGTCCCAATAGCGCTCCAGCATGGCGCGCACCAGCGACAAACCTTCGTTCAGGCCGGCGATGCCTTCGGTACGGACCAGGGCGCGCGTGAGTAATGCCGCAACACGCAAATCCTTGGTACGGGAAAACAGTTTGAGCGCCTTTTGTTTCAGTTCCGACCAGTCAGGAGGTTCAGCAGGAATGACGTTGTCACCAAGCCGCTGTTCCGCCTTGCCACCTGCAATGCGCTCAAGCTCCTGGTACAAGGGATCGTATTCAAGATATGGTCCGCACGGAGGGTGTTCAGTCACTTCTGCCAGCAACTCATTCATATCAAGCACGCAGTAACCCTCCGCCTTCGGTTGATGCTTCAACGATGCTCAGTCACTTGCCATACAGCCTTTAGGTAAAGGCGATTCTCCGACAATCCCTTGCGCAAAATGCGTGGCGTGTTCTGCAATTTTATCTCCGAAATATCATTCAATTCTCTCCCTTTGTCACCCGTCACATGGATCGAGATCACAATCAAAAACGTAGCGACTCATTTCGCATACGGCCTTTTGCATCAAGCTCTATGCCGAACTGCACAACACATTTTTCCTGCACTCGAAGCGCGACTAATCGTTATACTTCCGCATAAGAGCGTGAGCAGGTCAACAGCATTCGCTTTACGTTAAGCTTTCCGTCCAAGCCGGGATCAACATGACTGAGCACTCTTTCAGCGACAACGACCAGACCGTATTGAGACCCGGCCGCGTGTCGCCGCATGCACTCGCACCCGGCACCATGCTGGCGGAGTTTGAAATCAAAGGTGTGGTGGGCCAGGGAGGATTCGGCATCGTCTACCGCGCCTACGACCATTCGCTCGGTCGCGAAGTGGCGGTAAAGGAATACATGCCGGTCTCCTTCGCGGGCCGGCAGGACAATACCCATGTGACCATCCTGTCCGAGCACTACGCGGAGGCCTTCCGCATCGGCTTGCAAAGCTTCGTCAAGGAAGCGCAACTGCTTGCCAAGTTCGACCATCCATCACTGGTCAAGGTATACCGCTTCTGGGAGGCCAATGGCACCGGCTATATGGCGATGCCCTTCTACGATGCCCCCACCCTCAAGCAACTGTTGAAGCTGGAACGCTCGGCTTTTACCGAAGAGGCATGGCTGAAGAAATTCCTCGGCCAGATTCTCGATGCACTGCAAGTGCTGCACGACAAGCGCTGCTATCACCGCGACATTGCACCTGACAATATCCTGATGATCGACGGGCGCACACCACTGCTGCTCGATTTCGGCGCAGCGCGCCATGTCATAGGCGATGTCACGCAAACGCTTACCGTGATCCTCAAGCCAGGTTATGCGCCAATCGAACAGTATGGCGACATGAACCACATCAGCCACGGTCCCTGGACCGATCTATATGCATTGGCGTCGGTGACGTACTACATCATTACTGAATCGGTGCCACCTGCGGCGATGTCGCGCCTGTTGTCCGATTCAATGGTGCCGTTGGCTGTCAGCGCGCAAGACCGCTACAGCGCACCGTTCCTCGCAGCGCTCGACGCGGCGCTCAACTTGCGGCCGGAGCATCGCCCGCAAAGCGTCAGCGAGTTCCGCGCCATGCTGGGGCTGGAAGCGCCTTTGGAGCACGGCCCGGTTTCGATCCCGTTCACCCACGTGGCTGATCCGGACGTGACAGCCTTGCTTGAACGCACATCGCCCACCTCGGTCCGCCCAAGCCTTCCGGTTCAAGGCGCGCCGCGCACCACCGCCGGGCCGGGCAACCCGCCAGTGGAACGGCCGCTCACACAGGCGCCGGAGCCCGCACCGGCCGATATCCAGGCGACCCCTGATGCCGCGCCTGAAACCAAGACACGGTGGCAGCAAGTAGCAAAGCTTTCCAGTGCCATTGCGGCACTCTGCATCGTCGCAGCAGCCCTGTTCTGGCCATCCACCAAGCCCAAGCCACCGGTACCAGCGGCAGTCAAAGAAGTGGCCAAGCCCGCAGCGCCTGCCGCCTCCGTTCCTGTGGCACCGGCACCACCGCCGCCCTGCCCCCTGAAGCTGGGCGACGGCTCGCCTGCTTGCCCGGTCATGGTGGAAATACCTGAAGGAAGTTATCGCATGGGGGCGATGCCGGGCGATACGCAAGCGGGTGGCGAGGAGTTTGGCGACGTCGCCAGGAAGATCGCGGCCTTCAGCATCGCTGCACATGAGGTCAGTATCGAACAGTGGCAATTGTGTGTTGCCGATGGAGCCTGCCCGGCCATCAAATCGCAGGCCAATGCCCAGGCAAAACTGCCTGTGACGCAGGTGAGCTGGGACGCCAGCCAGCAGTTCGTCCGCTGGCTTTCGAACAAGACGGGCGTCCCATACCGCTTGCCTACCGAGGCGGAATGGGAATATGCCGCACGTGCAGGGACGAGCACCGCTTACCCCTGGGGCGATACGATCGGGCAGGACAATGCCCACTGCGGGCAATGCGGCAGCCACCTGCCGATCACCGGACCCGCCCCCGTTGGCAGCTTCAAGGACATCCGCGGCTTGTTCGATATGGTAGGCAATGTGTACGAATGGGTCGATGACTGCTGGTACGGCAGCCATGCCGACTCCCCCACCAAGCGCGATCAAAACGATAGTGCCACCTGCCGGAAGAAGGTGCAAAAAGGAGGAGCTTATGATTCGGTCGAAGCCGATGTCCGGCCATCCGCCCGGACCTGGGATGACAGAGCCAACGCCGATGTGCGCGTCGGCTTCCGCGTTGCCCGCTAAACCTGCTCATTCGTTTCAAAGAGAGTCATTATGAAACGCACGCACCTTTGCTTAATCATCCTGCTTGCAGCCGCCCTGGCAGCATGTTCGAACATGGAGACCGCACAGCAGGCCAAGCCGGCGAAAGCGCCTGCGGCCACCGAACCTCCCGCTTCGGCAACGGTTCCGGCACCGCCAGCGGTCGAGAGCAAGCCGGAGTTCAACGCAAAGGAATTGGAAGAGGAAACGCAGCGCCTCCTTTCGATGCAAAAGAGCTACTTCAATGTCTTCAGGATCGATGAAGCCAGCATTGGCCTGAAACCTCGACAGAACGCCGTCGGCGTTTACGATCTCCAGAAGCCCCCGCGCGGCGAACGCATGCGGCTGACCGTCTCGCAGCAACCGAAGAAACCGGCGCGGCTGGCGGTCGGCACCTATACCGTGACACTCGACACGGTTGTGGACTACATCGAGATCCAGACCTGCCAATCGGCCGCCTGCGCCGGGAAGCGGCAACGCATCGTCCGATCGCTGCCAAAACAGCTCCAGATCCAGATCTCGCCGCAAAACCAGTATTTCGGCAGCAGGGATTTCTCCCTGGCCGAACTGGCCAATGCTGAGGGCAAGGACAAGAACTACAGGAGCATGTACCAGGATGTCGTCATCACCATCAAACGCATCTCCGTGGCGCCAGTGCCGCCGGCACAGGCATGAGACAAGGATTGCAAAGACCGTCTTTCCTACCTTAAGGTGACCCCATGTTCATCATCGCCGGGACCAAATATACGCTGTCGGAAGTGGCCAATCTCATAAAAGCCGACGACGCGGCAGTTTGGCACCCCCAGTATATTTACTATCTCCCAAAAATCGAAAACTCGGGTGCATCAAGCTTTCCCAACCTGACTGCCTTGATCATGAATCTGGCGAGCTATTGCATGAACGAGCGTTCGCTGACCCCATCCCAGTTACAACGAACCCGCGGTATCGCAGTCACCGAGAATGTTGCCCTCCGGAAGGGAGTAATTGATCGCAACGAGGTCAAGGAAGCGGACCGCGCTGCGATCGCATATCTCATTGCAGGCAATGAGTCCGGCAACGGCATCACAAACAAGGCACAGCACTATACCGATCCCGAGACCGGAAAACCGCGAGCGCACAACGTGGTCGTCAAAGAGTATTACATTAACGGCGCGGAAGGCCGGAGGGCGACCAAGCGGATCGAAGGGTCAAAGATTACTTATTACTATTCGGACAGTCACGCTTTCAATACCTATCAGTACCAGCTCTTGCTCTGATGGCCACGTGAACCAAAAAGGCCTACAACAATGAGTTGTAAGCCTTTGATCGTAAGAATTCTGGTGGGAAGTGCAAGTTTCGAACTTGCGACCCCTGCAGTGTGAAAGCTCAGACGAGAGTCAGAGAGAGCTGTCGTGAGACACCTCTCATAGGAGAAAGGCGCGTCTCGCGTCTCGCAACAGATCCCAGAAAATCCCACTGTACTCCGTACCGGCTCCGTACTTGCCTGCAAAACTTTATTTCGCATCGCCACACCGCGACCGTCGCCTCGCTCAGTGCCGCCCACGGCTTTGCAGGCCGTTCGCCACGTTTAGAATCAGGCACTCAACTGGCGCCTTATATGCGTGAAACGCACGAACCCACATTCAAGGGTCGTTCGAACGGTAAAGCAGTTGCTGAAATCACAGGTTTCGTTCCAAATTCATGGTCAGCAAAATTAGGCATTTCGATTCGCCCGCGTGGGGGCAGGAAGTCTGGTTCATACCACGAGTCCCCCAACTTTCTTGACATCTGCGCTGTAGTGTCCGCCGACGTCACTCTTTACTTGTTAATATCCACCGGACATTTCGCCTACCCAAGTAAATACCACCGATGATGTATAAGGCAGGAATCAAAATCAATTTGATGCCTAAATTCCACGGTCCTAGAAAACCTGCTGGAATAATAACGAATGCTGCAGCACCATATATAGACGTGACTAAACTCAGCCGGCGTTCGGCCACATAAATTGCCCCACATCCTGAACAAGTAACAGTTGACCGTCGCAAAAACGGCAGTCGCGAATTGCACTTTTGACAGTTCATCACTTAGCGCCCCCAGTAAGAATTGCTCGTAGAATCGCAGCTTGATCCCTATGATCTATGCCTGCACTTATCACATTTCCAGTAATCGCGCCAACCGTCGCCGTTGTCCCCACCGGACCACTCACGGCGCTTATTAATGAACCTGTCGCGAGTCTGGCGCCAATTCTTGCCTGAAGCTCAGATTCCTGGGCTGACGTAAGATGCTGGCAAGCAAAACACGCGATTTCCATTGCCTCTTCTGGGTTCTCTTTCAATAATTTAATACCTTCAATTACTGCTTGTGCAGCCTCTCGGGACGCAATTTCTTTCTCTTTACCTAATAACCCATTCATTGCCAATGCTGCTGCCGGCAAATCATACAGCACTCCCTTGAAATAGCTTCCGACGCCAGCCACCGTTCCTTTTGCGAATGGTGATGCGCCGGCTTCAATTGCAGGGGCAGCTTTTGCGTTAACATAGCCACCGCTCCCCGAAGCACCCTTAGCGCCAGCAAATGCTCCCAAATCCCGCCATTTCACCAAATTATGTGCTTGTTTTGTAACATTCTCGCGGACCTTTGCATCCGGGATTAAGTTGATCCGCTGGAAGAGCTCGGAACACGACGCTCTTATACACAAGTTGACGCTATCCAAATCTGTCAGAGGCCTCCTTCCCGGTACTTCCACCGCATAGGTCTGGCCGAAGAATCCACTAGGATCAGTGGAATTTAACGGGCTATTCCATACATAACTGTAGCGATTATAGCTTTGCGTGTTATCTGGCGCCTGAATGTAAGGGTCAGCACTGATGAATCGACCCAACGTAGGGTCATAGATGCGACCATTCATGTGCACCAGGCCCATGCCACCCTGATCCAGCTGTTCGTGGCCGGTGAAGCCACGCGTGGTGGCACTTGGTTGAATTGCATTGGTTGGATCGCTAGCACCGGCACCAGCGCCGCTGGCGCCGCGGCGATCGCCCCATGGATCGAATGCCTGGCGCTCCACGACAGCACCGGAAGCGTTCGTCACTACGCTGGTCGACCCCAGATGATCTGGCAGGAGGTAGCGCACGTCCTCCGTGGCATTGCTGTTGCGGGTCTGCACGGCCACCACCCGTCCATCGGCCTGAACGTAGTGCTTAAAGGCCGTGATACCGGTTTTGGAATTGCTTTCAATCTCCAAGCCCATGTCGGCGAGGTACACGGTGGTCAGCGTCTTCTCCGCATCCACCCAGGTCTGCTTTAAGCGCTGGTGTTCCGGTCCATACTGGAACGTACTGGTGCCCGCACCTGGGCTCGTCGACAGCGCCGTTTTGGTCATCGTGACCGGCATATTGAAACTGCTCCAGGTAAAGCTGCGCGCACCACCGCTAAGCATATTGCCATTGTCGTCGTAGATGAAGCTGGGGTTGACCACGCCATTCACACTGCCAGAGACTTCTTTTAGCGCATGCGGACCACGGGCTCCTGCCTGCGGGTAAATGTAGTCGCCAACGCCGGTCTTTTTCTTGATATTGCCGATGGCATTGTAATCAACGATGGTCAGTTGCGAACCGCTTCCAGCGGCATTAATGCTGGCTGAGGTCATGCGGTCGAGGTTGTCGTAGCCGAAACTCTCGACCGTCCGAACCTCCGCCGTATCGTCCTGGCGCAAGTCGAGTCGCCCAAGCGCGTCGTAGTGGTAGACGTGATTCTGCACAGATGAGGGCGCCAGTGCAGTTCCTGCCGTCAGGGTCGTCAAGCGCCCCGTTTGCGGATGGTACCCGCGCGCACCAACCAGGCCATTACCGTAGGTCTCGCTGCGCGTATTGCCGTCGGCATTAACGTCGTTGCGCGTCCAGTAAGCGGCCCCGCTTGCGGAATTGGTGATGGTCTTCAAATGGCCTTGCGTCCCGTAGCCGTATTTCAAACTCAACGCGGTCGGGAAGCCACTGATGGCCGGATAAATAAACTCGCCCAAGCGCCCTGCCGCATCATAGTTCCATTCGGCGGTGTAGTCTGCGTCGATATGCGTAGTCTGGCGCTTGGGGCGGCCTAGGTTGTCATACGCGTAGCGGCGGAAATAACCGTTGCTCGCTGTCGCTTCGCACAGCTTGCCAATCCCTTTCTCGCACGGCGTTCCAGCGGCATTGGTCTCGTAGAACCACTTGCTGATCAAATCAGCTTCTGTGCGGACGATCAACCTACCCAGTACATCGTATTCAAACTTGGTTTCCTGATTCTTGGCGTCGGTCTGTGACTTGACCTGCCCCAGATTGTCCACCGTGTAACGCACCAAGCCCAAGTCAGGATCGTCTAACTTACGCTTGCGACCCAGCAAATCGTAGTCAATGATCGTTACGTTCCCTGCCGCGTCGGTGGTCTTGCTCAGATTGCCCCAGTTGTCGTACTCATAGGTAATGCTGCTTTCGTCGACAGTGCCAGCGGCATCCGTTTTCTTCGCGAGCTTGCCTTGGCTATCAGTCGTGCGGACGAAGCGAACGCCGTTGGCGTTGGTCGTGGTGACAACGCGTCCGTTGTAGTCAGTCGAGGTGCCAGCCTGGTTCGGCGGGACGACCAGAACCTGGCGGCCAAGCGCATCGTATTCGTAATGCTGCCAGCGAACTTGCGCATCGCCTTCCATGTAGTTCAGCGACGCGTCACCAATACGGCCCGGACTGTCATAGCGCGTTTCTCGCGTGACGACTTTTCCGGAGAAACCTAGCTCAGTCGCAAGAATCGGTCGTGCCCGCGCGTCGAAGTATTCGCGCGAAGGTGGGGCCACGTTCGCGCCAGTGGCAATGACAGTATCGCTGCGCACGAGGTTGTAGACAGACCCTCTGACGCATTCCACGCATTCGTTATAACGCAGCGTTGTTTGGGTGCCGTCGGCACGGCTCTCGCTCGTTCGTCGGCCGAAGTCGTCATAACGCCAGGTCGTCGTCAGTGAGTTAGGTCCGGTCAAGGTTTCGGGCAGGCCAAAACGCCAGTCGTAGGTGTAGTTATCCAGATGGCCAAGCGCATTCTTCGACGTCATCGGTCCACGGCCTTGAGCGTCATACGTATTGGTCAGCGAAGTACGAGTTGCAATGGCTGCGCCACTGACCACTTTGGTCAACAAGTTGCCGAAATTATCGTACGTGAAATCGGTGACTAGACGCAGGGTGTTCGTTCCCGTGCCACCATTATCCGGCTCCACAATCAATTGCTTCGGCAAGCCGAAGCCGGGATTGCTTTGGTGATAGGCGGTGGCGACGGTGCGCGTACTATCCGGCATGGCTGGCATGCGGCTGGTATTGGATGTTGCGGTCGGCAACCCAAAGAGCCAATTGTCCACGTCATTCTGGTACGCCTGCGTTAGCGTTTGGCTGTAGCCATTCGGCGTGCCGTCGGCATTTTTGAATACCGTTTCTACCTGCAGCGCATTGCCCCAGGCGTCGAAACTTTGTGCTGGCGTGGTCGTTTCAATCCAGTTCAGGAATGCGCCGTTCAGGTCGTTGGTCTTGGTGACCGTCTTCACCATGTTGACGTGGTATGGCGCAGCCCCGTTCGCTTCGTGTGTCTCAACGGTTTCCGACAGGATGATTCCATCCTTGCTGACTGTCGTACGTGCCGCCAGCCCATCGAACGGGAAATCTCGCCGGAATTCCTTGCGGGTCTTGATGCCGGTTGGCGCGATGGACTCCATCGCAGCGAAGGTGGTCACCCCACGATGCTTGTCGTAGCTGGCGCCTTCGTACTTGTACGACGTTGTGAGGGTACCGCCGATGCCATTGCTGATGGTGACGCTGCGGACTACCTGGGTCGAATCCTGCATTTCAAATGACGGATACGTCGCACCGCTTCCCTTCTTGTATAGCGATTCTTCGAAAATCCGGCCGTATTCCACTTGAGCGCTCGAGCCCAGACCATCGGTCACTTTAACCAGCACATCAGGCTCGGCGCCGGCACTGGTATAGCATCGCAGTGATCCATCTGCCTGCTGGACGCAAAGATCCAGCTTATCGTCACCGTTCACGTCGACGATGCCGCGCTGATAAACCTGCGCTCCACCAGGGGCGACCAAATCCACTTCAGCGCCGAAGCCACTCCCCGTTGAGAGCAAGCAGCGGGTCGTTTGCGTCGTACCGCTGGTGATCGCCCGGCAATAATCTGCCTTGCCGTCACCATTTACGTCGCGCCATTGCCTTGTATTATCACTGCCGTTCACGTAGCCGGAGCCATGGCCAATCGCTATCGTGCCTGACATGATCGTATCGCCAAACCCTTTACCGGTCGAAAGGGTGCACGCCAGGCGTCCAGTGACATCGTTCGTACCAGGTGCATCACTCAGCACGCGACAAAAGTC
>Ga0209564_1002950_pt1 | contig 12314 bp, 16 predicted proteins | sample AraplaCol_mMF_r2_FD_184272 | JGI IMG/M metagenome (GOLD analysis project Ga0209564, IMG submission 184272) | Arabidopsis root microbial communities from North Carolina, USA - plate scrape MF_Col_mMF_r2 (SPAdes) (version 3) | ecosystem: Host-associated > Plants > Roots > Endosphere | place: USA... | reverse complement strand
CAAGAGTTCTCTTCGCAGCCAGCCCTTGGATCGTTGCAGTCTCAACCGATTCCAAAACCCGACCGACTTTCGCGTCGACGAGTGAAATCGTGGTGTCACTGAAACTCTCTGCCGAGGGCGTGAATGTTGCAAAGGCCAAGCCGTTGCCGCCCATCCAATAGATCTCACGCAGCGTCCCGTTTGAGTGAGAGAGAGGCGGCAGAGGCGTCTGTTGTCCAGTATTGGTGAAGAGGTATGGCTGCCCACGCGTAATAACAACGCCTTTGTCATTCATGATCTGCTTGACACCAATGACCTCGGTCGAGTCTGCAAGCCATTCAAAGGGGGCATGTCTCGTGAACACAGATAACTTGGCATGCCCCGGAAAGGTGTGGTTCGCATCGTCGGGATCGACACCGCCGACCCACAAGCCTTCAATGGCATGAACGCTGAATATCTTGCTTCCGTCGGGCGAAGGCGAAACGGGATAACCCCGGTGGGCCACCGGCAAGCAATGGATTGCCGATAACATCATTGGTCCAGAAGGTTGGGGCTCGAGTGACGCTACGGTGTCGGCCCAGTTCCCACGGCAGTTACTCATCAGGGGGCGCTCTTTGCTGCTGGAGCAAAGATCAAGCTAAGTGCTGCCAAAACGACCAACTTCAACTTCTGCACTCCAGTTCATCCCAGAAACACAATGCTTCGAAAGCGCACAAGGATCATTAAACGAGTTGGGCGTATTCTACTTATTCGAGCAATTTGCAGCCGGTTTGGGCGATCTCCAACGCGACGCGATAGTGAGCTTAGCTTCGACATGCCCTCTCATTCAGATATCAATGACTACTTCTGGCGCTCTCCGGAACTACGTCGTTCTTCCGTTTTCGGCCCGAGGCGGACTTGGTGGTCCGTCATTTCACCCTGCCGATATAGCCAGATCAATCGACGTAGTATGGTGGTTTCGTTTTCGGCTCTTTGGGGGCGCGTCCCCCTCATGCAGATTGTAAAACAAATTGAGGATCGCCATTGTCAGCAGCACTGCTGGAATGCAAGCTGGCCAAAGGAACATGAACACTATCGGCAGAAAGCTGAACCCGGCCCACCACAAGATCTTCATCGTGCAGAACACGACGATAACCACGAACACTACCTATAATAGCAATGATGCGCTTTGACAATCCAGCTACCGATGACCTCTGTTGGCGCGAAGCTACCGCGGGGTTGTCAGCTATCGGGCCCTGAGCAGTCGTTGGCACACCGTTGAGCAACGCCGATTGCATTCTATTCCGGCGGTCTCCATGCACTGACGCAGTTGGGGGTGTAGAAATAGCCGCCCGTCGTCAAATAATTCCCATTATCAAGCCAAGGCTGATGATACTTCACCAGCAGGGAGGCCCGACCTCGAATTTTGTCCAAGAAGGTAGCTGGTTTATATCCATCGCCTGGCACCTCCCAGCGATTGGGGAAGGAATATTCAGTGCGGATGCCATAGGTAATGCCGCCCCTTTCGCGAAGAACGACTTGGAGCTCATCCGTTTCAACACGGTGCCATCGCCAAGCGGGGATACCCTCCGTGCAGACTCCGCTGTAGTTAAACCCCGCCTTGACGAACACGCCCAGGAATACCGTCGTCGCAAGAATGAACAAGGCACTTTTGAGGGTGGTGAACCGACGCTTCATCGGGCTTCCCTTGTGACCATCAATTAAGTCACGCTAGATGCTGCCGCTTTTCGTTGCAATCTGTTCCGGTGACCGCTCTTGGCGCGCTCTCGGGACTACGTCGTTCTTTCGCTTTCAGGCCCGAAGCGGACATATCAATCGTGCGATCCAATCGGGCGGCAAGACGTTCAGGAGGCAGATCGACGGTTTTGTAACCAATCGCGGTTAGATTAGGAAAATGATGTTCCGTCAACTCACTGCACTTATCACCGGCATTCTGGCCGCAGTGCCCGCCCTCGCTATCGACCGCGCTGAAATCGAGCGCGTTCGTCAAACACCTCGTCATTTCATGTGCAAGCTGGACCAACGATTTTTGGGAGACGTGCACACACCGGGACGGGGGAGCATCACTTCGCGTCAAATAATTCAGCAAAATGAAGATAGTAAGTCGCCTGTTCCGGCTACCATCGAAATGAGAATTAACCCAGCCAGCAAAAGCGGAGACGGAGTATCCACCGGAGGGATCTGGCCGGAATTCGTTATGCCGGGCCAAAAACCTACTCCTTTTGTCCTTCAGCAGGTGCGAATTTCGTTCTTCGAGGAAAGGCAGACAATATCGTTTGTTTTGAAGAGCGAAACTCTGATGTTCCCGCTCAGCCTTGTGCAGACACCATCGCGTCAATGGTGGCTTTCTCTTTCCTCTGCTGTCTATCCAAACACCAGAACACACGACTACCTGTGCGAAGACCTTCCAAATTAATTAATATCGAACGGTACAGGTGGAGCCGCTGAGATGACCGCTTGTGGCGCGATGCCACCGTTCCACGATGCGATCTTCTATGTCCGACTTATGGCCGTCGTCGGTCTGGCTTCCGGGTTCCGATTTTCGAAAGCAGACCGTGAGCCTGGAAAGCGCGTGATCTGACGCGAAGTGGACGTTCGGTCGCCATCGGCCGAACGCACGGGTCGACGCCCCTTCGTAAGGCCGAAATCCTTGGTTTCAGTCCCATCATTTCAGCTATAAGGTGGGAGACATCGCCCAAAGGGAATTCAAGGCCAATGTTCCCAGAGAGAGAGGACCGTTCGCCTGTTGCGCTGGAACAGCGCGACGCAAGCGCCGACCAGCGCATGTTCTCGCCTTCCTTTGCGCGAAATTCGGCGCCGATCCTCGCGGTCCTAAAACGTGTCCTTCCAACACATGGCACCGTTCTGGAGGTTGGTTGCGGGACCGGCGAGCACGCCGTGTGTTTTGCGGGAGCAATGCCCAACCTCACCTGGCAGCCGAGCGATCCGGATGCCGACGCCCGCACCAGCACGTCCAGCTGGATCAAATTCGCAGGGCTGAAGAATGTGCTGGCGCCGCGGGATATTGATGTGTGCTCAGGACAATGGGTCGTCGAACAAACGGGGCATTTTGACGCCATCGTGTCGATCAATATGATCCATATCGCGCCATGGGCGGCGAGCTTAGGATTGTTCGCAGGAGCTGGCCGTTTGCTTCGCGCTGGTGGGCTTCTTGTTCTCTACGGCCCATTCATGCGCGACGGCGCACACAACGCCCCCTCGAACGCTGCTTTCGACGAGGCTCTAAAGGATCAAAACCCATCCTGGGGTGTGCGTGATATCGCTGATCTTGAACAAGTGGGTGAGGCCGCTGGACTTGAGCTTTGCGAGACGATCGAGATGCCTACCAACAATATGCTGCTGGTTTTCTCCACGGCAGGCCAGAAGTGAGCGGAACGGTCGTGGTCCAACCGCCCGCTCACTTTGGCGAAAGGAGCCAGCAGATCAATGATGGGTATCCAGCAGCGGCTCGTCCTCGTCGAAGTTGCCATTGCTGGCGGCATCGTAGGGGTTGATGCTGCGGCCGCCTCCACGCGTGCCATATGCCGTCAACTGAACCATTACCTCCTTCGCACGATCGATAGCCTCGTTCTCGCTCGCAGCGTGACCGTCCGCGACCTTGATAGACACCACTTCCCCAGCATCGCCGACAAAGTCGACGCGCCACCCAGTCGTCTCATGAGCAACCTTGGTTTCCAGAAGATGCATGAATCACCCCGCCTTTCTGTCCTTGAGGTCTGCTTCGAGGCTCTTTCGAAGAGCGTCCATGATGTTGACAACGTTATTCTTCGGAGGCGCTTCCGCAGCCTTGCCCTTCGCCGCCTTCTTGGGCTTCAGCGCCTTCTTTTTCTCATCGATCAACTTCAGAAGGCTTGTCTGAATTGGGTCACTAACCATGTTCGGCGACCAGTGAGACGACTTCTGCTTGATGAGCTTCTGCACCAGCGGGACGAGATCGGGATCAACTTCGTCCTCGATGTCCTCGAAGTATGAATCCTCAGGCCGAACCTCGTCACCGAACCGGAGAGACCACAACACGATGCCTTCGTCCCGAGGTTCGAGGATGACGGCACGTTCGCGGCGACCCATCACCAGCTTCGACACGCCGACGACCTTGTCGGACTTCATCGCGTCCCTAATAACGGCAAAGGCCTCGTTGCCGACTGCGTCGTCCGGCATCAGGTAGTGTGGCTTCTCTAGGTAAACCCATTCGATACTGTCAGCAGGAACGAACTTCTCGATGTCGATGGTTTTCACGGTGTCGAGTGCCACCCGGTCCAGATCCTCGTCCGTCAGGATAACGTAGTCGTCTTCGCCACGCGCGTAGCCCTTCGCCTCGTTCTTGTCCGTGACCGGCTTGCCAGTCACGGAGTCGATATATTGAGAGACGACTCGGTTCCCGGTGTCCTTGTTCAGCGTGTGGAAGCGAACCTTCTCGCTTTCGCTCGTCGCCGGGGTCATGGCCACGGGGCAGGTGACCAGCGATAGCTTCAGATAGCCCTTCCAGTAGTAGCGAGGTGCCATGACTTGATCTCCCTAGCTCGCCTTGCGGCGCGGAGTTGTTCCGGATGAGGATGCCTTCGATGTTGCGCCGCGGATGGCGCGTTCCCGACGCGCGCCCTGGTTGGCGTTGGCGGCAGTGGGTTTCGGCTTGCTGTCTTCGGTGGCGCCAGCCTTGAGCAGTCCGGCACTTTCTCTGAGGGCTGCCAGCAGATCGTTGGGTTTAGAGACCTCGACCTTCTTCGGCTTCGGAAGTGACTTTCCTTCGATCTTCGCTTTCACCAAGTCGGCCAGCGCAGCCTCGTAGCGGTCATCGAACGTCGCCGGATTGAACTCGCCCTTCTTGGTGCCGATGATGTGCTTCGCGAGGTCGAGCATCTCGCCCTGGATCTCCAACTTTGGGATTTCCTCGAAGGCCCTCTTCGATGAGCGAACTTCGTAGTCGTAGTTCATGGTCGTCGCTATCAGGCCCTTGCCGTGCGGACGGATCAGTACGATTCGAACCCGGCGGAAGAGCACCGCACGGGCGATAGCGGCGACGTTCGACCTCTTCATCCCGTCCCGGAGAGCAACGAACGCGTCTCCACCCATCTTGTCGGGCGTGAGGTAGTATGGCTTGTCGAAATAGACATCATCGACCTCGGAGCAGGGGATGAACGCCTCTATATCGAGCGTCTTGTTGCTCTCGGGGATCGTCGCCGCGACCTCCTCGGGATCGATGATAATGTACTGGCCGTTGTCGATCTCGAAACCCTTGGTCTGCTTCTCCTTCGGCACCGGATCCTGGGTCTCACTGTCGATGAATACGCGGTTGACGCGGTTGCCGGATGCTTTGTTGATTGTATTGAAGGTTATGCGTTCCGATGTGCTAGCGGCAGTGTACAGAGCGACACCGCAACTCACTTCGCCGAACTTGAGGAAACCCTTCCACTGGGCACGATGTCCTGTCGCCATGACGCCAACTCCGAATCAATGGGTCGCGACTCAAAGACGTGTCAGGGTGATTCGTTCCGACTCGAAACGAATCATTTTTCAATGACTTACTGAATCACCTTCAGATATTGATTCCGATGGAAACGCTGTGGTCTACCGCATCGGTGACACCAGGCAGATGGCCAGTCCAGGGGACGACAGCAGCGACTTCCTCGGGGTCGATCATAATGTAGTCGCCCCCCTTCCATTGGGCACGATGAGCATTCATCAGGTTCCTCCGTGTGATTTGAGGAGCTTAACCTGACGGGGAAGGGGTTCCGACAGAAGCTGGTGGGTCGCTCCAGGACACTACGAAATACGAAAAAATGCATAATTTCAACGTTGCTACCGCAAGGGAACCTCTTTCCGAGTTGGACGTTCTGACGGACCCACAGGAGTTGGAGGTCCCCATGAAAGCGGTCCTGCTATCCATTTCAATCGCGGTCGGCTTGCTTGCAATCGCCGCTGCCTATGTTCTGCCGACGGTCGAGTCGAGCGAGAGAACGTACAAAATGGCCCTGACAGAATAGTCTACTATCGGAGTGTCTGAAATGAAGGCCGACCCTCGTTATGCACAATACCGGGCTCTGTCTAAGGCTGTCAGCCGGTGGTTTGAATATTATAACGCCGAGTACGATGAAACGGCATCTGAAACACTGTGCAATGCGGCCGTTGACCTTTTCAACGAAGGCTACCGATCCACCGATGAGATCGCGACGCTGCTCATAGGGACTTATATCGGCATTTGGTCCACCCGGGTGAACGCGCCCACGTCGTGCGCCATTCATTAGGAAAAATTGGGGGTGAGGCACAGAGTCAGCACCAAGTTCGGTGTTTGGTAGCTCGGAAGCGCGACCTCAGGTTCTCCCCGAGGCCGCTCGACATCAGGACTACGAGGCTCCGATGTCCTTCCTGAGCCAGTCAGATAGCATTGTCGTCTTGTCGACGCGTCGCTTTATACCGATTGGGGCAGCGATCAGCTCAAAGATCCAAGCCATAGGGCCAGCCGCCTTTAAACGTGGTGGTGCCACCTCAAGAGACGTCTCATCGACGTCCGTCGCTCTAATTGTTTTCATGATGGATCGCGACATTTCAGCCTTTTTCAAGCGTGGGAGATGATGAGCGGAGCGGTCTGTCCGACACACTCCGCGCGAACCGCCAGCCCGCTTAAGATATCAGCTTGAAAGTGAGACAGCCTTGCTGCTGTCAGAGATAGGTGAAATCTACAACACGGCGGCGTGTGAAATAATGAATCCTGTCATTGCACGCCTCCTCTGGGTTGTGTCACTGGCCATAGAATACTTAACTTACGAGCGTTTGCAAGGTGTGGCCGGGCACGGTTATCCTCTCCGCGTCGCAAGGGCGCTTCTGATGACTGTTATTTCCCCGGTGCTTCTTATCGCAGTGGAAGACAACATCGCTTGGTGCAGTCGGGTCTGTTCTAACCGGTCAGGCTTTCCAGTCGTGCGAGCAACGCGATAGAGAACGACGATAGCTAAGATTGCTCTTACGCAGGCGACGATCCGCTGACATCAGACTGAAGTCTTATCGGGTGACCAACTCGGAACTCGCGGTTCTACGATGCGTTATCGTGGTTGAAAGCGAGGCCCGCATGAACGGCACCAATGGTTCAAATTTCTTCACCCAATTTGCCACAGCGGTGGCCGACTGGTCAGGGCGGCCCGCGACCTTCGTTCTAGCGGTAGCGCTGGTTGGGATTTGGGCGATTACAGGTCCACTCTTCGATTTTAGCGAAACGTGGCAACTCGTCATCAACACTGGCACCACCATAATCACCTTTCTCATGGTCTTCGTGCTGCAAAATTCCCAAAACCGTGACGGCAAGGCGCTGCAAGCGAAGCTCGACGAACTTATCCTCACGTCGCAGGCGCAGAACAAATTCGTTGGCATCGAAAAGCTTGACGAGCAACAGCTTCGTGAAATGAGCCAGAAACTGGCGGAGAAGGCCGCATGCGTCGAGGAAGCAGCTGATGGCAAGATCGATCAAATTCGTCAGGCACCCCTCTGACGTTCATCTGCAAGACGTGAAAGTTCTTCCGCTTCGAGACGCTCTATTCCAATCATATGGTCGCCAGCATCGCTCGATCGTATAAGCTCGTCGACTTTTGCCTGAAGCGCGGCCATATCGCGGTTTTGGGAGTGCTGCATGATTAGCAACAGAAGCAGTGTGACCACTGTTCCGAGTATGTTGGAAAGCAAAAACCACTGCTTCGGAAGTCCCAACGCGAATCCCAAACTGGTCCAGGCGATCACAACGCCGAGGGCAGTTGCTAGGACAAAGCTATGGCCCGCGAGCCATGCGACTGTTTCCGACATGACGAGAAAGCTACGACCGATCTTCATGGGCCAGAAATGGCTGAAATGAGCAGTGGTTCCCTTGAGAAAGCGTCCAAACCCCTCACACAAAGGCCCGATCGCCACCGAACTCTAGGTCTTTTCCGCCGAGTGAGTAGACTTTCAACACGTTTGGGACCGCTGGTGAGTGACACTTTACTGTCTATGGGGGGCGGTCTGTTACGGCCACTACGCGAGATCTTGCGAGAAGGATCATTCTCGTCGTTGAGGCAGCAGAGGTCTTAAACTCGGTCCCAAACGCTCCTGCTGTTGGAACGGCGGCTTCTTCAGCAGCCGTCCTGCATCTTAACCTCGGCCAGGCGAGTTTTCTTGTTTTAGATGGCCCCCACAACAGGAGTATGTGGGAGCCACCGAAATGCTTCCAGGGTAGGGTTGTAAATCCCGAAAGCGGCAGCATTCTAAACGTTATCTTTGCTTCCGCTAATGTATTCTTTGCCGTCCCTCGGCCGGTCGCCGGGGGGTCTTTGAGGCGGACTTTGAAAAGTGGCCCGATGCGGAGGGGTGTAAGCAGCAGGGCCATTCTTTCCTCGGCTTGGGGTGCTTCCGGTTCACAACTCCGGAAGCCTTCTCATTTTACAGGCTTATGTTTGCGTCCGCTAATATACTTTTGTTTAAGAAAGGCCCCCACTGGAGGGTAAACGCGGGGGGCCAAGTTTCCCATGGCTTTTGCGTGTAGGCTTCCGGGGGTCCGATCCCGAAAGCACGCTCATTTTAGAACCCTATGTTTAGTGCGCCTAATTAAATCTGATGCCGCCGCCGAAAAGGGGTGCCCTGCGGGGGAGACCTGTAGAAGCCAACGATGCACACAGTGTGTTTAGATCGGTGTTTGGCAGCCGGGGCAGGGATTTGAACCCTGCGTCACAACTCGAAGGCTGGAAGCGACCCCAGGAGACCCGGGGGAAGGAGAGCACCGCGCTCCGATTACACTTACGCCCGGCTTCCCCAATAACGTCCTAGTGTAAGGCTTGTTCCTCAGGGAGGCCTCCGCGCGAACCGCCAGTCTGCTTAGGGCTTTTGCGGGTATGGGCGATAGAATTCCCTTGCGTCACTTCAGCCGAATGAGGCCTGCCTCTGATGGTTGAAAGCCGCAATCTCGATAGAGCGACCTTAGATGCGGTTCAAAATCGACGTGCAGCCCCTGAGTTTCTATCGGTGGTAGCAATTGCCGCAGAAGCCCGTTTTTTTTAGGGCCTACCTCGGTTCCGGCCTTTCTCAAGATTGCAAAAGAGGGCGGTTAATGCGTTGGTAAAAGCGACACGGTTCTTGGCGGCTTTGGGCCCTACAAGCGGTCATTCGGCTAACGGCATCAATAGTTCTGGATTTCACACTGGGAAGCGAGACTGTCACACCTGTTGCGCTCCTTTTGAAGTCGCTGGAGGTACCGTTCATTCTCGCGGCCGCTCTTGATGCGGCAGAGCTTGCGAGGCATGCCGTCTTTGCTGATGTTCCTAATCTTGGGAAGCCGACGGACATGAGACGGTTGGTCAATGCTGTCCAAGGCATGTGAAGTTAAAACCTAACGATGTTCATCGATAGCCATCGTCGGCAAACACGAGCATTCATTCCGCAGATCTGAATTTCGAGCACATCCAGCGGAGATTAGGACCTTAGTCCATCTGGTGCTGATCGCGCTTGGAGGTAAGCTTTGCGGTATTAGGCGCGACTGCCCTGCTTCCGCGACAGCGGGGCCCTTTTTCTTAAATTGATCGCTTCGCAACGAAACCGGCCGTCGCAACGACTGCTGTGATTGGGAGCGGCATGCCAAGGCCGTCTGATATCGATTTCAGACCAGTTGCGATAGCCATGATGCCCCTCCCGACAGAGCGAATGGCCTACGCCGCCCTGGTCAAACGGCAACCTCATTGGCTTGCTGAGGGAACTACTAGGAGTTCGGGCCACGTTTGCCGCCGCCTTCGAACTAGGTGATCTAGTGAGCACGCCCCACGAGCCAGACTCGCCCCAAACATCGATTAAATCGCGAATTTTTGAAATAAAACGAGCGACTGGAAACAATAATAGAAGTACATTGCCAGAGTTGGTCCAGTTTAAATGGAGGGTTCAATGCCCGCTATACTCCTAAAACTGGCATTTTTTTCTGCAAGCATAGGTTTATTATATCCAAATGTAGTCACTGCTGATATTCTGGAAGTATTTCCTATGGATTACATTGACCCGGGCAGCGACGGATCTACTACTACTATAAAGGCAGACATCATCGATCGGCAGTCAAAAGCGATCTATCGCTGCGATGGCCGGACCCAGCGGAGCCCTACTGTCGTATCCGTTTCATGCAGCACAATCCGCGCACAGGGTCTAGAAATTGGGCCTGATGCGACTATCAAGACCTCGGGTGGTCATCGAGAAGTCAATGCGCTCTCTTTTTGGATTGTCGACTCCAAGACCAGGAGCGTTGTCTACTGTAGTAACGACGGTAAAGGCTATATCTGCGCAAAAACGCGCCTCGTCGATCCCAATAAAAGTGGCGGTTAATTTCGCGTCCGGGCATCGGCAGCGCATGAACGAGAAGTCGCGTCTCCCAGTGATTGGAACGGGGAGGTTCGATCCCAAAATCAAAAGTGAGCGACTACCAACCCAAATATAGAAGGCGCCAAACGAAGATCGACGACAGTCCCGACGGATAACGACTGGTCTGGGACTGACGGGAGATTGACCTTGGGGAATTCAGCTACAGCCGCACGGTCCGATGAAAGGCAAGTGGCTCGGGTCGCCTCATGGGCCGAGAATGGCTGAGAGGCTGCTACCGGATTTCATTGAAGTTCGCCAATGGGTCAACCAAGTTGACTTGATTAGCGGACACTAAAGCGAGAGAATGCGATTTAGGTTGTCCCGGTTTCCCCACACACAGGCATATCGGGTGACCCAAACGAAAGGCTCCGGTTGGTGATCAACCCGGAGCCTTTCGCTAAGAACACGCTGGTCGCGCCACGAACCATCCCATTACTACGATTATGAAGGCCCTTAGTAGGCTTAGAAGGTGAGCGCTATAATGCCCCATTGCAATTGGGGCAGTATGGCCGGGAACCGGGAAGCCCCCGACGCTGCGGCCCAAAAAAGCCCCGCGAAGAGAAAAAAAGCCCCGCTGAAGGAAGCGGGGTTGGAGTTGTTGAACCCCGGAAGTCGCGGTTTCAGGGGCAATAGAGCATTGAGGCTTCGCGGCTGGGAAGATGCGCAAAGCCCGACTTCAAACGGATTAGGGCGCGCGTTAGTTCCTACCTCTTTTGGATGAGCCCGCGCGGCGCCCAGGGTTTCGACAGGAGACTCCCACTGGAGGGTAACAAACGGGGGCGAGTTTCCCATGGTGTGTATGTGGGCTTCCGAGGGTCCCGAAAGCCTCCTCATTTTAAGCCGTTATCTGTAGTTCCGCTAATGTATTTTTCGCCCCGGTTTTATAATGGAAGGCCCCCATGGCGGGCCAGCGCGCAAGGGGGCCAAGTTCACGAGTGCACTTTCGGGAGAGCGGTCCCGAAAGTCCGCTCATTCTAGAACTGTATTTTTAGTTGTGCTAACATTTATTTTCGCCGGACCTAGACGAGGCAGAATCACTTCACCATTTTCTGATTCTGCCGTTGTTAATGGTGCACGGTCATGAACATAGACCTTCCCGTCCCAATCAAGCCACTCGCCGTAGAAATAAATGGGCTCGGCCAGTATCAACGCGCCGATACGGTGCAGGATTTGGTCAAAATGCTATTGGGCGGGAAATGGCCGGGGGGCGGCAAGAAGTACAATAATGCACTGTGGCGGTCGATGGAGGCTATCGACTGGTACGTGTCAGCCGAAACCGCCCGCGGCGCCTTCGTCGATGCGGCGCATGAAGCCGGGATGCACATTCTCCCCGACGATCAGGCTGAGATGCGAAAGGCCAGCTAGCAACGGCCGGAAAAAAGCCCGCTCACAAAGAAGCGGGCTAGTTGATGACGTGGAAAGGTGGGTTTGAACTAGAGCGTTCAAGTCCTGCCAAAAAAACGCACAGCGAGTTGCCGGGTTCCGGTACGCCAGCGAACCAATCGGCAAAAACCCGATGAAGGAGGGCGTTGGTTGGATGGGTCAGGGCAGGAATAGCGGAAACGAACAACTCGCGTTCTCAGTTCCCCTGACTCCCTGCCGCGCGGCGATTTCGTCTAAGCCGACAGCTCTTTGGCTTGCGCATTGATCTTCCCGCAGGCATCCTCGAACGGATCACGCATTGGCACCAGAGGCGAGGCGCCGAGGAGAAGAAGGGCTTTCAGATGTTGCCATCCGCCTTCCTCGCCCAGAACCGTCGCATAGGATGTCATCGGCTCGCGTAGCTCACCAGCATACAGGCGTTCATATTCCGCGAAATTTCCGAAATTATCGCGATTGCTGTCAGAGGGGTGGAAGGTTTCTGCCGCAGCGCCTTCAGCAAGGATTACTTGGTGTGTCGCGAGCAGGACGGCGTAATACTCAATCGTCATATCGTCGCGCGGTGCGATCGGCGCGATTGT
>Ga0209564_1002949_pt1 | contig 12323 bp, 14 predicted proteins | sample AraplaCol_mMF_r2_FD_184272 | JGI IMG/M metagenome (GOLD analysis project Ga0209564, IMG submission 184272) | Arabidopsis root microbial communities from North Carolina, USA - plate scrape MF_Col_mMF_r2 (SPAdes) (version 3) | ecosystem: Host-associated > Plants > Roots > Endosphere | place: USA... | reverse complement strand
GACGGTTCGCAGCGGGCGTATCACCTGAGCGGGCCGCAGAACTGGACGATGCAACAGGTTGCTGAGGAGTTGTCCCGACTGCTCGGACGCCGTGTCGTCTACAACGACCGGTCGCCCACGGAGCATCGCGAGGCCTTGCTCGCGAGTGGCCAGCCGCCGCTGGTCGTTGACCTGCTTCTTGGCCTGGACAGGCTTTTTCGTGAATCTGCACTCGCGGAGACCACGACGACTTTCGAGAAATTGACGGGCAAACCTCCGCGTTCATTGTCGGAGTGGCTGCGCGAAAACATCACCCTCTTCCAGTGACACGTATCAGCCTTCACGCCGGAGTGCGCTCTGACGGTGAGAATGCGGCGGTTTGCAGTCGGGTTGCAACGGCTGGAGGTTTCCGTCGTCTTGCCGTTCTCCAGCGCAAATACGGCCTTACGAGACTAACCATGACTAATCGATCATTGAGTGTGCGGCGCAGCCTGCCGGTTCTTGTGTTGCTTTCCTTGCTGACGGGAGCAGGCCTCGCGCAAGCAGCCGATGTTACGCCCGCCGATACTCAGACGATTCGCGCGCTGTTTCTACAGCAGACGGCCGCCGAGACAGCACATGATCTCGACGCGCTGAGCGGCATGTTCGCTTCTACCGCACCGGGACAGCCGGATCCCGTGTCGTTCGTGGCTCGCGCATATCGCTTTTGGGGCAGGAACGAGGTGCTCGAGCATTTCAGGCAGACCTTCGCCGGGACATGGCGGGTCGAGCCGGATCAGAGTGCGCTGCGCATCATTCCGCTGAACCAGGATACGGTACAGGTGTACGCGCCTACCAGGGTGACCATCGGCGCGCCGGGGCAACCTGAGAAGACTGCGACGTTTCTGATCAACGAGTTTATGATCCGCAGCCCGTCCGGCTGGAAGGTTGCAGCGGTGATTCCCGTGCCGGCGCAATAAAGGGAGACGCACATGAGCATTCAAACCTTGCTGGCCTGCTGCGCCGCGGTCGCGGTGATGAGCGCCGCGCATGCTGAAGCGCCGCATCGCTTTACCGATGAAGACCGGCAAGCGGTCGAAGCAGTTTTCATCCGGCAGGCGGAGGCTGCGACCGCGCACGACATCGATGCGTTCGCCGGCGTACTCGCCTCGGCGCCGGCCGGCGAACCCGACCCGATCGTACTCCTCGCCCGTTCGTATCAGTTCTGGGGCAAGCCGGCGCTGATCGAGCATTTCAAGGAAACCTTCAAGGGCGTGTGGAAGTTCGAGCCCGACGTCGCGAGGATCCGCGTTGTTCCGCTGAGTGCCGACGTCGCGCAACTGTACGCACCCACTCGGGTCACGGCTGGCGCTTCGGAGGCCACGGCGAAAACCGCGTCGTTTCTCGTGTATGAAACAGCAGTGCGAACCGCTGACGGCTGGCGCATTGCGTCGATTGTGCCGGTGCCCGCGCAGTAGCAAGGGGCCCGGGACGGCCTGTGCGGCGCCGTAGCCTGTGAGAAAAACGTTCGACGAGACCAGGCCGGCCTCAACGGCTTGCTGCTGAAGAAGCGGTGGCACGACGTGACCGCCGCCGAAGACAAGCGCGCCCGAGCGATAGAACGCATTGAAGACCTCGGGTGCCTGGTCCACGTGGAGTCGAAAAACGAAAACGCTCAAACCGTAACATCCAATACATACTCTGTTGCATTCAATACAGCAAAACCCCGCTCGGCCGACAGTCAGGCATCAAAACCCGAAATAGCGCTAACGCAAAAGCACCAACTTCGGCACCGCATCGCTTCCAGCCCAAACGATCGCATTCTGCCCAAACCGCGCGCCAAGCTCCTTAGCCTCTTCAACCGACACCCCCAGCACCAGAAAACTGGCTTCACCCGCCCAATCATTCGAAGGGTGCTGGCCGACGCCCTCGATGAACGTCAACCCACGCTGCGTCAGTTCGACAGCGAGTATCTTCTGCCTTTCAGCGTTCGCGGCATCGTCGAGCGGTTCGCTGAATGGATTGCACGCCGTCACGAACGCGCTGGCCTCCACGCCGTTCGAACGGTGAATCGCAGCGAGCGTCGCATTGCCTTCGCCGATCTTCAGCAAGGTCGGCGAGAAACCGTGAACCTGATAGTGCGTTTCCAGATAAGCCTGGATCGTCGCGCGAGGAATCTGCGATTCGGAAAACAAAAAACCCTCCGGCTGCGGAGAGGGTCGACGGGCCACCCGTGGCGGGCAGGTTGGCAGGGCCGTCGACCCAATTCAAGATGAACGAGTAGTACATGGTGGCCATTTCAGCGTCAAGGCGGCAGACTCCGCTTCTGCACACCCGCATACGACAACCGGTTGCTCGCTGAAAACCGCACCCGTATCGTTCGCTTGAACTGGACATGGCGCGATTCACGGTACGACTGACCGCATGCGAGCCAAACGCATCGCAGGAACACCCCGTGCATCCCGAACGCGAATCGAACGCGAATCGAACGGATCGAACGAATCGAACGAGCGGAACCGCTCCAACCCGACACGAACCTGCTCAATGAACAAGGAACTCGAACTCAAACGCGCCAAGCGTCGCGCGACGCTCCTGCTGCTGATCGCCACCGGCATCTTCATCGCAACGGCCTTCATGCACCGCAGCCTGTGGATCGACGGGATCAAGGCCGTTGCGGAAGCTGCGATGGTTGGCGCGCTCGCCGACTGGTTCGCTGTCGTCGCGCTGTTTCGCCGCGTGCCGATTCCAGGCGTCGCCGCGCACACCGCGATCATTCCGCAGAACAAGGACAAGATCGCCGACAATCTCGCGCTGTTCGTGCGCGAGAAGTTTCTCGACGATACGTCGATAGTCGGCCTGATCCGCAAGCACGATCCCGCGCAAAGCATCACGAACTGGCTGTGCGTCGAAGAGAATACACAGCGGCTGGGCGGCTATGTGGTCAAGCTGACGGGCGGCATCCTCGAATTGCTCGACGACGCGCGTATTCAGGCCTTCATCAAGGATGCGCTTGACGCAATGCTCGACAAGATCGACCTGTCGAAAGCGACGGGCGCGATCCTCGACACGTTGACGCACGACGGCCGTCACCAGCAACTGCTCGACGAAGGGATCGAGCATTTGATGGCGTTGCTGCGCGAACCGGGCGTCCGCGAATTCATTGCCGAGCAGATTGTCGACTGGCTCAAGCGCGAATATCCGACGCTGCAGAAACTGATGCCGTCCGAATGGCTTGGCGAGAGCGGCGCGAACGTCGTCGCGGACGCCGTAAACAACATGCTGTTGCGCGTGAGCGAGGACCGCGATCACAAGCTGCGCCACAAGTTCGACGAAGCGGTCGCGCGTCTCGTCGTCAAGCTGAAGTCCGATCCCGCATTTCTGCAGAAGGGAGAAGAGATCAAACGCTACGTGAAGGAAAGTGAGAATCTCGCGCTATACGTGAAAGATCTGTGGAGCCAGTTGCGCGACTGGTTGCGGCGCGATCTCGAGCGCGACGATTCCGTGCTGCACGCGAAGGTGGCCGCCATGGGGCAGTGGGTTGGACGCGAACTGGCGCGGGACGAATCGCTGCGCCGCTCGTTGAACGCTCATATGGAAGAAGCGGCGCGCGCGATGGCGCCGGATTTTGCAGGCTATCTGACGCGCCACATCAGCGACACGGTCAAGAACTGGGATTCGCGCGACATGTCGCGGCAGATCGAGTTGAACATCGGCAAAGACCTGCAATACATCCGCATTAACGGAACGTTGGTCGGCGGATGCATCGGTCTGCTGCTTTATGCAAGCTCGCAGATTTTCGCGCTCGTGCGCCTGCACCTCTGGTAGCGCGGCGCGAGCGCAGACACGCTTATTGCGTAGCCGCCGGCTTTTTCTGCTGGGCGCATTCCTGCGTGAAAAGCATGCTCGCCTGATCCGGCGTCATGGCTTCGCCGCTGTAAATCCTGTCGATGACGGCCGTGATCGCCTGACGGTCCGAAGCATCCTTGTAATACGTCTGCGCCTGCGTCAACGCCTGCTGCTTCGTTTTCTTGTGACGGCGCCAAGAGGCGACCTGGCCCGCGATATCGCCGATCGCGAAACACTGGTCGGCGACCGTCTGCGCGAACGTCGGCGTCGACGGTTGCGCGAGGCAGACGGCGAGCGCCGCCGCGGCTACTGCTCGTTTCATTTCCGGTTCCTGTTGTCAGATGGGCGATAGTATAAAGACGGGCGCCGCTGCCACCCAGCCCAGGCGCTCAATCCACCGCAAACCCAACTGCAGGACGTCTATGCCGCTCAACCCCTCGTCGCCGCTCGCGCGCTTGATCAACGGTCCGATCCATCCCGGCAAGGTGGTCTGGATAGGCTTGCGGCCGCGGCGAAAAGTCGCGATGTCGGCGGTCGAGACGGCGCAGATCGACGTGGACGCGGGACTTGTCGGCGATCACTACGCGAGCCGCGCGGGCGCACGCCAGGTGACGCTGATTCAGGCTGAAAGCCTGCGCAGTATCGCCAGTCATCTGGGACGCAGCGACGTTGCCGCAATCGACGTGCGGCGCAACATCGTGACGCAAGGCATCAATCTGATGGCGTTGAAAGACCGGCAATTTCGCATCGGCGATGCCGTGCTGCAAACGACGGGCGAATGCCACCCGTGTTCGCGTATGGAAGAAGTGCTGGGCGTGGGCGGCTACAACGCAGTGCGTGGCTTCGGCGGCATTACGGCACGCGTCGTGAAAGGCGGCACGATCGGACTCGGCGACGTGATCGAAGCGCTGCCCGTTGTGAGCTAGCGCGTCCGATCTCGCCAGACGCGACGTGCTAAGGCGCAATACGCCAATGCACGTCGCGCATCGGCCTATTTCTTCGCGACTTCGAAGAGGTTCCGGTATTGCCCGTAACCTTCTTCTTCCAGCCGCGACACGGGAATGAAGCGCAGCGACGCCGAATTGATGCAATACCGCAGCCCGCCTGTTTCGCGCGGCCCGTCGGGAAACACGTGACCGAGATGACTGTCGCCATGTTTCGAGCGCACTTCGGTTCGGATCATGCCGTGGCTCATGTCGCGCAGTTCGACGACATGCTCGTCTTCGAGGGGCTTGGTGAAGCTCGGCCAGCCGCAGCCGCTGTCGAACTTGTCCATCGACGTGAAAAGCGGCTCGCCGGAAACGACGTCGACATACAAGCCGGCATCCTTACTGTCCCAGAACTCATTGTAGAAAGGGCGTTCCGTCCCGCTTTCCTGCGTCACGCGACGCTGTTCGGCGGTGAGTCGGGCGACTGCTTCCGGTGTTTTTTCGTACGCGGGCATGTGTGAATCTCTCCTTGATAGGCGCGGCCAGCGCTGACGCTTGCCACACGAGTCTGACGGCCCGTTTCCAGCGTTGCCGGCGACGGGCACTCCTATATATGGGCACTGTGGATACGCACAAGCATACGCAAATGTCCCGCAGCTTGCATGGCGCGCGCCAGGTGGGCCGCGGGTGCGTGCGCTGCGATTGATGTATTTGCTGAATGATTCGCCGACCCTTGCGAATGAGCGGCGAGCAAGACGACAATAGGCGCGCTTCAGGAACCATGCCGCCGACTCTACGCCCCATATGGGCACCGACGATGAAGAAAACAATTTCCCCCCCGAGGCCCGCCGCAAAACAGGCGCACGCCGCTGCAAGGAAAGCGGCGCGTCCGAAAAAGCCGCAACCGCTCGACGCGGTCATTGGCGCCGATGGTCTCGCGCGTCCGCCCTGGGCATCCGTCGATCCGCTGCTCAAGCATTACTACGATACCGAATGGGGCATGCCCGTGCGCGACGAGCGGGGCCTGTTCGAACGGTTGAGCCTGGAGGCGTTTCAGTCGGGACTGTCGTGGGCGACCATCCTGCGCAAGCGCGATGCGTTCCGCGAAGCATTCGCCAACTTCGATCCCGACGTGGTCGCACGGTTCGGCGAAAAGGACATCGAACGCCTGATGAACGATGAGCGCATCGTACGCAACCGGGCAAAGATCCTCGCGACGATCACCAACGCTGCCGCGACGATCCGCTTGCGCGATGCGGGCGGTCTCGCCGCGCTGATCTGGTCGTTCCAGCCGCACGCGACACCCGCGCCGCGAACGATCGCCGAGATTCCGACCACCTCGGCCGAATCCCTCGCGTTGAGCAAGGCGTTGCGCAAGCGCGGCTTCGTATTCGTCGGACCGACGACCATGCATGCGCTGATGGAAGCGACGGGCATCGTGGACACGCATCTCGTCGATAGTCATCGACGTGGCACGTCGGGCGTCTGGCCGCGCGAGTGATCGACGCGCCGATTGCGGCGGGGCTCAGCTAGCGCGCCGCGCAGCCATGAACGCCTCGACATAGCGCAGCGCCTGTTCGCACTGATCGGGCGAAAGCGTGTGAATCGAATTGGGCAGCGGATCGAAACCCAGCTCGGTCGAAACCCAGCGAATCGCTTTCGCGCGCGCTTCGAACGCATTGACGCCGTCGCGCCGCACCTTGCCGGCGACGAGCGGTTCGAGCGCGTCGTGCAAGCGGCTTTTGGCGTCGCGCAACGCGGCGTCGGCGAGGCGTCCGAGCGGCACATGCCGCGTGCTGCGCGCATGAATGCCGATCCACGCCTGACATGGCGTGCAGACCCAGACGGGACCGTGATCGTCGCGATACGGATAGCTTTCCTCGCCCGCGCGCGCGAGCACGGCTTTCGCGCCGCAGTAATCACACAGCGGCTGCGGCAGCGCCTTGACGGGTTTGCCTACGCGCATCGCTGCGCCTCGGACGGTTTCACTGGCTTCATACAGCGCTCGACGGTTGGTGGCATTCGCAAAGATACCAAATGGCCGCTTTCCGCACGAGAGGCAACGCGTGCTTCGAGTGTCGCTATGGCGCGGGGACACCGCCAGGCGCCGACGATGCCGGCGGCGGAAACGCCGTCGCCGGTGTGCCGAGGCGTCCCGGCGGCGACGCGTCTTGCCGCTTGCGCGGCGCCATCGTCCGAAGCAGCACGACATCGCGCTCCGGTTCGGGCATCGCGATGATCGCGTGCAAGGTCACGCGCGTCGTCCAGCACACGTCGGACGGTGTTGCGAGCGTCGGGTTGGACGCATAGAACGCGAAGCGCTCGATATTCACCTGATCGCCGTGCAACTCGGCGATCAGTGTCCGCGTAAGTTGACGCTCCGCCGCCGCATACTGTTGCGGCGTCGGAGCGGGCAAGGGCGCATTCGAAGCGTCGTTGATCAGCACCTTGAAAAGCAGGCTGAAATACTGATCGACGTCCGTATCCGGCATGTCGCGCAGCGAGACGCGGTTCATCACCGCGCGCATATCGTCGAGGCCGAAGCAGTTGACGGGAACCAGCTCGTCGAGGAATTTGGTCAGCAGCTTCACGTACTGAAGACGATCCGAGGGCGTGAGGTGCGCAAGCCCGTTCGACATGAATTCCTCGCGCGTTCTGGAGTCGAGGAAGATCTGGCCGACGTGCCGTGCGCCGCCGCGAGCATCCGACGCGATGACGGGGTCGTGCTGGATCTTCTCCACCCACGCGAGGATGATGCGCGCCTTGTTCGAAGCGGGATCGATGCCGTGGCTGCGCAACAGCTGATCGAGGTCGCGGTGTCCGGGTTCTGCGAGGCCCGCGGTCGCGGCCGCGCCTGGCGCGACAAGCGGCGGCGCGGAATCCGGGTCGTGACGGATCGCCGCGCTGACCAGCGTCGCGGCCGTCAACGCAGCGATGGGTGCGAGGAGAAAAGCTGACCGTCTCATCGGGATGACAGGGTTGCGAATCGATGGCGCCTGTCGTGATGACGGAAAACGGGAAACGACTATTCTTGCTACGTGGCGCCGACTCAATATGATGTTAGGACATCCCTGCGTGCCCTGAGGCAAATAGTCGGCGTGTCTGCCGCCAACATACGCATCGTCGAAGCAACAGACGCGATGTTAAGAAGCGGTTGCGTAATGCTCGTGGCGAGGCGCGGACGAGATGCGTGACGACGAAGATCGTCACGCCCCAAGCCCACGCGTTAGCATCAGGCAATCACCACAGCCTCACTTTCCGGCTCCGGCATTGAGCGGCGTCGCCAGCGCGCGCGCATTGTCGGCCGTCATTTTTGCACCGCTGGCCCGATAACCGTTCGAATAGAGCAGGAACGCCATGATGTCCGCGTAATCCTGATCCTTCATCTTGCCGGGCTTGTCAGCGGGCATGTTGGTCGACATGTAGGTGAACACGCCGCCAATCGTCAGATGCGAATTCGACGCCGGTGCGAACGCCGGCCCTTGCAGCGCGGGCGCCGTCACGCCCTGCAACTGCGCGCCGTGGCATTTCGCGCACGCCGCCGAATAGAGCATCTTGCCGTGTGTCGCTTGCGCCTGGTCGAACGCGGGTGTTGCGCCCGCCGCGTCGGCGGCGATCTTGACGAACCGGCCCGCGCTGTCCGCATTCGCCGACGCCAGCAGCGCGCGTCGCGCGGACGCGCGCGACGCAGACGGACCGTCGCGAAAGCGCGCCTCGTCGTCGAGCGCGGTGGCGTCGAGCGCGTGCGCGGGCATCGTCCAGTCGTGCGTCAAGCCGGCGAGCTGCCCATTGCCCGACATCCTGTCGAGCGCCGCATCGATCCGCTCGCGCAGCGCCGCCGTGCGCGGCCCGAATGCGAACACCAGTTGCCAGTCCGCATAGGGCGAGCGGGCGGCGGCGACCGTGAAGCGCCGTTGCGGATGCGCAAGCCGGTACGCGACGACAGCCGGATACCATACGATCGCGCGTTGGGCCTGTCCTTTCGCCACGGCTTCGACGGTCAATGCCGACGTGTTCTCCAGATCGAGCGTGACGCTCGGCTGTTGCACGGCGATCAGTTGCGCGGGACTCGCATACGTCGCCGCGACCGTGTTCTTCGCCGCGCCTTGCGGATTGGCGTCGGGCGCTTCGATGCTGACATAGCCCGCGCGCAGGTAACCGTGCGAGAACTGCAGCTTGCTGCTCGAAGCATCGGCCACATCCGAGCGAGGAAAGCCTGCGATCACGTCACAGCCGCGAGCAAGCGTCTTGTCGAGTTCGCGAAGCGAGACACCGTCGTCGTCGCCTTCGCCGATGCCGTGCCTGACGAGCGTCGCCGCGATGCCAGCCTGCGCAAAGGCATTGCGCGCCACGGCTTCGTCCAGCGCCGCCGACGGACTGCCGGGAAACGTGCAAACCTTCACAGCCGCCATCGAGTGAATCGACGTGAGGGCGAGACAGGCAGCGAGCACGCTCGCTGCCGGAATACGATTGAGAGAACGGTTCATGTCTGGACTTCCGGAAAGATCACGAGTGGTTGAGCGCGAACACGTACAGCGTTCCGCCGCGCGGCACCTTGTCGGCGGCCTTGGCCATCGGGCCGCCCCAGATCGGATTGGCGCCGCCGTAGCCCGCCAGCACCGCGACATACTCCTTGCCGTCGATCTCGAACACGGACGGCTGCGCGATGATGCCGCTCGCGAGCTTCGGGCTTTGCCACAGCACTTTGCCGTTCGTGACGTCGAACGCGTAGAGGTGTCCGTCGAGCGAGCCGCTGAACGCGAGGCCGCTTGCCGTGGTGGCCACGCCGCCGTTCCAGGGCAGCTTGCTCCAGTGGCTCCAGAGCTTCTTGCCCGTATTCACGTCGATGGCCTGCAACTCGCCGTATCCCTTGCTGCCGGGCTCGGGCTTGATCTCGAAACCTTCGCCGAGGTACGGCAAGCCCTCCATGTACGTCACCGACTTGCCGGACAGCGACATGCACGCATGCAGCGCCGGAATGATCGCGATGTGCTTGTCGGCGTCGTAGGAAACCGACCACCAGTTCTTGCCGCCGAGGAAGCTCGGGCAGGTTTCGATCGTCGTGCCCGCTTTCGGATACTTCGACTCGTCCTGCACGGGTTTGCCGTCGGCCGTGTAGCCCGTGACCGAGGTCGCCTTCACGAACGGGCGCGCGTAGATCAGCTTGCCGTTGCTGCGGTCTATCGCATGGAAGAAGCCGTTGCGGTCGGCATGGATGATCGCGTCATAGTCCTTGCCTTCGTATTTGATGTCGGCGAGCACGGGGGTGTTGACGCCGTCGTAGTCCCACGTGTCATGACGCGTGTACTGGTAATGCCATTTGAGGTTGCCCGTTTTCGGATCGAGCGCGAGCAGCGAGTCCGAATAGAGGTTGTCGCCCGGGCGAAGATCCGCGAGCCACGGCCCCGGATTGCCGACGCCCCAATAGAGCGTCTTGCTGGCGGGATCGAACGTGCCCGTCAGCCACGCGGGCGCGCCGCCATGCTCCTGTGTGCCGTCTGGCCACGTGTTGCCGCCCGGCTCCTTCGCGCCGGGCACGGTGTAGCGCTTCCATTGCACGTTGCCGTTGTCGGGATCGAGCGCCGCAATGAACCCGCGCGCGCCATACTCGCCGCCCGAACTCCCCACCACGACCGAGCCGTCGAGCGCCAGCGGCGCGAGCGAGAATGCATAGCCGGTGGCCGGCTCGAACATCTGCTTCTTCCAGACCAGCGCGCCGCTTTGCGCATCGAGCGCGACTACTTCGCCGTTGAGCATCGCGACGTACACGTTCTTGCCGTACAGCGCGACGCCCCGGTTCACGACATCGCAACACGCGTTCTTGAACGCTTCCGCGCCGAGCTTCGGTTCGTACTTCCACAACTGCTTGCCGGTGGCGGCATCGAATGCGTAGACGTTGTCCTTGGGCGTCGTCACGAACAGGTAGCGGCCGTTGATGATGGGCGTCGCTTCGAAGCCTTGCTGAAGCTCCGCAGGAAACTTGTAGGCCCACGTCTGCTTCAGGTTCTTCACGTTCGATGTGTCGATCTGCTTGAGCGGCGAATGCGCCTGGCCGTTATAGGTGCGGTAGTACGTGAGCCAGCCGGGATCGCTTTGCGCCGACGTGAGCCGCTCGTAGGTCACGGCGGGATAGTCGTCCGCAGCGGCTGTTGCGGGCCTCATACTGATTGCCGCCACGATGCCCGTGACGAGCATCGCGAGCCGTGTGGCCGAAGCCGTACTTGTCTTCATCGTTGTCTCCTATCCAACATCGTTGTGGGTGAGTTATCGTGCGGCGCCTGTCAGCAAAGCATTGTTGGCTTGCGTGGCGGCTGCGAGGTCGTAAAGGCAAGTCGCATGCCATTGGTTGGCTATCCTTGAGAATTGGCGCGTGGTGTATCGATACGCGTGCGCGTCTGGTTATCGCGCATGGGGAAGTGGCGCGCGGTGTGTTGCATCGTGGAGCAGCGGACAGTTCACCTGTTGCCGTATGTGACAGCACACGTGCGCCGTATGCCCGCTGTTCGCGACGAATGCCGCGTGCCTGATGGCATGCTTCTCGCACACTGCATGTGCGACGATGAGCGGAGTTGAGGTATCGGGCCGCTGCGTCGTATCGTCAAACAGCGGGTGCCATGTCATGAACAGTTTGCGGGCGATGGTCGAGCGATGGCTTGCGCACATGCCGCCGTCCACAGTCAGCTTTGCCAGATTCGGATGCGACAGCAGCGGGCGGCGCTGTCATGTGCGTGTCTACGTGCATCGTCCTGAAGGCGATGTCGCGATTCATTTCTTTCGACATCGCGACGGCATGTGGCGTGTGTTTCCGCCTGCTAGCGCACCGATTGTGATGGGGTATCCGCGGATGTCCCGTTCCAGGCCGACGACGTAAAGCGGTAGTTGTCGGCGGCAAGCCGCCATTCCGTGTGCGACTTGTGCAGGATCAGTATCCAGATGACGGCCGACAGCAACGCCAGCACGCCGAGCGAACCACCGACGATCAGAAACATCATCAGATCGGACATGAGGCTGCCCTCAGGTTCATCCGTGGTTGCGCGCGCATGTCAATCGAGCCAGCCGCGTTGCCGCGCATGATCGATGAACTGATACACGTCCGTCGCCAGACCGGAGGCATTGAAGAGCGCTTCGAGCTCGCCGATGATGCCATCGAGATCGCGCGTGCCGTCGCAGCGCGAGAGAATTTCGCCCGCACTCGGATTGAGTTTCACGAGGCCTTCGGGATACAGCAGGACATATGCGTCCTGGACCGGCTCCCATTGCAGTCGGAAAACTTCACGGAGCCTTGGGCGCTCGCTCGCACCGGTGTTCGCAGGCATCGGCATCATGGCGTCGGGTCTGGTTCAATGGCGTCGGGCGCCGGTCACAAAGCAGGCTGAAGCGTTCGCGAAGGCAGGCGAAGCGCCGCACGCGATGCGCGGCGGCGCATCGGCGCGACGTCAGCGGTTGGCGATATACATCGTGATCTCAAAGCCGAAACGCAGATCCGTGTAGGCGGGCGTAGTCCATTGCATGGCTGTCTCCTGGATGGGTTTGACGAAGAACCGTGGTTGAACCGCGGTCGGGGCTGTTGAACGCAAGCTCCATGCCGAA
>Ga0209564_1002948_pt1 | contig 12323 bp, 17 predicted proteins | sample AraplaCol_mMF_r2_FD_184272 | JGI IMG/M metagenome (GOLD analysis project Ga0209564, IMG submission 184272) | Arabidopsis root microbial communities from North Carolina, USA - plate scrape MF_Col_mMF_r2 (SPAdes) (version 3) | ecosystem: Host-associated > Plants > Roots > Endosphere | place: USA... | reverse complement strand
AACAACCGGCGTTCCGCACGCAGTGGTGCTCCCGGCTCGCTTCGCTGGTCCCCTGGTGACCGACCCTTGGGTTCAATCCACCACTCAGAGGGCTGACGACGCTTCCGCCACCCTGTCCTCCCACCGCAGCGGGATTTCACTGGGGCTTTCACGCTGCCTCATGGCGCAAGGCGATGCGCCGGGGGCCTCACGACTTGGGCCGTCCGCCAGCCGCTGCGGTCGTCCGTCAGGCGGGGCATCAAGGTCCTCATCGTCCGGCCGGAGAATGCCGCGTCGGCAGTGGTGTCCTGCCTGGCCGCATCTCCCGCCGGATGGCGGAAGTCCCGATGTCCCGCGTGACGCCGCAGCTTCGGCGTCCACCGCATCCCGCTCCGCAATCGTGACGATGGCGATTGCCCCTCTCGGGTGGAGCAGGACGACAAGAGGCTAGCGCAGACACAACCTCAGGTAAAGAACAAATCATGAACTATTTTAAAGTGCCAAGGCTAGTGCCAAGGCCAAGCGCGCAAAAAAGCCGGCCGTGCGGATCACCGCAGGGCCGGCTGAATACGCTCCGGAATTCTTACAGGCCGGTGTAGCCCGCTTTCACCGGATCGTTGCTGCCATCGAGCTCACGCAGATAGGTCAGGCCGCACACGGTGAGACGGTGCATGTCGGTCTCGCCGCCATCAAGCAGCGACTGCAGATAGCCGGTCACCTTGGTGCGCGCTTCGTCGCTCGCGGCTTCGGCGCGATTGGCCATGAGATTGTAGGTCTGCATGATACGGTCGATGGCGATTTGCATGTCGTCTTTCCCCTTAGACAGCGCTTCGTTGAACACCACGCCCACCTAGTTCGGCGGCGTGGCCTGGAATTGGGCAATCGCCCGATTGGCAAGGCGGAGCTTGTTGCCCTCGCCGCGGTGAAACATCTGCACGATGATTTCGAGCAGCCGGTCGTTGGTGACGTAGGTGTCCGGAATGGCGCCGGACCGTCTCAGGAAATTCGCCGCGATCGCATAGGCATCGCCCACGGCCTCGACATTCATCACTTTCAGACCGCGTTCGACCAGCATGACGAGACCTCCGATGATGCGGAGATAAGTTGTGCCGGGGAACTTGGTTCCATCGCGCAAAAGCTATTTCAGAAATGGGGCCGCAAGGCGTCGCCGAGAGGATGAGAACAAGGCGCGACAGCCTGGGGACAGCATGTTCGCATGAACCACCGCGGGCCACACGTAGCGCAAACAAATTCGCGCGCGCATGGAGACGCGATTGTTGTCCAGAGATCCTCGAAGAAATATCCCTGCTCCGCGCCACCCGAATGCAGGAACGTCACCATCGATGCGGAATTGTCGCGACGACATCCACAACCGAAGGAGACCCTCATGAAGAAGCTGCTTATTGGTACCGCCTGCGCATTGATGCTCTCGACGACCTTCGCCGCCGCACAGTCCAGCCAGGGCAAAGGCGGCGCAGCGATGACCGGCGAGTCCGCCGATCCGAGCAAGACGCCCGGCGCCGGCATGGCGCCCGGCAATCAGCCCAAGGGCGCGATGACCCGGGACAATGCAGGCACCAGCGGCATGTCGAACGGCAAGAACATGGGTGGCGCCAACAAGAACGGCGATGGCCAGATGACCAAGGGCGGCATGAACAAGTAGTTCTGCACGAGGGCTGCGCTCAGGCGCGGCCCTCCCCGCCATGATCACGAACTCTGGCCGAATATCGCCCACACCACGAAGGTGATCGCACCGGCGAGCAGCACGGCGACGATCGCTGCGAGCACCTCGTTTTCCCGGGCTTCATCCTTGCCGTCGAACTTCACGCCATAAGACCTCTGTTCATTCGCAGCGCGTTGCGCATAGCGGCGTTCCTCATATGGTTGTCAGATACTCCCGCAACCACCATATTCAAGGAACGGTCACGCCCCTGATTGCCATCGGCGGTCACGGTGTCGGGATCATGGAGGCTGATATGGCACGCCAACAACTCTCGCTGTCGCAAGCCCTGCTCCTTGTCATCCTGTTCGCAATGCTGGTCTTCGCCGTTGTCTGGGCGTCCATGGCGTGGACGTCTGAAGACGTCACCATGTCGATCCATGGCTGGATCGCGCTGGCGCTCGGCACCATTTTCTCGCTGCTGATCGGCTGCGGCCTGATGGCGCTGATGTTCTACAGCAGCCGCAGCGGCCATGACGAGACCGCGACGCCGGTTGTTCTCAAGGACCGGGAAAGCCGCGATCCACAAAGCTAGCCGGTCGCATCATCCTACGCGCAATGAGTGGCAGCACGCCCGCGGCAAATGAGAAAGGCGCCCTGAGAAGGCGCCTTTCTCGTGTCGCGCAGAGACGAACGTTCGCGCGACAACTTCAACCGACGCGGAGGCCCGAAGCGAGCCTCCGCCCCAGCCACGGGAGTTTATTTCAGAGACGTGTTGAGGCTGGTGAACTTGGTGTTGAGCGTGGTGCCCAGACCGTTCACCGCTGCGATGATCGCCAGCGCAATGCCGGCAGCGATCAGGCCGTATTCAATGGCGGTGGCACCGCGTTCGTCCTTGAGAAAACGATTCAATAAAACCAACAAAATCCCCTCCTGGTACTGAAAATGGGCAACCGGAACCGCCGGTTCCCAGACAGGAACCTGCCGAAAACCACTTAAGATTTTACCAATCGAATTTAGCTTTTCGGACACGTCCGGAAACAGTCCCCCTCCGTCGGACCATGCAGGCGAAGCGCCGCCCGCCCTCTTTCGCCGCCGCGACACCATCGACAGGAACGAAGCCGACAACTTCCTGTTTCACCGCCACACATGCCAAGGGAGGACATCATGGCTGAACGTGAAACCGGCAATCTGATCGGCACCGACAAGGTCGAGGGCACCGCCGTCTATGGCGCCGACCGCGAGAAGATCGGCTCCATCGAGCGCGTGATGCTGGAAAAGGTCAGCGGCAAGGCATCCTATGCGGTGCTCGGCTTCGGCGGCTTTCTCGGTATCGGCGAAGACCACTACCCGCTGCCGTGGCAGGCTTTGAAGTATGACACCGCGCTCGGCGGCTACCTCACAAATGTGACCAAGGACCAGCTCGAGGGCGCACCGAAGTATAGCAACGAAGCCGACTGGGACTGGCAGGACACCGGCCGCGCCCGCAAGGTGGACGACTATTACGGCACGCCGTTCGTGTGATGGCACGTGGCGTTTGATGCAAAGGGCCCCGGTTTGCCGGGGCCTTTTCGTTGTGAGCACGCGACCAGCAGGCGCTGTCGAAACCTTTCCGTTCCACCGGCATTTCCGTAGGCATACGCCGGGTGACAACCGGCCATAACGGGGATGATGGACGCGGCGGTTTTGCCGGCTTCTCGCCGCGACAGCAACGCATCGGTACGCGTGGCAATCTGACCTGTTCCCGGCATATGCGCTGGCACTGCGACCTCAACGCCCTTCACCGCCCCATCTCCCGCCAAGCAATTATTTTGGTCCCGCGATGAACCTTTCCTTGTCCGGGACGTCTACCTCACGTGGGTGGTCCCCCAAGCGCCCACGGTCCCCAGACTGGAAGCCCCGTTCCCCCGACGGGGCTTTCGTTCGTTTGGGCACAGGCAGCAATCAGCGTTGATGTACACATCAGCTTGCTGGAGCTTTCTGGTGAAGGTCCGTTACCCATAACTCATCACCTTCGATCCCATCGGCAAACAAGATTCGGTGGGAAGCGATGGATTGGCAAAGCGAACGCGACGAACTGTTGGCGGACACACTGGCGTTCGTCGAAGGCGTCAACGCGGCTTCGCCGCCGCTCGGGCCGAGCGCGCCTGTTGTGCAGAACCGCACGCCGGAGCCTGAGCGAAGCGATATCGACATCCGCCGGGAAATGCAGGAACGCCTCAGCGCCTTCCGCAACCGCCAGCGCCTTCAGGCGATCGAGCGCGACGTCTTCTACGAGCAGGCCATGCAGCGCATCCGCGCGGTGACCGAGCAGTGGGCCTGACCCGCGCGCATGTTCTCCTATTTCGAACGGGTTGCCGCCGATCTCTGGGACGGCCACTGGGACACGATCGTCCATACGCGAAACGCCTGCGACGTCGAGCGCCTGCATCTCGAAGCCGCGATCCTCTGCAAATATGGCAAGTCGCTGAGCCTGCGCGGCTCGCCGGAAACCGTCCGCGTCACGCTCGCGGCCGCCCGTATCGACGCCGAAACACGCGACGCGCGGAGACGGGCGCGCGTGCGGCAAGCATCGATTGACGCTGCGGATCAGGCGCGCAGGGACTCCGTTCATGCGCAGGATGGGGTGAGCACCGAGGAAACATGTCTGGCAGTTGCTGCCTGATAGCGACGAGGTCCGGGGGCCGCCGACCTCGCGCCGCCTGCTTGACTATGCCTCGACTTCATTCGCGCTCCGATACGCAATTCCCGCAGGAAACAGCGAGGCATGTTCGGGATGTCTCGCATCACTGAATGTCGTCAGGACATCGTGCTTGCTCAACCGGCGCGCTCTTGGGCTTTTCGCTGTCGTATCCGTTGGTCTGCAGCAGCCGGACATGCTCGGCCATCAAAGCTTCCCAGTCGAGGCTCGAAGGGCCGACGGCCTCCGAACCAAAAAACCTGCGCACTGTTTCTGTGAGGTTCATATCGACCTCCCTGGATGGCAGAAGCTCGTTAGGCTGGCGAGCGCGCGATAGGTTCAAGCCCGCTCGAAAATATTCGCCTCTGGTATTTATAGAAGCCATCCGCCCTTGGCGGGGGCCTAATCGCTGCCGGGGCAAACTCGCAACGACCAAGTTTTGTCGTCGGCCAACTGAAACACCCTAATATTCTCATATCGCTTTATGGGACAAGTCTCCTTCTTCGCAATGCCCCTCTCCTCATCACGAGTAATTACAACCATTGGCCATTTTCGCAGCCGCTCTTCCAAGCGCTTGGTTGTGACCTGCCCATCGTTGATGATCCAGTCCCACACGACCTTAAGCGGCTCTTGATGCTCGTTGTGTAGTTGTTTCTTCCAGTCCCCGCTGCGCCAGACTTTGTTCGCCTCTTCGCTTCGATATCTAGAAAACTCGTAAACATATTCGGAGCCGCAGTCCCTTCCCACACAGTAGAAATTGGTGGCCACCCGGAAAGCCATCCTCACGGTCTGGTCATAGATCGGATTTGGGAGACTGGCTTCGTCTATAATGAATTGAAGGCGACGCTCGACGTCGGCGGCGTTCAATGGTCGTTTCTGTTCTCTCATTCCAATACTTCCCACGCAAGAATCCGTTTAGTTAAGCGGAAGGAGGAATTGCGGGCAAGGTCGCCCTCTGGAATAGTCCGATCTTTACGTGCCCCCCTTTGGGGGCTTATTTTGCCGGGTGGCCGAGATGTCGAAAGAAGAGAGACTGTGCTTCATTGTGGGGCCTATTGGATCGGCTCCCTCGGAGACCCGCAATCACGCTGACCTCTTGCTTGATTTTATCATCAAGCCCGTGATGGCAGAATTCTCGGAATTTCACGTCAAACGCCAAGACGAGGATTCCAAGCCGGGAATGATCGACAGCCAAATCATCACCTCACTTCGGGATGCAGACCTCGTAATTGCCGATCTGTCGCACCTAAACCCGAATGCGTTCTATGAAATCGGCATCCGGCACATGGTGGCAAAGCCGATCATTCACATGCAACTCGAAGAACAGAGGATACCTTTCGACCTCAGCCTTTATAAGACGGTGCCGTTCTCCTTCTTGAACCCAGCCACATATAGATCTGCCCAGGATATCTTGCGCAATCAAGTTCGCGAGGCATTAGCTCCGAACTACGAGCCCGATAATCCCGTCACGCGAGCGCTCGGTCAGCAACATTTCCGGCAAACAGCATCATCGGACATGAAGGTTGTGGCGGATAAGCTTGATAGTCTTTCGGCTCGACTAGCAGCCATCGAAGACCGCTCGCCTAAAACATTGACAGGGGTTGTAAGCCATCATTTTACGCTTGTCGTCATCCTTCAGGAGCGCGGTCATCAAGCATATGCGGCTTTCGCCGACGCTATGAAATTGGCACTGCCAGACGTAGATGTCCAACCCAGTGGCACAGATCGATGTGAACTCTCGTTCGAGACCACGACAAAGGGCGCAGAACGCATCGCGAAGCTTGTTACTAGAATGCCACTCGTTCATCAGGTCGGACCGCCTCTGCTTCGCGCAGCAGTCACCTTCGGCTGAGAGGCCGCGACAACGCGATTCGCATAGAACGGGTGGAGCGCAGCGAAACCCATGCTCTCCGCCCCCGCCGCAAGCTCGGCGGATGGGTTTCGCTCCGGCGCGCTGCGCCTGCGCTCTACCCATCCTACGAGACCGTGTTTCCCCAAAAGAAAAAGGCGCCCGTTGCGGGGCGCCTTTGTCGTTGTGATCGGCCGTCTGCATCTTGCGTGCAGTTCGGCGTTGCTTTCGGAGGGCAAAATTCCGTTAGCGGCAGTGTCGACTTGGAGGGTCGATTTTCTTGGAGGCGTAGGATGGGTAGAGCGAAGCGAAACCCATGCTGTCTGTCGTTGCGGCAAACTCGGCCGATGGGTTTCGCTCCGGCGCTCGCGCGCCTTCGCTCTACCCATCCTACGAGATCACAGGCGATACAGGATCTGGTCGGTCCAGAAGCGCTCGAGGCGGTGCAGCGACTTGTTGAGGGTCGCGAATTCCTCGTTCGAGATGCCGCCGACCTGCTCCACCGTCTTCACATGCTTGGCGTAGAGGGCCTCGACGATGTGGCGGATTTCCTGGCCCTGCTGGGTCAGGCGGATGCGAACCGAGCGACGATCGACGCGCGAACGCTGATGATCGAGGAAGCCGAGCTCGACGAGCTTCTTCAGATTGTAGGAAACGTTGGAGCCGAGATAGTAGCCGCGGGTGCGCAGCTCGCCGGCGGTCAATTCCTTGTCGCCGATATTGTAGAGCAGAAGCGCCTGCACCGAATTGATGTCGGCACGGCCGCGACGATCGAACTCGTCCTTGATGACGTCGAGCAGACGGCGATGCAGCCGTTCAACCAGCGTCAGAGCTTCGAGATACAGCGGCTGGACCGGAGCCTGGCCGGGAACGAGATCGACGCTTTCCACCGTCGCAACGGACTTCATCATGACACTACCCCTGCTGTCGTTTTTATCGACTTATTCGACGAAACTTGTGTCCCGTCTGATAGGTCCAACTTAAGCGGCGGCTTTGAAGAAGCGCCTAAAAAAGACGATAAAGAGAACATGAATTTGCGAGGGTAAATCGTCGATTAAGTCTACAAAAACAGGGCTTTTTGCAGGTTTTGATTCACGCTGTGAGGTCGATGTTCGCATCATGTTCGCAAGGCTGTCCGGATGCGGGACAGGATCGTTCAAATGCGAAAGAATGGGGTAAGATTCCTCACCGGCCTGTTAGGGTGACCGGGAGGTTACCGGGGTTAATAGGAAGAAATATCTTCAAATTTTAGGGGATTTGAGGCGACCTATCCCGTCATTCCGGGACGCGCGCAGCGCGAACCCGGAATCCTGGCGTGTTTGGCTCTTCGGAGCTTCGTTGTGATGAGATTCCGGGTTCGCGCGTTGCGCGCCCCGGAATGACGCGCGTGGTGCCTACGCCACGCCCCTCGCCTGCCCGCCCCAGTAAGGCGCACGCAGTGCCTTGCGATCGATCTTGCCGAGGCCGGTCACCGGAATCTCCGCGACGAAGTCGATGCTCTTCGGCGACCACGGCGCGCCGCGCTTATCTTTCACATGCGCCTGCAATTCCTCGACGGAATTATTCGCGCCGTTCTTCAGCACGACGAAGGCCTTCACCGCCTCGCCCCACTTCGCATCGGGAATGCCGATCACTGCAGCCGACGCCACCGCATGATGCGCCATCAAGGCGTCTTCCACCTCACGCGGATAGATGTTGAAGCCGCCGGAGATGATCATGTCCTTGGTGCGATCGACGATATAGAAGAAGCCGTCGGCATCCTTGACGGCGACATCGCCGGTGTGCAGCCAGCCACCGCGAAACACTTCCTCCGTCGCATCCGGCCGCTTCCAATAGCCATCCATCACCAGCGAGCCGCGCACGCAGATCTCGCCGGGCGCGCCGATGGTGACTTCATTGAGATCGGCGTCGAGCAGCTTCACTTCCACCATCGGATTGGCGCGGCCGCAGGAGCCGAGGCGGCCGGGCTTTGAATCGTCGTGATCGATCTTGCGCATCGTCGTGATGATCTGCGGCGCTTCGGTCTGGCCGTAGAGCTGCACGAATACATTGCCGAAAATGCGCACGCCCTCGCGCAGGCGATCCGGCGACATCGGTGCTGCACCATAGACGATCATGTCGAGCGACGACGTGTCGTATTTTTTGCGCAGCTCCTCCGCATCGATCAAGGCGTAGATCAGCGTGGGGACGAGGAAGGTGGCGGTGATCTTCTCCTCATGCACCACGCGCAGATAAGTCTCGGCGTCGAAGCCCTGGACCAGCCGCGTAAAGCCGCCGCGCAGCATCACCGGAAAGATGGTGATCCCTGCGGCGTGGCTGATCGGCGTGGCTGCGAGATAGCGGATGTCGCGCGGCCAGTCCCAGTCGGCGATGATCGCAAGACACATGGCGACGACGACGCGATGCGGGTTCATCACGCCCTTGGAGCGGCCGGTGGTGCCGCCCGTATAAGAGAGCCAGCAGATGTCGTCGACATGGCTCTCATCGACCAGCGGCTCCGGCGTGATGGCGGGCAGTTCGGTGAGGAGATCGCGCACGCCATCGACAGGGCCGAAGGAATAGAGGTGCTTGAGGCTCGGCACGCGCGCCTTCAGCGCCTTGCCGCGTTCGGCAAACTTGCCGCCCTCGACGATCAGCACATCGATCTCGGCGTCTTCCACGATAAAGGCGTGGTCGTCCTCGGCGGCCATGGGATGCAGCGGCGTGTAGCGCAGGCCCATGATGGCGGCGGCGGAGATGGCGGCCCAGGTCTCGGCGCGATTGCCGGAGAGAACAGAGAGGCCGCTGGTCTTGGTGAGGCCGAGGCTGCGGAACAGGCCGATGAAGCGCGCGACCACATCGCCATATTCACGATAGGTCCAGCGCGTGTCGCCATCGGCAATGGCGGGCTGGTCGGCATAGCGGGCGATGGCGCCGACGAGAAGGCTGCCGACGGTGCCGCCGGAACGAAGATGGCTCACTTGGTTCTCCCTGTAGATGCGAGACCGTTCTGTGCGGTCTTCGCTTATGACGATATCATCCTATGGCGGGCGTTCCCTTGCCGCCATCCATGCCAGCGCGAGATAGGCGGCAAGAAACGCGGCCTGGATGCCGACCACGATGAGATTGCCGCCATAGATGGTTGGGAACATCAGCTCGATCACCGCCATGGAGACCACGGTGGTGAGCCAGACCACGGCGCCCCACGGGGTCGCCAGCCACAGGCCGACGGCGCTGACCAGCTCGATGACGGCGAAATAGACGGTGGCGGACTGCCAGGCCATGGACTGGGCCTCGAAGGCCTCGTCCTCGGTGCCGACGAAGCCGGTGACCTGCGCCCAGTGATAGAGGCCCTGCAGCATGGAGACGACCGCCATCACGCGCAGGAACAGCACCAGGCGGCGGGTCCAGACATTCTCGTCGCTCTCGACGCGCTCCGCCGAGATGGCAGCCACCGACATGCCAAGGGCGTGGTCGCGCGCGGCGGCGTCGCGGGGCGTCTGCTCAGACATGAGCCACCTCGGGCTGGACGGCCGGGGTGTTGAGATGGAACAAGGCGCTCGGGCGATTCATGGGGCATTTTGTGGCCCGGCAGGCCCGCGAAATCAATGCGGTAACGCCCGCGCCATGCACAGCCCCATCGTGACGTGGGGGCGTGGAAATGCTAGACTTGGAACAAGTCCAAGTTGCAGCACCACAGGTGAAGTGGTCGGTTCAGGAGACGGTATCATGGCGATCAAGTTCGGGCGGCCCATCGAATTGCGTGAACAGGCACCCCGCTCGTCCGTCTATGACGCCCCTTCCCTCGGCCTCACCACCCGCCCCCGCCGCAACCGCAAGAGCGAATGGGCGCGCCGGCTGGTGCGCGAGAATGTCGTCACCACCGACGACCTGATCTGGCCGCTCTTTGTTGTCGAAGGCGACAATGCGCGCACGCCGATCGCCTCGATGCCCGGTGTCGAACGCCTGACCGTGGATCAGGTGGTGCGCGATGCCGAGCGCGCGGTGAAGCTCGACATCCCCTGCATCGCACTGTTCCCCTATACCGATCCGTCCCTGCGCGACGAGACTGGTTCCGAAGCCTGGAACGGCGACAATCTGGTCTGTCAGTCGGTGCGCGCGATCAAGAAGGAATTCCCCGATCTCGGCGTGCTCTGCGACGTCGCGCTCGATCCCTATACCAGCCACGGCCATGACGGCCTGCTGCAGAACGGCCGCATCCTCAATGACGAGACCGTGGCCGTGCTCGTGCGCCAGGCGCTGGTGCAAGCAGAAGCCGGCTGCGACGTCATCGCGCCGTCGGACATGATGGACGGCCGCGTCGGCGCCATTCGCGAGGCGCTGGATGCTGCGGGCTTCGGCGACGTGCAGATCATGGCCTATGCGGCGAAATACGCCTCGGCTTTCTACGGCCCGTTCCGCGATGCCATCGGCTCCGCCAAGACGCTGAATGGCGACAAGCGCACCTATCAGATGGACTCGGCCAATTCCGACGAGGCGATCCGCGAGGTCGAGCTCGATCTGGCCGAAGGCGCCGACATGGTGATGGTGAAGCCGGGCATGCCCTATCTCGACATCATCCGCCGCGTGAAGGACACGTTTGCAGTGCCGACCTTCGCCTATCAGGTGTCCGGCGAATATTCGATGATCATGGGCGCCATCAACAATGGCTGGCTCGACCGCGACCGCGTCATCATGGAGAGCCTGGTGGCATTCAAGCGCGCCGGCGCCGATGGCGTGCTGACTTATTTCGCGCCGGAAGCAGCCGAGCGGATCAAGGCGGCACGATAAGGCGCTGCCCGCTCATGCTCCGCTCCCTGCAGACGCTGCGTGAGAGCTCGACGGATGCGCGCATGCTCGCATCCGGTGACGATCACCTCGCGCTGCTCGGTGGCGGCGATGACTACCACACGCCGTGGCATTGGCACGATTGCCTGATGATCATGCTGCCGCGCATCGGCGCGGTGGATTTTCGCGATGAAAGCCGCAAGGCCAGCAGCTGGCTGAGTGAACAGCAATTTGCCGTCGTACCCAGGACGCTCGGGCATCAGACCGCGGCACGCCGGGCCGGCAACAATCACCTGGCCATCTACACGAGCGACGACCAGTTGACGGCGATCGAGGGCAGGCTCGGCTCGCTCAGCCGCGTGCGTGCCAAGCTCGGCGCGCCCACATTTTTCGCCACCACGCCACAGATGAGATCGCTGCTCGGCCTGTGCGAGACATGCGATCCCGCGGACCGCGCAGCGCAGTCCGTCCGCGGACATCTGGTGGCGGCACTGCTCATCGACTGTCTCGCGCAAATCGAGCGCGGCGAGCAGCTCAACGCGGCCAGCCCGGCGACACATGGCGACGCACTCGCCTCCGAGATCAAATCCTACATCGCGACCAACGTCTGCGACGCTCTATCGCTCGATCAGATCGCCGATGCGTTCAGCCTGTCGCGCCGCCATGCGACGCGCCTGTTCCGGGACAAGACCGGGATGACGATCGGCGAATTCCACGATCGCGAGCGGATCGCGCGTGCGCGAGCATTGCTTGGCACGACCGATCTGCCGGTCGGCGAAGTGGCTTGGCGGGTGGGCCTGGAGTCCGGCTCGGCCCTCGCGCGCCTGATGCGGCGCGTTGCTGGCATCACGCCAGGCGACGCCCGCCGGATGGCCCGATCGGACACGCATTAGGGCCCGTTGGGTCGCGTTCCTTCTATTCTCGGGTGGTAAAATCGTCATTGCGAGGAGCGGAGCGACGAAGCAATCCAGTTCGTTCTTCACTTGGCTTCTGGATTGCTTCGTCGCCCTTCGGGCTCCTCGCAATGACGGATATTTCTCACGGGATTGTTCTGACATGACGGACATCACACTGGTCAACGTCTTCACGCATCAGGGCGCGGGCGGCAATCCTTGCCCGATCGTCGTCGATGCCGGTGCCCTCGCCCCATCCGACATGCAGCGCATTGCGGCCGATTATGGCCATGAATCCGGCTTCGTCCTGCCTGCCTCGGGCGGAGATGCGGACTACACGTTTCGCTTCTGGGTGCCGCGCCACGAGATGGAAATGTGCGGCCACGCCACCATCGGCGCGCTGTGGACGATGGCGACGCTGGGGCAGCTCCGATCGCATCAGGTCCGCATCGAAACACGCAGCGGGCCTGTCACCGGCTTCGTCGATACGGCGAA